>Ga0114958_10001448_pt1 | contig 18755 bp, 17 predicted proteins | sample C_130208_EF_Meta_FD_89577 | JGI IMG/M metagenome (GOLD analysis project Ga0114958, IMG submission 89577) | Freshwater microbial communities from Lake Croche, Canada to study carbon cycling - C_130208_EF_MetaG | ecosystem: Environmental > Aquatic > Freshwater > Lake | place: Lake Croche, Canada...
CAAGAAGGCATGGCATCTGGCGTGCCTGTCGTTGCACCTCGTATCGGCGGCCCTCGAGATTTGATCGAACACGAGCAAACAGGAACGTTTTACGCTCCAGGAGATCGTGACGACATGGAGCATCAAGTAACACGGCTTCTTACCGAAGCAGACTTACGAAGCAGAATCATCACCAACGGGCTCCATCAAGTGGCTGAACGCAGCTGGGACAAGCTGACAAAGGACTTGCTGCGTCACTACCGTCGCGTTTCACATCGCTCCGGTCTTCGAGAGTCTGCCTGAAATGGCAACCATCGCTCACCTCGCGAACTTCTTTGGACCCCGCAGCGGAGGGATCAGAACCTGCGCCCGAGAACTCGCGAATAGCTACGCATTGCTAGGCCACACCACACACATCATCGTTCCCGGACAACGCAACTCGCAAACACGCACCGGCTCCGTTGTGCTCCATGAAGTGGCAAGCCCCGTTGTACCAAGAACTGGTGGCTACCGCGTAGTGCTGCGCACAAAGTATGTAGAAAAACTTTTAGCACGAATTCAGCCAGATGCGATCGAGCTCTCAGATCGCACAACGCTGTTACCCATTTCGAGATGGGCTAACAGGCATGGAATTCCCATCACGATCATTGCCCATGAACGCCTAGACGGAGTGATTAATTCTTTCGCCCCATCAATGACTGGAGTGGGCATCGCAGATCGATTGAACCGATTGGCTGCCAAACATGGAACATCACTTGTGTGCACGACGAATTATGCGGGACAGGAATTCGATCGAATCGGAATTGAATTCGCCCAAATTCCGCTCGGAGTTGATTTAGCAACTTTTCACCCATCCATGACAAATGGCGGGTGGCGTGAACAATTCGATGCTGATGTGCTGATCATGTTGTGCAGCAGACTAAGTACCGAGAAACGTCCAGACTTTGCCATCGACGTGCTTGAGTCACTCACAAAACGAGGTGTGAAGGCTCACCTCATTGTTGCTGGTGCTGGACCACTAGAACGCTCAATGGCCAGCAAGCTTAAGTACCTGCCAGCCACCATGCTGGGCTTCCTCGATGGTCGAGAACTTGTTGCCCAGGCATTGGCAAGCGTCGACGTTGTTATCGCACCTGGGCCTATTGAAACCTTTGGACTGGCTGCTCTTGAGGCCTTAGCGTGCGGCACCCCAGTCATTGCTAATAAGAGTTCAGCCATTCCAGAAGTTGTGGGAAATGCAGGGTTGGCGCTACCGCTGAATGCTGATCTGTGGTCGCGCGGGATTCAGCGAATCATGAGCACAGGTGACCACAGGGTGACTGCTCGCACCCGAGCTGAGCAATTTACTTGGGCGAACACCGCCAAAAAAATGTTGGAGATTCACGGGATCGCTCATGCAAATGCTTGGGACCAAGCCGCATGACATCGATCACAGCGTTAGGCGACAGCATTGCCTACGGAGTTGGCGATGTGGTTCAGCGTTCCCCCATGAGTTCCTGGTCCGGGCGACTTGCCTGTGCAATTCAAGGGCAAAAACACCAGAGAATCGCCTGGCCTGGCGCCCGGATCGAGGATGTCGCGAAAACTCAACTTTCGGCAGTTCTCGTCACTCGTCCAGACATCGTGCTGTTAAGCATCGGCGGAAACGACGCTGTCCGGCGCGGGTTTTGTCCTCGAAATTTTTCAGAACAACTACACGAGGTCATTGAGAAACTTGATCGAACCTCAGCAAGAGTTGTGTTGCTAAATTTGCAAGACGTTTCAAGAAACTGCCCAATCCCTGCGCCCATCGGTAAGGCTCTCGCCCATCGTGTTGGATTACTCAACACTGCTATTAGGGAATCAATATCGGGCACGAACGCCGTCATCCTTGATCGCTGGGACGACCCAACCGCTTATCAAAACAAATACCTGTCAATTGATCGAGTGCATCCATCACCACGCGGATATCAACGTTTAGCCGAATCAACTGCGCAATTACTCGGATATGAAGCAAGCCAGGAACAGTTGGACTTCGAAGAAGAAAACAAGCGACGCTCGATGTGGGTCGCGACGAAAGGGATCCCATGGGCGATCAAACGCTCGACGAGATTGGTGCCTGGTTTCGTTTCGATCATTCGTCAAGGGTCAGGAACTGGCAACAGCCATTAGCTAAATCCATTCACAAATCTCGGACCGGCCTAGCTTGGGTTCGGCACCCAGAACGACATCACAGTGAGTCCAACTGCCAATGCAGCAAGCACGATCACATCGACCCGTTTTGAACGCGCAACGAGCCACCCGGCATCTGCATCCGGAAGTAACAAGCGTAGAAAAAAGGCAAGAGTGACGAAGGCGGACAGCATTATTGATCCACGCCGAAAAGACCAGAACTCCACGACTGCTAGCGAGAGCGCAACCCCGATGAGCACCAGCGTGATTGGCCATTGAGCAAACGAGACCCCACGCTTACGGTGATCCCGCAGGGAATGGACCGATGCGAGTGGTTCTTCGCTATGAGGAGACATTGAGGCCAGCCTAATCCTTTGGACTTAAGATGGGCATCGCAGCGAAAGCGGCCGGCGCAGATAACTGGGCCATTCAGATCCCAAAGCTTGTCAACCCCCATGAGGAAACCATGACTCTTCTCTTTGATCCATTAACCATCCGCGGCGTTGAGTTCTCCAACCGTGCTTGGGTCGCCCCCATGTGTCAGTACTCAGCTGACGGCAATGGCGTCGTTGGCGACTGGCATCTGGTTACTTTGGGTGCCTACGCAACGGGCAAGGCCGGGCTTGTGATGGCTGAGGCCACCGGGGTGAACCCCGAAGGGCGAATCAGTGTGAAGTGCCCTGGTATCTGGAGCGACGATCAGGTTGCGGCTTGGAAGCGCGTCACCGATTTCATTCACACCCAAGATGTCAAGGCAGGGATTCAACTTGCCCATGCCGGCCGAAAGGCATCCACTTCAAGCCCCGCGACTGGCGACAGGGTCCTTGGCCTAGACGAGGGCGGCTGGCAAACCCTCAGTGCAACTGATCGCCCCTTTGCTGAGATGAGTACGCCAAAGGCAATGGATCAAGCAGACATCGATAAGACAATCGCTGACTTCGCCGCCGCTGCTATCAATGCCGATAAGGCTGGCTTTGATGTAATTGAACTGCACTCTGCGCATGGCTACTTGATGCATCAGTTCCTATCGCCATTGAGCAATGACCGCACTGATGAGTACGGCGGTTCGTTGGAAAATCGGATGCGCTTTCCGCTCATGGTTACTGCGGCGGTGCGGGCTGCTTGGCCTGCAGATAAGCCACTCTTCGTGCGCATCTCTGCAACAGACTGGGCTGACGGCGGTTGGGATATGGAGCAGAGCATTGTCTACGTGAAGGAGCTTGAGAAGATTGGCGTAGATCTCATTGATGCATCTTCAGGTGGTGCAGTGATGGTTGCCGCAATTCCCAATGAAGTGAATTACCAAATTGATTTAGCTGCTCAAATCAAAGCGCAAACGGAAATTCTTGTTGCGGCAGTTGGTCGAATCACTCAGCCCGCGCAAGCAGAGCAACTGCTTGAAGATCAACGGGCTGATGTCTGCTTCCTTGGCCGCCAGATGCTTCGTGATCCGCATTGGCCACTTCGGGCAGCGCATGAACTCGGCGACAAGATTCGCTGGTCAGATCAAATGCGCGCAGGTGCCAGTTGGTCCAACTAAAGGGATTTCGTCAGGTACTGCTGGGCGTCTACAAACCACAGATTGGTTAGCGGGCTAGCCGCTCAGCAGTATCGACAACGTTCATCAACAACATCGCGCGTGTCATTGGACCAACTCCGCCTGGCATCGGTGCCACAAAAGCCGCGACATTCATCACGTCTGGGTGCACGTCACCAACAAGTCCAGCAGCAGTGCGAGTGATGCCAACATCGAGAACGGCAGCACCCGGACGAACAACATCTGGCGTGATCAAGTGAGCCACCCCTGCTGCCGCAACGATAATGTCTGCTTGGCGCAAGAACGAAGCAACATCTTTCGTGCCTGTGTGACACAACGTGACTGTTGAATTTTCGGTGCGACGAGTCAGCAACAATCCAAGTGGGCGTCCAACAGTTACGCCACGGCCGACAACCACCACGTGAGCACCATCGATGTTTACGTTATAGGTGCGCAAGAGTTCAACGATGCCGCGCGGAGTGCAAGGCAGCGGTGCTTCTTCACCGAGCACCAAACGACCCAAGTTCATTGGATGCAGGCCATCAGCATCTTTGTTGGGATCCATCAGTTCAAGCACTCGGTTGGTATCAAGATGCTTTGGCAACGGCAACTGCACGATGTAGCCGGTGACCGATGGATCAGCATTCAGTCGCAGGATTTCAGCATCGAGTGCTTCTTGGGTGGTGTCAGCTGGCAGATCTACCCGAATCGAGTAGATGCCTACTTCTTCGCAATCCTTGTGCTTGCCACCAACATAGGCATGACTACCTGGGTCATCGCCAACAAGAACAGTGCCTAGGCCCGGGGTAATCCCACGAGCACGCAGAGCGTCAACTCGGGTGCGAAGTTCACCTTTAATACGGGCTGCTGTGGCTTTGCCATCAAGAATTTGTGCGGTCACAACCGAATCCTCTCATCTTGGCGGGCCACTCACGCAACTCCCTACTCTTGGGTGACGTAATCCCCGGACAGCCCATGTGGAGTCTTCTCCCAACGGTGCGGATCAAACACGATTTGGTAGACGGCGCGATACGAAGCAATGGCATGCAGCACCCAATAGGCGGGAAGCATCACCGAGAAAATCCCCAGCCGCCACCCGTACCTCTTCGAACTCGCAAAATAGGAAGCCCCCATCATCAAAGCATTCGATATCACCATGTTGAAGGTGCCAGCCACGATGAGCCATTCAGGCAGGTGCAAACCGATGACTTGAACACCGATGTAGGTGATGACGGTGAACCCTAAAACCAGCGGATAAAGCAGGAAAGCTAGCGGTGTTCCCATAATCAAACACACGAGACTAAACGAGCCCCAGAGTCCATGCGCATCGAAAGTATCCTTCGGATGTCGGGTGTAAACAGCCGAAGTCATGATGTAACCCTTCACCCAGCGAGTACGTTGTCGAATCCAAGGACCGACCTGTGAAGCAGCTTCTTCCCAAGTGGTTGATGAATTGACTGCAACTCTGTCACCGTGCACGGACACTCGCATCCCAAGATCTGCATCTTCAGTCACGTTGTAGGGATCCCACGCGCCAACTTTTCGAAGCACCTCAGTGTGGAAATGGTTGGAAGTTCCACCAAGCGGGATGGGCAAATTGGATTGATCTAATCCAGGAAGCATCGAGTCAAACCAATAGCTGTATTCGATCGCAAACATCCGCGTCAAAATGTTGTAATCAGAATTAAAGTAGTTCAGTGCTGATTGCACACAAACAAGACGCTTCTGCTGAGGATCAATGTATTCCCGTTCAAATTCATCTTGCCGAAAAGCAGCGACCGCATCACGCAGTTGTCCGGCTTCTGGCTTGTCTTCTGCATCGTAAATAACAACAAACTCACCGCGAGCAAAACTCAAACCATAGTTACATGCACGCGGTTTGGTTTGTGGACCACCAGGAGGAACTACAACAAAACGAACTGTTTCCGGTGGCTTCAGCCGTCTTGCTGCCTCGATTGTTTCAAGGTCGTCTTCTTCCATGAGGAGCAAGATTTCGATCTTCGATGCCGGATAGTCAAGAGATCCAAGATTCGCTATCAGTTTGCTAATGACATTTGCCTCATGGAAGACCGGCAGCAATATCGTGTACATCGGCAGTTCGTCATCAGGGATTCGCGTAGGGGTGAGAGGCAATCCCCTGTCTTTGCGCGCAAGGAGTAACTCATATTCCCAGCGGAGTTTTGCACCACGATTGAAGCGCGCACGCAAACCCGCTAACACCTTGAAGCCGACATTGATGAGAAATGTCAGGTTTGCGACAGCGAGTAAAACGGTTAACGCCCAACTCGGATACGCGACTAATGCAACCAAAGAAAATACAACTAAGCCAATAGGGATATTTTTTTGCCACCCCACTAACCCATATTTTGCGGATTCATGAGCTCGATCTTGCGCATGACCTTCCGCGGCAGTGAATACCAAAGTCTCACGGCAGGCCAAGGCAACCGCTTGATCTATATCCCAATCAGTTGTGGTGAGCACCTCGATGGTGTCTACCTGCAACATATTCTGCGCTGCTTCAATGATCGCACTCGTGGGCGGCACCGACGTTGCAATGATGCCGCGCGATCCTTCAACTTGGTAAGGAACCCAGCCCTGATTGATCAAACTTTCTGGGTACAACTTTTCCAGAAGTATCTGATCTGGTGGCGAATCAACAAGATCAACGAATGGCGCATGCCACTGCTGAGCCATAACTTCATAGAGTTGGCGTCGACTGATTGCGCCTTGAAGAATGAGAATGCGACCGAGCTGTCCCCCAAGATTTGCCTGCGTTGAAAGCGCACATTCAAGATCATCCTCATCAATGAGGTTATTTCGAATTAGGATTTGACCCATTGTTTCGTAGCTGTCCAAGTTCATAGTCATGAAGAAACCCGCCTATATATGCGGTAATTTCCTTGCTCGAAAACAAGTGCGTACTTGCTAAGAAATTCCGAATTATTTGCCACTGCTTGATACACGGCATCAGTGCTAGGTAATTGCCTTTCATTCTTTTCAGGCACACTGAATTCAACCCATCGAGCATGACTCGCTGGGTCTTGCAACGCTTCGGTAAAAAGTGAACCCGTCGAAACGTTGTAGTAGTTACTCAACGGGATTCCGATTTGCGGGAGAAGTGAGTTGCCACCAGCATTCTCATCCATCAGAATTTTGCCGCCGTCATAGTTCGTGCGTAAAAACTCTGCAACCGTCATCGAACCTGCTTTATCTTTCAAGTCAAGACTTATATTTGCTTCAGCGATGACAGACGAGTGATTGAGATCCACAAGCCACCAAGCAGCTTGCGTGCAGATCAGTAGCGAAACTCCAGCTATTGCTAACTTATGAAGCGTTTCCCGACGATTTGAGAACTGCACCAATATCGCTCCGAGAACCGAAAAGAATGGCAACGCTGATAGTGCGAATCGGTTATTCCAAAGCCCTTCCGGAAGTGAGTGGCTATTCGACATTGCAGTTTGACCGGCATACATCGCGAAAATGATGAAGACGGACGGCACCGCGAGTAACCAGATCATTAGCGCGTCATTGCTTAGGCCACGCTTCCATACGAGAATGACCACACCAGCGACCCCGATGACGATTGGTGCGAATCCGACGGTTTCCGCGAGTGCGCCTGCATACGTCCAAAGAGTCATACCTACGTTGCCTTGGTAGGACATGACTCCATAGTCAGAGATTCCTACTTGCAGGGCACTCGCTGAATACGGTCCGTTGACGAATTCAAGCGGGTTTCCATATATCGCAAAGTTATAAATCAACCACCAAAACAAAGCCATCGCTGGCCAGGCGGCATAGGCGCCAGCTATTTTGACCGCGTATCTCAATGATCGTTTCCTGCGCCACGCCAGTATCGCCGCCGCAACAGTGCCTACCGCAACGAGCGCCCAGCCTTCGTATCTAGACATCATGGCGGCAGCCGCAGGCAGGCCAGCAAAGACCATCATTTCGCCTGCGCTCAAATCCCGCGCACTCATTGCCCAGCGAGTCATACCGGCAACACTTGCCACCAGCAACATGATCAACACTGGTTCGGTCATCGCGGTTGTACATAGGTAGAGAAGTGTTGAATTGAAGATAACAAGTGCCACGGCTGTTATGCGCCCTGCTCGCCTAATGCCTACTCGAGCGCAAATGCGATAAATCCCAGCAGCAATTCCGGCCATCGCGCAGGCACCCAGGATTGCTCCTGCCCAGCCTGTGTGCCAAACAAATGTGGACTGAACCAAAGGCAGCAACAGCAGATGCGGAAATGGTAACCACACTGTGCCTAACTGTGGGAAACCAGGAGCAAGCGAGTCGGTCACCCGCCTAGCGATGGTTAAGTGAGCCTGAGCATCACCTAATGCGAGATTCCATCCGGCATGAATCGAGAAAATAGATACAAGCAACACAAGGAAAGCTGCTACCGCAGCAACGGTCACTGTGCCAGGAACGCGTCGGTCATTGGGATCATCGTCAAGTTCAGACCATTGACGCTGAATGAATCCAGCGACTGCGGGGATGAGAGCTCGAAACCACTTCTTAGGGGTCTCTTGAACGACGATCAGTGTCGATGTCACGAAGGCCCCGACGTATCCCGACCTTCATCTTCGCCAATCTGCTGGGAGGCTATTTCAGCGTCGATGTACTTACTGATTTTCCTGCTGCGCGCCCGCCTTCGCCAAGCTCCCACTATCCCTAGAAGCAGCAGCGCCCCAAACCCCAACCCGAACCAAAGCGTGAAGGACTTATATTCATTCTTGACCTCCTGCTGCGGGATCACCTCCTGCATCGTCAGCTGAATTGGCAGCTCAGTTTCAGGAAGTGCCACTAAGAGGCTTCCGTAAAGTGCCGACCAACCATACGGAGCTGTCGCTACGAATTCGGCGAGGCTTGAGCCAAGCCGTTGCTGCTCTGCGTCAAATCCTTCCCCCCAACTGCCGAGCATCAGCACTGTGCAAGATTTACGCGCAAAAGCTTCGAGAATTCCGACAGCATCGCTGGATCCAACACCAGCAGCTAGTTCAGTGCTTTTCACCGTGTGAAATGACGAGAGCCGCACAGGGGCGGCCAAACTCGTTGCATCACCCTGCGTCGCGCCAACGAAAAGTCCTGTGGTGCAGGAATCGATGAAACTTCGAGGATCTGCTACCGAGACCGCGAGGAGAGCCGGGTTCACTTTCTGCAAAGCGGAGACAAGATCACCTGCGCTTTTTGTCGCCGTTTCCGCGTTGAGTCCTGAGCCGAAGGAAACTGGCAGTGTGTTACCTAACACTTGGGGGAATCGCGGGAAACTCGCATTCAGCGAATCACCACGTACGCCTGTGATCGTGGTGGCGTTGGAATCAATATAGAAACCAACAGGCAATAAGCCAACCGAACCAGAACAATGTGTATCTCGCGGAAGAGCGGTAAATTCAAACTTCAAACCATTCGAGCCGCGCATGACAGTGGATGGAATCGCAATATCTCGCACGACATTCACCGATGTTGAGGTGAGTGTTTGAGACGATACTAGGTAGTCATTCCAATACACATTGAGCGAAGCACCCACATAGGTCGGGACAGCCGTATGCGTTCCCGACAGCCGCAAAGTTGCTCTCTCAATCGGTCCGCCAAAGGATGCTTGCGGTATTGAAAAACTTCGTGAAGTTGTGCCAAAGCCATTCAGAGCCAAGTTGTCTTCAGCCCCAAATTTCTTTAAAGGCTGGGTCAGCGACTCAGAGCCTGCAGGAGAAAAACTTGCAGATGGGGCCATCGCTCCATCTGCTATCGCATTTATTCGTTTACCGAGCGTGGTCACTGCGGACGGCAATAATTCGGTCGACCCTGTGATCGTTAGCGTGGGAACCAGACTCGCGTCAGCTGTGATTGTTGTGTTGACGGGTCCAGAGGAGGGAATGATTTCAATCCGCCTCATTCGTGCATAATTTTCTGGTCCGAACTTCCGGGTGCTTCCTTGAGTAAGCAGCATGACTCTGGCTGATCTCGGCAATACTCTTGTGCTCGCTGCCACTGCATTAAGGCCTGCCGTCAAAGCACTATCCGACGGGCCGTTTGGAATGACGACATCAACGGTTTCAACCGAAGCATTAAAGAAATTCAGGGCAGAAGTTGGCAGGGTCGCTGTGCCCTGCGTTTTCATCACTACGTCCTGGACCGTGACTTCACCTGGTTCTTGCGGACCGCAAAATCCAACATCGGTCGCTCCCTTAGTACTAAAAGATATTTCGAGGTATCCATCGACAACAACCGCTCCCGTCAATGACACGACAAAAGCGGTGACTCCGTCTTTGACAAGTACCGATGCTGATGGTGGGTGTGCCAGCGTTGATTGCACCGGCTTAGCTGAAACCTTCACAGGCGAAGGAACGGTGGACTTGAGATTCATTGACAATTTCGTCGGGGTGAGACCGACGGGAACTGGAAGGCGTATGACTGTTGCTGGCGCACCTAGAGAGAAGGAGACCGTCTGCGAATACGGCAACTCGAGTACGCTTAACGTTTTCGAATTCGACTTATTCGGGTGCGATGCCTCATGCGAGCTTGGGGAGCCTTGGGCGGTTGACAATGCGGCGGACCCAAAAAATAGCGAGAGAAATACTAAGAAACACAATCTTCTTGCAAGACCAGTGCCGCACTTTCGCTTGCTGGTGTACACGAACATCTCCCGAAGTTTCGACTGCTTTCGGATTAGTCTTGAAAGACTTACCGAAAATTCGGCGCTAGTCGCACGCGAATGGCCAGTATCGACCCTTCATTATTCGCTCTCGGTGGAACGTATTCAGCCCATCAGGACTGCTTACCTTTCAAATCTACGGTTATCCCTCATTTATTCTCTTTACTGAAGTGGGCTATTCAATGTCTTACCGGGATGACCGATTGAAAGTCGTTACGCCAACCGCTACGAAGGCAAGTGAGACGCCAAAAATCAATGACAAAGTGATTTCTGAGCCAGGCGTAGGAGCAACGAAATCTAAGGCCATCGAGCCAACGAGTTGCCCGGAGATACTCAACAAAGCAAACATGAGCACACCGATAATGGGCACCGACCAAGCAGCAATACTGATGAAAATAATGCCGATGATGCCGCCAAAATAGGCCCACCAAGGGGCAACACCAATTCCGCTCAGGTCTTTATTCATGAATCCGATTGAGACGCCAAGAGTGATCCCAAGCACGATGGAACCGAAGAAGAAGTTAAGAAACGCAGCAGACAACGGTTGACCAGACACCATAGATACTCGCCCGTTAATGGCACCTTGCACTGCAATCAATAGACCCGCAATGAAAGCAAACACCACTGGCAGAATTGGGATAGATCCTGAACTTAACCGTGGAGCCACAGCGATTGAGACCGCAACGATCGCGATGATGGCTCCGGCTACGCGTTGCCAAGTGATCGCTTGTTTGCCAGCTGGTCCAAGACCAATGCGATCAACTACCAGCGAGTTCGTACTTTGACCAGCAACGATGGCAATCGTGAAGACGGCGACACCGATCAGTGGAACTGCAGAGGACTGCACCGCGACAAAAAAGCCACCGAGGGTGCCACCCAAGATCTGCCACCATTTGATTTTGCCGCTTCGGATGGCGACCGGAACCGCAACTAGTCCCCCGCGTACCTTGCGTGAAATTAAAACGATTAGCACGAGCAAGACAAGCCCAGAGCCGAAGCTGTACACAGCAGCTTCAATGCCGTTGTGCATCTTTATAGAAAGCTCGCCATTCATGCGGGACTGAATGGCCGTGAGCGCACCAACGAGCACACAAGCAGCCATCGGAATGGCCACATGCACTTTGCTGCCAGAAACATTCACCTAAAGAACGACGCTTTCTTCATGCCAAGTCAAAGTGAAGGTTTAGTGGAAGAAGTGGCGAGTGCCAGTGAGATACATCGTGACCCCGGCTGCGCGAGCCGCAGCAATAACTTCCTCATCACGAATGGATCCGCCGGGCTGAACCACTGCCTTGACGCCGCCATCGATTAATACCTGCAACCCGTCGGCGAATGGGAAGAACGCGTCTGAAGCTGCAACTGATCCGGCTGCTCGTTCACCGGCACGGGTGACCGCGAGTCGGGCTGAATCAACCCGGTTTACCTGACCCATGCCAACACCCACGGCAGCGCCTTCTGATGCAAGCAAGATCGCATTTGATTTCACTGAGCGGCAGGCGCGCCAGGCGAATTCGAGATCGCGCAATACGTCGCTGTCTGCTGCCTCTCCAGAAACAAGTTCCCAACTCTGAGTGCTATCACCAGGAGCTGCCACGTCATCAACTTGCTGTACCAAGACGCCGCCCGTAATTGTGCGGGTTTCCAGGTTGCGACCAGCATTCGGGCCTTCGCAGATCAAGACGCGCAGGTTCTTCTTTGAAGTAAACAGCGCGAGTGCTGCATCGTCATAAGCTGGAGCAACAACAACTTCAGTAAACACGTCGATCATGGCTTCAGCCATGCCAAGCGTCACCAAACGGTTTGCAGCAACTACTCCGCCAAATGCTGATACTGGGTCTGTTGCAAATGCACCGCGATACGCAGCAGCGATATCTGTACCGACTGCAATACCGCAAGGATTGGCATGCTTGATGATCGCCACGGCAGGTTCTGCGTGATCGAAGGCCGCACGACGAGCAGCATCTGCATCGACATAGTTGTTGTAGCTCATCTCTTTGCCTTGCAGCTGGGTTGCGTTAGCAAGGCCTGGCTGATGCGCCTGTGAGCGATATACAGCTGCTGGCTGATGTGGATTTTCCCCGTAGCGAAGCACATCTTGACGAGTCCACGAAGCGCCCAGCCATTCAGGGAAACCTGACGGATCTGGAGTGACAACTGAGCCGAGCCAGGTGGCAACTGCGATGTCATACGAGGCGGTGTGCGAAAAAGCTTCACGAGCAAGGACTGCGCGAGCCTCAAGCGAGAAGCCGCTTTCTACCGAGGAAAGCGCTGCAAGAACATCGCCATAGCGAGCTGGAGAGGTCACAATCGCAACGTTTGCGTAGTTCTTGGCCGAAGCACGCACCATCGTTGGTCCACCGATATCGATCTGCTCAACACATTCATCGACTGATGCACCTGAGGCAACGGTTTCGGTGAAGGGATAAAGGTTGACTACGACGAGCTCGAACGGCGCAATGCCCATTGAAGCCAACTCATCAATATGTGACTGCTTGCGCAGGTCGGCCAAGATTCCGCCATGAATATGGGGGTGCAGGGTCTTCACTCGGCCATCAAGGCACTCCGGGAATCCGGTGACATCGCCCACAGGTGTGACGGGAATGCCGAAGCCAGCGATAGTTGAAGCCGTCGAACCTGTAGAAACAATCTCTACTCCAGCAGCGTGCAGGCCGCGGGCCAGCTCTTCAAGTCCAGTCTTGTCATAGACCGATACGAGTGCGCGACGGATTGGTGTGCTCATTTACAACTCCTCTGTAACTTCAAAAGCAAGACTTCAACGACAAAACTTCAACAACAACTACTTGAACGAGCCAGTAGCTACAAACAGTTCCAGTGCACTGACCAAGAGGCCGCGCTCTTCGATTTTGATGCGTTCATGCAGGGAAGCCTCGTCGTCACCGTCAAGCACAGGAACTACACGTTGGCTAATGATGTCACCCGTGTCGACACCCTCATCCACATAGTGCAGGGTGCAGCCGGTATTGGCTACTCCTGCCGCAAGGGCATCACGAACCCCATGAGCCCCAGGAAAAAACGGCAGTAGAGCGGGATGAGTGTTAATAATTTGACCGCGAAATTCAGAGATTACTGAAGGTCCCAAGATGCGCATGAAGCCAGCCGACACGATCACGTCTGGGCGATAGCTCGACAGTTCGGCCAGCAAGGCCAAGTTCCAGTCAGCCCTATTAGGAAAGTCGGCGGGAGCAACGACGAAAGTCGCCAGATCCGCTGCCTTGGCTCGGCCTAGGGCCTGGCAATCGGCTACATCCGAGCCCACAGCAACTACCGAGGCGCGAACCGAGGAGTCTAAGAGCGCCTGGAGCAGAGTCCCGGACCCTGAGGCTAAAACAACGATTCTCGATTCCACACCGATAACCCTATTGCGCGTGCCATTTGGGGCTCCAGGCCATTGGTGTCCGGCCTAATTTCCTCAGGATTTACTCAGTCTCTAGGGGTGAAAGGTCGACTTTCCGACAAAATTGCGAAACATTTATATTGCGTTTGTGCAATCTGTTGCATTGGCGCTACAGATTGGGCTATTTTCCTCTCAGAAAACTGCGAAGTGCGGTTTTCTAAGACCGAAAACGACTGCCAAAGGACTTCTCATGCGGGCTACTCCAGATCAAAGTGGGGCTTGGCTACGCTCCCAAATGGATGCTCTCGGCATCACCTCACTGGAGGAACTTGCCGAACGTTGTAACTCAGACAAGGGCAACCTGTCCAGAATCTTCCGGCAGCAACAGCGGCCGCGAGTTGACGCGCTTGAGTACCTAGCTCGTGGCTTGAAAATTGGAACCTACGAGTTGCTTGTGCGTATCGGTGCTGTCGATCCAGCAAGGGATACCGTTCCTGTCGTGGCCAAGAAGGGTCAAAAAGTCACCTTCACTTGGCCCCGGACTCGCTAAGCCGCTTCTTTTAGTGGGTCTAATCCCACTCGAGATCGCCAAGCCGCATACACAACATCGCTTAATTCGCCGAGATCTTGGCAAGCCTTGCGGACTTCAATTTCAGAAAGCTCCATGTGTGCCTTGACCAAAACCTTGGAACCTGACGTGGTGACTTCGAAGTAGTAAGGCGAATCATCATCGGAATCAACGAGTTCCACGAGTACTTCAAACACAGCCACGTTTCGCCCCCGGTTTCGTGGACGGAACTAATTGATTGAATCAATCAGATTCTGTTGCAGTCCATCTACTTTTGTCACTCTAGTGCCAAATTGCGGATTGGCAACAGGAACGCACAACGCCTGATCCCAGGCCTCGGCCTCAGCCCAGGCCCAGAGCTAGAGGCAGAGGCAGAGGCCCAGAGTGAACGCGCGCGAACGAGCTAGACGATCGACTCCTGATTGAACTGGCGGTACATGTGAGCCGTGAACAAGGCCACGAATGGCAATGTCACAAGCGTGAGAATGCCGAAGAGCATGCTGCCCACCAAGCTGACCGCGATATTCATCAACGTAAGTAGTACAGCTGGTCCGATAAACGTCTTAATGGCTTTGAAGCTGGCCTTAATTGCCATTCCTGCGCCATAGCCCTTATCGAGTACGTAGTAGGGGCCAAGCTGCAAGAAGAAAATGACCAGGAACATCGGAACGATGCAGAGCACCAGCCCGGCAAGTGACAGCAAAATCAACACAATCGTGAATGCGATGTAGCGACCAAGATATTGGGTAGTGAGCATGTCTTGGAACGACGGCTCGCCACCTTGGGTCGTGCGAAGAGCTGCGCGGTAAACCCCGATTGTTGCGAAGGCTGCTAACAACATAAAGATGAACGTCAGCCCAATAGCCGCGAAAGCACCTGATCCAGTTGAGGTGTTACAGGCCGCAATCTGACCTGGCGATTGCGGATCGACACAGTCCGTGATGATGTTCTCAAGAGGCTTGATGCTCAATTGCTGAGCCATCTGAATCGCTGCGACGACTGCAGCCAAGGCAATGAACGGCACTGCGTTGCGCTTGAAGGTGTCAAAAGCCCAAGAAAGAGCAACGCTCACACTCGGCTTATTCTGGTTTTCCATGGCTCTCCTTGATTGAAATCACGACTGTTTCTTGTGTTGCAGGCACTTGCGGAACGATTGACGGCTCAGCCTTGTCGGGCTCGATGGGCGAATCTTCACTACTTATCGTTTCGATCCCGATTGGCTCAAGAGTGGCTGCTTGGAGACTCGCTGGTTCAACTACTTCTACTGCTTGGATCGCTTCAGCACTAAAGAGTTCGCCTTGATCAGCCGAAACCTCCACTAAATCGTCACTGGACAGTTCTGCTGAAACTTCTTCGTTATCGACTTCTATGATCGAGGCCTCTTCCGCCATGACTTCTTCAGACGCGGCTTCTTGGGCCGTGGTCATCCGCAATGCCAGTGCAGTCGGGATCGCCCCGATGGAGGTCAGTGCAAAGGCGAGCAACCCCACCAGGATTGGATCAGGTCCGATAGCAGCGAGCCGAATATCGCCTAATGAACCGCTAGCAAGAGCAGACACCAGCCCAAGCGCTAAACCAACCACCACCGTTACTGCCGTAGCAATCCCTAGCCGCACTAACGCTGGCTGCCTAGTGCTGCGGGCAACCATGAGTCCGATTCCAACGCCGACAATCACCGCAATAACTGGAAGCCCCCAAGCAATGGGTCCAACCTTTTCAGGCAAGGCGGCTAGCAGTGGAAATGCCGGTAACTGGGTTGACGGTGGCGCTGGCACAAAAGGTGACATGCCGATGCCTGGGCCAATTGCGAAACCGGCACCGAGCAGATACGACGTGGACCAGAGAATAAGTACCGGCAGATAACCGATTCCTGCGATAACAATAAGCAATCCGCCAAAGAAGTTAGGCGTCAGAAATTCGAAGATTCCTTTGGCTTGCGGAAAATGCCACGCGAGGGAAATAAGTGCCAGGAGTGCGCCCGCACCGATTAACCCAAAAAAACCAGCAGCGGCGGCTCGTGGCAAGACTTTCAAGGATTCTGGCATCAAACTCAGTAGTTGGCGTCCAGCTTTTGTGGAACGCAACAGCGCAACTTTGACGACAACCAGAGCAAGCAGGAAACAGGTGAGCCCGGCTCGCCAAGGAGAGGTGAAGGTGATGTCAGTTGAGGATCCTGCTGAAACAGCCATTGCGCTGGCGCCGTACACAATGGCGAATACCACCGCGAGAATTCCAATTTCAATGAGTCCCGCGGCCATTAGCCGTTTGCCGAGCAGTACCCCAACTCGATAGATCGCGAAAATGGCGACGATGGCCATCCCCCAAGGCAAAATCGCGTAGATCGCGCCGCCGCTTTGAATTGGCACGGCTTGCACCGCGAGCCAGCCATTACCGATGAGACGCAGTAATTGATCCAGACCATTGATTCCATGGTCGGTTGTAAGCCACGCCAGCCAGATCGGAATACCGATTGCAATGAAACTGAGAACCACCGCGATCAAGGCCACGGCAGGCGCCACTAGCCAACGAAAATGTAATCGGGCGCCCAGCGCGTGAAGATCTTTAATCACAGGTGCCGACACCCACCTACCTTTGCAGACTTATGCCGCTAGACCCTGCAACGACAACGTGAGCCGGCCCACGATCTGGTGGGCCGGCTCACGTGAGTTCAGAATCTGACTAGGGAGCGAGCGTTCCGCCAAAGATCTGCCAAGCCAGTAGGGACTTGGCTACCAAGCTGAGCACGATATAGGTGCGTTCCCCTCGAAGATAATCAGCCCATTTGCCGACTGGCTTGTATTGCAAGAACTGAACGATGGCAAAGCAGTTGAAGAAAATGAAGAGCGAAATGATGATGCCGATGACAAATCCTGGTGGCGCAACATCACTCTTGGATCCCGGAGCAATTACATAGAACAGGATGATCAGCCAAGGCACGACGCCAGCGATGCAACCGAAGATGAACGGCAGCCAACCACCGGAGCCGGGAGTTTCGTACTTCTCTTGCAACCAACCGAACAAAATCATCGAAGCATTTACGCCGAAGATTGCAATGAGCGCCGCAGCGTCTGCAATTCCACAGATCTGAGCGATCAGCACGATCATGACCGAAGAACTCACTGAGTATTCAACCCAGCGGAAGTAGTTGTGCTTTGCGATCAGCCCCAATGAGTAGCGCTTGAAGAACAGCGGGCTAGCTACCAGGAAGTGGAACAGGGCCGACAAGGCAAAGAACAGGGCCACGCCATAGGCGATCCGCGAATCCAGCAAGGTGACCGGAGCAGCAAGCGGCTGACCTGGCGGGCCTTCCATGTATTGAGCGGTGATCGGCAATGAGAAATCATTTGCCAGCGCCAAGATCAACACGAACTGAACCAGGTGAGCAAACCCTGCGATCACATTGAGTTTGCGCAACTTATTGATATTGGTCTGTTCGGCTGGACTTGCAACGACCGTTGTTTTACTCATGCCGAAAGTGTGGCATGAAATTCGCCCGGAATCGCGAAGTGGCCCCGGTTTCCCGAGGCCACTTCGCGTTATTGCTTGGAGTTACTTGAGGTTTGTCATGATTTCGCGCATGAGCAACGCGGTGGCTGAAGGAGTCTTGCCAACCTTCACGCCTACTGCTTCAAGTGCTTCTTGCTTAGCTGCTGCGGTGCCCGATGAGCCAGACACGATGGCGCCAGCATGGCCCATGGTCTTGCCTTCTGGTGCAGTGAAGCCAGCGACATAACCAACAACTGGCTTGGTGATGTGCTTGCCGATGTAAGCAGCAGCGCGCTCTTCAGCATCGCCACCGATTTCACCGATCATCACGATTGCATCGGTGTCAGGGTCATCCTGGAATGCCTGAAGTGCATCGATGTGGGTCGTGCCGATGATTGGGTCGCCACCGATACCAACGCAAGTTGAGAAACCGATGTCGCGCAATTCGTACATCATCTGGTAGGTCAAGGTGCCCGACTTGGAGACGAGACCAATGCGACCTGGCTTAGTGATGTCTGACGGAATAATTCCCGCGTTCGACACACCTGGGGTAATGATGCCCGGGCAGTTAGGCCCGATGAGGCGAGTAATGCCTGAGTTTTCTGCATACTGGAAGAACGCTGCAGTGTCATGCACTGGAATGCCTTCAGTAATTACAACAACCAATGGCATCTTCGCATCGACAGACTCAATGACTGCAGCCTTAGCAAACTTAGGTGGCACGAAGACCACGCTGACGTTTGCGCCAGTTGCTGCCATCGCATCTTGCACGTTGTTGAAGATAGGAATGCCGTCAACATCTTGACCGGCCTTGCCTGGAGTTACGCCAGCAACAACCTTTGCGCCTGAAGCAACCATGCGACGTGTGTGCTTGGTTCCTTCTGCTCCGGTCATACCCTGAACGAGAATCTTGCTTTCGCTATTTAGCCAAATTGCCATGTTCTGGTGCCTCTACTTTCCGGCCTTGCGGGCAGCTGCAAGTTGCGCAGCGCGACGCGCGGCATCGTCCATGGTCTCG
>Ga0114958_10001452_pt1 | contig 18711 bp, 14 predicted proteins | sample C_130208_EF_Meta_FD_89577 | JGI IMG/M metagenome (GOLD analysis project Ga0114958, IMG submission 89577) | Freshwater microbial communities from Lake Croche, Canada to study carbon cycling - C_130208_EF_MetaG | ecosystem: Environmental > Aquatic > Freshwater > Lake | place: Lake Croche, Canada...
GCTTGAATATCGGGCCTTTGTTCAACAAGTTGCGAGGGAAGTGTCAGTGGAAGCTCGGCCGGCAGCTTAAAAGACGCAAGGTCAAATGCAGGGACTTCTTGATCCTGCGTGCGGCCGACTAAAACTTTTAATAAATCGCGATTTTGTTCAAATTGTTTCTGTAAGGGCGGCAGCAACTGTTTGACTTGCCCAAGAGCGCTCTCTTGAATCGAAAAGTCGAGTTGGGATGCGTAGCCTGATATTTGCTGCCGCTTAACGAGTGCGACAGCAGTTTCGTTGGCTTCGATCATTTCTTTCGTGATCTCAATTTGTTTTCGCAACATGCCATCTTGTACGGCTGCCGCAACCACGTTAGAAGCCAGCGTAATGTAGGCGGCTTGCAGTTGAAACTTTTGCGCGTCGGATTGTGCTTGTAAGGATTCAACCGCTCGACGATTCAAGCCAAAAATATCCGGTGTGAAGCCTACAGTGAGCTGTGCGGTATGAAAATTAAACACTGTCGAACCGTTGTAGGGCGCTGTGCCGCCCTGGTTCGCAGGTGTGCCCTGGTAGGCGCCGATATAGGTTCCGTCACCTTGAACACCGGGTGAGTTTCCACCCATATTGCCAGCTAATTTTGTACGCGTCGGCATGTAGTTCGCTTGCACGGTCGGAAAAAAATATCCTTGCTGTGCGTAGACGTTTTGTTGCGCAACCTTAAGCGCCTGTTGCGCAATCTCGATCGTTGGGCTTGCGGTAAAGGCCTGTTCGATCAACGCATTTAGAGTTGGTGAATGAAACAGTACCCACCAATCGTTACGAATATCTTTTCCAACTGCGAGACGCTGCTCGTCAACAGTTGAAAGGGCCCTTGAATTTGTCGTGGTGTCTTGGAGTGTTGTGCCATACCCGTTTGATGCAGGAAGTATCGGCCGCTGGTAGTCTGGGCCAAGCGCGCAGCTGGCCAGAAGTGTGCAGGTAGCTGCGATGAAAACTCTCTGGCAAAAAGATGTCTTATCCATGGGGCGTGATGCTCTTTTGCTCATCTAACATATCATCAGCCTCAGCGTCGGCTTTTGTGACTGAAAATTGTCCGAACAGTTTCAGTGCTACCGGAAGAATGATCAGCATAAAGATCGTGCCTGTCGTGATACCACCCACGATGACGCAGGCAAAGGGTCGGTTAGTTTCACTACCAATGTCTTGCGAAAGTGCTGCAGGCAACAGACCTAATCCAGCCATGAGCGCTGTCATCAAGATTGGTCGCAGACGCGAGACCGCACCTTCAAGGATCGCCTCGGTTGTCGACTGGCCATCGCGAATACGCATCATGACTTCTTCTGCCATGATGACGCTGTTTTGCACGGATATGCCAGCCACCGCGATAAAGCCGACCGCTGCTGAAACTGAGAGATTCAACCCCGCCAGGCTGAGCGCAGCAAGCCCGCCGATCAGTGTAAAGGGCAGCATCCCGATGACCAACCCCGCCATGCGCATCGAACGAAATGCCCAAAACAGTAAAGAAAAAATCAAGAGGAGTGTCAGGGGGATGATGACTGTGAGTCGTTTGGTGGCGCGCTGAGAGTTTTCAAACTGACCACCCCAGGTCAGGTCGTAGCCAGGGGGAAGCTTGACTTGTTCTTTGACAGACCGTTGTGCCTCGGCGACAAAGGAACCTTGATCACGACCGCGAAGATTGACTTTAACAATCACAATGCGCGAGCCCGATTCTCGCAAAATTCTTGATGCGCCTTCTCTGACTTCAACTGCTGCTACGTCGCCCAAAGAGACGGTGCCCGAACCGTTGCCTACTTGCGTGCCGGGGATTTCAAGTTGCAGGGCCGCAATGCTGTCAATGCTGTTGCGATGCAATGCATCAATTTTTACGACCACGTCAAAGCGTTTGTCGCCATCATAAAAGCTGGTGATAGCTGAACCTGACATGGCTTGGGTGACCAGGGCGTTGACGTCGCTGATCGCGATGCCATAGCGCGCAAGCTTAGCGCGATCAGGAACGACAACGACTTCTGATTGTCCGCTAATCTTGGTCGCCTCAACATCGGTTGCGCCTTGAATTTTTTCGATGATCGCGACAACTTCGTTTGCTTTCTCTTCAAGAATATCGAGCTTGGCGCCGCTGATCTTGGCAACAATTTCGCCCCGAAATCCAGAAAGCGACTCTTCAACGTTATCTTGAATCACTTGCGAAAAGTTAGTCGAAATCCCTGGGATCGCAGACAAGCTGTTCGACATGCTAGCGACTAACGCTTCTTTATTCGGAAAGCGCCATTGGTCATGGGGTTTAAGATCAACCAAACTTTCAAGATTATTGGGCCCTTTAGGATCAGAGCCATCATCCGGGCGGCCCACATGGGAAATCAACTTAGAGACTTCTGGATATTCGAGTAATTTTGCTCGAACGATCCGTTCGACGTCTTTTGTATTTTCTAAGGATGAAGACGTGGGTAGGGTAATACTTAACCAGATGTTGCCCTCGTCGAGCTTGGGCATAAATTCGCTGCCCAAACGTGCTGATAAAGTGAAGGCAATCACCAGCGGGATCGCGGACACCAACAGTGCCAAGCGCGCATTATTCATCACCAGAACCACCAGTGAGCGGTAACCGTTTTGAAGGTGGTCAAGCCAGGGTTTGTGTTTTTCTACTAACGGTCGGTTGCGCACCACAAAGGCGAGCAACGTTGGGAGCAAAATAAACGTCAGGAGCACTGCGCCGATCAGGGCAAAGGTCAGAGTGAGCGCAACCGGTGTAAAGATTTTGCCTTCAACGCGTTGAAAAGTAAAAATCGGCACAAAGGCCAAAATAATGATGGCTTTAGAGAACAAGACTGGGCGTGACATTTCCGTGAGCGTTCGTCGAACTGCTTGCATACGCGTCGAAATAGCCAGTTTTGAGGTTGTATCGGTTGAGTGGTTGAGCGCCAAACGGACCATCAACGCCTCAACGATGACCACAGCGCTATCGATAATAATTCCGAAGTCGACAGCACCCAGCGAAATTAAGTTGGCCGATACGCCCAACGAATTCATTAAGATGAACGCAAATAAAAGCGATAAAGGGATGACGGTTGCCACCACAAAAGCTGCTAACCAACTTGAAAGAAATATGACGAGTACGGCGAAGACGAGCAAAGCTCCGACGATTAAGTTGTGGATGACTGTGTTGACTGTGAGAGTGACGAGTTCGGTGCGATCATAAATTGGAACTATTTTCACACCCGCTGGCAGTTTGGGCTGAAGTTCTGCAATCCTTTGCTTCAGAGCAGCATTGATTTTTGACGGATTACCGCCTTTAAGCATCGAGACAATGCCTTCGATAATGCTGTCTTGTTTGTCAAAACCCACAATGCCAAAGCGTGGTCTTTCAGCTTCTTTGACTGTGGCTACGTCGCCCACGGTAATTGATTGACCCTGACGCGCCACGATCACTACCTTACGAATATCGTCCAGTGTTGCGAAGAGTCCGGCAGAGCGCACGACAAACGAGGCGTCACCATGTTTGATCAAACCACCACCGGCGCTGCCGTTACCATTATTAACGGCCTGGGTCAGTTGGCTGAGCGTAATTTGAAATTTACGCAGCATGATTGGATCAATTTCAATATGAAACTCTTTGATCGCACCACCAAAACTTACAACGTCAGCCACGCCCGGCGTCATGCGTAAGACCGGTCGAATTGTCCAGTCTTGTAAGGTCCGTATTTCTGTATCGGTCAGACCAGGTGCTTCAATGGTGTACCGATACACTTCGCCGACGGCGGTCGATAGTGGTGCGAGTTGCGGTTGAACACCTGCTGGTAAATTCACTGTCGATAGTTTTTCAGTGACTTGTTGTCGTGCAAAATAATTGTCGGTGCCTTCGTTAAACGTCAGTGTCACAATTGATAAACCAGTCATCGTGACTGATCTCACATTGACCAAGTTTGGCACACCGGCCATTTCGCGTTCAATCGGAAGCGAGACGGTACGCTCCATATCTTCAGGAGCTTGGCCCGGCGATTGCGAAATGATCCTGACTTGAATGTCCTGAACGTCCGGAAAGGCCTCGATGGGTAAGTTTGAAATCGAGTAAGCGCCAAAGCCAATCAGCACACCCACTAACAGCAACACGAACATACGTTGTGTCAGTGCAAAAACAATCAGTCTATCGATCATTGTTTGTCGCCAAGGCTGGCTAAAAATTCGGCCTCTAACATAAGTGCGCCTTTTATGACAACGCGTTCGCCGCCAATCAGCCCTTCGCCGATATAGCTGGAGTCAACGCCACGCGTAATGGGTTTGACCTGACGTAAAGTGAACTCGCCGGGGGCAGTCTCTACAAATACGTAGGTGTAGAGACCGCGGATGATCAGCGCTTGATTGGGCACACGAACACCTTGTCCGCTTGCTTGCAGAACTGATGCTTTAACAAACATCTCTGGCAATAGTTTTCCGTCTGGATTTTCAACCCGTGCCAAGAGCGTTGCGCGCCGGGTGTTAGGGTTAATTGTTTGCCCGAGTTGGATGATTTTGCTTGTAAAGCTTTGATCGGGGTAGGCGTCGGTTTGAACAGCCACTTCGCTACCGAGTTTGACTTTGCTCAGTAAGCTTTCAGGCAAATCAACACTCAGCCAAAGTTGCTTTGGGTTCGTGATTACGAAAAGCGGTGCGCTGAGCGAGGGGCTCACTTCAAGAGCGGGAGTAGCAGTACGTTCTGTCACGACGCCATCCATGGGGCTTGCGAGCAAAACTTGCTGGCCATTAATTTTAAGAGCGTAGGGATTTAGATTTTTGATACGCTGCTCTGCACGGGCGGTTTCTGCTTGTGCTTGCGCATACTCGGCTTGAATAACCTCCCAGTCGCGGGTTGAAATGGCTTCTCCTGGTACCAAATCTTTTGCTCGCTTGACGGACAGTTGCTTGCGTTTCTCGTCAGAGCGCGCTTTGTTCAGGTCGGCAAAGGCTGCGCCAAAGTCAGGCGAATCGATGACCGCGAGAACCTGTCCTGCCTTGACGACATCGCCCGGAGCAGCTTTGAGTTCAATAATACGGCCCGAGAAGCTCACACCGATGCGCGCTGTGACGTCTTCGTTGTAAGCAACTCTGGCGCTCAACTGGTCGGCGATCGGAACGGCCGAGAGTGGCAGGATTTGGGTTTGAATCATGGCCAGCTGAGCGGCCCCTGAGACAAAACGGATTTTTCCAGAGATTTCAGCATGGGCTTGCACCCCAGTCGTTGCCTGCGCGTCTGGCGGGCTGACTTTGCTTGGCTTAAAAATAAACCATACACCGACCAACACAGCACCGGTGGCCACCAGGGCCAGGCCGAATCGTTTCTTTTTCTTGGTAGTCAGTGCATCAATCAAACCGGATACTCCCTCTGCTAAGCGCGAATTCTACAGATTCAAAGGCGCAAGCGTACTAGTTCAAGATTACGGTTATGTAATGTTCAGCGCGTACGGGTAAACCCGAAAGATGTGGTGCGGCAATATTGCGAGGTGAAGATGCAGACTTTGAACCGCTTATCTGATTTGTTGTTGAAGGTAAATCCAACGATAATCTGGCTATCACGGTTAAAAATAAAACAAAAAGGAAGAGATGATGAATGTGCGTCAACGCGTGTTGAATTTGCTGATTTCATTCTTGATGCTGCTCATGCTCAATGCTTCAGCAAGTGCACAAGGTGCCAAAGCAATCACCATCATCGTGCCCTACGCCACGGGTGGCGCCACCGATATCGTGGCGCGTATGGTGGCACAGCAATTGGGTGCCCGGCTAGGTACGCCTGTGATCGTCGAAAATCGCCAGGGCGGCGGCGGTGTGGTGGGTTGGAACAGCGCAGCGCGCGCTAACCCTGATGGCAACACCTTGTTGGCGATGGAGATGTCGTATTCGATTTCGGCTGGCTTGACTCCGAATTTGCCCTACGACCCTAAAACGGCGTTTGTGCCGATCAACACGGCCGTCTCGGTCGGGCACGTCTTGGTGATTAACCCCAGTGTTCCTGCAAAAAACATTAAAGAATTGATCGCACTCGCGAAAGCTGAGCCGGGGAAATTGAATTTTGGTTCGGGCGGTACGGGCACGAATACGCATTTGGGTAGCGAGTTATTGAAGGCCAAACTCGGGATTTCGATGACACACGTCCCATATCGAGGTGCGGGCGCCGTGTTGGCAGATTTGATGGCTGGGCAAGTACAGGTATTGGTGAGCGCAGTCTCGACGGCATTGCCTTTGGTGCAAGGCGGCAAGTTACGAGCCCTCATGATGATGTCGGATAAACGTTCAGATATGTTGCCCGAGGTGCCCACGGCAGCCGAAGAGGGATTTTCAGGGTTAGAGATGAATTATTGGGTTGGGTTCGCTGCACCTAAAGGAACGCCCCCAGACATTATCAATAAGCTGAATCATGAGATTAACGCCGGTTTGCTCACCCCTGAATCGCTCAAACGGTTAAGCGAGATGGCTTTTGTGCCAGTGGCCAACACGCCGGCTCAAGCCGCACAGCTGCTTGACTCTGAAATCGCGCGTTGGTCGGCGCTGATCAAACAGCAGGATATCAAAGCCGAGTAAACAGTTATCCTGATCAGGCAATAAGCTATTTAAGCGCCAAAATTCCAGTTATAAATTTTTTGTAACGAGCCACCCATAAGCTGGACGCGCTCGCTTTCGCTCAGCCTGTCAGTCAGGGTGAACGCGTCAACCCCTTGCTTGTAAGTTAATAATTCAACGGCGCGCGTCCAGTCGGTTCCCCACATGCAACGCTCAAAGCCATAGGCGTCAAAGATACGGGCGAGGGGATCCCAAATGTCGTTGTACGGAAACGCCTGATGAGAAAGCGTGCAGGCACCGCTAATTTTGATCACAACATTTTCGTGTTTCGCAAGCGCCAACACGGTTGGAAGTTCGTCAAAAGGCTGAGCGGGAGTCGGTGGTTCAAACGGCTGTTGTAATCCCAGATGATCAATGACTAACCGCGTGTTTGGGTTGCGCGCCGCGAGTGCAGTGGCTTGTTCAAGACGGCCCCAGCACAACAGGTTCACAGGCAGTGCGTGACGGGCTGCAGCAGCCAACACGCGATTAATGCCTGGATCCGCAGCATCTTCTGAGACGCCTCGGTTCAGCATAATACGGATGGCAACAGTGCCTTGAGTGGCGGCCCAGGCATCGATTGTGTCGACGACTGCTGGGTCGGTTGGGTCAACGGGTTTGATCACGCGAAAGCGCTTGGGGTACTTAGCGTAGACCTCTAACGCGTAGCTTGGGTCGAATTGGTACATGGTAAAAACAGACACCAAAATAGCAGCATCGACGCCCACTGCATCCATTGCTGCAACCATGTCGTCGCCCGTAACAGCGTCAGGACCTTGTAACTTGGCGGCCCAAGGGCGGCCTGGATGATTACGTTCATAAGCGTGTACTTGAGCGTCGATCTTAAGCATTTTTTGTCCTGTGAAAACTTGGGCGCGATGGTTAAACGATTCATGTTCGGTTGCGATGCAACCGACTCATTAAAGCAATCCGAGTTCTATCCCTTTAATCTGCAGTGCAACATATTTTGAGTAAATTCGGGCCTGCGCTAAAGAGCCGCCCATAAACCATAAACCTTCTTGTGGTGTGCGCGTCCACATGTTTGCGAGTTCGCCATTTGGTGCGAGTCCCCATACTTGTCCGACGCGATCGGCCACTTCGTCTCCCATCAGGCGGCGTACCACCTCTTGCTGTGAGTAATATCCAGTCGCTAATACCAATAGGTCTGCTTTTTGGATTGTGCCGTCTTTCATGAGTGCGCCTTCTGGCACAAACTTCTCAATGTCGTCGAATTGAACCAAACCAATTTTGTGATCAATAATCAGGTCAGAGCAACCAGCATTTAGATAATAGCCACCACCGCGCCGGCGATATTTCATCTGATGACCGGTTTCATCTTCGCCCATGTCAAACTTAAAGCCACGCGCTTTGAGCGCTGCGATTAAGTCTTTATCTAGTTCAACCATGCGTTTGGCTGAGGCTTGATAAGCACGAATCAGTAAAGGGTAAGTCGTGGCGGTTGCAATCAGATCGCAGTCGGCTACCGGTGGACCCTCTTCATAAAGCGCGTAATTCAGTTTCGCGCTTGGATCGATACTCACAACTGTTGTTGAGCCCCGTTGAATAATTGAGGTTTCAACGCCATTGCTGTACAGGTCTTGAGCGATATCGTGTCCGCTGTTGCCGGTGCCCAACACCAAAGCTTTTTTACCGCGCCAGGGGACACCACTTTTAAAACCATGCGAGTGAAACTTATCACCCGCAAAATCCTCGAGGCCAGGCAAGTTTGGTACGCGTGCAATGCCGCTTGTTCCGTTCGAAAAAATTACATGGCGTGGATGCATCACGCGTTCACTGCCGTCTGCGCGTTTGAGTGTTACCGTCCAGCGTCGGGCATTCGCATCATAGCTGCCCTTGGTAAATTCAGTACCCGGCCAGCAATTTAATTCCATGGCCTCAGCGTACATTTCCAGCCAATTTCCCAGCATGTCTTTAGGAACATATTTGGGATAGTTCGGTGGGAAAGGCATGTACGGCAAGTCATTGACATGGACTTGGTTATGCAAGGCGAGAGAGTGATAACGGACTCTCCAGTTATCGCCAATCCTTGGATATTTGTCGACCACGAGGGTGTCGATCTTTAGCTGTTTAAGGCGCGCAGCAACCGACAGGCCGCTTTGACCGCCGCCGACCACAATGACCACGGGGTCGCGATCTTCAAAGGCTCGTTCTGTCGTACGCTGATCTAGCCAATTGGATCCGCCAAAGTTTCGCGAATAGGCATCACCGCTTGGGCGGTTCGCCCCAATCTGTTCTTCGTGACCTTTCAATTCATCAAGCGTGGTGAGCAGAACCCATGCCTGTTCCGGATTGCTCGCCAACAAGCGCACGACACCATGACCACGTCCAAGCGCGGTTTCAAACATAAAGATTGCTTCGATCACCTCAATTCCCAAGCGACGCACCCTGCGTGGTGCGGTTCGTTCGCTAGCTAGAACAAAGTTTTTAGCCTGCACCTTGGTTTGAACACTTGTTAAAAAGTCGGAGATCGCTTGCGCGCCCGCCGCTGGGCGCAGTGTCCACGAAAACGCCAAGATATCGCGGTAGTGACATTCGGGGGCGAACAAGGCCGCTAAGCGGTTGACGTCGCCCAACTGGAGCCGAGACTCGAAGTTTTTAAGCCATTGTGCCGCTGCGTTGTGTAAGTCTTCAGGCGTATCCAAAGCAAGTGCTGGTAGGGTCGTGTCGTTCATGTGTGTTGTCTCGTGAGATGGGCGATATTTGGGTTCGCTTCAATGTGTTTTTAGTTTAATCTTACCCTACCGATTGTTTTTCTTCTACAGACTCAAAAAAATGATGACTCCGCTTAGCCCCTCTGTGTTGCCGGCCGGCGTTCGTTCCAGGTTTGTGCATGATGTCAATGGCATCACCTTTCATGCGCTTGAAGCGGGTTACGAGACCCCGGGGCGTCAGTTGGTGCTGCTGTTGCATGGCTTCCCTGAGTTGGCCTACAGTTGGCGCAAGGTGATGGCGCCGCTCGCCGCGGCCGGCTACCACGTCATTGCGCCTGATGTGCGGGGATATGGTCGAAGCGGTGGCACAGAAATTAAGCACTCTGACGACATGCGTGCTTTTGGCTCACTGAACAAAATTAACGATATGTTGGCGCTGGTGTCTGCGTTGGGTTATCGCTCAGTGGCAGGAGTCTTTGGACATGATCAAGGCTCGCCTTTAGCAGGCTGGTGTGCGTTGACTCGTCCCGATGTGTTCAAGTCGGTCATTTTGATGAGCTCGCCGTTTAGAGGTGCACCCGAATCCTTGCCTTTTAATACGGTGAATGTGCCGGTACCGGCAAAGCCGCCACTGCGCATTCACCAAGACCTTGCACTGCTCACTCCGCCACGCAAATACTACATGCAGTATTACACCCTGCCAGAGGCCAACGACAACATCTGGCACGCTAAGCAAGGGCTACATAACTTTTTGCGTGCCTACTATCACATGAAAAGTGCTGACTGGGTCGCCAATAAACCGTTTCCCTTAACCGCGCTGATCGCAAGCGAATGGGAAAAACTTCCTCGCTATTATGTGATGGACTTGGATAAAGGTATGGCAGAATCAGTTGCTTCAGAGATGCCAACAGAACAAGAGATTGCGGCCTGTCATTGGCTGACCGAGGCTGAACTCAGTGTCTACAGCGAAGAATATGGCCGCAATGGTTTTCAAGGAGGCTTGCAAGGCTATCGAATTGGCGGGCTTGATCAAGAGCTCAAAATCTTTGCGGGCCGTACGATCGATGTGCCTTCGTTATTTATTGGTGGAAAAAGTGACTGGGGCGTGTATCAAACCCCAGGTGGTCTTGAGGCTGTCGAGCAGACACTTACCACGCAATACAAGGGAACGGTACTGGTTGAGGGGGCGGGTCATTGGGTGCAGCAAGAGCAGGCCGAGAAAGTCAGTCGAATTTTTATTGATTTCTTAGGTGCCTCGCTGGCGCACTAAGGCAATGCCCACCAGCAGGGCTGGGACCGAACACACAACAAAGCCTAAGCTATAGCTATTGCTGAGGCCCAACAGGATTGAAAAGACTGTTGGCGCTGTGAGCGCGCCCAGCTGACCAAAGGATAAGACCCCGCCGGTCACAGAGCCTCGCATCCCCTCTGGTGCAGCATTGGCGGTCTCTGCTAGCAAGACACCGTGCCATGAGAGTGCTGTTGCGCTAATAATCGCTGCAATCGTGCCGATCAAAATCGTGGGCCAACCGGGACTGCAGAGGCTTAGCGCAACCATGCTGACTGCCATACCAAATGCCAAGGCAGCCATCACGAGCCTGGGTTGGATGTAGCCGCTACCGAGTAGCCCCCAGACAATACGTCCCGGAACCGCAATTGCAACTGCAGTTGAAAAAACAAACCCAGCTGCCACCAACGAATAGCCAAGCGTGGTCAGATAAACTACAAAATAAACAGTAAAAATTGTTTGAGCTGCATTGAACGCGAAACAAGTGAAGGCCAGGTTGCGCAGCGTTTTAGCGCCAATGACTGATTTCAGCGTTGTAGAAAAATCCGACAAGTGAAAAGTGCGCGTGGCGATGCGATCATCGTCGAAGAGTTTACGCAACGGCTGCAACATCGCCGTAAAAATCAGGCATGCAAGCGCTGCAAACAGCATGGTGTAGTGCCAGTTAAACGCTTCGGTGAGCTGAGGCCCCAGTAAGCCCGCCAATAAAAGTCCTGCAGGTACTGCCGTTTGCTTTAACGAAAAAACCAGGGGCATATAGCGTGGTGGCGAAACTCGACCAAGCAGGTGCGAGCTTGAGGGGGTAGAGACGGCCGCGCCGCCCCCGCCGACAAGAGCCGAAAGCACGAGCATCAGCGGCGTGCCAAGGGTTGCCAAAGCCATACCAAGCGCCAGCATCACCAACGCGACTTGGCTCATGCGCAAGGCTCCATAGCGGATGATGAAGCTGCCGCAACCTAATTGGGTCGCCAAAGACGCGACCGCCGCAATCGAGAAGTACACGCCGATCCAGGCAGAGTCGAGCATCAAGTCGGCGATCATCGCAGGGGCGAGCACCGCAGGCAGGGCTCGCCCAAGCGCAATAAAGGTCTGTTGAAAAAACATTGCCCCAAGGGCCAGTAAGAGGTGTTTCACGAGGCGCTAGGGTTAACAATGACATCAAGAGTGTACGACTAAAAAAAATTCGCGATTAGATTGTCTTGCTGCGGCGCAATAATAATTGCAGTCCAGTCGAGCAACGATCTTGAAGTCGTTTAACTTCAATTCTGGTTTCAAATCACAATTCGAAATTTAAGGTCCTTTTTCAGAGAACTGAAATCAGATATCTGACCCTGTGGTACGCTTTATCTGAAGCACACGAGAGGTGCATCAGACGCGCCATGGGTTAATTTTCGTGGTCGTAAAAAAGAAAAAACGAGACAAGATGCGAAATAAAGTCATCACATTTTTTTGGTTAGTGATTGCCGTGGCGTTCGTGGGTTGTGCACACGCTGCATGGCCAGACCGGCCGATACAGATGATCGTCGCCTACCCACCAGGTGGGTTCACTGATGCGCTGGCGCGCGCTGTGGCCAAACCCTTGGGCGAAAGATTGAATCAACAAGTCATCGTGCAAAACGTGTCGGGTGGTGGCGGCAATATCGGCGCCGCTCGCGCCGCCAAGTCGGCGCCCGATGGCTATACGATTTACGTTGGTAACAACGCAACCGTCACGATTAACACGCTCGTTTATAAATCTTTACCCTTTGATCCTTTAAAAGATCTTGAGCCCGTGGCTTTAATTGGTGGCAGCCGAGCGATCTTGGTGGTGACGCCGGGGTTATCGGTCAGCACAATCCCTGAACTGATCGCGTTGGCAAAGGCAAAACCCGGTGTGTTGAACTATGGCTCGAGCGGTACCGGTGGTGTCAGTCATTTGGCAGGCGAACTGTTCGATGTGGATCACGGTATCAAAATGACTCACGTCCCCTATAAAGGTACGGCCCCGGCGATGGCTGATTTGTTGGGCGGACAGCTTCAGGTGATGTTCAGTGACACCGCCATCCCGCACATCAACGCCGGAAAACTCGTTGCCTTGGCAATTTCGGGTACGGACCGTTCGAAGCAAGCGCCAAATATTCCAACGTTTGCTGAGTTGGGCGTCAAGGGCTTTGATACCTACACATGGTTTGGTGTGATGGTGCCCAAGGGAACCGAGCCTGCAATCGTACAGAGACTCAACAAAGAGTTGACTGTTGTTACAAAAGACCCAGCGCTACAGGCGTGGGCTGAATCGCAAAATGGTGACATGATGACAAGCACGCCGGCTGAGTTCGCTGTTGCAATCAAAGACGATTTGGCCAAATGGAAAAAAGTGATTGACCAAACCGGTGTGGTTGCTGAATAGCCAAGACGCTGTCGTTCGACAGGCAGATTGAAGTTCTCGTTAACCCCCCACCAGTCAGGCTAGGCCAAGATAAGTTTTCGTTATTCATACTCGGAGCCCCGTATGGCCATCACTTTGTATCCTGTTAAAGCAGATTTCATGGCTGAAATCGGCGATGTGGATTTGAGCCTGCCATTGTCTGATGAAGATCGTATTGCGATTAAAGCCGCGTTTTTCAAGTACAGCGTGTTAGTGTTTCCTGACCAAGAACTGACATCAGCCCAACATATTGCGTTTGCAGAAGTGTTTGGTCCGATGGAGCAAAATATCAATACCTACGCCGATGAGGTTAAAAAATATCGTATCGATACTCGCATCGCTGATGTTTCAAACTTAGGCGACGAAAACGAAATTCTTGCGGTAAATAGTCGTAAACGAATGTCTGGCCTAGCCAATCGCCTATGGCACACCGATAGTATTTTTAGACATTTGCCGGCTTTAACATCGCTTTTGTATGGGCGTTCGATCGCCCCTGTGGGTGGGCGTACCGAATTTGCAGATATGCGCGCGGCCTATGATGCTTTGCCCTCTGCGAGCAAAGCCAAAATAGATCGGATGATCGTTGAGCACTCGATTTTTCATTCGCGCGCGAAACTTGGGTTTTCTGACTTTACAGAAAAAGAACGCGCATCACTGCCACCTGCAAAACAGGTGATGGTGCGTACCATCCCTGAAACAGGGCGACGCAATTTGTATCTGGCCTCGCACGCCATGCGAGTAATTGGTATGTCAGATGAAGAAAGTGAAAAGCTATTTCAAGAGCTTACTGAACACGCCACACAGCCACAATTCGTGTTGTCGCACCGTTGGCGTGTCAATGATTTAGTCATGTGGGATAACCGCTGCACCATGCATCGCGGCACCGATTTTGATGATTGGCGCTGGAAGCGCGACGTACAGCGCGCAACCGTCTCTGACATCGGTAATACGGTTGAGCTTTCCGTTTAACCGGATGCGAAGCAATCCTCCATGTTCTACCCGTGTCAGCGGCGTCTGTTAGGGCGAGAGCGTAGAGTAAGTCAAGAATGTGTTGACATCGCTCGGGCGGGAGCGCTGGCGTGAATGACGCCTTTGTTCCAGCTGTCAACGTATTCTTGTATAGAAAGCGCCCAACCGTTGCTCATGTTTTCATCAAAGTATTCGAATAGCAGTCCATCGGTTGTCGTCATCGATAGCAGAATGGTGCCTCCGTCAGGGCCGCCATGTTCGTCATGGGGCAGCGCGTCGGCTGCGGCCAAGGCGTAGTCTCCTTTTTTGCGGTGAATTGTTTTTGTCGAACCATCTGGCAATAGCTCGGTCAAAAACTGCTCGCCCTCTAAAACTAAGGTGACCGTAGACGCAAGGTGGCGATGACGCCGACAGTGGCCACCCTCGCCATAGCGAAGCAGCATATCGAGACGCCCGCTTGGCAAGTCATAGCCTAGCAGGCTGTACTCAAAATCGACGTTAAAAGCGGGATCACTGGTATCGAGTACCCGACGCCATTCGACATTTGTTAAATCAAAGCTAGTTGAAATCACAGGCATGAGATGTCTCCCAAATCATTTTTATCGGATTTGCGCGTAAAACCTTGCCGTTTAGGTCGGCGAGGACGTCACTCAGGTTGAACACCTGCATCACGCAAGATCTTGACGTAAGTTGCCGCTTGCTCTTTGGTGAAGGCGCCAAGTTCTGCTGACGTCGAGCCTTGAACCAAAAACTGTTTTTGATCGAGTTGCTCTTTGATGTCGGGGCGATTCAACACTGCATTGACTGCGGTATTCAAACGCCCAAGCAGATCAGCGGGCATATTAGCTGGGGCATACAAGGCTGCCCAAGACTCAACCGAAAATCCCTGTACGCCCACTTCAGCAAAAGTCGGTACGTCTGGAGCGAGTGGCGAGCGGCGTGGTAGCGTGATCGCAAGCATTTTGAGTTTGCCGTCAGCAGCATGAACGCCCGCTGTGAAGGGTGTTGAAATCATTAATTGGACCCGATTCGACACCAGATCAATCACCCCAGCTGGTTCGCCTTTATAAGGCACATGCAGCATATTAAGATTGCCAGCGAGGGATAAAAACTGGGCGGTTGCCACAATACCAGTGGTGTTGCCAGAGGCATAGGCGAGCTTGCCTGGATTAGCCTTGGCATAGGTGATGAGCTCAGGGATGGTGTTAAAGGGCAGTTGTGCGTTGGCATACAAAAAGAAGGTGTAGCGCCCGAGCATTGAGATCGGGGTGAAATCGCGGACAGGGTCGTAAGGCGGTTGCTTACGCAAAGCGGGCACGCCGGCCATTGGGCTGTTGGTTGCGACGAGCAGCGTGTAGCCGTCGGGTGCCGCTTTAACGACCTCAGTTGCGGCCAGAGCGCCATCGGCACCGGCTTTGTTTTCAACAATCACTTGCTGCCCAAGGCTGGCACTCAAGCCATTGCCAAGAATGCGTGCGACTGTATCGGTTGCTGATCCCGCCGGAAAAGGCACGACTAAGCGGATGGCTTTAGTGGGGTATTGCGCTGCAGCCGTCTGGGCGAGCACTGCCAACATGAGACTAGCGAGTAGTTTGGTTACAGCATTGCGCATTTTGATCTCCGGAGGGTGTTTTTGTGAACGCGAGCTTGCCTGCAAAGGCTATTTAGCTTGAGTCACACGTTGCATGTGGCAAAGTGTAAACCGAGAGTGCCAAAATACAAGGTATTGTTTGCTTTTTGGCAGACCGTTATGATTCACTTGAATTGAACAGGTTCCATTTGAATTAAACAGTGATTGACACAAACTTTAAAAGTAGTTGAAAACTACCCGGAGATACTTTTGAAAATAGGCAAGCCAGGCGTAATCGCCTCTGTGACCGCTTTAGTGATTGCGCTCTTGAGCTCGCCGAATTTAAGCGTTGCAGCCGACTATCCCGCCGACAAGCCCATCAAGATGGTTGTTGGCTTTACAGCTGGCGGTGCAGCCGATAAGCTCGCGCGTCCGGTTGCTGACCGCATGGCAAAATTTTTAGGTCAAACGATCGTGATGGAGTACCGGCCGGGTGTGGCCGGCGGGATCGCGCTTGAACTGGTGGCACGTGCGCCGGCCGATGGCTATACCATTCACCTCACATCGCAAGGGCCCATGACTTTTGGCCCCTCATTGCGTAAGGCAAACTTTGATCCAGTGAAAGACTTTACCCCCATCGGGATGGTGTCAAGCGGCGGATCGCTGATTGCGGTTTTGCCAACATCGCCGGCTAAAGATGTAAAAAGTTTTGTTGCGTTAGCGAAGGCGAATCCTTCGCAATGGAGCTATGGCACGTCTGGGATCGGCGGCTCGGGTCACTTGGCGGCCGAGCAGTTCAAAATTGAAACTGGCTTGCAGATTGCGCACGTGCCTTATAAAGGCGGAGCGGGTGCGCTAACCGATTTGATGGGCGGCCATATCCCTGTGTTGTTCTCGTCAATTGGCTCAATCGCTACAAACGTTGAGGCTGGACAAGTTAAAGCCCTGGCGGTGAGTTCGCTCGCACGCAGTAGTCTGTTTCCAGACGTCCCAACTATTGCAGAGAGCGGGTTTCCGGGCTTTGATTCGCCGGTGTGGTTTGGTGTGGTGGCGCCTGCTGGCCTGCCTGCAGCGATTACAGCCAAACTCGTTGCTGCGCTCAATGCAACGATGGACGATGCTGAGGTGTTAAAAATTATTCGGCAAGATGGTTACGAACCGCTGAAGATGACGCCTGAGCAAATGAAAAACGCTATTCAGGCTGAACTTAAGCAGTGGGCTGATTTGATTAAAAAGACGGGGATGAAAGCGGACTGAACTTTTGTGTCAGTCGGCTCGGCTACAAAGCTCAGATTGCACTGTGACGGGCATGACGGTGCAAGCGATAGGGCGGCATGCTGGCGTTCAATCAGTGAGCACGTGGTGAGCGCTAGTTCGTTGCGGTCACTTCAAGCATGACCTCGTTACGCCGCAAAAACCAAAGTGTCCAGGGTGGATCGTAACGGGCGAGTGAGGGGGTGCCGATGGCGGTCAATTTTTGCTCGGCCATAAACGCACGAAGGACGGTCGTTTGCTGAACCACATCGTTGTCGTCGACTAAGCCAGAAAACCTGACAACCGCAAAGCGTTTGGGCGGTAAAGGCGTGAGACGCACTTTTGGGTCGTTAGGCGTGGGTAAAGTCTCGAGGGTGTAGCTCGAAGGCATGATGAAGCGAATGACCCAGCCCGCGGGATCCTCACTTTGGATGACAGGAGCCGTCATAGCGATTTTTTCGTTCGCGGCTTCGTTTTGTATGACAGGCGCGGTCATCGCGATGCTTTGCTTGCGGGTGTTGCCGCCAAATATATAACCCGCTAAAAGACGAAACCCAGCGCTCACCGCCTCACTGCGCTCGCCAGGTACCGTAACTTCTGCAGCAATTAGTGCAGGATATTCTCGGATCTCAAAAGCGCCCTCTAACAAAATACTGCGATAGCTAGGTTCTTCAGTGGCCATTGCGACACCTTTTAATAAGGACATCAGACAGAGGAGGAACAATAAAATTTTTTGTGTCATGGTATGTTTGACTCAATGTTTATTGACGAAGGAACAGCATGCAACCACTTAAGGGTATAAAAGTCGTCGACCTCAGCAAGGTGCTGGCTGGGCCACTTTGCGCACAATATCTTGGCGAGTTAGGCGCTGAAATCATTAAAGTTGAACCCGTTGGGCGGGGCGATGATACCCGAGGCTGGCTTCCGCAGACTAATGGCCAATCGGCGATCTTTATGGCTGTCAATCATAATAAACGCAGCTTAGCGCTCGATTTAAAAACCCAAGCTGGCCAGCAGATCTTACACGAACTTGTACAAAACGCGGATGTCGTTTTGCAAGGTTTTGGTGGCGGCACTGCCGCCAAGCTTAACGTTGATTACGCGACCTTAAGCGCGTTAAATCCTAGGTTGATCTATTGCGAAATTTCAGGGTACGGACGCGCTGGGCCACTTGGAGACGAGCCCGGGTACGACGTGATGCTTCAGGCCTTTAGTGGCATGATTAGTTCGATGGGCTCACCAGAAGGGGAGCTGGCCAGGGCAAGCTTTTCACCAGTCGATATGGGCACTGGTATGTTCGGCCTCAGTGGCGTCTTAGCCGCGTTGCTTGAGCGAGGTCGCACGGGTAAGGGTGTTTACCTTGAGTTGTCGTTACTCGATACTTCTCTTGGATTTTTAACGTACATGGCACAAAGCTATTGGCAAAGCGGCGTTGATCCTAAGCCGATGGGTACAGGCCACCCGTCAATGTGTCCTTATCAAGTCTTTGAGACGGCCGATGAACCAATCATGCTTGGGGCAGGCAACGATGCACAATGGCGACGCTTTTGCTCAGTCGCGGGTTTAGAAGAGCATGTTGACCGCCCAGACTTGGCGACCAATGCGTTACGTGTGAAAAATATGAGTACTACCGTTGCGCTGGTGCAAATAAAGATGAAAACCAAGACGCTGGCGCAATGGCTTGAGTGTTTAAGCAAAAACGGTGTGCCTGCGGCACCTATTCATAAGCTAAGTGAGGCCTTAGCGCATCCCCAAGTGGCTGCTAGAGGGCTGATTGTTCAAACCGAGCACCCAACGGTAGGGTCGCTCAAGCAGATCGGCTTGCCGATTAAATTTCAAGACGAAGATCGCCGAGCGCACCGACCGCCGCCATTGTTAGGAGAGCACTCGCAAGAGGTGTTGTCTGAACTTGGATATACAGACGAGGCTATTCAAGCTTTGCGCAGCACTGGTGTTGTGCAGTAGGCCAGTGACTGACGCGTACTTA
>Ga0114958_10001453_pt1 | contig 18706 bp, 29 predicted proteins | sample C_130208_EF_Meta_FD_89577 | JGI IMG/M metagenome (GOLD analysis project Ga0114958, IMG submission 89577) | Freshwater microbial communities from Lake Croche, Canada to study carbon cycling - C_130208_EF_MetaG | ecosystem: Environmental > Aquatic > Freshwater > Lake | place: Lake Croche, Canada...
AAACTTTGCTTATAGAATTGATGGTGATGAAGTGCATATAATGTACTCAATTAACGATGTATATGGACAGACGTATGTTCCTGATGCAAATGAAGAACCAGTATTAGAACTACAAGGTTTTAGTTGGTCTGTACCTGCAGGCAAGATAGAAGGTATGGAAAATCCTACTGACTACTTAAAACAAGCTATTATAAATGCTAACAAATAGTGTATAATACAACTAGGCAAATGCTATAGCCCTTTCATCAAGGGCTTTTTTTATTTAATAAGGAGTAATAATGGCTTACACACCATCAGGTTTAAGAAGCAAAAATAACCTTACGTTTGGTTCACTAGTTAATGACCAAAACCGTATTGGTTTAACTGGCGCTACTGGTAACACTATACAATCACAAGACGCAACAGGAACACCTGTAACTTCACCAGTTACAAATATGAGTGGTTCCGGAGCAGCTTTGACCGTACCAGCTAACGCAGTTCAGTTTACAGTAAACTCTACTGTGTCAATTCAAGTAGGCGAAGATAGTTCTTACGCACAAGGTTTAACAATACCTGCAAACACATTGTGGACTATTGATTGTGCAAGGATTCAGAATCTTTACCTCAAGCCTTCCAGCGGTACAAACACCGTTAGTTTCCAATTTAAAATAGTATAGGAAGCTAGATGGCAGTTAAAAATTTAACTCAATGGGCACCCCCAAGTGGAACAGGTTATATATCTGCTTCTACAGGTGCTGCCATCACAACACAAAGTTTACTTAATTTAACAACTCAATCAGGTACAAACCTAACATTAAGTGCAGATGTATTCAAACCTAGATACGCAACCGGGTGGACAAAAGCCACAAAGGGCAAAACTTCTTGGAATACATCATCAGGTACAGGGTACGTAATAACAGTAGCTACCAAAAATATAGTTACTAACGCAGGACTATTCTTAGTAGACAACAGCGGTAACTTTATTGTCACCACTACGACTTACAATGTACCTCGCAACCTAACACAATGGACATTATCAGGAGCTTAAATGGCAACAATAACATCACTTCCAGTCGCATCCACAATTGACGCTGTAGCGGATACTTTTCCTATTGTTACAAATTCCATTAACACAACTCAACAAATTAGCAGAAACACTTTTCTTTCTTTATCTTCCGCACCTGTTGGACTTACTGACGCACAAACACTTACCAGCAAAACATTGACTAATCCTACAATCAATAGCGCTACGCTTTCGGGAACTATCTCTGGTACATATACGCTTGGTGGAACTCCAACTTTTCCGTCTACCGTAGTAACTACCACAGGTACACAGACTTTAACCAGCAAAACACTTACATCACCCACAATTAACTCTCCAACTATAACTAACGCTACAATCAGTGCCGACACTTTAACAGGCTACACGACCTCTAATACAGGCACAGTGTATGGTATTCCAATTACTACTGGCGTTATTAACACAGCAGGTACAATCAATGGTGCATCACTTGTTGCAAACAGTATTACCAATGCTTCAATTTTGACTGGTAACTTGTATACATCTAAAGTATATAACCCTTATAAGTTTAGTGTTTATAGAACGGCAGCTTATAGTCTTTCTGTTGCACAGGCGGCAGTACCGTTTGATACTAAATTATTTGATACTGGAACCAATATAGATGTAGTAACAAACAAAGGTAGATTTACCGCACCAGTAGCAGGTTTTTATTGTTTTAGTGCTGGCATAACGGTTGCCGCAACAACTGGTGACCATGTGTATATGGACTTATTTAAAAATGGTGGCGTTGTAATAAGACTAGCCGAAGCTAATGCAGCAGCCACCACTAACCAATTTTATGGAGGTTCTGTAACCTTGCAACTAGCCGCTAATGATTACATTGAAGTTTATGTAGCTGACTCTACTATTAGAGCTTTGACAGTATCAGCACCACAATATCCTTATAACTATTTTAGTGGATTTTTAGTGAGTGTAACATAGGATTAAATTATGGCAAATATAACTATTAACTCATTACCAACAGCAAGCACAATAGATGCTACCAATGACATCTTACCTATCTATACTAGCTCTAGTGCAGCAACACAGGGTATAAACCGAAACACGTTTCTAAACCTTTCTAGCGCTCCTGTAGGGCTTACAGATATACAAACGCTAACTAACAAGACACTTACGTCTCCTACGATAAATGGAGCTACATTAAGCGGTACTATATCTGGAACTTATACACTTGGCGGTACACCTACATTTCCATCTACGGTTGTAAGTACAGCTGGTGTACAGACACTTACTAACAAAACTTTAACAAGTCCTACTATAAATAGTCCTACAATTACCAACGCTACTCTTACTACAGACACAGTAACAGGTTATACAGTAAGCAATTCAGGTACAGTTTACGGAATACCTATAACCACTGGAGTAATCAATACAGCTGGAACTATTAACGGTGCAAGTTTAGTTGCAAGTTCTGTAGCTACAGCGGCAATAGCTGATGGTGCTATTACTCCTGCTAAATTGCAGGCAGGTACAGCATCATCTTGGACATGGCAATCTTGGACACCTACATGGTCAGGATTAACAATTGGTAATGCAACAGTTAATTGTCAATATGCTCAAATTGGTAAAACAGTTATAGCAAAAGTAAATGTTACTTTAGGTAGTACATCTTCTGTTTCAGCTGTAACTACGCTTACATTACCAGTAACAGCAGTTGCGCCATTAAATGGTGACCCTTGTGGAACATTTAACTTCTCTGTTGCTGCAATAGTTTATCAAGGATATGGACAAGTATTTTCCACTACACAATTACGCTTGGTAGCGTTTGTAGCATCTGGTTCATATCTTACACAAAGTGGATTTTCTGCTACAACACCAAATACTTGGGCTGCTGGTTCAATTATTAACGGTTATTTTACATATCAGGCAGCATAAGGAGAATAATATGATTACATACACACAACTTTACACACGAGTAGCAAGTCTTATTGGAATCAACGCATCAGTTGATACACAAGATGTTATAAACTCAAAACAAGATATTAACCAAGCTTTACGTTTGTTTAAAAATCAAGCAAGACGATACTGGACACGAAAAGAAGTCACAGCCAATCTTGTAGCAGGACAGCAATACTATACTTTCCCAGAAGATATGGTTCGCATTACCACAGTACGAGCTAACACAGGTGGATATAACTGGCCACTAGTAAACGTAGATTCAGAAGAGCTGTGGAACCGATTCAACGTTATTCCATCTAACACAGTTATTGTACCGCAGTTCTACTTTGTCAGAGGTAAAAACGAAATAGGTCTTTATCCTATACCATCACAGAGCCAGACCGCTGGTCTTATTATCTCGTATGAGCCACGTATGACCGATATGAGCGTGGATGACGTTACAACCACTACAGTTACCGTAACCAATGGTTCACAGTACGTTACAAGCCCTTCTGTGGCCTTTAACACAAACATGGTAGGACAGTACTTTACAGTAACAGATGGCTCTGATGGTAACTGGTATCCTATTATTGCCGCTACCCCAACGCAACTTACACTTGAGAATTATTATCAAGGTCCTTCAACTTCTGGTGTTGCTTGTCAAGTTGGTTTAGTGCCAGACATTCCAGAAGAATATCACATAGGTTTAGCTTACTATGCAGCTTACCAGTTTTATTTAAAGCGAAATGAAATGCAAAATGCTACACTATATAAGAGCCTGTATGAAGATTTACTCATGCAGTTCAAGCAAGCGTACGCTAACAAGACAACTGGCGTAGTACAGAAACCGCTTACGGATAATATCTTTAACATTTTCTGGCTACCACCTGGAATCATATCGGGGTAACACATGGCTAAAGGTGCACGTAATACAGCAAAAGATAAAATCAACCTCAATTCGTTTATTGGGGGTATGTCTGTTGATTACAAACTTGGTATACCGAACTCTTTTTATTATGCACAAGCATTAGATTTCCGTTCTAAACCTTCACAAATGTCAGTTCTTCCCGGAATGACTTCTACGGCTAGCAACCTTAGTGACCTTATTACGTGTATGTGTCAAGACCAGAACGGTGTACGTTACGCTGTAGGAAACCAAGGATACTTGTATAAAATCAGCACAACTGGAGTTATTACTAACTTTGGAAAATTAACAACTGCAGGTGCCGCTGGAATTGTGTATAATCAACTTTCAGATTCTGTGTACATAACAGGACAACAAACAGTTACTGTGTATGGACCTGTATCTAGTAACCCTCAACTACGAATAGACCAATTTGGACCATCAGCATCTGTATTTAATGCAGTTATTTACACACTAAATTCTTCTACTAATCAGTACGATGGAAATAATTCTACCGCTCGAAACAATTTAGCTAATTATGCAGCTTTCTCAATTACTCCTACTAACTACACAACTTATATAACAAACACACTTACAAATACTTATAAACCATTATCAGCAATCTCAGAACTTGTAGTTGATACTTGTGTATTTATACCAGACCTTACGTCTTTTTATTCTCTTTCAATTTATTTACCATTAATAGGAACAGGAAATTTAACACTTACTATACATGATTCGCTTAATAACGTACTTGGAACTTCTACTATAACCAACGGTAATTTAGTAGCAGGTTGGAATAACTTTGTATTTTCTTCTCAAATTAACGTTATACCTAATGGTGGTGCGTTTACAGGTACTGCAGCAGGTTATCATTTTCACCTGACCTCTAGTGTATCTAGCGATACTACTACTGTAGCTACTATTAACAGTGGTGATTTGACTGGCGCTAACTTTGTTTTATTTATTAATAGACTTATAAAAACTAACAATGGTTGGCATCCAGCAATAATGTTTGGTAACAAAATGATGATAGGTAACGGTTCTTTCTTAGCTACGTATGATTTCTTACTTGATTCTGGACCACCTAACACGTCATTTAGTAGACAACAACTTGCACTTGACCCAGGCTACGAAGTTTGTGGCTTATCTATAAATAATCAGTATCTAGTAATAGCTGCTGAGAAACGAAGCAAAAGTGGAAGTAGAACTTTTCAAGATGGTTTTCTTTATTTCTGGGATGGTATTAACTCTTTTTATAACTTTAAAATTGAAATCCCAATGGGCGCGCCTTACTCCCTCCAGACGCTTAATAACATTACTTACTTTATTTGTGCTGGTTCGTTATTTGCTTGGGGTGGTGGTCAGCAAGTAATTAAAGTTCGTTACTTAGCGTATCAAAACACCGACTACTTAGGTGTCACTGACTCTACTATAGTTAACCCTAACATGATGGACATTCGATATAACCTTATGATGATAGGGTATCCATCTACTACTACTAATGTTAATCTCAACTATGGTATATATTCTTGGGGTGCAGTAGAACTTTCCTATCCAAACTCGTTTGGTTATTCATATTCTAGTAGTATTGCGTCACTAGTGGGGCAGAACTATTCTGCTGCAAACAACATGCAATTTGGTATGGTTAAAAACTTTGTGGATACTATGTACCTTTCGTGGCAATACACAGATGCAAACTCAGTTACTCGTTATGGATTAGACCTTGTTAATAATTCATCTGCACCAGCTACTACATATAACTGGCAATCACTTATCTATGATGGCGGAGCACGGTATCACAGAAAAAAAGCATTAAGGTATAAGATATCATTTGCATCATTTCCTGTAGGTAGCACTCTTATTCCTTATTACTCAATAGATAGAGGACCTCAAATTAGCGCGGACCCAACGTTAGGTATTTCATTTGCTGCTATACCGGGAGATACATCTGTAGTAATAGAATTTAATAACGCTCGTTTTTACGAACTACAATGGGGTTTTACAGGAACAGTAGCATCATCAGCTACACCACCTATTATTACTGGTGTAACTATGGAAATAGACCCACTTGAAGACGAGCACTCATTACGTAAAGACCACACTTAGGAGACAATATGCAACCAATGGACACTGTAAATGATTTAGCACAAAATATGCCTAATGCGTCTATGATGTATCAGACGTATACTCCTACATTTGGTAACTTAAATTTTCAAATACAGCCATCAACAAGTGGTGAAGTTTCTAATACGTTTGCTACCATACCTTATATGTCTTTAGAGGGTTTGGTTTATATGCAACAAATGCAAGCTCAAACTGCGCCAACAGCTATCCTTCCTGGTCAAAACACAGGTCAGCAAAACGTTACAGGTAACTACACAGTAACTGATTCAGCTGGAAACGTGAGGGTACAAATTGGTTCAGGGAGCTTCTAATGGCCAACGCTCAACCACAAACCAGTGGAATAAAAATAGCGCAGCCTGGTTGGGATTCTCGAACTTGTCCAGATTATCAGCTAATTTTTAGTTCTTCTTGGCCTTCAATTACTATTGCATTTGACCAAGTAGTCAGCGGTACTACGAATTCTTTTGGTTTTCTTAAATTTACAGTACCCCATAACTTGGGATTTTATCCCCTAACTATGGCATGGCAGTTCTCAGACAGCACACAAACTGCACAGCTAGGTCGCGTGTTTCCAGATATGGATAAGACTAATGTGTATTTTAACAGTCGTATAGGTCAGTTTACTCCTAACACAACGTATTATTTTAATGTAAAGTGTTTCAACTTAGATATATCGTATCCACAAAGTTATACTTACTTACAATCTGCGAGTTTTAATACTGCTTATGATGCGTCTTATGGAATTAAAGTAGCTAAATCTAAAAAAAATGTTTACAGTACAGACCTACGAGATTTTGTTCTGCACTCTCGTGCTGCTAGTCCTCAAGTGCTTGCAGTAATTACGGAACAATCATTAAGTACACCTATAACATCTGGTAATACAGGTAAAATATCTTTTACAAATCCGCAAGGTTATGTTCCTTGGTTGTTTGCATATGTCGCATTTAAAAATACTGATGGAAGTACTTACTACGCATGGGCACCACCTTATTCTCAATCTTATCCTGCAGTAGCAATTAATACAGACGGTAAAGGAACAAGTACTCTAACTATTATTAATACGGCAACAGCCCTGCCATACGGTTCTATAATAGCTCTCAGAGACCCTTTATTTGTTTCAACATATCAACGAGTTACATACTGATGGCAGCATCTGACGACAATTTAATGCAAGTTTCACAAATTGGAACTACTACCAAAAATGCTGCGGGTAGTCAGGTAACTTTTAATACTAAGTATCCTTTTGCTAAATTAGATAAAACAAATCCTGTTAGTTTTCAAAATATAAGTATACAGTTTTATACAGAACCTCCCGCACCATCAGGAACTTATCCAGACATAGGTCCTACAACCACGCTTGTTTATCAGTTTGCACATGGTTATACATATGTACCTAGCACCTGGTTCCTTATGCAAGTAACACCTTCATCGACTGTTAGTTATCCTCCTGTAAATTACCAACAAGAAGGTACAAATGCTTTTTTTCTTTACTTAGGACCAGGTACGGGAGCAGGTCTTACTATTACAACAGACGCAACTAATGTTTATTTTTATGTAGACAAATACTATGGAGGTTCGTTTGGTTTACCTAATATCATAGGGTACGTGTTAAACATACGAGCATATGTATTTGTTGATGATTTATCTGGAAAGTAGTATAATTGATTTAGGCAAACTATACAGCCCTCGTAACTGAGGGATTTTTTATTTAAGAGGACTACATGGATTTTAATCAAGGCTCACAAACAGCATACAACCAAGGGCAAGCAAACCAACAACAGGGCGTTGCTTTACAACAACGTGATATAAATAGTGCCAATCAATATAGAGGTGATTATGGAACTGCAAACGCTCTTGCTAATACTTCACAAGGTAATGTTGCTAATTATGCAGATTATTTAAAGGGTGCTGGTTCTGGTGCAAACGTTTACGCTCAACAATTGCAAGCCGCAAATCGTAACGCAGCTTATGACCCAGCTAAAATGGCTGCTGCACAACAGGATGCTCTTAGACAAAGCGCTGCCATGAACGCTCTCTCTCAACAACAAAACACTCCTGGTCAATTCTATATGCCAGGTTTATCAGCAGCACAAGGTGCAGCTCAACAACAAGCACAATTAGCACCGGTTCAACAAGGTGTACAAAATGCTAACACTGTACTTGGTCAACAAAATACAGCATTACAAAATGCTCTTACTCAAGCACAACAAGGTACAGGTTCACAACTTAAAACTCAAGAAGACGTACAAACGCAACTTCAAAATGCTTACTTGGATGCTAAATCACAAGCAGATAACGCACTTAGTATGGTTCAATTTTATGAAAAACTTGCTTCAGACCAAGGTGGACTTAATGCGCAAGACGCAAGTTACTATTCCGCAGCCGTTAAAGGTTATCAAGAAGCTTCAGCAGCACAGGCTCAAGCTGGTTATTATGCTGCTCAAACTAGACAAATTCAACAAGGCATCGACGCAGCTACTAAGCAGCAACCAGTTGATAATTTTAATAACAACGTTGTTCCAAATGTTGCTAAGGCAGTACAAAAAGCAGCAGGAATATTTGGAAATATGCCTAGTGCTTTTGCTCCTAAACCTACTTTGCAACAAGAAACAAATGATTTATTGGCGGCACGAGCAGCTAAAAAGGGTAAATAAAAATGGATAACTACGGTACCCAATATACTGTTCCACAGAGTATTGATTTATCAAGCAGTCAACCTACACAACAGCAAGGTAATTGGTTTACCCGACTTCTCCCTACAGTTGGTGGCGTAGTAGGTGGTCTTGCAGGAGCTGCAGTACCCTTACTTGGTGAAACAGGTGTTAGTGAAATAGCCGGTACTGGTGTTGGACAAGGAATTGGAAAAGGTTTAGAAAACATATTGACTGGAAATCCATGGAGCAAAGATGTTAGTTCTAACGCGTTACAAGGAGCTGCATTTGGTGGTGTAGGTAAATTATTTGGTATGGGTCTTAAAGGCTTAGGTGGAGCAGCTACAGGAGCTGGTAAAGCCGCTACTACTGCTGCTGAACAAACTGCGAAAGAAGCTGAAGAAGCGCAGGTTAACGCAGCATTAAAAGCCGCTGAAAAACAAAAATCTGCTGCCAGTATTGCTAACTTTAAAGAAGTTAAAAGTGCTTCACATAATGAATTAGGACCTAATCAAGTTTATTTAGAGAAAATTGGTGTAGATTCCTCTAGCCCTTCGGCTATGAACAAACATGCTACTACTGTATTAAATGTAGGTGATACTAAATTAAAACAAGTATTGGCTACACAACCTGGTGCAGATATGACTGGATGGTTAGACAATGCTGTTAAACAATATGGATTAGAAAATTCTTTGTCAGCAGGTACTAGTAAATTTGGTCCTATAAATATTGATAAAATTGCAGCTGCAGGTGGAAGTTCAGGTGAATCATCGTTGGTAGGTAGTAATTCAGCTTTAGAAGATGCAGTTAATGGTTTTCTAAAATCACATCCTCAATATAAAGTTAATGATTTAAATACTGGAAAAATGCCTCTTTCTGATTTAAGAGAATTAAAAGCTGAAATAGGTAATCAAGTAAGCCGAGAATTTGGAAACATGAATACGGTGATGGGTACTAATACTGAAGCTAAAGGAAATTATAATAATTTATCTAAATTGTACGATAATTTAACAAATACACTTGCTTCGCCCAATGTTAATAAAGCTATTGAGAAATCTGTATTGACTCCACAAGAAGAAATTAACATAAGAACTGCACTTAAAGATACTCCTCAAGCAGCAGAAGAAATTATTAGTGGATGGAACAAAGCTAAAAGTTATCAAGATGTAAATGAATTATTAAAACCTGCAACACAAATGAAGAATGTTTCTAATGAAGCACTAAATAAATTAAAAGATACTAGGTCTACTGCCAGAGGAGAAAGAGAAGCGTTAGGCGCAAAACCACTAGAAGGTATTTTTGAAGCACCAAGTACACCACCTACACCAGCTACCCCAGTTGCACCAGTTACCCCACCCACACCATCCAACTCAGTGATGCAAACAATAGCAGGCGCTCATCCATTAATAAACACAGCTATTGGAGCATCAAAACTAGCTAAACAATTGGGAACAAATCCAGCAGTACTAAAAAAATCAGGTTCATTATTAGATAGAATAAGTAAAATAGCACCATCAGCAGTAGTCGGTGCAGGTGGTTTAATATCAGCAGGAGCAGACGCACAACCAGTAGGAGGTAATATGCAAAATCAATCCATGCAACAAGGCATGCAAAATCAAGGTCAGAATCAATTAGCAACTTTATTAAGTACACTAACAGCACAAGAACAGGCATCACCAATTAACTTTGCATCTTCATTAGGTCCAGTTATTAGTGCATTGGCACCATTAGTACAAAAACAAAACGTAGGTGCTGGTGTAGCTCAAAACTTAGCTGGTGCTTATCAAAACGCTGGAGGTCCGCAAGGTCCTATTAGTGGTGCAATTACTAACCTTAGTTCGTTTATTCCTGGTACTCCTGCTAATACTTATCAACGACAACAACAAGCAACTGCGAGTACACTTGCATCATTACTTGGTATATCTCCTCAACAAGCTATGCAAATGCTTCCACAAATTACACAAAGCGCTGGTACTGCAACACCTATGATGAACAACGTACAAGGACTATTAGGTTCTTACGGCGGTTAGCTTTTAGCTTTTTCTATATCTTCGTTTTTAACTTCTTGAACTTTAAGTTCGCGTGTATCTAAATCTAAATCAATCTCAAACAATAAGTTGATGTCATCTGCATATCCAAAACGACTAGTACATACATAATATAAGTATCCAGATATAATTCGGTCAGTAAGCGTATGAAATGTGAGTGCTGAGTGCAATAGTTTTAAATAATTAAACTCTCGTTCTGTCAATACGTGTGTGTTATCGTCTGTTTTTTTAATTTTGCCCATAATTACTCCTTATTTAGTTGTTCATCCTTTGGTAAGAATCCGTAGTCTTTACTTTCTTCCGGCCACGCTTGTACAAAATCAGGGTTAGGTTTTCCATTCTTGTAGGGTTGTACAATCTCACGAGCGTGGTCTTTTCTTTGTCTGTTATGCTCATGTAATTTATAAGTAGTTTGTTGACTATTAACAAGCTTTTTCATGTCTGGTGCTTCTCGATAGTAAATGCCATTTAAAATATAACCCATTACTTTTCCCTTATCTTAACATTAAATTGCATAGTTCGTAAGCGTTCAGATTCTTCCCACTCTAATTGCTGAGGGGTTTTAGGTCTTACTAAACCTGTTGGTCCTGCTTGATTAACATTATATTCGTTTGTTCTACCATAGGAAGCAGGAGTTGCACCTACCTCAGGCTTGCGTTTTTCTAGTTTTTGTCGTGTTTCTTTCATAAAGTCCCACATAGTTCGATAGAGACCACCAATAAGGAGACCAATAAGTAACGCGACAAGCTCATACATTTAGTCAGCTTTTTGTTCGCGGTCAATAAACGTAATACCAACGGTGGTAGTAATAAGAGTACCGACAACACTGGTAGCGTTTCTGACTGCTTCTTTAACTACTTCAGCAGGGTCAATTATACCTTCTTCAAGTAAGTTGACTAGTTTAAAATCTTTCTTCAAGTTGTAGCCACCCCATTCAATGTCGCTGCTCATCATGGTAAACAGAGCTTCCTTAGGATTAAAGCCAGCGTTGTCTACAAGTGTCTGGAACGGAGCTTGAAAGGCATCTTTAAATTCATCAGTAGCTACACGTGCTAAACATGTACCACCACCGGGAACAATACCATCTCTGAGAGCGCTCTGTGTGGCTGCTATTGCGTCTTCTACACGAAGTTGAACTTCACCACGGTCTACTTCAGTTGGAGCGCCTACGCGAATGATAGACACCTTTCCTGTAAGTGCTGAGATTCTCTTACGAATTTCTTCTTTATCAACAAGTGACTCAGCTTCTTTAAGTTGTGTACGAAGTTCAGCTACACGTACATCTACATCTTCTTGATGTCCTTCACCTTCCATAATAGTTGTAGAGTAGGAATTTACTACTACCTTACCAGCACTACCAAGCATTTCTACGTTAAATGAAGATGGCTTTGCACCCGTAGGGAATAACTTACCACCCGTAATACATGCTATGTCTTCTAAGAATAGAGTACGCATTGGTCCGTAAACATCTACATCGACAAGTGTTGGATTGATGTTGCCTTTTACTTTGTTAAGAGCAAGTGTAGCAAGTGCTTCGTCTGTAACTTCTCCAATAATCAATAAATCTATACCACGTCCAGCGCGCTCTACAATCTTACTTAGTATAGGAGCAACGTCTGAAGCACTAGAAAGAGTTTTCTCTGTAATAAGGATATCGATATCAGTCAAGCGAGACTCTAATCCCGATAGGTTGTTGATTAAAAACTCATTACTAAATCCTTTTCTCCAGTAGAATCCGTCTACTTCTTCGTTGTACGAACCTATACCATCAAACTCTTCGACAATGATGTTACCCTCAACACCAACTTTCTCAATAACGTCTGCAACCATATCACCTATAGCTTCATCGCTTGCTGATACTTTAGCAACATAACGAGCAAGGTCAGGAGTAGCTTCAATTTTATAAGCATCAATACGGTTAATCATTTCATGTGCAGTCGTATCTAATATTCGGCGTACTGCCATAATGTTGTGTCCAGCACCAATAAGTTTCATAGCTTCTTTATAAAGATGGTAACTAAGTATTACGACAGCGGTGGTACCATCACCAACCAACTTATTACTTTTTTCACTAGCCTGCACGACAATGCGAGCAGCCATGTTCTCGTTACCATCTTCCAAGTATAGTTTGCGTAGATTAGTTACACCGTCTCTGGATACTACAGGATAGCCGTAATTGTTTTCTATAGCTACGTTACCAGCACTAGGTCCGTATGCAGCTTTAGCCAGCTCGTATGCGGCTTGAATAGCTTTATCTTTAGCTGCTTGAAATTCATCACCATGACTAATTTTTCTGGACATTTTACTCATTGTCGTATCCTCGTATCTCTTCTATCTTTATAAACGCAAACTTGTTATCATCAACTTCTACCTTAGCGCTGTCGCGATATTCTTCAAAATACACTACTTTGTTAGTAAGATAAGCAAATTCTTTTGAGTCAGCAGCAACACTACGAACTATACCGGTTGCTTGTGTAGCAAATTTTTGGTCTGGTATGTCTATAAATTGAGAAGTTTCAGTTAACTCAACTAAGACACACGAATTGATTGGTACTAGATTCATACTCATGTTGTTTTTAATATACACTATGATATATAATGTGTATAGGCAAATATTAATCAGCCCTCGATGTGAGGGTTTTTTTATTGGAGAATAAATGAAAATTCCTAACGTAAAAGACTTACTTAAAGCAGATTTACCACCGACACATGCTGATGCAGCTATGCGAAAGAAGCACACACTCGGTTCTATTGAACATAACTCAAATCATATTAAAGACCACGCTAAGGGTCTTGAGGATTCACTAAATAAGTTATACACAGTAGACAGTAAAGAATATGCTCGTCAATTGGAGATGGAACTTACATCACTTAAGAAAATATATGACCGAATGAGCTCAATGAAAAAAGCTCCAACTGATGGTCACACATGGAAGCACAAAGGGTTTCAGGCATGAAAAACGTAAAAGATTTGATAAAAATGAAATCTTGTAAGTGTAACTGTAACAGTTGTAAGCAAACTAAAAAAATGAACAAGAAATGTAATTGTTCTTGTGATAATTGTAAGAGAAAATCATGAGTTTAGTTAGCGATTTAATTAAAAAAGGTAAGAAAAAACAAAAGGGTGGCTCTGTTTCTACTGGCAACGGTGGCTATTCAGGTGGTATGTCATGAGTACCGTTAAAACTTTAATGGGTCGTTCTAGCAAGAACTTCAAAAATAAAAAGCCATTATATGGTGCGCACACCGGTAAGATGGGTAAAGTTATGAGTGAATTCAAAAGCGGTATGCTTCGTAGCGGCTCTAAAAAGGGTCCTAAAGTAACTAATAGAAAACAAGCTATTGCTATAGCACTAAGTGAATCTCGTAAGGCAAAATAATGACTGTACGCGAACAAGAAAGGTTGGCTAAATTGGAAGAAAAAACTGACAACATAGTTGAAAAGTTAGATATTGTACTAGCTAAACTAGATAACCTTGATGATAAGTTTGTAACTCGTAGAGAGTTTGCAGCTATTAAATGGGTAATAGGTGTTATCTCAGCAGTTGGTACGGCTATAGCAACATTTTTATTAACAAGAAAATAGGAGAACAAAATGTCATTAAATGGAATAGATGTAAGTTCAGCTCAAACAGGAATAGATGTTACGTCAATGCCAATTGATTTTGTAATTATTAAAGCAACTGGTGGTGATGGATATGTTAATGACCAGTGTGATGTTGTATATCAACAAGCAAAAAATGCAGGTAAATTAAGAGGTGTTTATCATTATTATTCAGATGGATACGGTGGAGATGACCCAATTGCAGAAGCAAACTGGTTTGTAGATAATATTCTTGGTTATGTTAAAGATTCTATTTTAGTATTGGACTGGGAACGAGGTGGCAATCCACATGTTAATGATGTAAACGTTGCCAAAACATTTCTTGACCATGTACAAGCTCGAACTGGAGTTAAACCACTAATATATATGTCTGCTAGTCTTGTAAGCGAATTAGACTGGTCTAGCGTAATTGCAGGAGATTACGGACTATGGGTTGCTGCATATCCATATAGCAATACTCCAATTCCTAATTTTCAAATGAATCCAGATAATGACCCAAATGTAAGTTGGGGAGTAGTCGGTGATGCTATGTGGCAATTTACATCAACAGGTAGAGTTGATGGTTATAGTGGTGATTTAGATTGCAATTTCTTTTACGGAGATGCTAACACGTGGCAAGCCTATCAAGGTCAACCAACACCAGAAGTGCCTACACCGCCTACACCGCCTACACCACCTGTAGTAGAGCCAGTAGTTCCACCTACACCAGAGCCTACACCAATCGTGCCACCAAAACCTGTTGTTCCTGTTTCACCTGTAGTTATCCACACCACCGGTGATATACATGTTCACAAAACTACTAAGACATTCTGGCTTGTTGCTTTAATAAAAAAGTTGTTTGGTATAAAATGAAACATTTTTTAGACAAAGTCTTGTTTCCAACGGTAATAAAATTTGCGGTAAATCGCTGGCACATCTTATTCCTCTTGTGTTTAGGTGCAGTGTTAATGGCATATCAGAAACCCATAGTAGAACTTGTTGGTGGCAACTACACGAACGTAGTATCTGCTACTGTTGCTCTTTTAATCCTCAGAGAAGAAATTCTACAAAAAACAAGTCATAATGATTTACATAGCAAAATTGATAATTTACACGCGAAGCTGGATAAGAAGTAATGAGCTTATCTTTTTCAAGTAATATCCCTGACAGTTGTAAAAAACTGTTTGTTTCACAGTTCACTTCTCACCAGTTGAGCCACATATTGGCGGTGTGTCGTTAGAATAGGGGTATTGCAACGTAATGTATAATGTAAACATAAGGAGAAAATATGATTTCTTTTATCAATATTAGTCGCCCAACCAAAAATCAGATAATCCACAGCATTGAAAGAGTAGTAGGCGTATTTCTTACTGCTGCTTACGCTTCATGGCAATTACAAGGACATCAACTAGATAGAGCTTCAATTCACGCAGCAATCATCGCTGGTGGACTTGCCGCTTGGCAACTTATTACTTCTGTTTTTACTACTTTATAGAGTGTTTAACTAAGGTTCGCAATAGGGGGAAGTATGCAACCGTACAAAGTAACATGGGAAGGGAAAGACCTTAAGAATCTGCTGACCATGACTAACGCGCAACTTAAAGCGCATTATTTCTGGTTGGATTTTGAAGGATTAAGGAGGACGCGAAACAAATACCGAACTAAAGCTAGGAAGGTCGTAGAGATGGAGAAACAACCAGAGAAAAGTACACCCGAAATTGACAAGCTAGCAGACTTGTTTGCACGTTCTGGTATAGACCCTAATGACATACTGAAGATTAATCGAGTCAATGTTTATCAAGGTTACATGAAAAACAAAGAGGGTGAGTTTGAAACAACTGATTTGCTTAGTGTTCAATACACACCACGTTCAACTGAACTTACAGAAGATATGTTTATTCATCAAGCAAAGCCTACAATCATTCGTCCCAGTAAAAGTACAGCCAAAAAACCAACTAACGAAAAACTAGCTATTATACTTCCGGACATACAGGCAGGCTTCAGACAGTATGAAGACGGTTCTCTAGACCCTATCCACGACACCAAGGCACTAGATATAGCGTTGCAGATTATTAAGGACACTAAACCTGACCAAGTTATTCTAAATGGAGATAATTTAGACTTTCCGCAACTTGGTAGGTTTGCACAGGAGAACACCTTTGGTACTACACTTAATGCAACACTAGATTACGTACACCAGTTCCTAGCACAGATTCGGGCTAATGCACCCGACACCAAAATAGTTTATTTGGCAGGCAATCACGAGCTACGACTCAGCAAATACATCATGCAATATGCTGAGAAGCTTTACGGAGTGCGACAAGCGGGCACGACCGATAGAGTTCTAACCATTCCTTTCTTACTTAATCTTGCTGACATAGAGTGCGAATACAAATCAGGCTACCCGGCAGCACAGTATTGGATTAACGAACGATTAAAGGCAATTCATGGTAGCGTAGTGCGTCCTGCTGGTAAGACCGCCGCAGCGCTTGTCAGTGCTGATGAAACTTCAACCTTGTTCGGACATATACATCGGCACGAATACGCAGCCAAAACGGCTAAGAACTTCTCAGGAGCAAGATTAGTTATAGCCCAGTCCTTTGGATGTTTAGCTAGAATTGATGGTGCTGTACCAAGTTATGGAAGCGGAGTTGATGAAATGACCGACCAACCAATTCAGGCATGGGAGAATTGGCAGCAGGGACTAGGAGCTGTTTATTATAAAGAAGGTGATGAACCGTTTGACTCTCAGCAAATAACAATACAAACACATAACGGGTATGAAACTCGTTTTAACGGAAAGATATATGTGCCAAATGGACAGTGAACATTACGAACATTTAGATGACATAATCGATGAGTTTACAGAACTTGCTACTGAAAAGTACGAGAAAGGGCAACTAGAACATGGCGGTAAGCTATGGAAAAAGTCCGGATTACTTGATATGGCAATTGATGAAGCTATTGACCAAGTTATTTATTTGATTACACTTAAACAACAAATAGAAAAACGAAACTACTAATGGGTGAGCTTCAGTTTGGACATGGAGAAAAACGAGATTTCTATCCTGACTATGCTGGAGTTGATTGGCATGAAGCATGGCTACACGCACACCCTGATTATAAAGATTACCCTGTGTGGGCTGAAACTTATGACGAGTTAGGAGAATTTTGTGAACAACTTAACCAAACAAATTGCGTATTGTATCTTAATAATACTAATCCTGATTTTGATTGTGTGGTAGTCATGGATTATCGAGATGATGGTGGAGACTGGTGGCTACCGCGAATAGGTTTAGGAGATGAAGTATTTGGTATTATGGAAAATGCTATTTGTGATGAAGTTATGGTGGTAACAACTAAATATCCAGCTCAAGCAATTGCTGAATATGTTATGCGTCTTATGTTTAAAGACATAGAATAAGGTATAATAGATAGGTTAAGCGAGGGTATAAAGGCGTAAAGCCGTTATTTTGAATAACTTAGATAAGTGGAAATTCTTTTACGAGGAACTTCCGTCTGCTAAAAAGTTCAAGACTCATAGTAGCTAACATTATTTTTAGCTTCACTAATGATGTCATTAAGCTCCTCTATTGTGAGCTTGTGATACTCCTGTGCTAATTTTTCTAGCTTCTCAGCTGTTCCCTCTCCGTACTTTAAATCTAGTGCCTTAGAGTATTTAAACTGTTCACCTTGATTATACGTATTACATGCTGCGCACTGTGCGTTTACATTCTCGTCATCATAACGCGTTGAGTTGTGCCTACGAGATTGAAAATGACCTGCATGCATCTGCTTGATTGGTAGCCACTTATCGCAAGTTATACATGGAGCATAGTATTCGCCCCCTCTTTTTTGTGCATCTCTGTATCTAACGTACTTAGAAAACCATGTGTCTGCTTTTTTCTTAACTACTGCTACTGTTTGCTTCTTCATTGATGACCCCTCAATTTTAACTTTTAGGTGTTTTGTCTTCCATAATAAAGTTTATAAGTTTTACTGTTTCAACTAGTTTGTTTATTTCTTCATTTACTTCTTCTCGAAGATTAACAAGCTCTTGATATGTTAAGTCATTGACTTCTTCGTAGCTCATTTGTTGTGTGTGTGGTTGTTTTTCCATTTTGTCTTTCAATCGTAATTAGGTGGCAAAAGGTCTTCTCTCTCGTCTTCTATTATAGGACATTGTTCGTTTTCTTCTTGTATAATTCTGTCTATTTCGTGCATAGCTGTTTGAGCAATAGCACCGCGTAGCCTACGATTAGCTGTTTCTTCTTCTTCAGCCGTACATTCTTCTACAAATCTTTTATTGGCAGCTTCACCGCCACCATGCTCACTTCGCCTGCTCATTTTGAAACCTTTTCTCAAATCTTTTCATCATTTCATTATACGCCTTTTCAAAATCAAACTTCTCAATATATGGATTATCCCAAAATTCTGCGCTAAACTTTTTATTCT
>Ga0114958_10001456_pt1 | contig 18688 bp, 16 predicted proteins | sample C_130208_EF_Meta_FD_89577 | JGI IMG/M metagenome (GOLD analysis project Ga0114958, IMG submission 89577) | Freshwater microbial communities from Lake Croche, Canada to study carbon cycling - C_130208_EF_MetaG | ecosystem: Environmental > Aquatic > Freshwater > Lake | place: Lake Croche, Canada...
CGAGCCGATCGGCTTGAGATTGCCCCACCTCATCGAGATTCACGCCCGGCGTGTGACCGGCCAGCACTCCACTGGTGTTGGCAGTGCTGCGCCCATGACGAACGAGGAGAACGGTGGCCATGGGATAAGACTAGGCACCGATCGTTGAATGCAAAACCCCGGTAGCAAGCAACACCAACACCAGGGTGCCTAGCGCGACGCGATAGATGACGAATGGCAAGTAACTATTTGATCGCAGGTACTTCAGCAGCCAGCCGATGGTGGCGTAACCAACAACAAATGCAATCACCGTTGCCAGAACAGTCTTGGGCAAACCCGGCGAATCGCTCAGCGATACATCCTTCAATTCAAAGATGCCGGAAGCCAGAACTGCGGGGATGGCCAGCAAGAATGCGTAGCGAGTGGCAACATCTCGGCGATAACCACGAAACAGGCCAACGGAGATCGTTGCACCAGATCGAGAAACCCCAGGGATAAGGGCCAACATCTGCCCGAGCCCATACAAGATGGAATCCTTGACGTTTAGGTCTGCTTCGTTTTTAAGCCCCTTGTTGATGCGATCGGCAAATCCTAGGATCAAACCAAACACGATCAACATGATCGCAATTAGCCACAGGCTTCTAAAGGTTGATTTGATCGTGCTTTGAAAGGCCACGCCGGCAATGGCGATCGGCAAAGTGCCAATGATGACGTACCAGCCCATGCGCGCATCGAGTTCGTTTCTACGACTCTTGTCAAACAAAGAGGCGGACCATGCCTTCAGAATCTGAACAATGTCCCGCCAGAAGAAAAGCAACACCGCCAACTCGGTGCCAATTTGCGTGACGGCTGTGAAGGAGGCACCAGGATCTTCAAGACCAAACAGTTGGGGAAAAATCGCTAGGTGAGCGCTGCTGGAGATGGGCAGAAATTCCGTCAATCCCTGTAGAACACCTAGGAAAATCGCCTCGAGGTATCCCATACCCACCCATCCGTATTAGCTTCCAACCGCTACCGATCTGTAGCGATGAGAACAACATAGTCTTCGCGCGTCTGCCTGCCTGCGAACGACACTTTTGGGTAGCGTTCGAGTATGCAAAAGCGAGCGCTAGGTAAATCAGGACTTACGGTTTCACGCATGTGTCTAGGCACTATGACCTGGGGCCGAGATACCGATGAAAATCATGCTCGCGGCCAATTCGCAGCCTTCTTGGAGGCCGGTGGAGATTTCATCGACACAGCAGATGTATATACCGATGGAGCGTCCGAAACCCTTCTTGGACAGATCGTGAACGAAACTAGTTCGCGTGATCGTGTGTTCATCGCGTCCAAGGCGGTGGGTGTGCCCCATCTTGATCGTCGCAAGGACGCCAGTCGCGCCCACCTGCTCAAGGCCCTAGATGCATCGCTGAACCGACTGCAAACCGATTACATTGATTTGTGGCAAATGCACAGTTGGGACCCTGCAACTCCCATCGAGGAAACGCTGAGCACCTTGGACGATGTTGTGCGCTCAGGCAAAGTTCGGTACATAGGAATTTCGAATTACAACGGCTGGCAAACCGCTCAAGCTGCAACGCTGCAAACTGCCGTGCCGGGTCGAACCCGCATCGCGACAACGCAAATGGAGTATTCACTGCTGGCTCGAGGCATCGAGCGTGAAGTCACTGCTTCAGCAGAGGCATTCGGGATTGGGATACTGCCCTGGTCACCGCTAGGGCGTGGAGTCCTCACAGGCAAATACCGACAAGGCACACCAGGTGATTCTCGTGGGGCTTCGGCTCACTTCGCTGGGTTTGTAAAGCCCTACCTCGACGAGCGATCAACGCGCATCGTCGATGCCGTCATCACGGCAGCTCAAGGACTGGGAGTAACTCCCCTGGAGGTTTCCTTGGCTTGGATTCGTGACCGCAGGGGCGTTGTAGCGCCGGTCGTAGGGGCTCGCACCACTGCTCAACTTGAAGCCGCCCTGCCCTCAGAAAACTTGACCTTGCCGGTGGAAATCAGCAACGTTTTGGACGAGGTGTCAGCGCCGGTTTTGACCTACCCGGAAAAGTCATTTTGATCAGCGCAACCCCGACCTATGAGTTTCGGGAAATCTCGCTCCCGCGTGATCTGACTCGCTCGGCCTTAGTTCGCTTACTCACCGATCACGCCGAGTATGGCCATTGGGAGTTAGCCCGTCTTCGCCTTTATCCTGATGGGAATCGCAAAGTGTGGTTGCGTCGGCGTCAGATCAAGGTTCATCGAACCGCTTAGCTTTTCACTGCGACTAGCACTGCCTGAGGAAGTCGCTAAAAACCTCTACCCCGAATTTGAGGGAATCAATCGGCACGCGTTCATCGACACCATGGAACAACGCAGCAAAATCAAGATCAGGTGGAAGTTTAAGTGGGGAAAAACCAAAACATCTAATCCCGAGGGTGGAAAAAGCCTTACCGTCGGTACCGCCACTGAGCATGTAGGGCACAACGCGAGCACCTGGGTCATGAGTGGTCAGCGCCTGCGTCATGGCAGCCACCAAATCACCATCAAAGGTGGTTTCGAGCGCAATATCGTCGTGATAAGACTCTCGGCGAACATGCGGACCAAGAAGGCTGTCAATGGTGGCAAAGAACTCATCGCGTTGGCCCGGCAGGAAACGACCATCCACGTGGGCAACGGCTTGACCTGGAATGACGTTGAGCTTGTAACCAGCATCCAACATGGTGGGGTTTGAACTGTTGCGCAGCGTGGGGCTGATCATTTTTCCGATATCGCCCAACGCGTGAACGATCGCCTCAGCCTCTTCTCGTGCCGAACTTCCGGCTGGATTGAAATCCATACCAAGAATCTCAGCCGACTCACTCAAAAGGGCATTCACGGCCGATGAGAGATACACCGGCCACTGATGCGAACCAATGGCCGCAACCGCCTGCGCGAGGTGCACCACGGCATTGTCGGTGTTCTTCAATGAGCCGTGTCCGGCTGTGCCGTCTGCTACCAGGCGCATCCAGGCGATGCCCTTTTCTGCCGTCTCGATGAGGTACAGCCTTTGGTCTGCAACGGTGATACTGAAGCCGCCAACTTCTCCCACAGCTTCAGTGCAGTCAGAGAATTCATCCGGCAGATTGTCAACCAGCCAATGCGCCCCATAGACCGCTCCGGCCTCTTCATCAGCGGTAAAGACCACCACAAGGTCCCGGGCTGGCAGTTCATCGGATGCATGCAGACGCTCGAGCGAAGAAACAATGATCGAGTCCATATCCAACATGTCGACGGCTCCGCGACCCCACAGGTAGTCATCGCGTACTTCGCCAGCAAAGGGCGGAATAGTCCAGTCGGGGGCATTAGCTGGCACGACGTCAAGGTGACCGTGCACCAGCAACGGTGGCCTGCTGCGATCCCGCCCGGGGATGCGAGCAATCACACTGGCCCGACCAGGTGCTGCTTCGACAATACGAGGTGCAGCCCCAATGCCATCAAGGGCAGTGGCAACATATTCGGCCGCTGCGCGCTCCCCTGGGCCAGTACCATCACCGGGGTTGACCGATGCAAAGCGAATCAAGGTTTGACAGATGTCAACAACTCGATCGTTTACTGGCGCCAGATCCTTCATGTGTCCTATCTTGCCGGTAAAGGCCAACTAAGTGTGCATTCACGTGTCAAATGCGCGTTTGATAACCTGCGTCCGCGCTGTTCCCCAATAGCGCCCATCGTCCGGGTGGCGGAATTGGCAGACGCGCTAGCTTGAGGTGCTAGTGCCCTCACGGGCATGGGGGTTCAAGTCCCCCCTCGGACACCATCGCTTGACCAAACAATGAGCCGGGTACGCACGATCATGTGATCTGCTACCCGGCCCTTTGCTTGACAGATGGACTAGCTCAGATCAAACCGATCCGCATTCATAACTTTGACCCACGCCTTGACAAAGTCTTTGACGAATTTATCTGTCGCGTCAGATTGTGCGTACACCTCAGCAAGCGCCCGAAGTTGTGAGTTGGATGCGAAAACTAGGTCAGCCCGAGTTCCGGTCCACTTGAGTGCACCCGATGCGCGGTCACGGCCAGCAAAAGAATTCTCGTCCTCTGACGTTGCCGACCAGGCGGTGTCTAAGTCCAAAAGATTCACAAAGAAATCATTGGTGAGCACCTGAGGACGGGACGTGAGCACTCCGGCCTGGTTATCACCGGTGTTGACAGCGAGCACCCGCAGGCCGCCAATGAGCACGGTCAGTTCAGGTGCGCTCAGTCCTAGTAGGACCGCACGATCGACTAGCTTGAATTCGGCGCCACGTGGGTCTGCTGAATTATCGAAGTTGCGGAACCCATCGGCCTTTGGCTCGAGCACGGCGAAAGATTCCACATCGGTTTGTTCCTGCGAGGCATCAGTTCGGCCAAGCGTAAAGGGAACCTCTATCGACAGTCCCGCCGCTTGAGCAGCCTTTTCAAGGCCAGCACCGGCGGCTAACACAATCAGGTCCGCCAACGAAACCTTCTTTGAACCACCGGCGTTGAATTCATCCTTAATCGCTGACAGTTTCTGCAACACCTTCGACAACTGTGCAGGGTCGTTAACGTCCCAGTCCTTTTGCGGAGCTAAGGCAATCCGAGCTCCGTTTGCCCCGCCCCGCTTGTCGGTATTGCGGAAGGTCGACGCTGACGCCCAACCAGTTGCCACCAATTCCGACACACTCAGTCCGCTTGCTAGAACCTTGTCTTTCAATGCCGACACATCAGAGGCGTCAATTGAAGGCCCTTGAGCGGCTGGCACTCGGTCTTGCCAGATCAGCTCCTCTTGGGGCACAAGATCTCCCAGGTAGCGAGCTATCGGGCCCATATCCCTGTGGGTGAGTTTGAACCAGGCTCGGCCGAAGGCATCCTCGAAAGCCTTGGCATCTTGTGCGAAGCGACGCGAAATCGACTCATAGGAAGGATCAAAGCGCAACGACAAGTCCGTGGTGAGCATGACCGGTGCATGCTTTATGGATGGATCATGCGCATCAGGTGCAAGGTCAGCATCCTCAACATTTACTGGGACCCATTGAATGGCTCCAGCCGGCGATTGCGTTTGCTCCCATTCGTACTTGAATAGCAACTCAAGGTAGGTGTTGTCCCAGGTGATCGGCGTTGGCGTCCAGGCGCCTTCCAGACCGCTGGTGATGGTGTCAGCCCCACTGCCGGTGCCAAAACTGTTGGTCCACCCCAAACCAACCTCGCTCATTGCGGCTGCTTCTGGTTCACGACCTACAAATGCGTCAGGATCGGCCGCACCGTGGGTCTTACCGAAGGTGTGACCACCTGCGATGAGCGCAACGGTTTCTTCGTCGTTCATGGCCATTCGCCGGAAGGTTTCACGAATATCTGCTGCGGCTGATACCGGATCCCCATTTCCGTCAGGACCCTGAGGGTTCACGTAGATCAGTCCCATTTGCACAGCGCCCAAGGGATCGGCGAGGTCTCGATCTCCGCTGTAGCGCTGATCGCCCAACCAGGTGTTTTCGTAACCCCAGTTGATGTCCTCTGGTTCCCACACATCTTCACGACCGCCAGCAAAACCAAAAGCCCTAAATCCCATGGATTCCAACGCGCAGTGCCCGGCGAAGACCATCAGGTCAGCCCATGAAATCTTCTGCCCATACTTTTGCTTAACAGGCCACAACAGTCGCCGGGCCTTATCGAGGTTCGCATTGTCGGGCCAACTATTCAGCGGCGCAAAACGCTGCGTTCCATTACCGGCACCACCACGACCATCGCTGATGCGATAGGTGCCTGCGCTGTGCCAAGCCATTCGAATGAAGAACGGGCCATAGTGCCCATAGTCGGCGGGCCACCACTCTTGCGAGGTGGTCATGACCTGCTCAAGATCTGCCTTCAATGCATTGAGATCAAGGCTGGCAAATTCAGCTGCATAGTCAAAATCATCACCTAGCGGATTATCCGAACCCGATTTAACCTTGAGAACACCCAAATCCAATGCATCAGGCCACCAGTCGCGATTGGAGGTGCCTCCAGTAGTTGGGCTAGATCCGGACATTGGGCAGGTGCCTTCGGTTTCCATGACTACCTTTCACATCGTTTGCGCTTATTCCTCACCCTAAGGCACCGGCGATGTCTCGGCATGAGCACATCTACCCCTTCAGCGAGCCATTGCTGAGTGGTTCGCCTAGCCTTAGTACATGACAGTTCTTGGTCTTTGGACTCCAGTAGACAACAGCCCCACTGCCCTTGCAATTTCACAGGCCCCCTGGCTTGAAAGCGCATCCGTGGTGTTGACAACAGACTTAGCCACTGCCGACGCGATAGTGGCCGTCTTTGACCACAGCCCCGATGCCGGACAGCTCGAGCAGCTGAAATCTTTAGCTGGAAATCGGCCGGTCCTTGTTGCCGGTGCAGCCCTTGCCATGTCTCACGCCCGCGAACTGCACGATTATGTGGGAATTTCCATTTCAGAAACTGTGCCCGCGCTTCACGATGTTCGCCTTCGTCGTGGTCCAGCCCTTGACCCACGTGGCGAAGGCGACCTGATCGTTAAGAGCGCCTGGCCCATTGTGGACAAGATTGCCGACGACGTTGAAATTCTCGCCACAGCAAACGTTGCTTTTCAAGATTACGCGGTCATCACTTGGCGGCCCACAACAGCGGTGGGAATGTTCTCGCTGACCAGCGCCTCCGAGCTATGGTCTGATCGCGACATTACGCGAACCATTCAACGCTGGGCTCGCTACGTGCGGGGAATTGCAGAAGCATCGCCGGTGCGTGTCGGCTTGCTTGCCTACGGCGCAATCGGCCATGAACACCTGTCGGCCTGCCTAGCCGTGCCGGGTTTGGAACTTGTGGCCATCTGCGATAAATCCCAAGCTCGTCTTGATGCTGCGCTTGCTGATGCGCCGCAGGCCATGACCACCACCGATGGCAACGAGATGCTCAACTCCGACGATATCGACTTGGTCATCGTCTCAACCCCGCCTGATACCCACGCGATGTGGGCGCTGCGGGCGCTAGAGGCCGGCAAAAATGTTGTGATGGAAAAGCCCATGGCCTTAACGAGCAACGAGTGCGATGCAGTACTCGATATTGCGCGAACTGTGGGACGTACCGCCTTGGTTTATCAAAATCGCAGATGGGACAGCGACTTTCTGACGATGAAAAAGGCAGTTGATGCCGGTCGCATCGGTGAGATGTTTCATCTTGAAACCTTTGTTGGCGGATTCGGCCATCCTTGTAACTACTGGCACTCCGATGCATCGATTTCCGGTGGAGCCATTTTCGACTGGGGTTCACACTTCATTGACCAGATCATGCAACTGAACGGATCGCCAGTGACCTCAGTGACGGCCACCAGTTACAAGCGCCGCTGGCATGACGTCACAAACGCCGACCACTCGGTGGTCAACGTTTCCTTTGAAAATGGCGTCAACGCAGAGTTCATTCACTCCGATCTTGCCGCTGTTCTCAAGCCGAAGTACTACGTCCTAGGAACCGAAGGTGCCATTGTTGGCAACTGGAGGCACGAACGACTTTTGAGCCGTACAGGAATTGGCACGATGGCCGAAGAGTTGTTCGCGCCAGCTGATGCCCCAGCGGACTTGACCTTGGTCAACGCCGACGGTGATCGCACCGCTCTTGCACCTGTAAGTCCACGGACCCACGGATTTCATCGTGAACTTGCTGATCAACTCGTTGCCTCACTGCCCTTGAGCGTGCGACCTGAACAAAGCCGCGATGTGGTGGCGGTCATGGAAGCCGCTGAAATCTCGGCTAGTCGTGGGTCGAGTCCTATCAAGCCCTTATGAACCCAACGCGATGGGGTTTTCTAGGCGCGGGTTTTGTGGCCTCTATGGCGATGGGGCCAGCAGTTCATGCCGCCAAAGATTCACACCTGGAAATGGTCGCTGCCCGCGACCTTGATCGAGCAACTGCGTTATCGCCGCATCGAGTGAGTTCTTCCTACGATGAGGTCATTGGTGATCCGCACGTGGATGCGATCTACATCAGCCTCACAAATGAGGCGCACGAGGAATGGGTAGCCAAAGCTCTTGCTGCCGGAAAGCATGTTCTGTGCGAGAAACCGTTGGCTGTAACGGAAAGTTCAGCGGTCCACATGATCCGCCAAGCCAAGCGGGCTCACCTAGTCGAGGCCCTCTGGTACCGCTGGCACCCACGCTTCGAGCGCACAATGGAGATCATTGCCTCAGGGCTTATCGGTGAGATTACAAGCATTGATTCGGTCTTTACCTTCGACGGTGTTCCTGCAGATAACTATCGACTTCAAGCATCCCGTGGAGGCGGGGCAATTTTGGATGTTGGGCCCTACACCCTGGATGCTTCGCTGAAGGTCCTTGATGCTGCAGCGCGTTCCACTGTTGACGGGATTGAGATCAGTAGTCGCAAAATCTTGATGTCAGCAGGCGATGACGGTGTCGATCTCATGGCCCAGGCTCAACTTGTGTGCAACGGGGCCTTGATCAATTGGTCAGTCTCCATTGCAAGCCCGGCTGAACAGGTCTTTACCGTCCACGGGACGCGGGGCTCACTGTCGTGGACGGGGGCTGAGGCGTTCACCGTTTGGAAATCACCCTGTTCGCTCGAAATAGTTGTTGACGGATCAGTGACCCACGAGGATTTTCTCCCATGTGACCCCTACCAGCTCATGGTTGAACAATGCCATGAGGTTTTCACCGCACATGCCGAACCATTCATGTCCCATGCAGACTCAATTAGGCTGGCCCACGTCCTTGATCAAGTCATTGCCAACTAGCCAACTAATTCTGCAGAGCGAACAACGCCACTGCTGCCGCTGCGGCAACGTTGAGTGAATCCACACCGCTTGCCATGGGAATGCGCAACAGCGCATCGCAATTCTGCACTGTTTGCATCGTCAAACCTGGACCTTCAGTGCCGAAAACCAAGGCAACCTTGTCTGGGGCTGTGGTGGACCACACCCGAATGTCTTGGGCTTGTGCATCAGGAGTCAGAGCGGCAGTGGTGAAGCCTGCTGAACAGACCTGAGTCAATGTTTGACTCCAGTCATCACTGACAGTCCATGGAACTTGAAACACCGTCCCCATGGACACCTTGACCGCTCGCCGATATAGCGGATCGGCGCACGCGGGGCTCACGATCACAGCATCCACACCAAAGGCTGCAGCGCAGCGCATGATCGCCCCAACATTGGTGTGCTCTTTGAGGTCCTCAAGCAGAACTATCCGTTGGGCCGACGCGATGAGTTCACTCACGCTGACCAATGGACGCCTTCGCATCAAGGCCAGGGCGCCACGATGCACGCGAAACCCCGTCAACTCCTCCAACAAATCCTCTCCAGCGCAAAATCGCGGAGTTGACACTGGTAGGAGCGCACTGTCATCAAGCAGGTGCAACCATTTTTCTGTGGCCAGCACGCTGATTGGCTCATATCCTGCGTCCATCGCTCGCTCAATGACTTTGGCGCCCTCAGCAACGAAGATCCCATGCTCTGGTTCAAGTTGTGCCCGCAACTGAACATCGGTGAGTTGCCAATACAACGACACGCGCTCATCGCCCAGGTCGTTGATTGCTAGCCAATCACCCAAGAACTGGGTCGCCCTCTTGGGTTGCAGCTTCATCGCTGGCGCGCACTGCCTGAGGCTCAGACCCGCCAAGTGCAGATGCACCAGATGCTGCTAGTGCGTGCGCAACGAACCAGGCGAGCACACTGAGCACGCTCACCCAGGCCACTCTGCCGGCGCTCACAGTGTCGCTGGTGTACAGGCCAATGGCAGCCAGAGCCAAGATGACGATCGCAATCTTGCCTAGCTGCTTGCTCACCGTGCCAGCTTGTGCGGAGATCTGTTTGACCCGTGAAAGCTCTCGCCCAGTAAGGGCTGCTCCTGACATGAATACCTTGCGCATCCAAACAGCCAAGGTTGTTGAGCCGGCGATCACGGCAGCTGCGATGGCCACGACGCCAATAGCGATACAGGTGCGACCCAAACCAGGAAGGTACCGAATGAGTGTTTCTGCGGTAACTGCCTGCCAGGACGTTTCCGGTACGGCAAGTCCCGATAGGGCAAGGGATTTAGCCACGTTGACTGTCAGCACGAAGAACAAACCAGTCAGCAGGAAGATCCATCCCGAGATGAGCACCCCAACTCGGCGTCTATTGATAACAAAGATGCCCAATCCCAGCAGGATCAGAGCGGCCCAAATCAAACCGTTGGCCAGTGGTTGCGCTACTCGATACGTCGTACTGATAGTTCGAATTTGAGCATCCCGCACAAGGACAATCTGACGGTTGGCCGCTTGTGGGATGGAGATTTTGGAAAACACTGTCAGGCCCTGATTGACCAGTAGTTCTTGCACCTTGGCGATCAACACCCCGGTATCCAAAATCAGCGCATCACCTTGGACTTGAAAGACGCTGTTGCTGTCACCTTTGAGTGCTGCTATCAGATTGGACTGGAGTTGTCGGTTGATGCCGGCCCACACCTGCCGCGCTTGCGGAGTAGCCAATGCATTGGTCACAGCAGTTTGAAGTGCCGACTTGGCCGCTTGGGTCACAATTCCCGACAGGGCCTGTCCCCCATTGGGCAAGACAGACTTGGCAATCTCACCGGTGGGAAGCGCATCGAACAAGATGTTGGTCAGTTGCGTGCCAACCTCGGCTCGAACCTCAGGGGAATCAATGAGCGCCGTCACGGTTTCGACGTAGCGATCCGTGTCAGCCACAGTTCGAGAGGCCCACGTGCCCACTATGCCCATCGGGACAAGCAGAGCTGCGATGAGAAAGATCACGAAGGCACCAAATGCCCTGGGCTTAGAAGGTTGCTTCAGCGGTGAGCCAGTCATGACAGCGGCGCTCATTAGTGTCCTATCGATTGGAAGAGTGTGCTCAACTATACGGAGTGGGCCAGCAAATCTTTATCAACGCAACAGTCTTGCGCCCCAGCGATCTCCATACCGATACACGCCTAGGGGCACGCCGAAGGTTTGGGACAGATTCGCCGGTGTCAGTACGTCTGCCAATGGTCCAGCGGCAAAGATGCGTCCAGCCCGCAGGAGCATCGCGTGGCTATAACCGGCCGGGATTTCCTCTAAGTGGTGGGTGACCATCACACTCGTTGGAGCCCCTGGTTGCTGGACCATGTCCCCAAGCCTGCCGACCAGATCCTCGCGACCACCAAGGTCCACTCCCGCCGCAGGTTCGTCGAGTAGAAGCAGTTCTGGATCTGGCATCAAAGCTCGGGCAATTTGCACGCGTTTGCGTTCACCCTCCGACAGGGTTCCGAAGGTCCGAGTCGAGAGATGCGAGACACCAAGCTGGGCAAGGAGGGCATGCGCGCGAGCATGGTCTGAGGATTCGTAGCGCTCGCGCCATCGCCCCACAATTGCGTAGGACGCGGTCATCACAACATCTAGCACTGTTTCACCGGCTGGTAGGCGATCGGCCAAGGCTGCACTTGTTAATCCGATTCTGGGTTTCAACTCAAAAATATCGGTGTATCCCAGTGCCTGACCCAGCAGTTCAGCCGAGCCGGTTGTCGGCTGCATTGACGCTGAGAGGAGCTCAAGAAGCGTGGTTTTTCCAGCACCGTTTTGGCCCAACACGATCCATTGTTGACCTTCGTAAACAGTCCAGTTAATGCCATCAAGAATCCGCAAACCACCGCGCAGGATGGTCAGATCCTTCAGCCGGATCACCACATCGTCACCGGTATCTAGGCCTTCAATCATGGCGCTCCCAGATCACGTACGTGTACATCCATTCAAACTTAGGGCAATCGGGCCACGCAAGCGGCCTGCCACGCACAAATCACCTAACCTTTGACGGTGATCACATCCCTGCGAGCAGCTGGTATCTGTCTGTGGATCGAAGCAGTCCTTTCGGGTCAAGCAAACCCTGATGAACTCACCCACGCATGCGGATCCGTCCGGGTGCGCGCTAAAGAAGGATCGGATGACCACACCTCGCTAGCTGTTTTTGCTGCGAAACTGCCGGCGAACGAACACGTCTTCCTAGTGCTGACTCGGCCGGGAGATCCCGGTCCGCTGGAAAGCGTTCCGTTGCTGACTTCCGAAGCTATTGACGCTGGATGCGCGATTGCACTTACTGCGCGTTCGGTTGTGTTGATGCCCACCGAAGATTCGAACATGTGGCTCAGCGCGCAGGCACCATTTTCTGTCAAGCCGCCGTTAGATATCCCTGATGCTTTGCGGCTACTTAAGCGCACCCTACGAGAAACCATTGCTGACATTGAGGCGCTCGATGTCGCCGGCGGACGAGAGCGTATTGAAGATTGCCTCATCAAGAATGCTCGGCCCAGTACGCCCGATGATTGGGACCCGCGTCGTCACGAATTGCTCACAATGGCTCTGGCTTTAGAGGATGTGCTTTTACTGGCCAAGCAGGACCCTGGCGGAACGGTCAGCGCCTCAGCCTTCGCAAAACGGCAAGCAGAATTGGTTGAACTAGAACGCCTTGTTCGTCGATGTATTGAAGCAGCGGTCAGCTCTACCGTGCGTGAGCCAACGGCTTAAGCGCCAATGGCGTGAACGCCACCATCAACATGGATGATTTCACCGGTGGTAGCCGGGAACCAATCAGATAGCAGGGCAACGCAACCCTTAGCCGCAGGTTCTGGATCGGCCACATTCCAACCAATCGGGGCGCGGGTTTCCCAGACTTGTTCAAACTGATCAAAACCGGGAATTGACTTTGCCGCCATCGTCGCAATCGGGCCGGCCGCGATCAAATTGACGCGGACGCCTTCAGGACCTAAATCGCGCGCAAGATAACGAGCCGTAGATTCGAAAGCCGCCTTAGCTACACCCATCCAGTCGTACTTAGGCCAAGCAACCGTGGCATCAAAGTCCAAACCGACCACACTTGCTGTATCTGCGAAGAGCGGCCGGCACGCCATCGTCAACGACTTGAGCGAATAGGCAGAAACGTGAACGGCAGTTGCGACGTCCTCCCACGTGGTGTTGAGAAAGTTTCCGCCAAGAGCGGCCTCCGGGGCAAAGCCAATGGAATGCAAAACCCCGTCCAGTCGGCTCACGCCCACTGCCCCAAGGCGATCAGCTAGGCCATCTAGGTCAGCCTGAGATGTGACATCAAGTTCCACCACCGGAGCTTCCTGGGGAAGTCGACGAGATGTCCGTTCGGTCAAACGTGTGGCGCGCCCAAAGGATGACAACACCACGCTCGCTCCCTGCTCTTGAGCCAACTTAGCCACATGAAAGGCAATTGATGCGTCGGTCAGAACGCCGGTGACCAAAATCGTCTTGCCTTGCAACATGTTTCCTCCACTCAAGCACCCAAGCGCGTGCGGTTTGCCTACAAGTAACGCTAGTGACCCATTCCAAGGCCGCCATCAACGGGAACCACCGCTCCCGTGATGTACCGCGCCGCCGGTGAACTCAAAAAGATGATGGTGTTCGCCACATCTTCAGGCGTGCCCAGGCTGGCCAACGGGATCCGCTCCAGAATTGTGGACTTTCGTTCATCAGTCAGTTCGGCGGTCATGTCGGTCTCAATGAATCCAGGCGCTACGACGTTGACCGTGATTGAGCGAGACCCCAGTTCGCGGGCCAGCGAGCGAGCCATGCCGACCATTCCTGCTTTGGACGCTGCGTAATTGACCTGACCTGCTGATCCGGTCAGCGCAACAACAGAGGACATCAGGATGATTCGGCCGCTGCGAGCTCGAACCATCGCCTTAGCCGCTGCTCGAATAACTCGAAAAGCTCCGGTGAGATTGGCGTCAAGTACATCGGAAAAGTCATCATCACTCATGCGCATCAACAAGGTGTCCCTGGTGATCCCAGCGTTGGCCACTAGCACCTCAACTGGGCCCTGCTTTTCGGCAATCTCAGCAAAGGCGGCCGCAACCTGCGCCGAATCAGTCACATCGCAGGCAACAGCGAGAAATCCCGACGGTGGTTCACCCGAGCGATAGGTAATAGCCACAGCATCACCCTGGGCGGCAAAAGCTTGCGCCACAGCAAGGCCAATACCGCGATTGCCACCTGTGACTAGGACTGAACGTGCCACCGTGCCTCCAGAGTCGGTTTCAAGACTTCCCTAACGCTATCGGTGCGCCCAAGTGGCGCGAGTTAGACGCACCGCACTAGCGTGAGTTTGCACAGTTACCCCCTGCGGAAGGTCCATTCGAGTGCAACCCATTGACCAGGACTTTCTGGCCCTTGACCTTGATGCGATTGCCGACGCAGCGATGGGTCAAGGCAGCAATTGTCAGGAAGTTTTGCTGCGGATTCATCGAACATCCTTACGTTTTCTATCGATGCACGATGGGGATGTTGAAGCCAGCTCAGACTCAACTGACTTGGCGATGTCGGTGCGCGTCCTGATTGATGGATCATGGGGTTTTGCGGGCTCACAGGTGATCAGCGTGCCGGCCGCCATTGCACTAGTCAAACAAGCGTGCGCCCTAGCCGTTTTGAGCAAACCACTGGCAAGGATTTCCCAGCGGCCTGCTCCTGAACCATCGCACGGGAGGGTTACGTGGGTGAGCGATTACCAGATTGATCCATTTTCGGTTCCATCATCCGATGTCATCACCCTGCTTCGAGATCGCTCCCATGAGTTACTCAAGGCGCCGATTACCACCCACGCGGATCTTGACGTAACTTTTGTCAAAGAAGCCACTTTTGTAGCCCACTCAAATGGATCACGCATTAGCCAGCAACGAGTGCGGGTGGGGCCATCAGTGCAAATCACGACAATTTCTGAGCTCGGCTTTGATTCCTTGAAATCACTCGCCCCGCCGGTTGGCCGCGGCTGGGAGTACCTCTTGGGCACAGGTTGGGATTGGGATGGCGAACTAGCGCAACTACCTGAACTGCTGGAAGAAAAGCACCGCGCTCCCACCGTTGACGCTGGAACATACGACATTGTCATTGACGGTACCAATTTATGGCTAACGATCCATGAATCCATCGGGCATGCCACTGAGCTTGATCGCATCTTGGGCTATGAGTCCAACTATGCCGGAACTTCATTTGTACCCGCTGACGGTGTGGGGACTTTGAAGTACGGCTCACCACGGATGAATATTCGCGCTGATCGCACAGTGCCACATGGCTTAGCAACGACCGGCTTTGATGACGAAGCGGTCAAAACCACCCAGTGGGATTTGGTGGCAGATGGGTACTTGGCGGGATTCCAACTCGATAGGGCCACCGCCGGGCTTGCAGGATACGGGCAGTCCAACGGTTGCGCTTATGCCGAATCGGGCACGTTATATCCCATCCAACGGATGGCAAATGTGAATTTGGTTCCCGATCCCAATGGACCGAGCATGCAACAGTTGCTCGCAACGCTCGATGATGGCCTGTACATCGTGGGTGATAACTCATGGTCAATCGATATGCAGCGCTACAACTTTCAATTCACCGGGCAACGCTTTCACCGAGTCAAAAATGGAGTCATTGTTGGCCAAGTCAAGGACGCGGCCTACCAAGGACGCACCCCTGATTTTTGGGCATCTATGGAGGTGCTGGGTAACGAGAGCACGTACAAACTCATGGGTGCCCTGAACTGCGGAAAAGCTCAGCCAGGACAAAGTGCTCCGGTCAGTCATGGCACCCCATCAGCACTTTTTCGTGGTGTCAACATTTTGAATTCAACCCAGGAGGTGCAATGAGCACATCTCCTGCTGACCTTGTTGACATGGCCATTAAGTTGGCGCCGCGCGCTTGCGCCTTTATTGCTATCGCGGAGGTGGAGCAACGAGCGAATCTGCGCTGGGCACAGAACTCGTTGACCACCAATGGACTTACGACCTCATTGACGTTGACGCTCATCGCCGTTGTTGATGATCCTGCGGGGCGGCGCACCGCAACACAAACGTTGACAAATGTCGAGCCAGAGCTGCTGCCGCACTGGGTAGCAACGCTGTGCGAACAAGCCGCCGGCAGCGAAATCTCTGCAATGGACGGGTTTGAGGACCTTGTTGACGCGGGGATTTCTCCCGAATTTTTGGACCTACCGCAAACAATGACGCCTGAGGTGTTCTCACCGATCATTGATCCGCTAGCCCGTGGGTTGACAGCTGCTCACGAAGCTGGACTCACTTGGTCTGGATACGCACAAGCAACGCTTGACTCCACCTGGCTAGCCACATCGGCAGGAACTCGGCGCGTGCATCATCAACCAGCGGCGAGCATTGAGATCACGCAGCGGCAGACCCGCGCCGACGGAGTTATCAATTCAAGTTGGGCCGCTCGTAGCGCCGATTATTTTGATCTCATCAACGTCGATGAACTCTCACATCAACTCCAACAAAGCCAACCGTGGGGTCAAATAGATGTCGTTGTCGAACCTGGCCGCCACACTGTCATCTTGACAGCGGAAGCCGTAGCTGACCTTGCTATCCCGGTGTTGTGGGAGGCATCGGCCCGTGAAGCACTTGAAGGAAGTTCAGTCTTCAGCTCGGCCGATGGCGGCACCAAGATCGCGTCCCGTGTCATGGGTAATGGGATCTCGATCAGTTCTGACCCCCACCACGAGTTGGTGGCAACCGCCCCATTTGTCGTGGAGCATTCCAGCGGCCCGAGCTCCTCAGTACTTGACAACGGAGTGGCTCTGGAGAAGACAAACTGGATTGACGATGGAGTCCTTGAACACCTGATGGGCCCTAGAAGTCTCAGTGGGCGACTTGAGCAGACTCGACCGCATGTCGATAACGTTGTTATTCAGGCACAAGGGTCGGGTTCGCTTGCGGATTTGATCGCGCGTACTGACGATGGAATTTTGATCACATGTCTGTGGTACATCCGCGATGTGGATCGGCAAACGCTCCTTTTGACTGGACTGACCCGAGATGGCGTATACGTAATCAAGAATGGGCAGATCGTGGGAGCGGCCTCGAATTTCCGTTTCAACGTCTCCCCCCTTGATGTGCTGAGCAACGTCATTGACAGTTCCTCTAGTACTCGCATCCATCCAAGGGAATGGGGCGAATATGTCCAACGTGTGGTCGCACCGGCCATTACAACAACTGGTTTCAACCTATCTACCGTTTCTGATGCCCGCTGAAGGTGCCAATTCGTCTTTGAGGGCCTAGCGTGGGGGTATGAGTAAGAAAGATGATGCTGACGAGGTATTCCGGATCAGCGCAGCTGGACGCTCCCTCACCGATGATGTGTCGCTGAGAACTCGCCGCTACTTGATCTCAATGGCAGTTCGCACCCTGTGCTTTATTGGTTGCGTCATTTCGTTCTTGGTTTTCAAGAACGAAGTCATCGGTTGGATCTTGCTGGTCGGCACCTTGATCCTTCCCTACATTGCTGTCGTGGTAGCAAATGGTGGCCGCGAAAGGCCACGTGAACTGCCGACGACAACCCTGATGGAACCCCAACAAGGCTTACCCCCAGCTGAGCAGTCCTAGACTTGCTCTGTGCAGGTAAAAAGGTGGGTTAGCGTCACGGCCTTCGCCTTGATATTTACCTCGGCGTGCATTTTTCTGGCGCGCTGGCAACTGAATCGACAACACGGTCGCAATGACGCCAACGCCATTATCGAATCAAACTACAACCGACCAAGTGTGCCCCTTGATTCACTGATCACCCCTGGCACTGAATTAGACCCGAAAAACGTGTGGCGGACAGTGTCCATGACAGGAAGATACGACGTTAGCCATCAGTTGCTGGTTCGTCGTCGCTCACTCAATGAGTCCACGGGGTTTTGGGTGCTAACGCCTTTGCAGACAAAGACCAGCGTTGTGTGGTGTGTTCGCGGCTGGATCCCAGCCGGTGAAACAGCCACCACTGCCTCGGTGCCCCCGAAACCGCCAGTTGGTGAAGTGGCAGTCACAGGACATCTGAGGGGATTGGAGAAGAGTTCGGCCATTACCGGTCTGCCGAAGGGCCAAATACAAACCATCGACAGCCAGGTAGTCAACATTGATTCGCTGGGCCCGAGCATTCCAGCGTGGCTGCAAGTGTCAAATGAAGAACCCGCCGCGACAACATCGCCCACTGCGCTTCCAGCTCCAGATGTCAGTGCGGGACCACATCTGGGATACGCCATTCAATGGGTGATCTTCGCCTGCCTTTCCTGGGTCGCCTGGTGGATCCTTTTGCTACGTCGCGATCCCGAGCAAGAACTCGCACCTTAGTCTTTGGTCATGGATCTTCAGTGGAACGACAAAGTTGCCATCATCACCGGGGCATCAAGTGGACTCGGTTTTGCCAGCGCAAAAGCCATCGGGCTTGAAGGCGGCGCACTGGTCATCAATGCGCGAGAATCAGCAGGCCTTCAGGCAGCTCGTGAGCGCCTGATCGCGGCAGGCATCGCCGCCGAATCGATCATTGCCGTACCGGGTTCCATAGCCCAACCAGAGCTCGCTGCCGAGGTAGTCGAGGCAGCTCTTGCTGAGTTTGGTCGACTTGATGCGGCCTTAATTTCGGTCGGCGGTCCAGCAGCGGGAACAGATGCAAGCATCAGCGATGACCAATGGCGCGAAGCCTTTGACACGGTGTTCTTGGGTATGAGGCGGGTTGCGCGGACATCAGCACTTGCCATGTCTGCGGGTGGCTCAATCGCCTTTGTCCTTTCCTCCACCGTTCGCTCCCCCTTAAGCGGAATTGCAACATCCAATGGCCTGCGGCCTGGTCTAGCCATGATCGCCAAAGAGATGGCCAATGAGTTTGGATCACACAACATAAGAGTTAATTCGCTTCTGCCGGGACGTTTCGATACCGAACGAGTGCGTGCACTTGATGCTCAA
>Ga0114958_10001459_pt1 | contig 18672 bp, 19 predicted proteins | sample C_130208_EF_Meta_FD_89577 | JGI IMG/M metagenome (GOLD analysis project Ga0114958, IMG submission 89577) | Freshwater microbial communities from Lake Croche, Canada to study carbon cycling - C_130208_EF_MetaG | ecosystem: Environmental > Aquatic > Freshwater > Lake | place: Lake Croche, Canada...
AAGGTTGCAGACAACCGAATCATGATTTTCCAGAACAAGAAGTCTACCTCCAAGCACCTGTACTCTGTGGAAATCAAGTCTCTTCACGAGTCCTTCACCATGCCACCCAAGAAGCTGGAGATTCGCCTCAGCTCCAAGTTCAACGGACTAGGAAACCCACTGACTGCCTGCGTTCCTAGGTTTCGCGAGGACATTCCTCTGGTCGTCTACTTTCGAGCAATGGGTGTAGTCACAGACAAGGCGATTGTCGACATGATCTGGGGTTCTGCGGATGAGGTTCACGCAGAGATGCTGGCTGCTTCATTCAAGGACGCGGCTGAGATCAACGTCTTCACTCAGGAGGACGCGATTACCTATCTCTCTAATCATCTCCAGTACGCAACCAATCAGGAGAACAAGTGTGCCTATGTCAAGCAGCTGCTAACGACTGAGTTTCTTCCTCACGTCAAGTTCGCTGGTGAGAATGCCTCGCTAGCCGTTCACAATGCCCGCAAGTGTGTTCTGATGGGATCCATGATTCGTCGCCTTCTGCTGACCTACTGCAAGCAGATTCCTCTCGATGACCGAGATGCCTACCCGAACAAGCGCGTGGTTACAACGGGTGCTCTGCTGACTCACCTGTTCCGTCAACTGTTCCAGAAGGTCTGCAACGACACTCGCAATGAGTTCGTTCAGGAGGTCAACAATGACAACTGGAAGAAGGGCGACGCACCTCGCCCGATGGAGATTCTCAACATCAACAATCTCTACAAGATTCTCAAGCTCTCCACGATTGAGGGAAAGATGAAGCAGGCTCTTGCGACGGGTAACTTTACGGTTCAGGGTCTGGGAAGTTCGTCCTCTGCGTCCATGTCAAATGCAACAAAGGTAGGTGTCTCACAGGTTCTGGCTCGTATGTCCTACGCATCGACCATCAGCCACCTTCGCCGTATTCAGACTCCGGTTGAGAAGTCAGGCAAGCTGTTGGCGCCTCGTAAGCTTCATGGTACCAGCTGGGGATTTATGTGCCCCGTAGAAACTCCAGAGGGCCATTCAGTTGGTATTGTCAAGAACATGAGCCTACTGACCTCAATCTCTCAGCATGTTCCGTCAAGCACGGTTCTCCACTACCTTCAGGATCAAGATGTAACGTGGATCACTGTGCCCAAGGTCTACACTGGAACCAGCATCTCGGTGAACGGTGTTGTGGTTGGATACACCAACGACCCTCACAAGCTGGTCTCTGCTATGCGAGCCAGCCGTCGTACTCAGCGTCTTCACCCGCATATCTCAATCTCTTGGTACACTCTGATGAATAGCATTCTGATTGAGACGGATGGTGGTCGCTGTGTTCGCCCTGTGTTCCGGGTTGGTGCAGCTCCTCCGGAGAAGACAGGAGATTGGAACGAGTGGGTCAAGACATGTATTGACTACATTGACGCAGCTGAGACGGAGACGATTCGTATTGCCACTAGCAAGGACTCTGTGACTGAGTTCCACACTCACTATGAGGTTCATCCTAGCATGATTGTCGGTCATATGGCGAGCACGATTCCGCTCTCAGACCATAATCAGTCTCCTCGTAATACCTACCAATCTGCTATGGGTAAGCAGTCGATGTGTATCTACGCTGGGAACTATGCGAAACGCCTTGACAAGAACGCCTATGTTCTCTGCTCGATTGGACGTCCGCTGGTTGAGACTCGTGCAATGAATATTCTCAAGATGCACGAGATGCCCTTTGGCTTCAATGGAATCATCGCGATTGCCTGCTATGGTGGCTACAACCAAGAGGACTCGGTGATTATGAACAGGGCTTCGGTGGCTCGTGGCTTCTTCCGCGGTCTATACTATGGAATGTACAAGGACGAGGAGCACCGCAATGTGACCTCTGGTCGTGAGGAGAAGTTCATGCGTCCTCAGAAGCACAACACTCGCAAGTACAAGAACACGAGCTACTCTGCGATCTCTGACAATGGTCTTCCGATTCTGAACTCGGTGCTGGAGGAGAATGATGTCGTCATCGGCAAGGTAGTCAACCTGCGAAATGATGCGGCTGGATATGCGTATCGTGATGCCTCTACAACTCACAAAAACTCAGAGAAGTGCCGTATTGATGGTGTTTGGCAGGACAAGAACTCAGATGGCTATCCTTTCATCAAGGTGCGTACGGTATCTGAGCGTATTCCTCAGGTCGGTGACAAGGTGTCTTCTCGTCACGGACAGAAGGGAACGATTGGAATGATCATGAATGAGGAGGACATGCCGTTCACTGCGAGTGGTCTTCGTCCTGACATCATCATGAATCCTCACGCTGTACCGTCTCGTATGACAATTGCTCAGCTGATGGAGAACATCTTTGGAAAGATCTGTGTCCAGCGTGGCACTCTGGGAGATGGAACGCCGTACGATCACTTGAAGGTGGAAGACCTGAAGAAGCACATGGTTGACCTTGGAATGCATCCCTACGGCAACGAGATCCTCTACAATGGGCAGACTGGGGAGATGATGCAAGCCGAGATCTTTATGGGACCGACCTTCTACCAGCGTCTCAAGCACATGGTGATTGACAAGAAGCATTCGCGTGCTCGTGGACCGATTGTGTCGCTGACACGGCAGCCTTGCGAAGGTAGGTCGCGAGATGGTGGTCTTCGTGTTGGAGAGATGGAACGTGACTGTATGATTTCACACGGTGTCTCGGTGTTTACCAAGGAGCGTCTGATGGATGTGTCCGACCCGTTCAGCACGGGTATCTGTAAGTCATGTGGCACACTTGCTGTTGTCAATCCGGTTGAGGGGATCTACTCGTGCGGTGCATGTGGTAATAAGACCGACTTCGTGATGAAGACGATTCCGTATGCGATGAAGCTGTGGATGCAGGAGCTGGAAGCCATGCATATCACTCCAAGGATGATATTGGAATAGGGTCGAGACTAGAAAGGTTCTCCGTTGAAGAAGACTTAGAAAGTTTGCCGAAGTTGCTTCGCTTCCGGCAGTTGTAGGCGAGCCACCCAGCAGTGGCAACAATACCAATAATAGCGATAATAGCCATGGGCTCCATTTTTAAATTCCCGCGTTCATCCTGAAAGTTTCTCTCAACCAATAAACAAAATGGCCGATTCTGCTTCTACCACTCCTGCTGGAAACTCTGTTGCACCTGCGATTGGCGGACGTCGCAAGACCCGCCGTGGCCCGTCCGCGAAGGCCCTCAAGCGCGTCCTGAAGTCGCACGGCCTCAAGTCTTCTGGCAAGAAGGCGACTCTCCGCGCCCGCGCGAAGAAGGCCCACCTCCTCTCCAAGGCTTAAATCTCTGCTCTAAGTAATGCCGAGGAACACAAACCGAAACAAACCCCTTGTTACTCAGTTTCGCGAACGTCATCATGCGACACAACGCGAGATGGTTCAAATCGCTCTTCTTGCTAGGAATTACGCGAAAGATGATGGCAGAAGCGAATCGTCTTTTGACGACATGGATAGAGCGTGGGACGAGTTAAAGAGAAGGAAGAATCCTAATAGGCCTAACCGTGGTCGCACTCGGCGTACCCGTGGTGGCGATGAGGTGAACGACGAGAATATTACTGCTGTTCTTTCCGATGCAAAGAAGAATCTGCGTCCTGCTCCTGCTCCCAAGCCACGAGATGTATTTGGCAGGGTCGTTCGCGGACAAGCACGTAAGACGCGTCGCAACCGCAAGTAAAAAGATAACCTAATCCAACAATGAAAATCATTGAAGCATTCCCGTTTTTCAATGAACTCAATATGCTCACATATCGGCTCAATGTCTTGAATGATGTTGTAGACCTATTTGTGATCGTAGAAGGAACGCTTACTCATTCTGGTAAAGAGAAGCCACTTTACTACAAGGAAAATGAGCACTTATTTGAAAAGTACAAGCACAAGATTGTTCATTATGTCGATACCACCATGCCGTTTCCAGATGCTAACTCCGATGCCAACAAAGTATGGCAGAATGAGTTTCACCAGAGAAATGTGATCATGTATCCTCTTCAAGATCTTAATTTAGCAGACGATGATGTTGTTGCAGTGACTGACTTGGATGAGATTGTAAACCCAGACTTATATCGAGAAATCCGCAATGGTAACGTAAAAATTGATAGGACGTACCATCTTCACCAGCACGTATATTACTATAACTTGAATGCAAGACATACCGTTGATTGGAATAGGGCTTTTATCTCGAATAAACGGGTTCTAGACATTGATCGATGCGCATGGTGGACTCTTTCTGGAATACGTCACGAGCTTCAGTACTTTCCTATCATTTGGTATGCTGGATGGCATCTAAGCTTTTTTGGAGATATTGAATTTGTTCGAAATAAGCTTCAAGTGTATGCTCATCAGGAACATAACACTGCTGAAAATACAGATCCCGATGTTATTTCACATAGAATGGAAACCCTGAAAGAACCATTCGTTAGAGGTCAAGAACATGCGAACTTTGGACTTCGTCACCTAGATATAAAGGACAACAACTACCTGCCTCCAATGTACGAAACTTACTTACAAGGATTCTACACCGCGTCCAGTACATTGTAAAAAGATACCCCAACCCAATAATGAAAATCGTAGATGCCTTCATCTTCTATAACGAGATCAATATGCTCACATATCGGCTCAATGTCCTTAACGACGTTGTCGACCTATTTGTGATCGTAGAAGCAAACCAAACTTTTACTGGTAAACCTAAGCCACTTTTCTTTAAGGAGAACGCTCATCTGTATGAGAAGTTTGCTCACAAGATTGTTCATCATGTTGTAGACTTGCCGTTTGCTAATCCAAATCCAGAGACGAAGGAACAGTGGGAGAATGAGTGGCATCAGCGGAATTCAATTCAGGATGCGATTGCACCACTTGACTTGGAACCCAACGACATTCTTTGTGTCTCTGACTTGGACGAAATCACAGACCCAAGACTTTTAGCAGAGATTCGCTCGGGCAGTTTACCGATTCGCCGGACCTACAAGATGAATCAAGAGACATACTACTACAACCTGAACACCAAGCATACCGTTGATATCTTTGCTGCGTTTTTGACTACGGTGTGGATGTATCATCAGGACAGGGCTATACTTGGATTAACAACCTCTGGACTTCGAAACGAGTTTAGCAGAAATCCTACGATCTGGAAGGCTGGATGGCATCTTAGTTTCTTTGGAGACGTTGCGTTTGTCCAAAACAAGCTAAGAATGTATTCGCATCAAGAACATTTGAACGATGTTGACTCTGTTGAGGAACGAATGAAGAAGTGCCAGGAGCCATTTGTTAGACCAGAATGCGATTCACACTTCAAGTTGTACAGGGTTGAGACTATTGATAACAAAAACTTACCTCCGCAGTACAAGAAGTACTTGCGCGCATTTTACGAATAGTTGCGCGGAGGAGGGGGGAGAATAATTTTTCTCGCTTAGTATCATACAAACGATATGGGTGGCGGTCTTCTTCAGCTCGTCAGTTATGGTGCGCAGGACATCTACATCTCGGGCAACCCCCAGATCACGTTCTGGAAGGTCCTGTACAAGCGTCACACGAACTTCGCGATGGAGTCCATCGAGGTGACGTTCAACGGCCAGGCCGACTTCAACAAGCGTGTGACGGCGATCATCAACCGTAACGCCGACCTGATGTACCGCACGTACGTCCAGGTGGTTCTCCCGGCGGTTGACCTCGTCTCCGTGACGGCCGTTCGCCGTTTCCGCTGGCTCAACTTCATCGGCCACCGCCTCATCAAGACGGTTGAGCTCGAGATTGGCGGCCAGCGCATCGACCGCCAGTATGGCGACTGGATGCAGATCTGGACCCAGCTGTCGCAGGACGTGGGCACGGTTGCGGCGCTCAACGACATGATCGGCAACACGCACGACCTCGTGCTGATGAAGGACACCAAGGGCTATGCGCTGGATGCCTCGTGCGCCGGCTCTGAGCTGACGAACACGTGCGCCCCCCGTGCCGGCACGCCTGCTCGCACGCTCTACATCCCGCTCCAGTTCTGGTTCTGCCGCAATCCTGGCCTGGCGATCCCGCTGATCGCGCTCCAGTACCACGAGGTGCGCATCAACGTCGAGTTCGAGCAGTGGCTCAACTGCACGTACTATGAGCTCGCGGCCTCCCAGACGGTGCCCAGCTCGATCCAGTCGCTCACGGCCGCGTCGCTGTACATCGACTACATCTACCTGGACACTGAGGAGCGTCGCCGCTTCGCCCAGCAGACGCACGAGTACCTCATCGAGCAGCTGCAGTTCACGGGCGCCGAGTCGATCACGTCCTCGTCGAACAAGATCCAGCTGAACTTCAACCACCCGGTGAAGGAGCTGGTGTGGGTCGTTCAGCGTGACTCGTACGTCGACTGCACGCCCGGCCTGGTCTCCATCGCGGAGGTCAACGGCATGCAGCCGTTCAACTACACGGACGACTTCACCACGGAGGGCATCGTCATGGACGTGCTCGCGCGTGGCTCGCTGGCGACTGGCGGTACGCAGTCGGCGGTTCCCACGACGTCGGGTGATGGACCCTCGGGCCCGTACCTGCCGGGTCTGGGCATTGCCGGACTGGGCCCGTCGCTCAGCGGCGCCTCGTGGCTCGACACCAACGCCGGCAACGACCAGGCGATCGTCTTCGAGGACACGACCAACTACCTGCTCGCGAAGGTCATCCTCGAGTCTGGAGTCAAGTGCGAGGGCAAGAACCCGGTGGAGGTTGCCAAGCTCCAGCTCAACGGCCAGGACCGCTTCACTGAGCGCGAGGGACGCTACTTCGACCGCGTTCAGCCGTACCAGCACCACACGCGTACGCCGCAGAAGGGCATCAACGTGTACTCCTTTGCGCTCAAGCCGGAGGAGCACCAGCCCAGCGGCACGTGCAACTTCTCGCGTATCGACAAGGCGACCCTGCAGCTCACGGTGTCCGTCAACACGGTGCGCGGTGGCCGCACGGCGCAGGTCCGCGTGTACGCCGTCAACTACAACGTGCTGCGCGTCATGAGCGGCATGGGTGGCCTCGCGTACTCCAACTAAGCGTAAGACGTTTAGTATAACTAGAATTCATAAATCACAACATAAATCACAAATGTCTTTGGAAACCCAACGAGATTTGTAACTGCGTATTTGAAACATCAAAACAAAGAGAAGTAAAACATTAATGGACGATATTAACGTTGTCTTATTGTGTGGCGGGAAGGGCACACGCCTCGAGGGGCTTGATATGCCAAAGCCAATGTTTACTGTTAATGGGAAATCTGTTTTATATCACGTTCTTTCAAATCTTCCAGACGAGGTAACCTCTGTAAAAATCTTATACAATGAAGCACTTGATAAGTTTCAGTTTAAGGGTCATACAGTCCACACATGCCATGGTCTTGCAAATATTGAGTTTATCAAAATAGGAATAGATACGCGCGGGCCAGTAGAGACTGCGTATTCAGGACTTCGTAAGATAGGTATTCCGTCTGACAAACCCATTCTATTCGTTGACAATGATGGTATCAATAAGTTTTCATTGACGGACATTGAAAGGAACTTCCTAGGTATAGGCACATTTCACACGGAAGACCGCACACAGCCTTCATCCTTTGTCACATTGTCTCCCGACGGTGATGTTACAGATATCAAGGAAAAGGTTGGAATTTCAAACACATATTGTACGGGTCTGTATTACTTCCCTTCTGTCAACGTGTTCTATGACCTTGCTACGAAGCTGTTTGAAGATAACCCAACCAAGAGTGAATACTTTATGAGTGATATGTATGCCAAGGCAATTCAATGTGAACGGCGAGTTCGCACTTTTACGTGTAGCGACTCTATATCACTTGGGACAAGAGCTGATATTGCAAAGAATATTCATAGGGTGAAGAAATATCCCATGCGCATCTGCTTTGACATAGACAACACAATCATTACCAACTCAATTGGTCTTGGTATTCAGACTGGCTACGAGCCTATTCCGAAGGTGATTGATATGATTCGTAAATTACATAACGAAGGAAATACTATCGTTCTCTCAACTGCAAGGAGTATGAAAACGTGTGATTCTAATGCTGGTCGTGCTGGAAAAAGAAGTATGTTAAACGTACTTACAAGATTAGAAGAGCTAAATGTTCCTTATGACGAAATATACTTTGGAAAGCCATGGGCTGATTTATATGTTGATGACCGAGCATGGAATCAATATACCAACCCCAACTTTCCGGAGTTTATGTTCAATTATAAATCAGAAGATGCTTCTGTTATACCAGTAAACTCTGCCAATAAGGAGAACACTCTTTCTTATAAGAATGGGGTTATGAAGAAGGAAGGACCACAATCTTCTCTCGAAGGCGAAATCTATTACTATAAGACAGTGCAAAATACCAAAATTGAGTCCTTCTTTCCGAAATACTATAAGACCGATGTCAGTGGTATCTATAGATATGTATATTCTATCGAAATGGAGATTATCGATGGTATAACTCCAAGCAAGATATTCAGAAACAATCTTATGACTCGTACTCTTCTGACCTCTATTTACAATAGATTATCCGAATTACATCAGACAGATTTTGATGATGGTTCTGTACTATCTTCAAAAGATGTATTTGACAATTACATAGTAAAACTTAACTCTCGTTTGAAAAGTTCACCAGAAGCATACGAGCTTCCACGTATCAATGAAGTAATGACTATACTTACCAATGTTATAACTGAATACACATCAAGTCAATCATTTAAAGTCAACGTTATACACGGAGATCCTTGGTTTGATAACATCATTATCGCAAAGAACGGCGATATTAAGTTCATTGATATGAGAGGTAAGGTTTCCTCCACATTTTCGATTAAAGGGGATATAATGACAGATTACGCCAAACTGTATCAGAGCATCCTAGGATTTGACTTTTATGTCAATAATGAAGCATATCACCCCGACTACGAAGCACAATGCCGCAAATGGTTTGCCGATGTTTTACCTATTTCAATTAATGACCCTGTTTTAGAGGCGGTAACTGCGTGTATTATACTTAGAACATTCTACTACTTCCCAGATAGGACACGCATTCCCAATATTTACAATAGCCTCGGAAAACTCAATCTGTTTTCATTTCTAACTTGTTGAGATGAGTTTAGTTACTCCTTCTATAATAGTTGTACTAGCAGACCATCCTACAAGAGCCTTTGTCTTTTCTGGGTTTCCCAGCGAAGTCTTTTCAACCTCCTGCCTCATACGATTCTTTGAGAATGTATTCATACCTTCCCACAGTTTTGTAGATTTTTCCCAAAGCAGAGAAGGGTCTCTATAAACAGGCTCAATATCAACGTTCATAGCAGTCTGAACTGCTTTCACTATATCCTTTACCGAAACCATAGTCCCGCTACATGCGTTAATTTCTGTATTAAGTGGAGGTTTGTTAATTACTATTTCTAGTAGCTGAAGTAGGTCGTCAATGTAGACATAGTCCCTCTGCTGGTTTCCATCAGAATGTAGAACCGGTTTTATACCGTTCCTAAAACAGTCTATCAAATATGGCACCAATGAAGGATTCTTTCTGAGGCTATCTTGATGAGGTCCATAAATATTGAAAAACCGAATCGTGGTATATGGTAATCCGTATACTTCGTGAAATGATGTTATGATTTCTTCACAGTGCTTCTTTACCAAAGAGTAAATCAAATTTGGTCTTATCTCTGTATCTTCTGGAGTTGGGAATATACTTGTATTCTCATACACAGCGCTTGTTGAAGAAAAGATAAGATGCTTTACTCCCTTGATTCTACAGACATCCAAAAGTTGGGCGGTTGTAGAGACATTATTTGTATATGCAAATGAAGGGTCTTCTTGATTTGTTGCTAACGAACTAATACAGGCAAGATGGATAACAATATCGCCTGTATGAATCAAATTTTCAAGGTCTTCACGATTCATAGAAGACTTGTGGAACGAAAACCTATCTGTTTCTCCAACCCAAGACAGATTGGACTTATAACCACAGTATAGACTATCAATTCCAACTACTTCATACCCCTTTTTACAGAGTGTTTTTGCTAATGATGAACCGATGAACCCTGCGCAACCTGTAATGATATATTTACTCATTATTTATTATAAATAGCATGATATACTTATATGGAGATAGCCACTCAAGGGAGTCCTTTAAAGGTCTTCCTTTCCCTCACGAATCTAGAACAGAAAACTCTGTAACTATGCATCGAATTGGAAGGGATAAAGTTATTGTCAATTGGAAACCGTGTAATGTCGTCGACACATGTATATTTGTATACGGGGAAGTTGATTGTAGGGCTCATATTGGTAAACAGATAGCACTTGGTAGAACAGAGGAAGAGGTTATAAATACGCTTACAACAGAATATATAGATACAATAAAAAGGGTTACCAATTGCAAGGTTATAGTTGTTTCTGTAATTCCACCTACAACAAGAAGAGAATACGAAGCAGAAGTGTTAATCGACCCAGGGTTTCCGTTTGAAAGTTCAGACGAAGACCGAGTTAGATACACCAAACTTGTAAACAACCGTCTTTGCGAGCTATGTCATCAGAACAACTTCATCTTCTTTACACCATATGCCGAATACACCCGCGAGGATGGGTGTTTAAGAAGGGAGTTATCTGATGGGAACGTGCATGTCGGTGATTCCAGATATGTTATTTCACAATTTAAGGAGATATCTCATAACTTATAAATGAAGATTGCTTACTGTATAACAGGCTTTGTTCGTGTTATACATAGTAAAGAAACCATTAAGGCTTTACTGCAGAAATCACTTCCTCCTAATTCGGAAATCGACCTATTTTGGTATTGCCCAAGGCAAAATGACCCAGATGATATATCTACCTTTGTCAACGAGGAGAAGTTGATTGATTCATTCAAAGATGTTGGTATTCAGACTGTAACCATTAATTGGTTTGACTATGACCCAAAGATATTTCGTCTCGACTTTGACCGCTTTTCGTTTAACCCCGAGGAGTTAGCTGGTAACAGGTCTGTATTCAGAACAATGTCACAGATATATAACATTTCAAAGACGATTCAACTTGTTCATGACTCTGGCAAATTCTATGATGCGGTTTGTGTAACTAGGAATGATTACATGACTTATATATCTACGTTTGGAATACCAGATACTATTAAGCAAGGTGTCTATGTGTTTAGAACTTGTCCATACAGAACTACTGTGCAACAGGTTGGATTTGGAGGAAATCATCTGGACTCAGAAGATCGTGCCTTTTATGGGAGTCATAATGAAATGATGGAAATCCGCAACTATTATCAGAAACTTCCACTTGTTTATACATCACCCAAGCTATATCCAGAAATCATTCATACTCTTTTTTTCAGGAGTTATTTATCCGATGAATGTATCTACTATCAGGAAGGTATGAACATCGCTATGATGCCAATAGGAGTCAGAACACCTACAACTCTACATTTTAACAATAAAGAAGAGTCTGAATTCATAATGCAACGTTTGGTACCGTAAAGATAAACACTGGAATCAATTCAAATGATACCAATCGACTCTCCTCACAACGAAGCATTTGGCCACTGGGTATTCGAATCGACCATCCTTATACCGTCGATAGAAAAGGGTAACAAGATAGTTCTGACTACCCGTAAGAAGTATAAGAAGCTTTTTTGTGACTATTTTGGATTCGACGAATCACAGGTTGAATATGACTCTACCAAACTTGCCAAGTCTTCATTTAGTATGATGGATAATCCAGTCCCCGAAGAATATCCGCCCTTGTTAGAACGGTTATTTTCTCACTTTTCTTCGTCTGTTAAGCCCGACGTAGACTTTGTTGTGTTGCCGAGACAGAAGAAGGACAATTATTCTAAAAATGACAGGGATTGCCCTATTGCTCCATTTTTAGATGTATTTAGAACATCTGGTCGTACATACAGAATAGTGAATACAGACGAGATAGATTCTTTGCAAACTCAAATCGACTTGGTCAACTCTGGCAAGAACGTTGTTGTTGTAGATGGTTCTGCATCTCAAGTTAACGGTATGTTTTGCTCTGGAAAAAATATATATGTAGTTAGCTGTAATCTACTTGAGAACCAAACAAAACAGTATCCAATGTTACAACTTGTACAAGACCAAATTAGGAAGAAGAATACAATTACATTTATCGATGGAAACCAGTTAAAAGATGTTATCTGTCTAGGTGATAAACTATGAATGTCTTCTTGTTGTTTATGAAGTAGTCTTTTGCTGTTAGGAATGATTTATTGACAACCCAACCAAAGCCAACGCCAAGCTTAGAAAGCTCATCTATCATTGTCTCTGTATAAACAATATTGGGGTGTTCTAACGACCAACGCATGTTAGTGACACACGTGGTATCTATCAGCTTGAAATCGTCTGTAAGCATTAAGAAGTATAAGTATACTATGTGGTTAAACGCATGCCACGATACTGCTTGTTCATCGATTCTTGCAAAAAACTTATCTAGGTCGGCCCTCCTGAAAACAGGTATATCGCTCCACCAGATAAATTGAGTAAAGTCTTTTGTCATCAAACCCAACCTTTCCCTGTCGGAAGCGTTGAAGACCTCAGCGCTTTTTCTCAAAACTTCCTGACAAAGCGTACTACCATGAGAGTTGTCTGATGTATCTCCAGAATATACGTTCTTATTTGCAAAGATAGATGTTATCTTATCAGTTACGTTTTCGTTCGTAAGATTCTGTGGGATAATATCGATTTCACTATCGCAAACAATAAAGTAATCGTAGCTTGAGTTCATCAACTGCTTCAGCGCATAATACGTCTTAAATATAACAATAGGTGATTGCTTTTCAGTCCATTCTGGCATATTGGACACAATGATTGGTTTTATAGATGTCTTGAAGTTGAACGACTCAAAGTCTTCTTTATGTGAAAAAACTAAGAACAAATCAATCTGAATGTTAGACCTTTCTAGCTTCCAAATCAAATTGTACAAGTAATGGTAGTGTGGTGGATGTATTGGTATAATAAATGCTGTATTTGTTATCTGCATTATTCTAGGAGAAGTTCTTATTTTGAAGCAGAATATCGCCCCCAAAGTCATGAACAACATCCCAGTCGGGACCAAATAACTCAAGAAGCTGTTCGCGATTCAACTGACCCTCATACAAATCCGTCGCGTACTCTGTGTATACATACCGAGTACGAGAAAGGGTATTCTTGGCTCCGGAAAACACGATATCCTCTGCACCCTGAACATCAACCCAGATAAAGTCAATTGTGCTATTCTTGATGCTCTCCACGTCATCTAGTCGCACGCACTTTACAACCGCCCTGTTTGGAAATGTAACCCACTTGTGAGCTACGAGGTGACCAGTAGGACGTTTGAGAGACGAAGATGAAGACCAGTCATTCTCATTGTGGTCTTTATCAATGTATACCGGAACCCTCCCGGAAGACATGAAAAACTCTCGCTCCTCGTTGGCATTTGAAAGTGCAACTGGATGAAACTCACAGATCTTATCAATTCCTCTGTCACAGATGAACTTGATGTTGCGAGGATCAGGTTCAAACCCTACGATGTGAGCGTTCGGATGCATAAGACGAAACTTCTGCGTGTCTTCGCCAAAATGCATACCAATCTCGATGAACGTAGTGACATTGAGATCCTTGATGAACTTGTAGATGTCCATTTATTGTTTACCTTTGTAGCCATCTAAATCAAACTTTACACCGAATCACACCTGGGAAGTAGTAGCCCTCTATGTAGATCGTAGGATCATTGAACCACTTATCTGGCATCACAATTGTCCTGTTTGGGTTTAGAAAAGAACCCCACCAGGAGAAGCTAGAGTTCGCACAGATTCCACCACGAGAACACTTTGCCATCAGTGCCAGAGATGCCACTTCATCAGTAGTCATCAGGCTATGCGGTACATCACGCAGAAACTGCATCGTCTTTGCGTACTCGATATCGTTTGTGAACACGTAGAAGTGGGTCTCGTTTGGAAAGAGCTTGATTGCTCTCTGGTAATAGTCCCGTAGCTTCACATCATGAAGGAAATGATTGACATAGTCACCACCGCGTATATGCAAGAACGCTGTATCGGTGAAAGGCTTGTCTGGTAACCTGATCTTTTCGATGAAAGACGGCGTGATGTACTTCCAGTTCTGAAAGTATCCATTCAAACATACATTCTGCTTTTCATCAAACACGCCGTTCCAGTTCTTTATTCTGTAGGATTCTTCGTGTGCATTATGATGAGGATGCGGGAGAAGAGGGAGACTTGAAAACTCTGAGAGAACATTGGTGAAGTAGTTTTGCGTTGAGTGTTTTGTTTCGGGACTTGTATAGTCCATGACACAAACTACCCGGTTCGTTTGATTTGCTATCGTATAAGAGGCCGCCAGTTGAAAGAGCTGATTCCCCAACCCTCCGTTAAGTGCAACCGATAACATTGTTTAGCTTGACTAGTTTTTATACTCCATAATTGACGTGAGTTTTCTCCAAGTCGCTGTAACTTGGTCGCTGAAGACCGATCCTCTTCAAACTATACAGCCAGTTCGCAGATGGCTGAAGTCTCTTCCAGTATTGGTCATTTATGTATACATCGAATCCAGCTCGACTGAGATTATTACCAAAAAGTACAACGGCCTCTTGGAGATTCGCAATGAGCTTATCGTAGAATCGATTGTGAACTATGTATCCGCTCGCCGATTGAACCTCAATGACCTTACCAAATGTATCATTGTATTGCTGAGCCTTGAAGAGATTATAGCTTAGCATGAGTACATCAAAGTTGTCCGGTACCTTTGACAATACCTCCTCAAACTCATCCTTTGAGACTAGAAACTGAAAGTCATCCTCAAAGATAGTGGCAGTAGGATACCCACGTTCACGAGCGAGCTTCAATACCGCAAGATGAGACTGAAGACATCCGAACCCTGCAAACCAATGCTCAATTGCAGGGAACCTTTCAATTGAGATACCCATCTTCCTACACTCTGCTTCAATTTCTTCCCGCCGATCAGTTCTACGGTTGAGATTTATATAGAACCCCTGTATCCTCATGATTCTCACCAAGACGTTTTACATCTATCTTGGACGAAGACGTCTGCACTGGAACGGGAATGCATCGAGCGAAGACCAGTTTGTAACATGCATGTGCGCCTGTCTCCCGTTCGTGTCGTATAGATTGGTCTCGTCTGGGTAGATATGCGTATTTATATCATACTTAGCCAAACATAGATTGAAGAGTCCGTTGTCGTAATCGTTGCCGAGGAAATCCTTATGATTAGGGGAGACTGACTGACTTGCATCAATGTAATGGTAATTCTCACATAATGCTAGCCAATCGGTAACAAGGTCGATCGTTGTTTGCGTCTTCTTAAGAATCATGAGCCCGCCGTAACAGTATCTGTACTTTTTCTTATAGAAGTCCGGAAAGAAGCCTTCAACCGCATCCGTCTTTACCCACTGCTGTGCGGAATAGAAGTCATTTGCAGAAAACGTCAAAATATGAGAGTTGGGATCATTCAATAGTTTTAGATAGTCGTAGTATCGAGACATTCCCCTTTCGTTCACATGAATTCCAGCATCACAATACACGATAAAGTCACCGTCCCTCACAGCCAACAACTTATCAAGGATAACCTTTGGTTTCCAGATCCAAAACCCATAGCCACGAGGGTATTCTTCTATAAAGTCCTTGTGCTTCTCGATAAACTCGGGTATATCAAGCTCTGTTACAGCAGTAACTGTATCAAATATAAAAGGCTGTATCTCGAAAAGTATACGAGTTGGCTTCATGTAGGAAGTATTTGCAAATGTAAGGAAATGAATACTAGTGTCATCTGACAAGCCTGTTTTTAGTTTACGTATGTGCTTTTTCACGCCATTAACAGTTGAAGAAAGAAGCTTACTCATTGTAACTTTACGATAGGTACATAGTAAATGGAATCAAAGTCCATCTGTATCGTCGGTGCATGCCGAGACAGCGAGACATATTTGCCAGCTGTTCTAGCCAACCTTGAAACAATAGAGACTTGGTGGCGAGAGTGCAAGATTGTGATCTTTGAGAATGACTCTGTTGACAACACGAATGCAATCATTCGAGAGTGGACTACGAAAGGTGGTCACCGAACACTCATAACAGAATACAATCTCAAAACAAGAATCCCCAACAGAGTTGGCAGGCTGGCTTATATTCGCAATCGTCTACTTGAATACATTCCAAACTCGTTTGACTACTTTATGGTTCTTGACTTGGACGATGTCTTTACTCATCCTGTTTCGAAGGAGTCATTCGACTCGTGTTTTGCATTGGAGAACTGGGAAGTTATGACAGCAACTGGGTATACAAACTACTATGACATCTGGCCTTTGCGTGTTCCGGGATTAATTGAGTTTGATTGCTGGAAGCGATACTACGAGCTCTGGCGCTCGGGTAGATACGATCAGAAAGGAGCAACGTATGAAGCCATCGAAAAGTACAAGGACATTATGCTTACAATCAAAGAGCCAACTGTCGTCAACTCGGCCTTCAATATTGCAATGCTAGCCAAAGTCTCTGTGCTACGCAGATGCTGCAAGTATTCCGCGAATATTGGTATGGATGAGGTCTGTGAGCATGTCCCTTTTCAAAACTGCCTGCGTTCACATGGAGCCAGAATCGTCTTCAATCCAAATTTTCGTTTGTAGATACAAATGAAGGCTGTTGGATCTCGCGCTCAGGTGATGCATGGAACGGCCGACCACACGACTGGTGGACTGAAGAAGGGTGACCTCAAGATGAACAAGTGGGGACGCATTGTGTCGCGTAAGAAGTCTGCTCGCATGTCCCACGGAAAAACTCGCCGCAACAAGTAATGGGCGGTGGTCTGTTCGGAACACCGTTGTATCTCAATGAAAAGTGTATCATTTTTGCGGCTTTTATCCTGCTCGTCTACTTCGCCCCGCACGCGAAGGCCTGGCAACATGAGGTTGTGGCTGGGTTCGTGCTTGCGATGGCTGCCTACGTGTTCATGGCGTGGTACGACTACATCTACGACTGTAACGACAAACTCGGACCTACTCTACTCGGGGCTTTTGTGGGATGGATGAAGCCCTATGGTGGTGTCCCCCCGGGAACTACACCCCTTCCAATCAAATACAAGAAGATCGTAGGAGCTTTTGATTTCGTCATTCTCATCATTCTGCTATGTTTGCTCGCAATTCCTTATCTCCAGAAGAAGTAATGACAATTCCAAAGGACTTTGTGGACACAGCAATCAAGTCGGTTGCTTGGAAGGTAGGCAGGTTTGATATGCTTCCAATTGTGTTCGGTATCGTGATGGCACTGATTGACATCAGTATGATGGGTACACTGAAACTAGTGGATCAAGGAAAGGTAGCGTATGCACTCGGATTCCCGATTGCTACTCTTTTGTATGCGTTTGAACCGTACGTCTTTCTGAAAGCGATGACCCATTCCAACATGGTTGTGACAAACTTGATTTGGAATCTAGCCTCGAACATTCTGGTGACTCTTGCTGGAGTGTTCTTCTTTGGTGAGAGCATCAAGGGTCTCAAGTGGCTAGCCATTGGATTGAGTCTATTTTCTCTGGCAATTTTTGCTTATACGGACTGAGGCCTGCGTAGAAGAACTTAGACGCCGAGCCTAGTGGATAGACAAATGGACGACATTGTGGTAGCCAAGACCGTTCAAATTTCGGCGATTCGCACTCTCGCCGAGGGTCTCAAGTCCATGCTGGTGGAGATGAGCCTTGTCTTTGATAAGGACGGCATTCGCATGATTGCCATGGACAACACCCGCACTGTTCTGACTCACATGAGGCTGTATGCTTCCAAGTTTGAGCACTATGAGTACAATCACTCTGCTCCTAAGCTTGACGTTGGTCTCAACACCGATCACTTTTACCGCATTGTGAAGACGGTGACGAATGAGGACACGATTACTCTGTCTGTTTCTCGTGCTGAGTCCAATCACCTGACGATCACATTGGAGAACGGAGAGAAGAAGCGTCGTACTCGCTACCGCCTGAATCTGCTTGACCGAGATGACTCGGACATCAAGATGCCAGAGACGGAGTTCTCGGCTCGTATCACGATGCCCTCGTTGGATTTCCAGAAGATCTGTCGCGACATGACTCTGCTGTCTGCAAAGACGGTGGATATCAAGAATGTTGGAAACACTCTTACGTTCACGTGCAAGGGTCCATTTGCCAACCAGACAGTGACGATGGGTGACACCGCATCTGAGATGTCGATTTCGAAGAAGGAGACAGAGGAGATTGTGAGTGGGACGTTTTCGCTTCCTCACCTTGTCCTGTTTACGAAGTGCTCGAACCTCTCCAACAATCTGGAGGTTCACATGAAGAACGACTGGTTCATCATGATTCGGTATGTGATTGCGAACCTGGGTGACATCAAGCTCTGCCTAATGCCTGTTTCCGCTTAAGGCGTTGACTTGACAAGAAACCAATGAGTAACGAAGCAAAAAACCTCGCTCTTGTTCTTTCAATTACCACGTTTAACGCCTACATCATGTATTGTATTTATTTTTGGTTTGCAGAGTGTCACTGCTTGTGATTACTTCGGCCTCGTGTTGTGAGCCTTGTAGACAATATCGTCTGCTAGCTTCATCTTGAGACTCGGGTTAAACAGCTTGCGGTCAGACACATTGGTTGTCGTGTTCCAGACCTTGACAATGTGAAACTGCCCCTTCGGTGAGAC
>Ga0114958_10001461_pt1 | contig 18669 bp, 24 predicted proteins | sample C_130208_EF_Meta_FD_89577 | JGI IMG/M metagenome (GOLD analysis project Ga0114958, IMG submission 89577) | Freshwater microbial communities from Lake Croche, Canada to study carbon cycling - C_130208_EF_MetaG | ecosystem: Environmental > Aquatic > Freshwater > Lake | place: Lake Croche, Canada...
CAACGGATAGAGCACTTGACTACGGATCAAGAGGTTACAAGTTCGAATCTTGTCGGGCGCACTCTTCGAAGTCTCGAGACATCCTTATGGGAAGTCTCGAGACTTCTTTGTTTTCTGGGGTTGTCTGGAGTCGATTTGACCACAACGACCTGTTGTTGAGGTCAAGCTATGCGACGGTCCCTAACCGACGGACTTTCGGCAGGCCGGCTGCGCGTTCGTCGGCAAGATCTCGTGCAGTTTGCATGGCAAGCCAGGCACGAGCTGTTCCAGCCCCCGCGGCCTCAAGCCTGAGTGCCAGATTCGGGGAGATGCGTGCATGTTCATGGATCACGCGACTCAAGGCGACTCGAGAAATACCCAGCCGTTCTGCAGCTTCAACAACTGACAGGCCCAGTTCTCCCAAGACGTCTTCACGCAGGATGGCGCCTGGATGCACGGGATTCTTCATGTAGCTCACACTCCTTAGTGGTAATCCTGATAGTCGACGAGTTCAACATCGCTCTCAATAAATCGAAAAGTCACTCGCCAATTTCCATTGACCCAGATCGACCAATGATCCGCGAATTTTCCTGACAAACTATGTGTGCGAAATCCTGGGATATCCAAGTCGCGTGGGCCCTGAGCAACATCGAGCGCAGACAAAACTCGCCGTAATTTTGGGGCATGTTCGGCTTGTACTCCCCGGACCGAGTCACGTTCGTATAAAGCTTCAAGCCCTTTGTGGCGAAAGCTAACGATCACTGGATAACTGTATCGCGTATCGTTACAGGATACAAATTCAACCATAAGCTTGAGTCTAGATTCGGGAAGGCAATCAATTCAGCCCGGTTTAGGGTCTGCTGGATACCCAAAATCAACGGAAATAGGCGTAGGGTCGAAGAATCGGTGTCATTCAGACTCTGCAAGTGAGGGAATTGCCATGGGCGAGAAGACCAATCAGAAGAACGTGAAGAAGCCTTCGAAATCGATCAAGGAAAAGCGCGCCGAGAAGCGTCAAGAAGCAGCAGGCGCGAGCGCGATCACCGTTCCAAAGAAGTAACACTTCAGTAAGTGCCGGTCTCAGTTAGTTGAGGCCGGCACTTACTTTTTAGCGTGTGAAAAAATTAGGCCCAGCACAGTTTTGGGTGGATTAAAGATTTGTATAGCTTGGTAAGGAAGTTAGCGGTAAATATCTCGTCGATGACCGATGCGAAGAATGATTACCGTGACCACATCGTCGTCGATTTCGTAGACAACCCGGTATTCGCCTCGTCTGGCAGACCAAAATCCTGACAGGTCTCCCTTAAGCGGCTTACCCATACGGCGCGGGTTTTCTGCCAGCGGGCCTTGAATAAATTCCCAGGCTGCCGCTGCAATAAATTCGGGCAATGTCGACTCTAAAGCTCTGCGAGCAGGCGGAGCAACCAATATTCGAAAGGTCACTTCGATGTACGGCGCATAATTTTCGACATATCCACGAGGTCACCTTGAGCGATTGCTGCGCGGGCTTCATTGATCTCTGCCATCGCTTCAGAATCTGACAGAAGTGCGATGGTTTCCTCGAGGGATTCAAGATCATCGGGTGAGATGAGGACGGCTGCCGGTTCGCCATTTCGCGTAATGACTACGCGCTCGTGGGTGCCGTGGACAGATTCCACGAAAGCAGATAGCTGTGCTTTGACTGTTGCCAACGAAGTCGTAGTCATGACCAGAATTATAGTCCGAAGTACCGGAAATTCTCAATGCCCGGACGAAGGATGAGAGCTTTTCCCAAAAAACAGAGCTTTTAAGCGGGTCGAGGTCCGGGCTGTGCTGGAAGACCCGACTGCCCTGGCGGACCGCCCATTCCGGGTGGAGATTGCTTCCCTGCTGGTGCCCCGCCAGTAGCCCCACCCATCGGTGGCATTGCTCCTGCGGCTCGCCCTGCCTGAGTCGTTGGCGTGCCTTTGTAGCAACCAATGATGTAAGGAAAGGTCGAAGTCGCGTGATAGCCATATGAGCCATCCGGTTCCAAACGCCCGTTGCAAGCATCAAGCACATTGCCCTTTTGCTTGCTCTTGAACGCGTAGGAACCCCAAGCATTCGTTTTTGGCGTAGCTGTTTGTAGATAGCCTGATTTGAACTGGCCAGTCTTCGTACAAGCAACGTTGAGGCAGCCAATTGAGTTGTAAATAGGAAAACCATCAAGGGCGTAGCCAAGAACTTTGCGTTGCGAAAGATTGCATTGCGCATCAAGGCCGAGATAGTGATCGTGATACTCACTTGCTGGCCCGGTGTGACCGCCACATGAATCCAAAATGCCGTTATAGATCGGATCGCCGAAGGCTTCAGACGCAGGCTGCGCGCCTTCCATCGGACCATAAATTGGAATGCCGGTAACGGTGAATCCGATCGTGCCCATCTTGGTGTTAATCGCCGTCGCTGATCTTGCGACGGTCGGTGACACGGGGATTGTCCAAGTCCAATCCTGAGTCTTCAAGGAGTTGGGAGTCTTGGCAACGAATGGGTAACTGATCATGCCGTTCGACTTCACAGTGAGCACATTGCCGGCACAAGAGGCAGAGATGGTTGGCTTCGCGTAGCCGGTGCCTGCGCCGACTGATGTTGAGAGGTCAGGAAAATTCCCAGCAGGGCAACCAGCGGGTGCGGCACTCGTTGTCGTGGGTAGCCCAACAACGGTGAATGCAATCGCGGAAAGTACAAGTCCGCCGATACCGGCTCTGGCAACTACAAGTTTCTTCATTCGAATTCTTTCTCCAAGTTAGGGGCGAGCGTAGTGAATGTTGAGTACGGAAATGGCGAGTGTTGAATTCTTCATGGCTTGTATCAATGAGTCTCGAGTGGCGCTATTTGCAGCGATAGTTAAACGGCTTGAGAGTGCATACGCGGTGATCGTGTAGTCCTTTAGTCCTGGGCCCTGAGAGCAGGGGGGCGTGTAGGCAAGGGAGTTGTCTTTGAAGTTGTGGCCGACCATGGCGCCGCCAGTTGTACCTTGAGCAACAGCCTTTGTGGTGGCAGGCAAGTTGTAGACCGTCCAATACACATGCGCGCTTGGCTCTGTTTCTCCTGGACGAGCCGGGCCTGGAATCCCATGCATAATCACCGTGAGACTTTTCGCGCCTTTGGGGATTCCTGAAAAGTTCAGCGCAGGTGACACTGACTCGCCATCGCAGGTGTTTGCCACCGGAAGCAAGCCATCAGCTCCGATAGCTGGATCGCTGACCTTAAAGATGGGTCCGACTTTGGCTGCAGTCGTCGATGCAAAAGTTGGAATTGCCGCGATCGTTAACGATGCTGACGTAAAGGCGAGACCAACAAATGTTGTAGCTACTTTTTGCCTCATCATTTAGTCACCTTGGTTCGAAGTAGCACGGTGTTATCAAGTTTTAAGTCTGGACCCCAAACAAGCTGCGCGCTGGGTGACCAATTGACGGTGAGGTAGCCATCTTTCACACCAACTACTTCTGGGGTGAAGGTCGAGGCAGCACGCCAAGTCGAGTCGCTAAATGAACCAGTGCTCCACCCGGCAGGTGTAGCCAAGGACTCACTTTGGCAATCAACAGTGGGATTCGTTGATGTGACGCAACTCGGATTCAAGGGAGCTGTGTTGATCACGAGTGACTTCCACTTTGATGACGTAGCACTCACTAATTTTCCGGACTTCGCTTCCTTGATTTGGGCGATTACTCCGCCGTCGCCAATCTGCTGACGGGGTGTGCCAATGTATTCAAGGCCTGAAGAATTCTGAGTGTAATCCTTGGCAAGTAAACCAAGGGTGAGCGGATACGTCGCTGTGAAATGAATTGTTTCGGAGTTAAATGAACGCTCAGTAGTGATCGGTACTGAATCTTCACCGACGAGTTTGCCGTTGGCGTACAACGCGAACCAGTTGTCGGCCCACACCTCAGCGGTGAATTCAATTAGCTTGGGCTTGACTGCTGTGGCTTGGACTGGTGCTGCCTGAGTGCCAAAAAAAATGAGGCCCACGATTCCCAAGTTCACACCGATAAGTGCTCTTCTCAATTTCATGGCTGCAGACTAGACACTCAAATCAACACCGCGCCACCAAGAAAGTCATTCTTTACAGAACCTTGGTTGAACTCACAGACTTCTCACATTATTGAACGCAATTCTTCACACATTCGAATCTGCAGCGCCTAAAGGAGACGCAATGCCACACGAATCATCAAGCACTGGCCATGGCCACGATATTCACCATCTGCCGGAACTGGATCGACGTTCGCTCTTGGTCGGCGCCGGGGTTGCCGGCTCACTTGGACTACTTTCCATGCTTCTTAAACCAGCAACTGCGTTCGCCGTGTCTTCACCCACCGCCTCGCTCCCAGGTTTTGCGGCGTTCGCGAGTTCAGTAAAGGTAATCCGCAGCGGCAAGTATTACCTGGTGGAAAGCAGCGGCATGCCCGCTCACAACATGATGATTGGTATTAAGAGTTGGCAGCAGCAGGTACCGACGATCAAGGACTACACGGGTTTCAACGCATGGTCGATCCCAGCCACACCGGTAATCAGCAAAGCGCCAATGTCTGCAAAGAATCATTTCTTGCGGGGAGCCATTGCGCTGGCCGTCAACGGGGTTCCTATTTTCAATGCCTTAAATAACCGTGGTGATGATGCTTATCTTGCCGGTGAATTAGATGACTGGGGTGGTCACTGCGGCAAAGCTGATGACTACCACTATCACGTCGCGCCATTGCATCTACAAAGCATTGTTGGCAGGACCGCGCCAATTGCATATGCCCTTGATGGCTTCCCAATTTATGGAACTACCGAAACCGATGGCGCGAAAGTGGTGGGACTTGATGAGTTCAATGGTCATTTCGACACAAAGAAGAAGTACCACTATCACGGCACTGCGACGTATCCGTATATCAACGGAGGCTTCAAAGGTGTGGTCACCGAGACTGACGGACAAGTGTCGCCGCAGCCATCGGCAGGTGCCTACGGGCCGCCGGGTGAGCCGTTACGCGGAGCGACAGTCACTGGGTTTCAAAAAGTGGGTGACAACCACTACGACCTTGCCTACTCGCTCGATGGCGGTACGTATCACGTGAACTACACGGCGACTTTAGATCGCATGTCGGTGGATTTCATCGATCCCCAAGGCAATGTTCGCAGTGAGGTCTATCAACGTAAAGCGCGGTAGTTCTCGTTAATTCTCGTTGGAACTTTGCGCCAGTGGGAAGGTGAAGTGAATTGCGAGTCCACCCAGAGTGCTCTTTTTCAGTTCAATGGTGCCGTTCTCTGAATTCACGATGCCGCGCACAATGCTCATGCCTAGGCCGGAACCGCCAGATTCCCGTGACCTTGACTGGTCGAATCGCTGAAAGAATTGAATGCCTTTTTTGTAGGCGGCATCAGGTAAACCAGGACCTGCATCTTCGATCACCAGATCAACCTGCTGGCGATTTCTCTTCAGTGTGACGTTTACCGCGTCATCGATGTTGGTGTGTCGGCGAATATTGGAAAACACGTTTGCAAGCAGTTGAGTTACTAACTCAGGCGAGCACTCAATGTTCATGTTGGGTGCGACATTCTTCGTGAGCGGACGATCTGGCTCGAGTTGTTCAAGAACAGAGATCCCATGTTCAACTGCTGATGAGAGGTCAAAGATCTCTCGTATGCGTTCCGCGTTTTCGGAGAGTTCCGCAATGAGTAAGAGATCGTGAATGAGCGATTCCATCCGGTCAATCTCATTAGACATGCGTGAATAGAAGCGCTCAAGCTGTGCGGGGTCTGATGTGCGATTACTCGAGAGCAACTCGACGTAGCCTTTGATGACAGTTAAGGGAGTGCGCAGTTCATGGGAAGCATCCCCCAGAAACTCCTGCATATTCTTTTGACGTTCTTCTAGCGATGTCACGAGGTTGCCGAGTTGACTGTCTTGGCGAAAGAAAATCCAGGTGAAGAGCGAGCCCAAAAGCATCATCACTGCGGTGAAGAGCGACAAAAGTTTGAGCTGTTCGGTCCGACTGTTGTTCAAAGGTTCCAGCGATGTAGCGATGAGTAGATAGTCCTGATCACCGAGTGCCACTGAAGTCATTCGCACGGGGCCGGGTGCGTCAATAGAGATTGGATGATCGAGCGCATCTTGAATCTGTGCAGAGGTAGGCGCTGTTGATAAGCCACCTGTGGCAAGAGTGAGTTCGATAATTCCACCGTCGGGATCTACGTAAGTGATTGAGACCGGGATGGGGCTTTCTTCGGCCAAAAACTGGCTCAGCATGAGCGGATCATCGGTGGTGGTGCTGAGTTGGTGCGAGTAGTCGGTCAGCACGGAATCAATGCGATCCAGTTCAACTGATTCTGATCGGTAAATCGCGAATCCGCCTACGGCAATTGCGACGAAAGCAATAATGAGCGTGACGGTAATAGTCAGGCGGGTTTGAAGTTTCATTACTTTGCCAGAAGTTGGAATCCAGCTCCACGCACAGTGTGAATACCTTCGAAATCATCCCGATGCAATTTCTTGCGCAGGTAGGAGATGTAGGTATCAACCACGGAGGTGTTGCTTTCAAAGTCGATATCCCAGACAGCGCGTAACAAGGCTTCCTTGCTCACAACAAATCCGGAACGCATCATTAGTTCTTCGAGTAGACGAAATTCAGTTTGGGTGAGTTCGACGGGGTCTTCCTCGAACTTCACAAGATGTCGATTTTGATCAAGAGTGATCGGGCCACATTGCAAAACGGCATTTGTACTTTGCGATGGCATGGTGCGGCGAAGGACAGCCGCGATGCGCAAGACGAGTTCTTCTAACCCAAAAGGTTTCGTTACGTAGTCGTCGGCTCCGAGCTTGAGTCCGGTAGTGATGTCACTGCGATCGCCGCGTGCGCTTAACAAGATTGCTGCGGTGTCGTGGCCATCGCGCCGATGCTTTTCGAGCATCTCAAAACCATCCATCTTTGGCATATTGATATCGATCAACAGCAGATCCACGCTTTGACGATGCAAGATGTTGAGAGCCTCAATGCCGTCGGGGGCAGTGAGTGTTACGTAGCCAGACATGCCCAAGGCATCACTGAGGAGGTCGCGCACTCCTGGCTCATCGTCGACGATGAGGATGGTTGGGTTGCTCACTATTACCTCCGTGGCGAATGTAGCGCGTGCGCTTGGGGCTGAACCCGCCTACTGGTCATTACCGGACATTTTTTTGAGATCCGAGGATTTTCACAGGATTTTCACAGGATTGAGGCTGAGACTGGTGGCAACTCTCATCAAACCAAGGAGCCCAGACCATGAAGCGCACTTCGATATTCGCCAGCGCAGCAGTTGCTGTGGCGATGGTCGGCGTGAGCCAAACGGGAGCCATGGCTGCAGAGCGACCATCCGGGCCCACTCAATCAGCGCAAGCAAGTGGCCAACGCATTCCTGCCACCCAGGGATCAACGGACACTGCCAAGCCCAATCCGACGGGATCCGCAAAGTCAGGATCGCGCCAGCCGAGCCCAGACCGCACACGTGCAGCGGCGCAAGCAGCATGGCTTATTGCGGTGCGTGCAGAAAAAGCGGCACGAACTGCAGTGAATGAAGTGTTCAAGGCGGCTGTCCATAATGCGCAGACTGAATTCGACTCCGCGATGGCTGCAGCGAAAACTGCTGCGGAAAAAGCGGCGGCAAACGCCGGTCGTCGAGCCGCGGTAGGTGCGGCAATTGCGGCCAGAGAAACAGCCTTGTCCGCAATCGTGCCAGCAGGGCCAAGGCCATGAAGACGCCTACATCACCACAATTTTCATCTGCAAGCCCTCTTCAGCTTGCAGTGATTCCTCCGCGGGGGCTTTACGCCTGAAGCCTCCACAAAATAATGATCGAGCCCCTGACTTACCTGTAGTCAGGGGCTCGATCATTTTCCGTGCTCGTTAATCGTGCGAGTTAGATCGCGTCTGTTCCTCGTTCACCAGTGCGCACGCGCACCACTGTTTCCAGATTTATCATCCACACTTTTCCGTCACCGATCTTGCCGGTACGCGCTGCATTCGCGATTGCCTCAAGAGTGGATTCGGCTTCTTCATCATCAACAATGACTTCCACTTTGATCTTGGGAACCAAGTCAATTTGGTATTCGGCACCGCGATAGACCTCGACGTGACCACGCTGACGTCCGTGACCGCTCGACTCTGAAACCGTCATTCCATTAATACCGACGACGTTCAGCGCTTCCTTTACAGCTTCGAGGCGGTGCGGCTTGATGATTGCGGTAATGAGTTTCATTCATCTTCCTCTCGGCTTCGTGCGATCAGATCACGCAACGGGTGGTGCCCGCCACCAATACTTCCACCACCGGCGACGCCAGCAAAGTCATACGCGCTTTCGGCGTGGATAGTGGTGTCCAGCCCGGCGATCTCATCGTCAGGAGCGGCACGGAAGCCAATAGTTTTCATAATCATTTTCGCAATCAGCCAGGTAACTACGAAGGCATAGAAAGCCGTTGCGGCGCAGGCGATTACTTGTTTGCCCAGCAGGCTCGCCCCGCCACCGAAGAAGAGTCCGTTTGCGCCGTTTGCGTTTGCAATCAGTGCCGCGAATAGCCCGACACCGAGCATGCCAACCAAGCCGCCAATACCGTGCACTCCAACGACATCTAGCGAGTCATCAAAGCCGAGCCGGAATTTTTGGCTGACTGCCCAAGCGCAAATTGCACCCGCGAAAAGTCCAATTACTAGGGCACCAAGAGGAGTCACGAAGCCACAAGCTGGCGTAATTGCAACGGCGCCTGCGATGGCTCCGGAAGCGGCACCAAGTGTTGTTGGATGACCGTCGCGAATCTTTTCAAACGCGATCCAAGTCAAAGCGCCACATGCGGTTGCAATTTGGGTGTTGATCAGCGCGGTCGCGGCAAGACTTGACGCGCTCAAGGCAGAGCCGGCATTAAAGCCAAGCCAGCCAAACCACAGCATTCCAGCGCCGAGTAACACGAGCGGCAAGTTATGGGGACGCATCGAATCATGACGAAACCCAATGCGACGCCCGACAACTAGGACCAAGGCGAGTGCCGAAGCGCCAGAGTTGATTTCAACAGCAGTGCCACCTGCAAAATCGAGTGCACCGAGTCGGTCACTGATCCAGCCACCGGTGCCGCCTTGCAGCGCGAAGGCCCAATGAGCGAGCGGCACATACACAAGAAGTGACCAAGCGACCATGAAGACAATCCACGAACTGAACTTCACGCGATCAGCGATTGCACCTGAAAGCAGCGCGGTAGTCACGATGGCGAACGTGAGTTGGAACATCACGAAGGCCAAGAGTGGAATTTGATGCCCGTCTGGGCCGACTGGCTGATTGATGGCATCGGTGAGGCCCATGTGGCTGAGGTTTCCGATGAAACCCCCACCGGAGTCCTCGCCAAAAGCAAGGGAGAAACCAACGAGCACCCAGACCACAGTGATAACTCCCATGGCAGAAAAACTCATCATGATCATGTTCAGGACGTTCTTGGAACGCACCATGCCGCCATAAAACAGGGCTAGACCGGGGGTCATGAGGAGTACGAGCGCTGACGCGGTCATTACCCAGGCGGTATCGGCACCATTAATTGAACCCATGGGACTCCTCTAGATGAATCGAAACTAGCCTGCGGGAATCCGAACTAGCCGGCCGTGACTATTGCCCAGTTGTGTTACAGCAAGATTTCCAAATGCGACACTTCCTCACGAAATGCCGTGGCGAAGGGTGATTAGCGTTGTCGGATAAGGATGGGATCAGCGTCGCGGAACCGGGAGTTTGCGTACAGCTGGTTGCCATCTTGGGTGGTGAATCCAGTCAAAGTAGGTTTCACACCGTCGAAAACTGCGGTGCACGGTGATTCCATGAGCAAGGCCCACTCACGCTTCAAGAGATGTTCTTGCAGCATGCCTTCGACATAGCGGTTGTGCGTGCCAACGGCCAAGAACCGCACCTTTTGAGCGATGAGTTCAAGATTGGGCAGGATGACATCGAGCTCTCGACCTTGTAGATCAATATGTAAGAGGTCAGTGGGTTCATCGCCTGCCAGCAAGGTTTCTAAGGTCACCGTGGAAACTTCAATGTGGTCAAAGAATGCGCCTCGATAATCCATGTGGGCGTTTTCATCAGTGCTGACAGCGCCACCCATGTCATCGTCGGTCAGTTTAGGAAACTTCAGAATGGTTTCTTCATACCAACAGGCAGCCTGTACCACCGTGATGATGCCCGTGTTTTCGAGCATCTGCTCACGAATCTGGGTGCTGGTGCCAGTGACCCGTCGCACCTGGAGGGCATTGTCGGCAGCGTGCTGCATAGCCCAGCCAGCCCGCATTTCATCAGCTTCGACGGCAATACCGGTGGCTGTTTTTCCCTCACGTTGAGCAAGGGCAACGCCCATCACAACCCAGGGTGCCCAGCCAGCTCCCACTTCAACCACGCGATAAGAATTTCGCTCGTTGTGTAGAGAAAGTGCCAGACCTACATATTCCTCGGCCTCGGAGCGATACCCGTCAGTTGGCACGGGAAGACGATCAGTTGTGGTGCCGGCTAATTCTTGGGGCGCCCAAGGCAGCATGGCGATCCGAGTGCGGATACCGGCCCAGTCGACCCGAAAAACGCCGTCATGATCGGGTTTTGTGAGGGCGCGTACCCGCTGCAAGATAGGAACCACCGACTCCCGATACACGGGCAGGTGTAATCCATTACCGAACTCGACCGCGACATGCGAGCTTCCTAGCTCGTATGCAGCGGCCCGCTTAATCCCCCATGAAGAGGGCCAACGCATGGGCGGACACTAGCCCATCAACGTGCGCTGTGTCATGCATCCCAAGACTTTGGGAGGATAGAGGCGTGGCCACCCGAAATCTTGTAAATATTGAAGCAGTCTCGAAGTCTTTTGGAGATCGGCCACTCCTTGATCGGGTGTCGCTTGGCGTCAACGCCGGAGAGCGGATCGCGGTCGTTGGTCGAAACGGCGCTGGCAAGAGCACTTTGCTGCATGTGTTGACGGGTATCGAAAACGTCAACGGCGGTCGAGTCACCGTCGGCAGCGACGTGCACGTCGAACTGGTTTCCCAGGTTGATACCCCTGATCCCGATGCAACCGTGGCGAGTTTGGTGGTTCCTGGCCGCCCTATTCATGAGTGGGCGGGTGACGCGCAGGTGCGCGATGTGCTCACAGGGCTCCTCGGCGGCTTTAACGATGACCTGCTTAACGCCCGGGTTGCCTCGATGTCTGGTGGCGAACGCCGCCGAGTGCAGTTAGCCAAAGCTCTTATTAATGACTGTGATCTGCTCTTGCTCGACGAACCAACCAACCACCTCGACGTAGATGTCATCTCTTGGCTGGTCGATCACCTCAAGGCTCGGCCGAAACTGGCCATCGTGGTGGTGACGCATGATCGCTGGTTCCTTGATGCACTTTGTGATCGCACGTGGGAAGTCGTGCTCGGCAAAGTTGAAGAGTATGACGGCGGCTACTCCGCCTACGTGCTCGCTAAGGCTGAGCGCGATCGTCAAGCGTCTTCCTCTGAAGCTCGCCGGCAGAATCTGTTGCGCAAAGAATTGGCGTGGTTGCGTCGAGGTGCTCCAGCTCGCACAACTAAGCCGAAGTTTCGTATTGATGCTGCTAATGAATTGATTGAAAACGAGCCACCACCGCGTAACACCACGGAACTCTTGGCTTTCGCCGGAGCTCGGCTTGGCAAATCGGTATATGAACTTCAAGACGCATCGATGGATGTTGCTGGTCGCACCCTGCTTGATCGAGTCAATCTGAATTTCGGACCAGGAGATCGCATCGGGTTGCTCGGCGCCAACGGGGCAGGCAAAACCTCATTGATTCGGGTACTCCTCGGTGAACTTCCACCGTCAAAGGGCAAGCTGATCACCGGTGTCACAGTTAAGCCGGCGTATCTCTCTCAGCACTTAGAAGAGTTGAATCCAGCATGGCGCGTGCTTGAAGCAGTTGAAAAGGTTGCGTCTCGAGTCGAACTCGGCAAGGGTCGCGAACTCACCGCATCGCAACTATGTGAGCGACTTGGGTTCAGCGCAGATAGCCAGTGGACTCCCGTTGGCGACCTGTCCGGTGGCGAACGTCGCCGGTTGCAACTCACCCGATTACTCATGGGCGGGCCAAACGTGTTGGTGCTTGACGAACCAACGAACGATTTCGACGTTGAAACGCTCACTGCGCTAGAAGATCTCCTAGATAGCTTCGCAGGAACGCTGATTGTGATTTCCCATGATCGCTACTTCCTCGAACGAGTCTGTGATGACACTTACGCACTCTTTGGCGATCAAGCGATCACGCACCTCACTGGCGGCGTCGATGAATTCATTACCCGCCGACGTTCCATGCGTGGTCACACGGTGATGTCATCGCGATCCGGCGTGAGTAACGAATCCACTGCCGTAGTTGAAACCTCAGGATTAAGTGCTGCCGAGCGTCGGATCATTGAGAAGGACATCTCGCGCATCGAACGGACCTTGCGCAAAGTGGACGAAGAGGAAGCCACGATCCACGGGAAAATGGCTGAGTCGGCCAATGACCACACGCTTCTTGCCGAAATGACCGCGAGGCTCAAGGAATTAGCCATGAAGCGGGACGAGCTCGAATCTGCCTGGATGGTTTCCGCGGAATCGCTGAACTAGTTCGCTTTCTTCATCATCTGTTTACCGAGTTTGTGAGTCGACCTCGTCATTTGCGGCACTAGGTAACTGGATCCCGCCACTAGACTTTGATTATGACGCTACCTACTCGACGCATTGGTGACCTAACCGTTTCTTCTGTTGGTATTGGCTGCATGCCAATGTCCTTTCCGGCGAAGCTGGATGACCGCGAAGGGATGATCGCAACCCTTCATCGGGCGCTTGATCTGGGCGTGACCATGATCGACACAGCAAATATTTATGCTCCGTCGTCTTCAACGATGGGTCACAACGAGACCCTTGTAGCTGAGGCGCTTCGCACCTATACCGGTGCCGCGAACCTCGCCGATGTTCTGGTTGCAACCAAGGGTGGCATCACTCGCGAATCTGGCGGCGTGTTCGGTTCTGATTCGAGCGCTTCGGCCCTTCGTGCCGCATGCGAAAAGAGTCTGATCTGTTTGGGTGTCTCGCAAATTGAGCTGTACCAGCACCACCGTCCAGATCCAACCATCCCTTACGCCGATCAGATGCATGCGCTTCTTGCCCTCAAAGAAGCCGGCCTGGTCAAGCGCATCGGGCTGTCGAATGCGGATGACGTGCAGATCGACATCGCGATCGACATTCTTGGCGGACCAAATGATGGCGGCGTGGTTTCTGTGCAGAATCAGTACTCGCCGAAGTACCGCGCGAACACTATTGCGATGCAGCGTTGCACTGAATTAGGTCTCGCTTACTTGCCTTGGTCTCCGCTGGGTGGCGCTTCTCAGCATGCCGAGGTCGGCTCACGCTATGTCGACTTTGCCGAAGTTGGCAACGAGATCGATGCGACTGCGCAAGAAGTTGCTTTGGCTTGGTTGTCTCAGCTTTCACCTGTTGTTATCAATATCCCTGGCGCAACGCGTCCGGCAACCGTTGATTCAATCGTGAAGTCAGCAACGCTGAAATTGTCAGATGAGCAGATGACGCGACTCAGCAACACCATTCCTGAGACTGCATAACCGTTTCCCTCAAACACGAATTAGGTTGTCTTAAATGAATGAAGTTCGCACAGGCGATCGCAAAGTATTAATCGTCGGCGGCGGTTTTGGCGGTCTGCGTGCTGCACGGGAATTAGCAGAGACGCAGGGCATTCATGTGACGCTCATTGACCGCAATCCGTATCAGCTCTTTGCGCCGTTGTTGTATCAAGTTGCTACTGGTGGTCTTTCCGAAGATGACATCGCGTATTCGATTCGCGGCGCAATCCCCGGGGTGGACTTTCGTCGTGGCGATGTTGTGCGCATTGACTCTGAACGCAAAACTCTGCGCCTCGAAGACGGTGCAGTTCTGCCATTTGATGAACTCATTCTTGCAACAGGCAGCACTGGGACCACGTTTGGCGTTCCTGGTGTTGAAGAACACGCCTTACAAATGAAGACGATGAATCAAGCACGTGAGATTCGAAGTCGACTACTGAATGCGTACGAAGAAATCGAAAATGGGCATCGTCCGAAAGAACATCTTCGCGTTGTTGTAGTGGGTGGTGGCCCAACCGGAGTTGAAGTCACCGGAGCGGTCGCTGAATTGCAACGATCCATGAAGCGTGAGTTCCCTGATCTTGCAGAGTTCGCATCGGTCACGTTGGTGGAAGCCGGACCGCGACTGCTGCCCATGTTTTCTGAGAAGTCCAGCGCGCATGCAAAAGGTGAGCTGGAAAAACTCGGTGCCCGCGTCATGGTTGATGCCGCAGTTGACCGCATGTATCCAGCTGACGTGCACTTGAAATCTGGTGAAGTACTCAACGCGGGAACCATCGTGTGGGCTGCTGGAGTTGCCGCGCATGAGCAATGGGCAACCCTTGGATTGGCAGACCGGGCAAACCGGTTGCGCGTCGACGCGAGTTTGCAATTAACCGAAGGCGTTTGGGTCATCGGCGATGGAGCAGCACTTGAAGGTCCAGATGGCCGGGCCTTGCCGATGATCGCTCCGGTAGCAATGCAAATGGGCATTCACGTTGGCAAACAGATCAAAGCCAAGGCTGTAGGAAAACCGCTTGTTGATTTTGTCTACAAAGACAAAGGTCAGATGGCCACCATAGGACGTCGTCGTGCAGTGGTAGAGGCCAATGGACTTCGACTGCACGGCACAATCGCTTGGCTAGCATGGCTTGGCCTGCACGTGTTTTATCTCGCTGGTGGTCGCAACCGAGTAAGTGTGGTTGCCAACTGGATGTGGAATTACGTGGTGTGGGGCGTGGGGGCACGACCAGTCGTTATCGAATAGCGCCGTCCATGAGTTCTAGCAACTAACCCGCAGCAGAAAGCCGCGGGAGTTGATTTCTCGATACCCCCACTGGGTACTAGAATGGGCGCATGGAGGTTGCCATGACTGATGCAAAGCAGAGCAATGCTGCTGTCCTTGTTCGACTTCGTCGAATTGAAGGTCAGATACGCGGCTTACACCGAATGGTTGACGAAGACGAGCAATGCATGGATGTGCTCACTCAAATTTCTGCAGTCACCAAGGCGTTGCAGTCTGTTGCGATTTTAATGCTCGAGGGTCATCTCTCAGAGTGCGTCACGAGCGCCATGGGTGATGAGACTGTCGACATGGATGAGAAGTTGCATGAGGTAACGGCTGCAATCGCCCGGCTCGTTCGAAGTTAGTTTGCCTTTTCAGTAGGCGTGAGCAATTTGGGTGATTTCCACGGTGACTCCCAAGGCGCCACTTCTGCCACCTGCATAGATACCTTTTAGTGGCGGCACATCGCCGTAGTCGCGCCCCCGCGCGACCACGACGTGCGCCGTTCCCACTAAACGGTTATTTGTTGGATCTATTGCGTGCCACCCGTGATCCCAATACTCCACCCAGGCGTGAGACTCACCAGTGACGGTCATTCCGATTTCTGCTTCTTCTATGTGGAGATAGCCACTGACATAGCGAGCAGGTATGCGCAGTGCTCGAAGAATCGAAAGCATGACGTGTGCAAAGTCTTGGCAGACGCCAACTCCCGATTCCCAGGCTTGTCCTGCGGTTGTGGAAACGTTTGTCGCACCTGACGTGTAGACGATTTGATCCCGAACAGATTCCATCGCGCCTCGCACGGCTATGGCAGGGCTACCAACATGTCGCAGATCTCGCACGATTGCCATGCGTGATGAATCGGATTCCGGGGAATCAACATATGGAGTGGTGGTCAAATATTCTGCCCAGCGGTCCTGAGTCTCGTCGCTGTGCACGCTGTGCCAAGACCCGCCCTCAGCCTCTGGAGTTGCGGCTGGGATATCAACTGTGCTGATTGAGGTGATTTCTAGAACGCGATGTGGGGTGTGGACATCAAAAGATTCAACAAGCGCACCCCAATAATCAACATAGGATTGAACAGCGGCGTGCGGCTCGATGTGGAGTTCGTGGCTGATCAGTACCTGGCCGTCTTCGCTCAAAGGTGTCATCCGAACTTCGTTAAACGAAGCTTCAACTGGCGCCGCGTATTGGTAGCCGGTGTGATGCGAGATCCGAAGTCTTCTGCCTAGTGGAGATGCGTCAATAGTCATTAATGGCTCCAAACAATCGTGCCGTGTTGACGGAAGAACGCAGTATTGACTTGATCAGAAGCGCGCACCGCAGTCTGCCGGGCATCTGCAATGAGTCGGTCGATTTCCTTTGGATCCTGACTGGTCGTGTATTCCAACGCTGATCGCAGCATTCCGACTTCGCGCAACAGGATGCCGCCGTCGCCGACCCCGCGGCGTTCCAGTTCTCGCACGGCAAGTTCGGCATCTACCGCGCAGGAAAGCATGGAGCGAGGAAATGCTTCGTCGAGAACTAGAAACTTACGCACGTCGGCTCCATGCAACATGGATTGAGTTCTCAAGAATGCTGAGAGCGCCCCCGCGGCTCTCAGTACTGCCACTGGGCCTGAGTTTGGCCACAGTTGTTCGTGGCGCATTGCAAGTAGGCGACCCATTATGTCGATGCGTTCGATATTTCGACCAAGTTTCATGAAGTAGTACGCCTCATCGCGAGGCATGGTCCAATCGATAACCCCATTGACCACCAGGAGTTTTTCCAAGATGCGGTGCAGTCCAACACCAGGACTGGATGAATGCGTAAGCCCGCGAGAGAGAAACAGATGCGCAGCATTGAGTGCCTCAAAGGTGTCTGTTGAGAGTGAATCACGAACAGCTCTCGCGTTATCTCGGCCTGCGCCAACCGCACCAGTGATAGTTGCTGGCAATCCCGATTCACCAACAACACTCCGCACCAGCAACATGCCGTCTTCGACACCAATATGTGGCATGGACAGCGCATCGAGCAAAACCGCGCAGGCCATTGGTTCAGAGATCGATTGATCTTCGACGATAAGTTGATAGTGCTCACCCAAGATGCGCGTCGTGGCTTCTGCTCGCTCGATGTAGCGACCCAACCAGAAAAAGGATTCAGCTATCCGACTCAACATGATGTGCCGCCTTCGTGTTGCTGAAGAGTCTGTTGTTGTTGTTGGCGTTCTTGCTGCAGCATTCGATCGTCGTGCGCTGTTGGTGCATCGATGCGGGCAGGAACATCCATATCGATCGTGACCGCGCGTGGGACTTCGCGAGGGATCGGTCGATCGATCGTCATGGCGTCCTCGAGCACCCAGGTGTCTTTAGATCCGCCGCCCTGACTTGAATTCATCACCAAGCTTCCTTCAGGAAGAGCAACACGACTCAACCCACCGGGAAGCACGTAGACGCTCTTGCCGTCATTCACTGCGAAAGGACGTAGATCAACGTGACGTGGACTGATGCTGCCATCATCGACAATTGTTGGGTAGGTAGAGAACCGCACTACAGGCTACGCGATCCAACCTCGAGGGTCGCTCTTTACCGCAGCGATCGCGCAGATTAATTCTTTTTCGGTGGCGGTGGGGCCCATGACGAGTCCGTAACCACCCGAACCATCAGCCGGCTTAACCACCATCGATTCAATGTTGGCAATGACGTGATCACGTTGATCGGGATCACTGAGATCGTAGGTATCAACGTTGGGCAAGATTGGTTCTTCATTTAGGTAGTAACGAATTAATGCTGGTACGTATGGATAAATTGCCTTATCGTCGGCTACACCATTACCGATTGCATTGGCAATTCCCACCCTGCCGGCGCGAGCAACGTTGATCAATCCTGGAACCCCAAGCACACTGTCAGGAAGAAGATGCACAGGATCAAGAAAGTCGTCATCGATTCGCCGATAAATCACGTCTACGACTCGTGGACCTGATGTGGTGCGCATCCAGACTCTTCCGTCACGGCAATACAGGTCGCGACCTTCAACAAGTTCGATACCCATGTAACGCGCAAGAAATGCGTGTTCGTAGTGAGCGGAGTTGTGAACACCGGGGGTGAGCACAACAACATTGGGATCAGAAACATCTTCAGGCGCAGACGCGCGAAGGGCTTCTAGGAGTCGTTCAGGATATTCAGTGATTGGCCGAACACGATGCTTTGCGAAAACTTCCGGAAGAACGTGGGCCAGCGTGCGCCTGTTTTCCAAGACGTATGAAACACCAGATGGATTACGCAAGTTATCTTCGAGAACTCGAAAGACACCGACCTCGTCGCGAATTAAATCAATTCCGGAGACGTGAATTCGAACGTTGTTTGCCGGCTTCAATCCCCAAGCCTGGCGATGGAAATGTGTTGAGCTGGTGACCATGTTGTGCGGGATCACTCGATCGTGCAGAACCTGCATATCGCCATAGACGTCAGCAAGGAAAAGTTCGAGAGCTTGCAGGCGCTGAATGACGCCGGCTTCAACGTTTGTCCATTCCGAAGCGGTGATCAGTCTCGGCACCAGATCCATTGGCAATGGTCGTTCACGCTCACCCAAGGTGAAAGTGATGCCGTGACGATCCAGATATGAATCTCGCTGCCGAGCACGCTCGGCAAGCCCTTCAGTGCCTAGTTCATCCAAGGTGGCAGCCAGGGCGCGGTGGGTTTCGCGAGGCGCTCCATCTAGGAGCATCTCGTCATAGGGAGCTGATTGCGTTTCCACCGTCATTGCCCGACTCCCGACTTATCTTGCTTAAGTTGTCGCACCCGGGGAAGCCGGCTACAAGTG
>Ga0114958_10001462_pt1 | contig 18659 bp, 23 predicted proteins | sample C_130208_EF_Meta_FD_89577 | JGI IMG/M metagenome (GOLD analysis project Ga0114958, IMG submission 89577) | Freshwater microbial communities from Lake Croche, Canada to study carbon cycling - C_130208_EF_MetaG | ecosystem: Environmental > Aquatic > Freshwater > Lake | place: Lake Croche, Canada...
AAATCCGCGTTTTACATAACATGGACTATCTTTTCCTTCTATATTTATTTTAGAACAGTCCCTTATAGTAAATGATATAGTTTTCGGAGCAAGTCCTCGGGATGCTGCAATTTCTTGTTCAGCAAAACGCTGTTGTAAAAATCTAATTCTAGATTCTTTAACTACTAGTATTTTTGTAGCATGGTCTTCAGTAAAATATACACACCCTTCGGCACCACATTTTGGTTCCAAGGGCAATGAGCATTTTAAATTACCTCCATGTTGTATTTTTTTGTTTTTCCGAATCGTCCGATTCCTTTTTCTTAGTGACCGACGTGATTTCATATCTAATATATTTATATCTAATATATTTATATAAAATGTAAAAATAATACCTAAATATAAAGCCTCCTAAAATCCTAATCTAATGGGCACATATAGCTTCTTTTTAACCACGCGCAATGACGCCAAAAACTGTAAAATAGACTGGGAATCTATGGACACAAATATACTTTTCGGTTTTAGATATTTTGAACGCAGCTATAAAATAGCAACAAACCTGGAAGAAGTAGCAAAATCACTAGATGAATCAAAACTCTTTGGTTACTTTACATATGACCTTAAATCTGCACTTTACGAATTCAACGCTCATTTAATCCCAGAATCTAAAGCGCACCCACCGCAAATTTTTTTCACTTGGGAGGGCGATGACGAAGTACTTGGCTTAGAATTTCACCCTGATAAAGGTAGAATCTATGTTTTAGGATTCGATTACGGACATTTCGACAACAAGTCAAAGACTATACTAAAGACAACCCCAGAACTTAGCGGTTGGTACAAACAAAAACTCTAGTGCCCGACAGTGAAAGAAAATCTAACAATAATATAATGAGACCACAAAAGGGTGGTAAATTTCTCCTATCCAATGATGCAATAGACGCTGCTCTAGATAGTGGACTCGAATACAATGACCTTATAACAGAAAAAAGCCATGATTTTTTTGAAATGTTATTTAATTTTATTGTTGAAAATTCCACTATCGAAAAAATATCACAAAAAGGCGAAATAGGAAAATATGGAATGATTTATAAATTAACATTAAAGGAGAACGTCGAAAGCCCTTATGTAAGATTAAAAATCTCTGAATCAATGCCACCGAAAGGTAATTTAGGAAATACAATCTGCTCTGCTGATACTTTCTACAGAAAACCCTGTTTTGAACCTATAAATGTATTTCTGATTAAATTATCTTTTTTGGAAGAATCAGGTCTAGCGAATAAACGTCTTGGCTTTAATAAATTCAGTGATACAGTTGCGAATTTCAAAAAAGAGGCAGAAACTCAAAATAAAGTTTACGAAAAAACATTTGAACTGGGTGAATCAATTGTACCGGCATGCAGTGAAAAGGTTATTGTTAGAAATATATATGAAGCGGTTGAGGGAACTACTAAAGTACAGATTACCGACCCTACAATAATAAAATTATTAAGTTTCGCAATTGATGATGACCGTATGTTAGATGAATTACTTAATGGAGCGGTAGATAAGGATGTAAATTTATATGGATGTCTTCTAATGGAGTTTGCCGAAGGATTCAGAACATTTATTAGCATTCTACATGATGCAACAGTATCTTCAGAAGATAAATCAAAGGCATACGCATTAATGCGCTTAGGACATCTAATTTTGTACCAAAGTTTATATTGGCACGGAGACTGTCACCTTGGAAATGTAATGATAAATTTAGATTATACAGGATTTCTTTCAAATGGCAAAAAGGGAAAAGTATTTTTAATTGATTTTGGTCGAACAGAGCCTATACCTCCAGAAATGCATCAGTCGGTAGAAAATTTAGTAGTAGAAAAGAAATCGTTTGAACCAGTATATATATACGCATCATTAGTATCTAAACTAATAGCTAGTGGCGGTTCATTACTTACTACTCATAAATCTTATTATCAAAAGATTAATGATTTTAAGAGCCCAGGTTACGATTTTATAAAATATGCTAGTATCGATTATAAACCCATTCCTAGATTTGGCGCAGATACATTTGATATTATAAAATTATTACTAGGGAAAATGAAAAGGAAAAATAACCTACTACAATTAATTAGTTCGTCAACACCAAACAGTGTAAAACGGGAATTTCTTTTTTCAGGGTTTTTACAAAATCCCAATTTCCATAATTTAAATTATGTTCGGTGGAAGGATTTTATGGATTCTAAAAAACCAGGAGCAGAACCAGGAGCAGAACCTGGTGCAGAACCTGGTGCAGCGCCTAGTGCAGCCGCAAGTTCAGCACAATCCAACCCAGCTGCTGTTGCGTCATCAGAACCAAGAGGAGCATTAGCGCCTTTAAATAGCCCTAGTATTGGACCGGCAGTTGGCTTTAGTGAGCGTAGTGGCGAACGAAGAGGCGAACGAAGTGAACCTAAGCGTAGTGGACCTGAGCCTCCTGCAGCATACGTAGGACTAACAGGTTTAGAACAACGCCCATTTCTTAACCCATTCTCCCCGCCTAGACCTGGACAAGAAAGCGCTTCATCCGCCTTGACTGTATTAAGAAAAGAAGGTGACGCATTTGTACCACCAACAAAGTCAGCTATTGATATAGTTATTGAAAAGGTAGTCGGTGAACATCCTGAGATTCAAGATGGGGGAAAGCCAAGAAAATATCGTAAAAAAACAAGAAAAAACCGCAGCAGAAAGTAATGGCACAAAGTGGCGGTAGATTTATTCTCAGCGAAGCAAAAATCAGAGAATACGAAGCAGCTGGATTAACATCAGATAATTATACAACATCTGAGCTTTACACAAAGACATTTATAGAAAATCTGATAGCAAACTGTACAATAACAAAATTAAGCAAAGAGGCAACAGATAATAGTTTATACGGTTTAATCTATAAATTAACCCTAAATCATGGTGTTGAAAGCCCCATAGTTAATATAAAAAAAATGAATGAAGCTAATCCAAACCATGGAAATTATGGAAAAACAACCTGTTCAATGAACACATTTTTCAGAAAGCCTTGCCTAACCCCCGTTAAAACATTTTTATTGAAGCTATCTTTTTTATCCGATGCAGGTGAGATTCCCTTAATATTTCAAAGAGATAAACAAAAAAAAACAGTTTTAAAAAGAGACTTTAGTTTTGAATCCAGTAATCAAAATAATGCTTATGAGAAAACTTTTGACTTTGGTGAAGCGGTAGTCCCGGCATGTATAGCCGTTCCTTACATACAACTTATAGAAAATGAAGGAGTGACAAACCCTATATTTGACGCACTCCTAGAACCAGAAATAGACGATGATGGCTATCTAATAACCTTAATGGATTTAGCAAAAAAAGCATCTATTAACGAATTTGGATTGATTTTAATGGAGTTTGCTGAAGGGTTTGTCACTTTAGAATCAATTATGGATAACGATGCTATTCCTGTAGAAAAGAAACAGGAGGCAACAAACTTAGCTAAAATGGCACACGTATTGCTTTTTGAAAAGGGAATTATGCAGGGTGATTCTCACGAATCAAATGTAATGGTAAACCTAAACTATGAAGGATTTCTAGGCTCAGGCAGAAAAGGTAAAGCCCTAGTAATTGATTTTGGTAGGTCTGTGAAACTAAGTAGAGAAGATTACCACCGTGTCGGCTTAGAAATAAATACCCCAATAACTGAACATTTTTATAATAATATTTTTACTCTTATGAAATGGCAATCTAATGGAAGGGGTAAGACAGGCGACTATCCATCATACAGATGGATAGCTAAACCAGATTTAACAGGTGAATATGAAGTAATTTCTGACATGATAGGAAGCAGAATGCTTCGCTCAAATATGCTAAGACAAAGAATTAGTCATGCGCTTCCCAACTTAATTCGCAAAGAGTACTTATTTGCCCAGTTTTTAGCAAAGCCAGATTTTGAACAATTCAACCATTTACGGTGGCGCGACATTATTAATAGTTATAATTATAATCCAGTAGCCAAGGCTTTATCACCAGCTGCATCACCGCAATCCCTGGGTCCTGTACAATATAGGGGTTTAGTTACACCCATGAGTGCAGCACCATCTGACCCTAAGGTGGCTTCTTTACCATCTTTAAAATTACCAAAAGGAAATTTTAGAATAAAAAAACTAAATGAGATGAGGCAAGCGCAAGCGCTTGCGCAAGCAGCTATCTATGCTCCAAAGCAGGCGCTGCCTTTTTTAGAATTAGTAAATCCTAAACAACACGCACGTGTAGCTAATCTCTATAGGCGAAAAGAAGGTATTGCTCCTGCTCCTGCTCCTGCTCCTGCTCCTGCTCCTATTGTTTTACCGCCTCTAAGAAATCCACGTATAAGAGTTGCCAATGTGTTACAAGTAGCAAAGGTCCACAAAGGAAGTGGTAGCAAAGCAAAAAGTAAAGCAAAAAACAGAAAAACAAGAAAAAAACTCAAGTAGGACGCGCGTTTAATGCTCTAAAGTCAAGTATTATAGTTAATTACACAACCTTTTTAAAAGGCTATAATTAAGTTACAATAATTTAGAGCCTTCAGTAATAAAAGTCATCTCCGGTAAAATTGTACAGAAATTAATTTACTGGATGATACTTTAGCACCTTCAGTACTTTAGCACCTTTGGTACTTTAATACCAAGGTAATAAAAATCTATTTATATAGTATAAAAGCTAATGACTTTGGTAGTAGAATACGATTCTGTTATAGCGGAAAATCTAAAAGATTTAGCAGCTAAAGTAACAAGGGCAATTGCTAAAGGGTGGCAGCTTCATGGTGGAATTCAAATTCTATTTCGTAAAAGATATAAGGAATTATATGCAGATGATGAATTACCTTATGAAGAATATTTCGAGTATACGCAATTTCTGATTTTTTCTCATGAAGAGAAAAAAATGGATGCACCTAAAGCAAAAAAAAATAATAAAGAACCTGTAGCAATAAACGAGAAGGAATTTTTAGGAGCTGGTTATACAAAATGCAGGCGTAATCGTAAGAACAGAACAAGAAGACATTATTAACCACTAATAGCCAGCAACTAAAAATTGAATAATATAACACATTTTTATAGTTTATTAAACAACAAAAATGTCATATAACTCAGATTATGATGAGGATTATACTGCGGCAGATTCAGCCGTCAGGCTCATTGACCCAACACCAACCGGCGGTTGTTTTGCGCCTGGTTCAAAGGTCCTTATGGCAGGCGGTTTATCATTAGTGCCCATTGAGAATCTTGAACGCGGTGATGTTGTTTACACTACCTCTGGTGATGCAACTGTTGAATATGTCATTGAAATGGACATTGAAGCAAAGGGGCGTCTAATGTGTAAGTTGGGCACATTGTGGATTACGCCTGGACACCCAGTGTATATCAACAATAGGTGGCGCTATGCTTATGAAATTTCACCACCCCTTGAGCGTATGGAGTCAAAGGTGTATAACCTGATTCTTGACCAGGGACATGTTATAAATATATCAGGAAATAACAGTTGTACTTTGGGTCATGGTCTAAAGGGTGCTGTTATTGCTCATCCCTATTTTGGAAACAAGGCAGCCATAATAAACGACCTTAAGAAGCTCCCTGGTTTTGATGTTGGTCGCCCTGTATTCACTAATCACAAATATATCAAGAAGGATGGAGTCATCTGTGGCTGGTATAATCATAACTAACACACAAAAAAGAATTTATAACTCCATTTTTCAATGTTCTTTTCTTTAAAAATGAAATCATCAATAAAACTATCCTATAAAAAATAATGACAACAGACAATTCAACAATTGGTATTTTAATCATAGTTAGTTTCATTTTGCTTTCAATAGCCTATTGTATTAGACGACGGTACATTAGACAACAATTATCAGAGCTTGAACCCCTTAAAATCACACCTAACAACTGGGCTTAGTCATCATAGCCTCCACCACCCCGCCGCTTATCACGATTCCCCTTGCGGTCATTCTGCTTAGTCTTTTTGATATTCCGTCGGTCATGGTCATCGCCGTCATCCCACTCCTTCTTGCGCCCTTCCTTAGACTTGCGAACAAGTGAACGCCAAACACCATCGTCGTCCTCATGCTCCATCCATGTCCACTCAGAAGCGCTAAAGGGCTGCCAGTTCAGTATATAAAACTCCCGCTTCTTGGCATTTCCCAAAATCTCATATGCAGCCTCCAGGTCCTCCATCTTAGAACCTGTATCGGCAAATACCACCTTCAGTCGCTGATAAGCCGCCACAATGGACATATCATTCTGCTCAACATCACGCTCCAAACCAAGAATCTCATAACAGGGATAGCTTGCCATTTGCACTAAATGCTTTTTATTTCATCAACAAAAAGCCCAACATGAATCAATTTTTTGTATCAGCAAAACTTAAACTTAAAAATAAAGTCCAGAGCTACATCAGGATATGTCAGGTATCTATAAATATGCCCCTGCCGCTGTAATTAATAATTTGTCAAAAAATGCCCGCAATATACTTGATTTACGTCTAGTAAATAATATTCTCCAGCCCTATGTGGAAGTAGAATATCATATACGAATTAGAGGTGTCAAACCCAGTATACTTTATACAACCTACACTAATCTTGCTTATGATAATAGTATTGAGTCAATGTATGTTGTGGAAACAGAAAATGCCCAGTGCACATGGGTAAAAGAAGAAATAATACAAATCAAAAAAATACCCCAAATTGACCGTTTTATCAAATCAATGTGTGAAATGCCATGGTGTACATGGGAGGATAATTTTTTAGCAGGAAACGTGGTTATTCCCCAGCCGCATCTACACGGATATAACGATTATATGAATAATACGTTTGTTCATTGTATATCCTACGCCTGCGCAAATAAGATGCCAGTCGACATAGACCAAGTGGAGGCTCAGTTTCAAGCCTTTAATTTCACAACAAACAATGATATGTATACCGTGAATAAATTATGTGAAACGCCATTAAAGATTCTGTGTAACAATGGTGAACTTCTTGGATTCGTAGAAAGCATCCTTTTAAGATTACCACCGGATAAACGCCTACAAGCCCTACCATTTAGATTTTGGCAAAAATCGTGGGGAACCCTACTAAATTCTGTTATTGAAAACCAATTACCACTATTAATATCACAGACAGAAAAAATGGAAGGATTCCTTTCTATGTATATTAATTTAACCTATGAAAGCGTTGATGCATTAAATAGTCTATTCAAGGCAGGCTATAAATTACAACCATGTCATTTTTACAAAGATATACTAAAACCCAATCAAAAAAATATGCTAAAACAGGCAATCACATCGTCACATTCCTGGCATAATTATACAGTAATTCTGTATATTATCAAAACATCACCCCAGTACGAACAAAACATAGATATATTTAGTAAAATGCGTAAATATCTGGATTACCGCATAGGACTAATCAAAGAGGACATTTTGATTAAAACCTTACATCCTGAATATTGTTATTTTAATTCTATGCATGACTAAGACCGAAAGAATTAGACCCACCTATTAAAAATTGATTAACCCTGTTAATGTATTTTACAATTACAATACAAAAATGAGACGGAGAGAGCGAACCTTGAGCGCCAGCATTGATATTAGCCACTATCCTGTTCCTGAAAACAATTACCCAGGTCTGTTAGAAATTCTAGCAAAACTATTCTGTTGTGTTTGCTTTAGACATAAGAACGCAGAAGATGCTTATAGTTCAGATTCAGATGATGCTGTATTTAATAATGACGATTCAGATGATGATGAAGACTAACCTAAAGCTATAATCAATATAAATAATAATACATATAAATGCAAAGGAAAATAGCAGTAATTTTTGAATTAAACTCAAAAGGTGGGTTTTATTCAGTATTTTTCTTTCTGCTTGAAGCCTATTTATATGCCAAAGAAAAAGACTACGATTTTTATATAACTAGTAGTGATTGGTATTATACACATACCAAGGGCTGGCATGACTATTTTATATCATTAAAAGCCTGGGACCCAAAACTAAAAGCAGACTATGAAGAAGTAATTATTACTAGTCACATGAAAATACCAAAAACCAAATTCACACTAAATAATTATATACAAGCAATTAAAGAAATTTATAAATTAATACCTGAATTGGAAGCCAAGGCAGATATAATTGTACAAAAACATCCAGAATTAATTTCTCTATTTGTGCGCCGCGGTGATAAAATTACTTTTGGAGAGGCACCCCACATAGAAACATCGGAATTAGTTAGGTTAACAGGTTTAGATAACAATCAAATACTGTTTGTACAGACAGATGATTATAGGGTCATTATAGAATTAGAAAAAGAGCAAAATTTCGCAAAATTAATTTCAACTGTACCCAACACAAAATTTGGCAGTCATGCGCGGCTTTGGCATAAATTACCAAAAAATGAGCGCAAAATTCAAACAGAGGAAATGTTAATAGGTCTCCAGGTGTGTATTAAAAGCGAGGTATGTTGGACAGACTTCACGTCAAACGTGGGTCGATTTCTAATCTTATCAAATTTTGATAACGTTAAAATCTATGCATCAGACCGACCAAAGCCAGAACTGGATTTAGATAAGGTATGTGAAAATCCAGCGTATGGATTTTAATCCAACCTTGTGTATGGATTTTAATCCAACCTTGTGTATGGATTTTAATCCAACCTTGTGTATGGATTTTAATCCAACCTTGTGTATGGATTTTAATCCATACATTTACTCTGGGTCATTGCTATTTTCATTCATTTCATTACCCTCAGAAGATGGTCCACTTTGAGGTCCAGCTACATTATTGTTATTATTATTATTGTTATTATTGTTATTATTATTCGACCAAGCTACAGAAATATTATTATTGTTATTATTGTTGTTATTATTTTCGTTCATTTCAGCATAAAACTCTTGTTCGGAGACTCTGTACAAATTATTGCGCATTAAAGCCGTAACTATTCTTCCGTAGTTAATATTACTATGCATTGGTCCATTAAATACAGCTATTAATTCGTCACCTAACTCTGTAATCAAATCCTTAATATTTTGTGAAATACCGTTAAAAGAATTTGCATTATTAAAGCCAGCTGTATTTGCACCACTGCGCAGTTTTTTCCAGGTCTCACTAGTTCCATAAAGTATTTGTAGACGACGCTTTACAATAGCCCTTAATTCATCATCACCACCGATAGCAGTATTAAGTCTAGCAATAACTGCTTTTACGGCAGCTAAGGGGTCTTGGACTGGCACAGGCTGAGGAGGAGCTACAATCATTCCACCATTAAATCTACGACGTAAGCTCTTACGACTGCCTTTACTGCTTCTACGTCTGGTCTTACGATTGCCTTTATTGCCTCCACTAACTCTTTTAACCATTCTATAAAGCACTCAGATTATTTTGACATGTGATTCACAATTCAAAATAATATATCTCCAAAACCGGAATCGAACCAGTGACTTGGGGAGACCTATACATAGTTAAAAAAACTACAATCCCCCGCTCTACCAACTGAGCTATTTGGAGACCAAACTATATCCTTAGTACCTCCTTAAGCCTGTTTACCGTTCAGTACAAAAGTTAATTACGCCTTAAGGCACAATTAACCTGTACTGACGTTAAGAGCGCCGGGTCTTACGATATTTCCTATTTTTTCTGCGCCTAGTACCACCACCCTTTGTTGGATTCTCATCACCAGACTCATCTGCAGGTAACTTAGCTAGCTCCTTAGGGAAATTTGGCTCAGCACCCACTGGTTTATAGCCTAAGCGTACGCCACTATCGCATAGCTCAAAATAGGCTACATAGTCCTTAACAGCAGGATTTTTCATACCAGGCATTCTAAATCCACCAGCAAAAAACATACCCAAGTACTCAGCGTGGGCAAAGCCCGCCGCCCAATTAGAGCCAGCTACAGAAAGAAAGTCAGGAATGTGATTCTTTGTAGCAGCACTATAAATCGCTTTCTGTTCACCAAATCCACCAGTCAAAGGTGTAGGGTCGCTTTCTTTAACAGTAGCTGCCGGGTCCTTATTAGGTGGAGGTACCAAATTAGTAAGTTGTTTGACTATTGCATCTAGGTCTTTACTGTTTTTCCAGTCACCCAATTCCAGTTTTTCAGTAAAGGGCCAAGTGGCAGCATCACGGTAGCGGGTATTTGTGGATACACCATAGAACTTACGCACATTGTCCATAGAGTAAGGACGACCACCAGCCTCAGGCATAAAATTAGTTGCCAATGGGCGGAATCCAGGATGGGAAAAGCCAGCAGGAATTGTTGGAACAACATCATTGGGACCCATAAATGCACCCAGCAATAGCTGTGTACCAGCAAAGCGGGCAGCAACCTTTTGACTGACCACACGGTCCAAAGTCACAAATCCAGATTCCAAGTGTCTATTGAATGTATTGCGTGCAGTGTCAGATAATATACAGGGGGCGCCATAGGATAAAATATGAATGCTCTTAATTTTATTCATTATAGCAAGTGTACCAGACGCCTTTGCCTCCGCCAAAATAAAGGCAAAAAGCGTGCAGTAAGCACCACCCAAACTGTGACCACACAAAAACAGACGTGTACCATCAGCCTTAACGTGCTCTTTTAAGGCACTCATCATTGCTGACCAAGCCTTCACAATTGGTTTGACAAAGGCACCAGTTACATAGTTGCGGTCACCCTGAACCTTAACACCTGTAGAGGCAACTAAGCCACCAAGGTCAGCTGCACTGATTTGTGACATTAAATCGTGCTTGAAATTGGCAACAGTGCTAGAGCCCTTAAAAGAAATAAATACATCACTACCGGTTAATATGCTATTAGGATTACTACGTATTTTAGAAGCATTAATAAATAAGCATGTCATGTCACTAGGACTTGACACATATGTAGCATATTTAGCATCGCCGGGATTGCCAACAACAATACTATATGACTTCATAGGTCTATCACCTTTTGCGCCAGGCACTCCAACTGCAGATACTGCGCGCATACCAGCAAAATGCCAATCATAAGCAGTAATAACCTTATTAACAATATCATTAGACATACCCAATGACTTTTCAATAATGTGCCACATAATACCAGTATCGCAGTATACTATGCGACTCAGCTGAGCGCCAATATATAAGATATGCTCATAGCGTTTGAATTTCGCAGGACCAACAGCGCCAGCAGCGCTCTTGCTTACTTTCATGGGTAACCCAAAGCAAATAGGTCTCAGTGATGAGTCCATACGCGCACCCTGAGTATTTGCCACTGAACCTGGGCGTGAAACTTTGGAAAAAAAGCTCATTCTATAAAAACACAAGAAAATCTATTTAAAGAGCCCGCATTGAAATATAATTGTGTGACGTATTTGAAGCACTTTTTCTTACCAAATGTGCCAAAAATTGACAGTGGGAACCTCCGCTGACTAATCTTCAAGCTAAAATGAGCAGTCCCTGACAGCTGATTTTAGCGGGGTTGACCGAGTGGTTAAGGTGGCAGTCTTAAGATCTGCTGCAGCAATGCGCGTGGGTTCGATCCCCACACCCCGCATGTAACTTTTACTGTCCTTTCATAAAGGTCAATAAAAGTAATATATCAGATAATAACTCATACTATGAGCTGCTATCCGATATGGTCTAATGGTTAGGATAGGTGACTTTCCATCACTTGGTCCGGGTTCGATTCCCGGTATCGGAATACTCTATATTAGATAACAGCTCATAGTATGAGCTGCTATCCGATATGGTCTAATGGTTTAGGATAGGTGACTTTCCATCGCTTGGTCCGGGTTCGATTCCCGGTATCGGAATACTTATTTATATGGCTAACATTCTGTACTACAGATTGCTAGCCTTATGAAGGCTGGGGCGGATGACCGAGCGGTTAAGGTGTTGGTCTCAAGAGCAATCTTGGTGCTTCTGTGAAAAGCACTTCCCTGTGAAATCCAATGTAGCAATACGCGTGGGTTCAAATCCCACTCCGCCCATATTATTTATGAGGTTTTACTAAAGCCTCATAAGTAAGTCCATTAGCTCAGTAGTAGAGCGTCTGCTTGACACGCAGAAAGCCATGGGTGCGATTCCCATATGGACTATATGTTCTCTGATTAGTGCATCATATGCCTTAATCAGCGGTCCTATAGTATAGTTGGTTAGTACATGGGACTTTGAATCCCGTAACCCGAGTTCGAATCTCGGTAGGACCATGTTATCTTAAGTTTAATAGTTTATTAAACCTAAGAAAACGGCTTAAACGCTTGTTTCCTTTCTATATCAGAGCTACAAGTGTCAGCTCTCAATTACGAAGGCATATATAAAGCGCTTTGATATATTACTAATGTATCAAAGCGCCTGTCGTATAACGGTTATTATTGAACACTTCCAATGTTCAGAAGCGGGTTCGACTCCCGCCAGGCGCATTTCTGTTTCATCTAGAAGCTCAAATCTACTTATAGTGGATGTGAGCCTCTATAGCTCAGTGGTAGAGCACCAGCTTTGTAAGCTGTAGGTCCTGAGTTCAATCCTCAGTGGAGGCATATTTCCTCATATTTGCACTTCATAAGTTCAAATATGGGTACGCCCAGTTACCGACGTAGCTCAGTGGTAGAGCGCGTGGCTTTTAACCACGCGGTCGTGGGTTCGACCCCCACCGTCGGTGATTATATTTTTTGGTCTGTTTCTTTAGTATTAATATTTAATTCTAAAAAATAGCATAAAATAGCATAAAAAATTAATATTTATTTATTTTTTATCTGTCTTAACTTTTACTTAAGCCAAGTCCGCCTACTTTTCTCATACTCAAGTTCCTCAATCATATTCTCATAATAGCAGCATTGCTCCACAAGAGTTTCCTCCCAAGTTTTTAGCTCCTCAGGGCGCCCATCCAAAGCAATCATATCATCAATAGCTGCAGCCTTTCCAGAGCTAATTAGCTCATCATTAACAGACCACTTATAGACCATCATATTAAGAAACTCTGTAAGTTGCTCATCGCTACACGATGCAGGAACAGGAAAGTTATTCCTCATCTTGTAGCAAGTAGCATACATCTCAGAACAGGTCACAGTCCAGTGATTAGACATTTATGCTTTTACTTCTTACTTCTATTAGCAAAAAAAAATAAAGCATCAGGTCGCTTCAATTTTATAAGCCCAGCCCCTATAGTCGTTCTACTATCTTATCCAGTAGTGTTGCGCGCCATGCTGGCATAACCTCCATATCCTTAAAAGCATCAACGCGGTCAAGAGCTTGGCTGCGATTTCCGTTTGCATACGCCTCAAGAATAGTCTTAGCAGCTAAACCATCAAGTGATTGTTCAAAGCGACTATCCTTACTTACAAAGTCGGTCATTTTACCTTTTGCGGTCGCAATACGCCCTGCTGCCAGTAAACAGAAGATTGAGTTAGCAAATGCCTTTCCCGCCCCAAAAGCCGTAATTTCATTAGTCAAATACAGTGTTGCGACTTCCTCAAAAGCAGTAGCGGCAAGCTCATAGTCAACCACCCCCGTAGTCATCTGTAGACCCGCTTCAGCTGCCAGTCGTAAAGACCTACCTGCAGATGACATTGCTCCAGACTCCTTATATAAATCATATGAACGCCTGTACTTAGCTATTGCCGCCTCATAGAAACCGCGCTCCAGTAAACTCTTAGCCTCCAAGGCAAGTGGAATCGGGCGGTCATTTGTAGAAGGCGCTGATTCAACGTTACCCATGAATTTTTTTATTTACCCTAAAAAACATATTTAATTTCATTTTTTATCGCAGTAAGTATAAGAATGTCAAATGTTTCAACATTGAATCCGGCTAGAGTTATGTATAAACAGATGGAAGATTTACGGGCACTAGCTTCTCAAGAGGCATATAAGGCATATTATGAAGCAATTAACAAAAAGGACCCAAATCCATGTGCAGCCATGGTTCCTATAATAAAAGAAACAGTAAAATACTATATGGATAAAAAAGACTACTCCGAAGATACAAAAAAGGCATACCAAACAAGCATCTCCGAAGATTTGTCGGCATATTGTAAGAAAAACATATTACACGTCCAAAAATTAGCAGGCAATGCAAACAACACTATGAAAGCACGCTGGCGTTCATATGGAGGAAGAAAAACTAAAACCAAAAAGCAAACCAGAAAATCAAAACAACGCAGAACACTCAAATAATATATGTCTTATCACGCATCTTAAGACAGCGCCGCGCCTCAGCCTCCAACTCCGGTATATATGTAAGCGCCGATTCAAGGAAAATCCATCCATCACTTACATACTTGAAGACGCGTGTATCAAAGATTTTCTGAGTCTCTAACCAAAGCTCATCTTCAGATAACCCTGGACATCGCCGCACAGAATAAAGATAGCAACGTACAACCTTATATGCCTCCAATAAGTCAGCGTGTCGGACAATGTGATATGCCCGCTGCCATGGACCGTGATTAGGATAAACAATCTTTGAACACGACGCATTCATCTTCTTTAATTTCGAATAGGACATTGTTGTAATAATCGAAATTAAAGCATCAATCATAGATTCTGACCAGCCCTGCATAGCAAGCCAGTCATGTATTTCTGAGCAGGCATCATCAACATTTCTATACTTAGAATCACACATATCATGTAATGCCGCCGCATAAATAATCAAGTTGCGCTCATCATCACTAATATCATTACAAGCCGTCATTAGTTTTTCAGCCCACCATACAATGCCATAAGCATGTTTAAGACCATGTGACTCATCTATGTCCCATTTAGCACAAGTCATTTCTACAAAGTTAAATAGCTCAGTCAAAGGCATACTATAGGGTCCTATTTAAAATGAAGCATTAAAAACGTCCCACTTCAATTTTTAATCTCAGTAATAGGTAGGATGAATCCCCATATAATATTAGCAGTTGTACATTTAATTGTAATTGTACCCTTTTTATTATATATTGGACTGGCACGTGAACAGGTTCCCGAATATGTATTCAAAGGTGTATTGGGGCTAGGTGTATTTGTCCTTTTTTACCAAGCTTATAAGGCTTACGGAAAAATACTAGAAGGAAAGTCTCCTTGGATAAACTATATCCATATTTTTCTTCTTGCTCCTCTTCTAATAATTATTGGTCACTATGGGAAAAATACTAATAGAAAGTATTTTGAGATGTTATTAATGTTAGCATTTGCTGCAGGAGGTTATCATGCACTCTCCATGATACGGGAAATAGCCTCACGATGAGACTTGCTGGCTGGTACACAACCAGTACAGTGATACAGATAGGCTGCTATAGAGCCAAAAGTTTTCTTACAATGAGGACAGCCATTGTCCTTATTGTATGTAGGAATCCAATCCTTCGCGTGAAGGCGCGCATAATGGACTAGGGCATTTGCCTTTGTCCGTGTCTCATGACTACAACAGGGGCAGGTAAAGGTCTGCCCCTCATAAGGGTTCTTGATTTTAATCTCCTCCTCCGCAATCATCTTGTTATTGTCAGTTGGGTCCTCAGAAATAATATCATTACGGTCCTTCTGACCAATAGTGACCGTGTCACTTCCAGGATGAACAGCTGCCATGTGATGAAGAAAAGCGGACTTCTGAATAAAGCCCTTGTCGCACTCAGTGCACTTGAAACTAAACTCATTCATGTGGCGCTTGACGTGGTAGTACATGGTGTTTTGGCGGCTAAATGTCTTGTTGCATCCTTTGTGCGTGCAGACAAATAGACCAGCCGTATTCTTCTTATACTCAATGGTCATTCTAAACTACTTTAAATACAAAAATAAAACGAATTCTGATTTCAATTTTTAACAAAATCGCCAAAATTTATAAAGCCACAGCTACTCAGAATCGGTTTCACATGCTTTGGAAAGCCATGGACAACACCGAAAGCGCTGCGTACACCCAAAATCAAATCTAGCCAACAATCCTCCGCACCAACTAAAAATCGTTCCGCCTAAAGCCCGCATTTTAATCAATGTAAAATGCTCATGAAAATATCCCTTAATGACTTTACAATAGACTTCAACATAGTTAAAAAGCATTTCTTTATTGACAGTAACAACAGAATCGACAGCATGTGATGTAAGTACACGCGCGTCACCGTATTTTATTCTATAAGCCAACACCAACTGCACATAAATATCATTGGTCCCAGCTTCAATAATTTGCTCTATTCCAAGTGGCTTATATTCCAATCCCACCAGATGAAAACTTTTAATAGCATCTGCGCTTTTTCCTATAAAGTAGTAACCTGAATCAAGTCGGAAGGCAAATACATTTACTGGCTCATCCACAGAATTCATTATTAAATATAATGATTTTTTCTTTAACCCGGTAAGCAAAAAATAATCTATCCAATAAATAAATAAATAATGGAAGAAACTCAAAGACCAAGCCTGGCTGAAATATCTGGACTAAAATTGGCTCCTTTACAAAGAAAACCCAGTCTGACTAATTTATCTCCACCAACAAGCGTAAATTTATCTGAAAAACAACAACTAAAACGTATGAAAGCCCTTAGAGAATATCTTTTAACAGAAGGAATAACTTCCAATATTTCAAAAAAAGCATTATTAGACATATTTGAAGGCAATATGGAAAATCTAAAAAAGGCACTAAATACAGTGTATCATCAAGATGGTCGTTACGAAACAGTATTTTTTGAATATTTTTCTACATTGTTAAATGACTCAGATGCAAAAAAGTATATCAATAATTTGGAACTATTAATATCATTAGGTGCAGATGTAAATAAATGTACAACCAAAACTGGAAAATGCATAGATGGCGATTTTGAATCAGATAACGCCCTATTATTTGCTATGGCAAGAGGAGACTTAGATTTAGTTCATTATATAGCTAGCAAGGGTGGAAAAACATTCGGTAATATGCCAGGCGCAATTGGTCACCACGGACAAAATGTACAAGATAGAATTAAGAATGCCTATATGCGCGGAGCAGCAGGATTAGAGGGTGGTAGTCGCAAGAAGCGTAGAACAAATAGACGTAAAACCCGCAGCAGACGCTAAAATTTCAAGCCATCTATTAGGGTGGAATGTTTTCCAAGAATGAACTATTACAATTAGGTACATTGTGTCTATTTGTTACAGTGGCAATAATATTATTTTACGATGCAAAAATTACTAATCAAGTGTATATTTCACCAGAGGTCAGTAAGCGTCTAAGCTATGATACATGGGGAACATATGACGAAGCTAAAGCCCTAACTCCAACAAAGGCAAAAAGCCGCTCAGTTATGTTACTTCATGGATATGTTCCTTTCTGGAATGCCGGTTCAGAGGTATGTGCTCATACTGTAAATCGTTTATTGGTAGAAAAAGGTCACGAAGTATGGGTAGGCGTTCCCGGTTATCCTAATAGAATATATGAGGGAGTTCATATATTTGATGCCGATAATCGCACATTATTACATAATTTAATGAAACACACTCATGTAATCTCAACCCATTCATTTCGTGAGCGATGCCTCAAATTAAGTAACACGTATGGCTCAGCATATATTGATTGGCTTCATGGCGGCACGTTCACGATGAATGTTCGTAAATCTAAGAAGGATGCAAACGTAAAGACATTTGCTGTATTTAATAGTGAATCGCTAGTAGAAACATTTACGGATGCAGAGCAAGTCAATCATCATATATTGCGACCACCGGTTGACTGGAAGGAATACGAAGTCAAAGATATGGAGCCAAAATACGTCACATTAAGTAATTTAAATGAAAATAAAGGAGGTCAAATTCTTATTGACATTGCCAAAGTCACACCAGAAGTTCAATTTCTAGGAGTACGTGGTTCCTACTGGAAACAGATAGAAGACCCCACAGTCAAGAATATCACATACATAGATAACACTCCAAAAATTAAAGATGTATATAAACAAACAAAAATTTTGATTATGCCTTCCAAAGAAGAAACATGGGGGCGCACAGCGGTAGAAGCCATGTCATCTGGAATTCCCGTCATCGCACATCCAACTCCCGGTCTCAAGGAATGTTGTATGGATGCAGCCCTTTTTGTGGACAGAAATGACATAGCCGAATGGTCCAGATTAATTAATCGTCTAACAAATGATAAATCATTTTACGATGAATTTTCTAATCGTGGTAGAATTCGTGCAAAACAGTTGGAGCCAACACACGACTTGGAAATGTTCCAGGAATGGTTTGAGAAAACTGTAGTCCCAACCTGTGAGTTTAAATCAGCAAATCCCCCGACACTGCTACAAAAGTTTCTTGACGTTATTTAGAAAAAGACATGCCCAACTCCGAATTCAAAGTAACTGTTGGCTCTAAGGCACAAGTATTTCACGGCACAGCCAAGCGTACTGCTGGTGGACTTGTAAAGTCCGACCTTATGCAAAATAAGGCTGGACGCATTGTTTCCAAGAAGGCACACGCTGCTGGCAAGGACGCTATCCAGCGCCTGCGCGCTGCTGGCTTCGTTGCCAAGAAGGGTGAGTTCAAGCTGTTTTCCGCCAAGAGCAAGAGACACAGCCCCGTTGCCCACAGACCCAAGACCCGTGCCATGACCAAGGCCAACCACAAGCGCCGCCACAATGCTGCCGTCAAGGCTTGGGGCACCCGCCGCGCCCACGCCTCCAAGGTACCTTCCAAGGGTGGCTTTGCCAACAACATGCGCTTCAACAACAGCCGCAAGAACAGCCGCAAGAACAATCGCCACTATTAAGTCTGATACGTAAGTAGGACA
>Ga0114958_10001463_pt1 | contig 18647 bp, 14 predicted proteins | sample C_130208_EF_Meta_FD_89577 | JGI IMG/M metagenome (GOLD analysis project Ga0114958, IMG submission 89577) | Freshwater microbial communities from Lake Croche, Canada to study carbon cycling - C_130208_EF_MetaG | ecosystem: Environmental > Aquatic > Freshwater > Lake | place: Lake Croche, Canada...
AGCAAGTCGTAACAGCTTGACCGTACCCTAAACGACCACGCCTCCGTCGGCGCTACGGCGCGTTGGTTTCATGGCGTCTACGGCGATCCCGGCGACCGTTACACCAACGACCCCGACAACACCACGCGCGAAGAAAATCTCCTCGTTACCACTTTCGCCGACGTCAAATGGTCCGACGCTTGGACCGCGCACAGCGTCCTTGGTGGACAAGACCGCCGCTTCGTCGCCGAGAGCCCGCGTGTCGGTCGTGCGACCGCGATCACGGTTGTGAAAAATCGCCGCGCCGTTCTCGACACGCAGACGACCTATACGGGTGTCGAGCGCCACCGCTGGACTGCCGGCTTCACCGCCGAAGCCAACCACACGCGCAACACCGGCTTCGGCGATATTAACAAAAAACAAGCGCTTTTTGCGCTCTTCGCTCAGGACGAATTCACTCCGCTAGACACAGTGTTTTTCACCGCCGGTTTGAGAAGCGACGACTTCGACACCTTTGGCCGCGCCACGACGGGCCGCGCCACGGCCGCTTGGCTCGTCGCACCTCGTGCGTTCAAACTCCGCGCCAGTTACGGCACGGCGTTTCGCTCCCCGAGTTTTTTGGATCTGTTCGGTCAGAGCGCGTTTTACGTCGGCAACCCTAATTTGCGCCCAGAACGTGCGCGCGGCTGGGATAGCGGCGTCGATTATTATTTACCCAATAAAAATGGCACGTTGAGCGCGACTTGGTTTGAGACCGATTTCACCGACCTCATCGCCAGCACGGCAAATTTTCGCAGCGTGGAAAATATCCAGCGCGCCCGCACCCGCGGCGCCGAATTGACCGCTCGCACCACCTTGCCCTCCGCGATCGAAATCCGCGCGAGTTTCACGTACCTTGAAGCGCAAAACCTCACCTCAAATACGCGTCTCCTGCGCCGCCCACGGCAAAGCGGAAGCATCGACGTGTGGCATGATTTTGGGGCCGGTGTGTCGGCCGGAACTGGGATGAATTTCGCCGCGCGCCGCCGCGATGTGAACGCCAAGACCTACGCTCAAATCGACCAAGAAGATTACACGGTTACGCGCCTCTACGTCGCGTGGCAGATCAATCAGCAGCTCGCGCTCAAACTTAGATTCGAAAATCTGCTCAACGAAAACTACGAGGAAGTAAACGGCTACCCCGCGCTCGGTTTCGGTGCCTTCGGCGGTTTAGAGTGGAAATTCTGATATAAAAATCAGCCGGATAATACCAAGCTGGGCAAAAATGAGTCACCGGGACCGCTCTGAGCTTGCGCGGGAATTTAAAACTGGGCGCAGTGGATCAACGTTTTAAAATCACTATTTTATGAAATCAGGGTTTAACTTATTTATTATCAGTGGTTTCGTCGGCCTATTGATGGGCGTCAGTTTAGGGGCAGCACCGGTGGGGGCAGCAAAGCGACTCATCGACCATTACAAGATGGAGAAAATTCCTGTAGAGGGAGCTTGGTTTCACGTCACCTACGGCAGCGCCGATAAAATCGCAGCCGAGGCGCTGCCGCCGCGTTATGGTTCGCCGCGCGTGGCGGGTACTGCGATTTACGCGCTCGCGACGCGCGAGGATTTTTCAGCGATGCATCGGTTAAAGACTGATGAAATTTGGCATTTTTATAAGGGCGACCCGTTGGAACTTTTGCTCCTGCACTCAGATGGACGCGGCGAGGTCGTGGTGATCGGTCCCGATCCGTCGGTGGGGCAACACCCGCAATTCACTGTGCCCGCTGGCGTTTGGATGGGCGGACGGCCTGTAAAGACTACACCGGAGGCTTACACGTTTCTCGGCTGCACTATGGCCCCAGGTTTTGATTACGGCGACTTTGAGGCGGCTTATCGGGACGAGCTCCAACGGGATTTTCCTAAATGGCGTGATCTGATCGCTCAACTCACGCGCGCGGAACAAGCCACGCGGCCGAAGATGGACTCAGGCAAATCTTCGGCGGCGCCAGCGACTCCTGCTGAAGCCGTGGTTTTTGCGCCGGAAAATGTGGCGGTGGTGACTTTGGCGCCGGGGATGGAGTTACGCGAATTGATCGGTCGCGTGGGTCAGGCGCGCACGGAGCGCGTGAGCGTCGCGCGTTTTGCGCTCCAGCCCGGCAAGAGCACGGGTGAAAGTTTCTGCAAAGTCGGCGAGGAGTTTTTTTTGATCATCGCGGGACGCGGCACGGCTTTGGTGGCTGGCGAACCGAAGCCCGTGCAGGTGGGCTCGGTCGTGGTGCTGCGTCCGGGAGTGCGCCATGCGCTGACGGCGGCAGCCGATGAGGGGTTGGAGTTTTACGCGATCACGGCACCGGCGTTTAGTCCGGACGATTATGTGCCGGTGAAGTCGGGAAACTGAGCGTAGAAGAAAGGATTGTCGCGGCGGTAAGTTTCCGCGCTGATACAGTTTCGTTTTCGATTATGTCCGTCGTTACTTTCAGTTTTCACACCTGCAAAAAACGCGTTCCGCTCACGATCAGTCGCGGGACGTCTACGCATACTACTGTAGGCTGGCTGCGGTGGGCGGAGGAGGGTGTCGAAGGTTGGGGCGAGGCGGTGCCGTTCGCGATCGACGAACATCCTCAGACCGTCGAGGTGCTCGCGACGGCGGTGGAGACGCACCGCGCATGGCTCGAGCAAGCTTCGGCTTGGGAGCGGATCGAGATCGACCGTCGGTTGCGCGCGGTCGGCGCGCCCTCGGGGTTGATCGCGGCGGTGAATTTGGCGCTTTTTGATTGGCTCGGTAAACGTATCGGGCAGCCAGTGTGGCGTTTACTCGGATTGCCGGCAGTGGACGGACCTTTGACCTCGGTCACGGTCGGTATCGCCGCGCCCGAGGCGGCGGCGCAACGCGTTCGCTTGTGGTTGGCCTCGGGTGATGTCCGCGCATTCAAAGTGAAACTAGGCTCGAAGGCTGGCGCAGAGGCGGATCGCGCGATGTTTACGGCAGTGCTCGCGGCGATTCCGGCCGGGATGCGCGTGAGCGTAGATGCCAACGGCGGTTGGTCGCTGGCGACGGCGATCGAGATGGCAGCCTGGCTCGCGGAGCGCGGCGTGGATCATCTCGAGCAGCCTTTACCGCGGGGACAGGAAAAGGATTTGGCGGCGCTGCGCTCTACGATGAAGATGCCGTTGATCGTCGACGAAAGTTGCCGGACTGCGGATGAACTCGTGCGCATCGCGGGCAGCATTGATGGGATCAACATCAAGCTCATGAAGTGCGGCGGACTGGATGGCGCGTTGCGGCTCGTGCACACGGCGCGAGCGCATGGGCTGAAGATTTTAGTCGGTTGTTATGGCAACAGCGCGCTCGCCAACACGGCGGCCGCGCAACTTGGCGGGCTCGTGGATTACCTCGATCTCGACAGTCATCTCAATCTGGAGGACGACGTTTTCCAAGGCGCTGCGCTGATCGCCGGTCGGCTGTGCCTTTCGTCTCAACCCGGCTTCGGAGTTTCTCATGTCTAATCCCACGCCTGAAATCGTGAGCCAGCCGCAGCGGTTGGCGATTTTGCAACACGGAGGTTTCTCCACGCGACACGGCAAGACCGGCCTGTCGTTGCTGCGTTATCGCGGCGCTGAAGTCGTCGCGGTGATCGACCGCGAGACGGCGGGGCGCTCGTTGCGCGAAGTCAGCAAAACGCCGGATGTGCCGGATATTCGCGTCGTCGCAAGCGCGGAAGAAGCGCTCGCGAGTAAACCCACGGCGCTCGCCATCGGCATCTCGCCAAGTGGCGGCATCGTGCGTGAGGAATGGTGGACGGATTTGCGCACGGCGATTCTCGGCGGGGTTTCATTGTGGAACGGTTGTCACACCCCGCTCTTGTCGGACCCTGTGATCGCGGCGGCCGTGCGGCCGGGCGTTTATGTTTGGGACATGCGGCGCGAGCCGGCGGGATTAAAACCCGGATCGGCGGCGGCGCGTAAGCTGACCTGCAAGCGCGTGCTCTTTGTCGGCACTGATATGAACATCGGAAAAATGACCGCTGCCTTGGAGTTTGACCGCGAGGCGCGGTCGCGAGGCGTGAAGTCGGCGTTCATCGGCACGGGTCAAACCGGTATGATGATTTGCGGCTCAGGCATGTGTCTGGATGCCGTGCGCGTGGATTACGCGAGTGGTGCGGTTGAAGCGGAATTGATGCGCCACGGTCCAACGAACGACGTGCTCTGGGTCGAAGGCCAAGGCTCGATGTTAAATCCCGCTTCGACGGCGACGTTACCCTTGTTGCGCGGCACGCAGCCGACTCACCTTGTGCTCGTACACAAAGCCGGGATGAAACACCTTCATGCGTTTCCCGACATCACCATCCCGCCTTTAAAGGCCGTGGTAGAATTTTATGAACGTGTGGCGACTGCTGCCGGGGCTTTGCCACCCGCGCGCGTGATGGGCATTGCGCTCAATACCTGGGGCCTCGATGACGCCACCGCGCGAGCCGAGATCGCCGCGACGGCGGCGGCGACGGGTTTGCCCACGACCGATGCCGTGCGCTACGGAACAAAGGCGATTCTGGACGCGATTCTCGCTGATTAAACGTTTGCTCTGCAGTGGGTTAAGATCCTTGGAACCCGGCCTTGACCCACGCCGTGATGTGAACGCCGCGCGGATAAAAACAGAAAGCCCTCCCGAGCAGAGGGAGGGCTTATAAATTGGGTGCAGGGGCTGGATTTGAACCAGCGACCTTCAGGTTATGATTCTAATTTCTATTCTGCAATAACTTAAGTTCACTCTCAGCGGTATCGACAGGGGGTGTGTGGTGCTGATCTCGTCTCGACCAAGGAAAGCATGGCTCTCGATACAATAGAAAAGCAGGATGATGTGCTTAAATTATTTTAAATTATATACTTAAGACCGGATGCTCGTGATATAAATGATATTATTGGGAGCAGTTAGCAACCCAAGAAAACTTGGCGCACTTTACTCTATACGGCAGCAATTAACCGACCCACCTCACGTCTTTTCGCCCCCGTGGCGAACATGGCCCGGAAGAGCAAATCAAGGGAGACATCAGGCTCCGCCGCTTCCAGCTTGGCAATGCGGGACTGGCTCGAACCCAGGCGGCGAGCTAGGTCTGCTTGGGTAAAATGGAGTGCAATGCGGCGGCGGCGCACATCGTGAGCGAGGGACAGCCGGAGCGTGACCAGCTCACTCTCAGCCGGGGTGAGCTTGAGAAAATCGTCGGCGGTGCCGATTTTGAAGCCGGCAGCTTCGAGGCGTTTTTGTTTGTCGGGTTTCATGGGATGGATTGGTAGAATTTGAGGCGTTTCCGACAGGCCTTGAGCACACTGCCGGGCGTAGTTTGGGTGGTTTTGGCGAAGACCTCGAGCAGGACAATGGCGTCGTGGTCGATATGGTAGAAAATGCGCCAGGTCCGGTTTTCATCGCGGATGCGCAGCTCGTGGCAGCGGGCCCCGATGTTGGGCATCGGACGGGAATGCGGCAGGCCGATGTTCTCGCCCTGCTGCAAACGCCGGAGCAGCACGCCTGCCTCCAAGCGTGCTTCCGCTGAAAAGGGCGGGGTCTTGATTTCCCCGGCGATCCATATGATTGGCTTGTCGGCCATGAGGAAGTGATATGTCAATTCTGACATATGTCAAGTATGACATTATTTCCCCAGCGTTTTTAGTGGGTCAATATGGACGCTTTTGGATACGGAGTAATTCGACTCGTCGGCCAATTCCAAAAAAAACCCCCGTAAATACTGATTTACGGGGGTTTAAATTGGGTGCAGGGGCTGGATTTGAACCAGCGACCTTCAGGTTATGAGCCTGACGAGCTACCAGGCTGCTCCACCCTGCAACAACGGGAGGTAGAGGAACGCTCGCCCAGTCGGCACTGTCAATGGCTTTTTCCGCCCTCGCGTAATTCGAGCGAAAATTTCGGGTATTATCGCGCCAGCGGATGTGCTTGGGCCCACTTGCGGTAATGATCGAGGGCGCGCTTCGGACCGTCGCCAAACCAAGCGTAGCCGTTGCGGCGCTCTTTGGAAATTTCATTCACATCATCGTGGATCGTTTTATCACGGTCGCCAAAAATGGGTCTATCGCTGCCTATCTCAGAGTACCGCGGCCACAAAGGCGTCGCCCCGGGTGAAGCGAGGAGCCGGCGGCCGCTGTCGTCGGGTGCTGGTTTGAAGATCACGTCTTTTAACGCGGTTTTTTGAAACCAAACCGAGGCAGCATGGACGGCGGTTACGACCGCCGGTGATGGGTTCGGTATTTCCATCAAAAATAACATGATCCCAGCGCTCTCTCCGCTCGCTTGTGATGGCATCTCGTAGTTGCGCGCCGAGGTGGGGGCGAGCGTCAGGGGATCATGTTGCTGACACCAGACGGTGCGTCGGCCTTGGACGAGGATCTGTGTCGCCAAGATGCAATTTAGTCCGCGGGTCAGGGCGGCTGCTGCCCGTGCCCGATCAGCGACTGATACGAAGGCGAATTCATTTTGTCCGGAGGCAATCTCACGCAGGAGTGAAAGGACGTTCACCATGGCGCCGTCGTTATAGGTGATGGCGTCGTGGTACGAGCCCTCAAGCGGGTATACTTGGGGCCACCCACCGTTAGGAAATTGCGCTAGGAGTAGATAATCTAGGCCGCGAGAAAACGCAGCGCGATAAGGCGCACTCGCGGAGGGGGCGGTGGCGGCGATAACTTTGGCTAAGAATGCTAACGGCGTGATCGTAGCATCGTTGTCGATGGTGCCGACGTAGCCGTGTTCGTAGCCTGAGCGTTCGCCGGGGCGGCGGAGATGATCGGTAAAGCTCGTGTTTTTGTTCCAGCCGCCTGCGGGGGTTTGAAAGGAAACGGTGATGTCGGCTTCGCGAAGGGCCTCGGCGGAGGTGTACCAAGTATCAGGGTTTTTTAGGAGCAAACTGCGACCGCGAGTCGGCACGAGGGGCTCGGTGAGCGATTGGGCTTTGCGTTCGTCGGTGTAAAATTTTTCGTCTGCGACACGCAGGCTCTCCGAGCGGGCGAAATAAGCGCGCCAGGCGGGCTGTTCAGCGGCCGGCAACGTAGCGATGCGCTGCGCGCTGAGTGGAAATGATTCGGGGTTGGTACCAATCACTGCTGCAGGAAGCCACGCGTGGACAAGGAGCAATAACAGAAAATGAAAAACAGGGTGATGGAATTTCGAGCGCACGATGACGGATAGACGAGAGCCACGGTCTTTGGTTGCAACGCATAATCGCGTCACCGATCGCGGCCTTACCGCTCGACTCTCATCACGGGGGAGGGCTGAATTGGTCTGCTTTTTTGAATCCCTCTTATTTTTTATGAAAACTCCCCGCGGTTTGTTTTACTTATTTGTGGCGTTGCTGACCGTTTCGCTCGAGGCGGCGCCGAAGAAATTGCTCGTGGTCACCGTGACGACGGGTTTCCGCCACAGTGTGATTCCGCTTTCCGAAAACGTGCTCACGCAACTCGCGGCGCAAAGTGGCGGTGCCTTCACGCTGGAATTCGTGCGGCAACCGGCGGGCGAGCCCAAATCACCGCCTAAACCTCGCGTAGGCAAAGATGGCGATAAGACACCAGAATTCCTCGCGGCGATGGCTAAGTGGCAAGAAGCCGACAAGGTGTACCAAGTCGCGCGGGCCGCGTGGATGCCGGCGGTCGCTGAAGCGCTGCGGCCCCTCGCGCCGGCAAATCTCAAAAATTATGACGGGGTCATTTTCGCGAGCACAACGGGCGATCTACCTTTGCCCGACAAACAAGGTTTTCTCGATTGGATCGCGGCGGGGCATGCTTTCGTGGGAATTCATGCGGCTACGGATACGTTTCACGGATTCCCGGCGTTCATCGCGATGATCGGCGGCGAGTTTAAGACTCACGGCGCGCAAGTAAGCGTCTCGGTCCTCAATCAAGATCCGACTCACGCGGCCGTGAAACATCTGCCGGCTACGTGGACGGTATTTGATGAGATTTATCAGTTTAAAAATTTTGAGCGTACTCAAGTGCGTGGGCTCCTCGGTATGAACCAACATCCTAATGACCACACGCCGGGCGATTATCCGGTTGCGTGGGCCAAAAAATTTGGCACGGGTCACGTTTTTTACACCTCGCTCGGGCACCGCGACGACGTCTGGGATCCTTCGGCGCTAGAAAAAGGAAAGCGCTCGAACGAGGCCTTCGTGGCTAACGCGTTCCAGCAACACGTGCTTGGTGGAATTTTGTGGTCGCTCGGACTCGCCCCCGGCGAGTCCACGCCGCAGCCGATCAAATTAAACTAAGAAGAGCTCCCGATTCGGGTTCAGGCACCGAACAGAGGTTTCAGGATGAGGCGAATCACCTCTTCTGAAGGCTTGGTCTTGAGTGACGCTTGATAATAGCTGCCGGTGGCTAGGGGTTTGTCGGTGCGGGCGTCGCGGAGATCGATTTTGATTTCGATCATGTAGTTTTTGAAATCCCACTGCCAGCGATCGGTGTAACTGACAATCGCATCGATGCCATCGGGTCGCATGGTCGCGACGCCAAACGTAGCTTCCCGGCCCAGCTCGTTGAGGGCCCCAGCGATCTGGGCGTCGATCCGATGATTATCGGCGAGACGGCTTTCGACGTAGATTTTTTTGAAGCGGGTAAGATCGGTCGCTTTGCGCGTGCTCATGCCTGTGGCGCAGCCCGCGAGTAACAAAGCGCAGGCGATGAGGGCGAGGATCGGGACGGAGCGAATAAGCTTCATGGGTGCGAAGATTAAGAAATAAAAAGGCCGCTCTGGCGAGCGGCCTAATAAACACGAATTCGATCCCTTGGCGGTTTAGCCGTGGAGGTAGGTGTTGAGCAGGTTCTCGAGGTATTCCTGTTTGCCCGAGCGCGGCGTGGGTTCGCCGAGACGGCCAAGGACGAGTTTCTCGAGTGACTTGAAGTTGGCTTTGCCGTTTTCGATGTCCTGGCCGAAACCGGTATCGAAACTTGCGTAGCGTTGCGCGACGAATTGATCAAACTTGCCGTCGGCGATGATGCGGCGGGCGAGTTTGAATGCGAGGGCGTAGGCATCCATGCCGCCAATGTGGGCGTGGAAAAGATCTTCGGCGTCGATGGACGGACGGCGGAGCTTCGCGTCGAAGTTGAAACCGCCGGAGCCTAAGCCGCCGGCCTTGAGAATACTCGTCATCGCGAGCGTGAGCTCTTTGACGTTGGTGTTGAACTGATCGGTATCCCAGCCAAGGAGCTCATCGCCGGCATTGGCGTCGATCGAACCAAGCATTTTTTGCGATGCGGCGACTTCGATTTCGTGTTGGAAGGTGTGGCCGGCGAGCGTGGCGTGGTTGGTCTCGATGTTGAATTTAAAATATTTTTCGAGGCCGTACGTGCGCAGGAAGGCGATGCCACTGGCGACGTCGAAATCGTATTGGTGTTTGGTGGGCTCCTTGGGCTTGGGCTCAATGAGAAATTGGCCCTTAAAACCAATGCTCTTCGCGTAATCGACGGCCATGTGGAGAAACGCGGCGAGGTGGTCCTGTTCGCGTTTAAGGTTGGTGTTGAGCAGCGTCTCGTAGCCTTCGCGACCGCCCCAGAAAACGTAGTTTTCGCCGCCGAGTTCTTTAGTGGCGTCGATGGCTTTTTTTACCTGCGCCGCGGCGTAGGCGAAGACGTGGGCGTCGGGGTTAGTCGAGGCGCCGCACATGTAGCGAGGGTTGGAGAAGAGATTGGCCGTGCCCCAAAGCAGTTTCACCCCGGTCGCTTTTTGGAGGGACTTTGCATGGGCGACTATGGCATCGAGATTCTTATTGGACTGAGCGAGCGTCGCACCTTCCGGGGCGATGTCACGGTCGTGGAAACAATAAAACGGTGCGCGGATTTTGTGGAAAAACTCGAAGGCTGCGTCCATGCGGACCTTGGCAATGGAGACAGGATCCTTACCCTTCTCCCAAGGCCGCACAATCGTGCCTGGGCCAAACGGATCCGAGCCTGTACCGCGGAACGCATGCCAATAAGCGATGGAGAAGCGCAGGTGCTGCGCCATGGTCTTGCCGTCTATGATCTCGGTGGGGTTGTAATGGCGGAAGGCGAGGGCGTTGGCGCTGCCGGGGCCTTCGTAGGCGATGGGCTTGATGGAGGGAAAGTGTGTAGTAGATTTTTTCATGAAGGAGGAGGAATAGGTTTAATCAGTGGGTGAATTCTCCGGCGGGCGCGAGACGACAGGTGTGTAAGAATCCATATATAAATTTTGATTTTTAACGTCGTAGGTTTCAGGCTCGAATGCACCTTGGGTCGGCAAGACTCAGCTCCACGCATGAAACCGCCCAAAAAAGTAGCGTTGTTGATCGAGACCTCGAATCGTTACGGGCGTGATCTGTTGTATGGGGTGCGGGACTGGATGCGCGAAGGCGAACGCTGGGCGATTCGTTTTACCGAGCAAGGCCGCGGTGCGCCCTTGCCGACGTGGCTTAAAGATTGGCAAGGCGACGGCATAATCGCGCGCGTGGATTCGCCCCAGATCGCGGCGGCGTTGCGGAGAACTCGCCTGCCGGTCATCGATGTAAGCGCGGAGCGATTCAGCTCGGAGTTTTCGCGCGTGAGTATCGACAACGCGGCCGTGGCGCGACTCGCGGCCGAGCACCTAGAGGGAAAGGGGTTTGCGGAGTTGGCGTACTGCGGAGACCGGCGGTTTCTGTGGTCGCGGCAGCGCGGGGCGGAGTTTAAGCGCGGACTCGCCGCGAAAGGCCGGCGCTGTGTCGATTTCGTCGAGCAAGCGGTGGGTGGTCGGCCAGGGTCCGACGCGGAGATTCGGGCGATTGCACGCTGGTTAAAAGCGCTCCCGAAACCGGTCGCGGTGTTTGCCTGTTACGATGGTCGCGCGTTGCAAGTGCTCGAAGCGTGTCAGTTGCTCGGCTTAAATGTGCCCGAGCAAGTCGCGGTGCTCGGCGTGGATAATGATGAGCTCGTGTGCGAATTGGCGAATCCACCACTCAGTAGCGTGCAACCGAATGCACGGCGCTCCGGTTACGAAGCGGCAGCGTTACTCGCTCGGTTAATGCGCGGAGAGAAAAGGTCGGTGGCTCCGACTCATCAGGTGCAGCCTGTGCGCGTGGTAGAGCGGCAATCGACGGATGTCGTAGCCGTGGCCGATGCGAAGGTGGCTGCGGCGTTAAAATTCATCCGGCAAAACGCGTGTGCGGGAGTGGACGTGGGCGATGTGTTGCGGGCGGTGCCGATGTCGCGGACGCGTTTGGAGGAAAAGTTCAAGGCTTTGCTCGGGCATTCGCCGCACCGACAAATTGTGCAACAACGCATCGCTCGGGCAAAGCATCTGCTCGCGGAGAGTAAGGTCGCCATCAGCGAGGTCGCGGAGCAGGCCGGTTTTGACAACGCGAGTTATCTTAGCGTCGCATTTCGTCGCGAGACGGGTTTCAGCCCGTTTACTTATCGTGCAAAGCATGGGGCGGCAAAGGCTGACTAGCACCGATCGCGCAGCCTTGCCTTGGGGCGCGCTCCTTGGCTGGTTGGATGAATGCGTATCCCCTCGCTCCTCACTCTCGCCCTCATGACCTCTGTTGTCTCCGCCGCTCCCGCGACTTGGAACTATCCTGCTGCGGAACGTGGTTCCGTGGTGGATAATTATCACGGCACGTCAGTCGCTGATCCTTATCGCTGGTTGGAGGAACTCGATTCGCCGTCGACGCAGTCTTGGGTCGCGGCGCAAAATAAAATTACGGACAGCCTGCTCACGACGTTGCCTTGGCGTGCCAAATTTAAGGCCCGCCTCACCGAGCTCTGGAATTACCCGCGCATCGGTTTGCCCAACAAAGAAGGCGGTCGTGTGTTTTATTCGCGTAACAGCGGCTTGCAAAATCAGGCCGTGTTTTACGTGCAAGATTCGACGGCCACCGAGCCCCGCGTGTTGATCGATCCTAACACGCTCGCCTCCGATGGCACCGTCGCCCTAACGGCCACCGCGGGTTCGCGTGGCGGTAAATGGGTTGCTTACGGTACCGCCGCCGCGGGCTCGGATTGGAATGAGTTTCGCGTGCGCTCGGTCGAGACCGGAAAAGACACCGGCGATGTCATCAAATGGGTAAAATTTTCCGGCATCTCTTGGACTAACGACCACGCGGGCTTTTTCTACTCTCGTTACCCTGCACTGCAGATCGCCGAAGGCACAGGCAAGACCTTCAGCAAACTTGAGCACCAACAGCTTTACTACCACCGCCTCGGCACGCCGCAGGAGCGCGACGTGCTCATCCACGCGGTGCCGGATCAGCCCCAGTGGTTTGTTGGCGGTGGTACGACCAAGGACGGACGTTGGCTAGAGATTTCGATTCGGCGTGGTTCTTCGTCGGAAAATCTACTGCGCGTGATCGATCTCGGCGACCCGCGTGCACCCAAACTCGACGCTCCCGTGCTTACGTTGGCGGATAAATTTGAAGCAAAGTTCGACGTCATCGGCAGCGACGGCGCGCATCTTTTTGTACTAACTAACCTCGATGCCCCGCGCAATCGGTTGATCAAAATTGATACGAAGGCGCCAGCGCGGTCAAATTGGCAGACGCTGATTCCTGAGAGTAAAGACGTGATCGAGTCCGTCGATTTGATCGGCGGAAAATTTGTCCTTCGCGTTATGCGCGATGCAAGCAGCCGGTTGCTCGTTTATGCGCGCGATGGACGTGCGCTGGGCGGGATCGATTTGCCCGGCATCGGTACGGTCGCGGGCGTGAGCGGGCGCGACGAGGAAACGGAGCTGTTTTATAGTTTCTCCTCCTTCACGACACCGACCACCAATTATCGCTACGACCTCAAGGCAGCCCAAGGGGGCGTGTTTCAAGCGCCGCAGGTTGCTTTCAATCCCGCTAACTACGAGACGAAACAGATCTTCTATGCCTCAAAAGATGGCACGCAGATCCCGATGTTTATTACCCACAAGAAAGGCCTGAAGCTCGACGGCACGTCGCCAACACTGCTCTACGCGTATGGCGGTTTTAATATTTCCCTCACGCCGACTTTCTCCGTGGCCAATCTCGCGTGGCTGGAGCAGGGTGGGATTTACGCTCTGCCTAACCTACGTGGCGGCGGCGAATACGGCAAAGACTGGCACCAAGCTGGTACTAAAGAGCGTAAGCAGAACGTATTCGATGATTACATCGCGGCCGCCGAGTGGCTCACGGTGAATCACTATACTTCACCCGCCCACCTTGTGTTGAGCGGCGGTAGTAATGGTGGCTTGCTGGTCGCGGCGGTGATTAACCAGCGACCTGATCTCTGCCGCGTCGCCTGGCCGGCCGTCGGGGTCATGGACATGCTACGTTTTCACAAATTCACCGTCGGTTTCGCTTGGACAAGTGACTATGGTTCCAGTGACACACCGGAAGGCTTTCGTTATCTCTCGGCTTATTCGCCTTTGCACACGGTGAAAAAGGGCGGGCGTTATCCGGCGGTGTTGGTGACAACCGCGGATCATGACGACCGCGTGCATCCTGGCCACTCGTTCAAATACACGGCGGCAATGCAGGCGGGCGTCGCGCCCGACGCCGGTCCGGTGTTAGTGCGCATTGAGACGAAGGCCGGTCACGGCGCAGGTAAACCTACGACCAAAATCATCGACGAGGCGGCGGACAAATTCGCCTTCGCGCTGCACTTTCTCGGGCTCGATCCCAAGTAACCTCAGGCTTCGATCCAGCCGTCCGGCGTGAATGCCGGACGGTTCAACGCGCGGACGGCGGACCGCCGGGTGTGAGCTGGCTCCAGTCGAGCGGATCGACGTTGAACGCTGCGCCAAAGCCTACGACCACGCGTCCGCTTTGCGGCCGCAGTCGGAAGAACTGGAAGTCAGGCAACGTCGCCAACACTTCGATCGTTGCGCCGAATTTCTCGCGAAACGCAGCGATATACGTGCGGTGCTTTTCTGCGTCGCGCGCGACGGGTTCGGTGGCACAAGCGAAGGTCAATCGCGGGCGGGCGAAGGCGTTGCCGGCGGAAGTTTCGGCTGCGGTGAGCAGCACACTGGCGCGCGGGTTGACGCGGAGGTGGCGCGTATGCGCGGCCAGTCCGCTGACGTAGATCACGAACGCTCCGTCGCTATCGAGAAGCGCGGCGGCGTCGGAGGCATCAGGCGTGCCGTCCGCTGCGGCGGTGCCGAGAATGACCGTCCATAGTTGTGCGCGCAATTCCGCGGTGAGGGCCTGGGCGCGAGCGAGGGCGAGGGCGTCTGTCATAGCCTCTTCAGGCGAGTAGGCCTTTGATGACTTGGCCGTAGACATCGGTGAGACGGTAGCGGCGGCCTTGGAATTTGTAGGTAAGCCGCTCGTGATCGATGCCGAAAAGGTGCAAAATCGTCGCGTGCAGGTCGTGGACGTGCACCGGATCCTTGGCGACGTTGTAGCCGTATTCGTCGGTCTCTCCGTAGGAGAGACCCGGTTTCACGCCGCCGCCCGCCATCCAAAGAGAGAAACAGCGCGGGTGATGGTCGCGGCCAAAGTTATTCGCCGTCATGATGCCTTGGCAGTAGTTGGTCCGGCCGAACTCGCCGCCCCAGACTACGAGCGTGTCATCGAGCATCCCGCGATTCTTAAGATCGGTTACGAGTGCGGCGGCGGCTTGGTCGGTTTGCAGGCACTCTTTTTTGATGCTGCCAGGCAGTGCGCCATGGTGGTCCCAATCTTGGTGATAGAGCTGGATGAACTTCACCCCGCGCTCGGCGAGACGACGGGCGAGCAGGCAATTGGCGGCGAACGAACCGGGCTTGCGGGCGTCGGGACCGTAGGAGTCCACGACGTGCGCGGGTTCGTCTTTGAGATCGGTGACTTCGGGCACGCTCGTCTGGAGGTTGAACGCCATCTCGTAATTTGAGATACGCGTGGAGATTTCGGCGTCAGGCGTGCCGGCGAATTGGTGTTCGTGCAACTCGCGGAGCCGGTCGAGCGCGAGGCGGCGATTTTCAGGCGAGACGCCGGCGGGGTTGCCGAGATAGAGGACGGGATCAGCACCCGAGCGGAAGCGCACGCCTTGGTGCTTGGCGGGGAGAAAACCTGAGCCCCAGAGGTGCGACATGAGCGGTTGGCCGCGTTTGTCTTTGGTGAGGAGAACGACGAAGGAGGGTAGATTGTCGCTCGTGCTACCGAGGCCGTAGTCGAGCCACGAGCCGAAGCTCGGGCGACCAGGAATCTGCGAGCCGGTTTGCATGAACGTCACCCCCGGGCCGTGGTTGATCGAATCGGTGTGCATCGAGCGCACTACGCAGAGGTCATCGGCGATCTTCGCGGTGTACGGAAGTAAGTCGCTGATCCACGCGCCGCTTTGTCCGTAACGAGAAAACTTAAAAGGCGAGCCGGCGATTGGGATCGAGCTTTGGTTGCTCGACATGCCGGTGAGGCGTTGGCTGCCGCGCACGCTGTCGGGGAGTTGTTCGCCGTGCCGCTGGTTGAGCAGCGGTTTGTAATCGTACAGATCGAGCTGCGAGGGGCCGCCGGATTGAAATAGATAAATGATGCGCTTGGCCTTGGCGGCGAAGTGCGGGAGTCCCGGCAACGCGGGGCGACCGGGAAGCGGGGCCACCGCGGCCGTCGCAGCGGAGGCGTTGCGGCTAAGCAGATCGGCGAGGGCGATACCGCCGAGGCCGAGCGCCATGCGGTTCAAGCATTCGCGGCGGCTCATCGCGAGCCACGGAGCGTGGCCGGTGCAGAGGGGCGGCGGGGTGGAAGGTTGGGACATGGCGAATCAGCGTTTCACGGCGAAGGCGTCGTGGTTCATGAGCGTGTTGACGACGGTGGCCAGGGCCGCGATCTGGGGCGCGGGCAGCTTGGGGTCGCGCGGGGTGTCGCCCAGTGTTAGATGTTTTTCGGCATCTGCGGGATGGGCGCGAAACCAGGTGAGTTGTTCCTCAAAGAGGCGGCCCAGGATTTTCTGCTCCGAGGCATCGGCCGTCCGTAATGTCAGGCGACGGAAGGCGTCGGCGACCAGCGCGTCGGCTTGGCCAGCATGCGTGCGGTAAAGATTTTCGGCGAGTACGCGGGCCGCCTCCACGAATTGCGGGCCGTTGAGCAACACGAGGGCTTGGAGGGCGGTGTTGGTGGTGTCGCGTCGGGTGACGCAGACGACGCGCTTCGGCACGTCGAAGGCTTCGAGCATCGGCGCGGGGCCGGTGCGACGCCAGAAAGTGTACACGCTGCGGCGGTAGAGTTGTTCCCCTTTGCCGGCGGGGGCGGGCTTGAACGATTCGGGGATGTCGTAAGTGAAGACAGGCGGGCCACCGATTTTTTCCACGAGCAGGCCGCTGCTGGCGAGCGCTTGATCGCGGATCATCTCGGCGGCGAGACGATGACGCGGCCCTCGGGCGAGCCAGAGGTTTTCCGGATCGTCGGCCATGATCTCGGGCGTGGCGAAACTGCGTTGGCGGTAGGTTTCCGAGAGGACGATGGTTTTTAGGAGAGCTTTTACGTCCCAGCCGGAGCGGATGAATTCACCGGCGAGCCAGTCGAGGAGCTCGGGATACTCCGCGCGGTCACCCTGGTTACCGAAGTCGTCGACGGTTTTGACCAAGCCCTGACCAAAGAGCGATTGCCAGAAACGATTCACCGTCACCCGGGCGAGCAAAGGATGACGGGCATCAGTCAACCAACGCGCCAGGCCGAGACGGTTGCGCGGTTGATCGGCGGGGAAAGGCGGGAGCGCGGCGGGCGTATCGGGCGAGACGGCGGCGCCGCGGTGGTCGTACTCGCCGCGCTTCAAGATGTAGGCGGTCTTGGGCGTGGGCAGCTCGCGCATGACCATGATTTCTTTGGCGGCGTCGGCGAGTTGAGTCTCGATCGCGCGAGCGGCGGTGAGTGCGGCGATTTGGGCGCGGTAGGTTGCGTCGTAGTTGGCGAGATAGGTTTCAAACCACGCTTCAGAGGCTGACTCGGCGTTGGCGGTGGGCGCGTAAAGGGCGCTAACTTCGACGGCGGTGAGCGCACGACCGAAGACGCGGAGGTCGTCGATCAGGCCACCCTTGAAGCCGCGATCGCGGAAACGTTCGCCGAGGTCGATGGTGTCACCGCCGCCGCCAGTGATGTCTTTGGTGAGATGATCGCGGATGATTTCGGTGCGGACGGGTTGGCCGTTGATGAAGATGCGCAGGCCGGCGGCGCGACTGGAGCCGTCGTTGGAGACGGTGACGTGGACCCATTGCTGAAGCGGAAGTGGATCGACGGCGCGGATGGAGATGGCATCGCCCGGCCAGAAGTGAATCAAAGACCACTTCGGGCGACCGTCTTCGAGGAGGAGTTCGTAGCCGCGGCTGCCGGCATCGGTCCATGCGCGGGAGCGGTGTAAAATGACGGCGCGGTTGGATACTTCGGGCGATTGCAGCCAGAGCGAAAGGGTGAACGGCTCGTGGCGGTGGAAGTTGCCAACTTTGGTTTTGACGGCGTCGTCGCCGGAAAGTTTGAGCGCTTGGCCAGCGCCGGGACGGCCGGGAACAGAGATGTTGGCCGCGGCCGTCATCGCATAATCGGCGGGAGCGAGTGCGTTGGTGAAGCGCGCGAGCTCGACCGGCTTGTCCTCTGAAGGCAGCGGTTCAGGGGCGGGCGCTTTGGGTTTTTCGGTCGCGCCGGGCTTGGGTGGAAGCGGCGAGGTGTCGCGCTGATCGAAATCGAAACGCGCGAGTTCATCGCGCAAGACGGTGCGGGAGGCGGACGGTTGAGTCTGCCAAGCGTGGAAGGCGTCCCGGCGAGTGTTGCGGAGGGCGGCGAGCTCGTTGACAGCTTGAGTAATCGCGGCGGAGGCGGCGGCGAATTTCTCCTGCTGAGCGGGGTCGCTTAAACGGAGCGCGGGCGTGGGGACTGATTGGGTGAAATACGAATAGAGGCCGGCTTCGTCGATATTTTGGAAGAACGCCGAAAGCGCGTAGAAATCTTTTTGGGAGATCGGGTCGAACTTGTGGTCGTGACAACGGCAGCACTCGAGCGTGAGGCCGAGGAAGGCCGTGCCAAAAGTGGTGACGCGGTCGTTGACGTGGTTAATGCGGTATTCCTCTTCGATCGAGCCGCCCTCGGCTTCTTGCGCGTGGAGACGGTTGAAGGCCGTTGCGAGGATCTGATCGTCGGTGGCCTGGGGCAGGAGGTCGCCGGCCAGTTGATAGGTGACAAATTTATCCCACGTGAGGTTTTGATTGAAGGCCTTGATGACCCAGTCTCGCCACGGCCACATGTCGCGCTCGCGGTCGACTTGGAAACCGTAACTGTCGGCGTAGCGGGCGACATCGAGCCAATCCGCGGCCATGCGCTCGCCGTAGCGCGGCGAGGCGAGTAAGCGATCTACGAGTCGCGGCAACGCATCGGGCGCGCGATCCGCGACGAAGGCATCGATGTCGGCGAGCGCGGGCGGGAGACCGGTGAGATCAAAGGCGAGGCGACGGATGAGCGTCACGCGATCGGCTTCGGGTTGAGGCGTGAGTTGGCGACGGGCCAGACCGGCGAAAATGAAACGATCAATCGGCGAAACCGCAGGCGCGCGTGCGGACAAAATCGTCGTGGCGGGCGGCCTCACGGGTGCGAGCGGCTCGAACGACCAATGCGTCTGGTACTTCGCACCCTCGTCGATCCAGCGTTGGAGGGTGGCGACTTCGGCGGGCGTGAGACGGCCTAGCTTGGCCTCAGGCGGGGGCATGATTTCCTCCTCGTCGTTGCTCTTGATGCGGAACATCAATTCACTTTCAGCGCTATGGCCCGGAACGATTACAGCAGAAC
>Ga0114958_10001464_pt1 | contig 18638 bp, 17 predicted proteins | sample C_130208_EF_Meta_FD_89577 | JGI IMG/M metagenome (GOLD analysis project Ga0114958, IMG submission 89577) | Freshwater microbial communities from Lake Croche, Canada to study carbon cycling - C_130208_EF_MetaG | ecosystem: Environmental > Aquatic > Freshwater > Lake | place: Lake Croche, Canada...
GGTGGCGGTGGTGGCTACGGTGGCCCTGACAGTTCTAGCGTTTAGATCGCGGAACATTTTTGTTATTAATTATTATGTGTAGAGAAAGTGAAAAAGCAGAGAAAGTACTCTGCCTAAATTAAAAATTTATAAATTTTTAATTTAGATACTAATTCATAGTTTTATTAACTAGAATGTATATTACATAAAAAATAATTAAATAGATTAAAAGATCAATTATATTTGGTAAATTTAGTTTATATAATACATCATCTATTGATTTTAGAATATTAAAATATTCTGGATCTTTATGAGTAAATAAATTTATAGCTCGAGTATTATATTTTTTTGAAATTAAATCTGCAACTATTTTACCACTTTCGACAGCACCTTCCATTGACCAAATATCTATTGATGTTTTGGTATGAGATCCACCTATATACAAATTACTAAATTTAGTTTTTTGATCAGGTCTAAATTCATTATTATAAACATTATTGATCCATTTTTTATAATCTTGTACTAAAATTTTACCATTATGATTCCATTCATACCAAATTTCATTATAAATAATATCATCTTTGGTAATATAAAAATTATTATTATCAAATATTAGTTTTTGAAAAGATTTAGATTTTAATACTTGATATATTATATCATTCATTAATTCTTCTTTTGTTAATTCTAATCCAGGTTTATTATATAATTTACTTAATCGATATATTTCTATTGTTGTACCACTCCATAAAGATTTAATTATACCTGAATCGTCTAATTTAATATCACTAGACCAAGATTTATCTTGGGGATACATTGTTATATTAAATTCACTATCAGCAAATACAAAACCAATATTATTAACAGGAAAATTAATATTTTTAGCAAAACCTAAACGAAAAGAAATTTGATTAGAAACAGTATCTTTATTTAATAAATAATGTTGTTGATGCAAATCATGCATATTAGATTTTAAAAAAACTTGTTCTGCATTAAATGGATTAATACATAATATAAAATCATCAGCAAATAATTCTTGATTTTGATTTTTATTTGTAATTATAGCAGAAGTTATTTTATTATCAGTAAAATTAAAATTTACTAATTCTGAATTAGTTATTATTTTTAATCCTTTATTAATTAAATATTTTGACCATGGATCAATCCATGCTTCATTAGTAGGTTGATTTGTTAAATGAGCAACTATATTACTTCCAAATTCATTTGATTTAAATATATGTTTATATACTGATTGATTTAAAATCGCGATTGTTATTATTTTAAATATATGTGCAAATGATACATCTTTTTTTTCCATACCAAAAGCAGGACCACAAATAAATTCTATTAAATATTGATATCCAGGATAACTAAGTTTATTTTGTATAAGCATTATAAATTTTTCTTTATAGTATTCATTTCTTCTAGATCTAGAACATAAATATAATAATCCATAATAATATAAATAAATTTTATCAAAAAAATTTAATTTTGATTTATATGTTGTAATTTTATCATTAAATATATAAAAATCAACTGGAATAGTTAAATTATCATAAACTGTTAAATTATTATTGATTGGAATTTGTTTTAGAATATCAAATGTATTTTTATAAAATGGTCCATAACCACGCCACGAATGTTCAGATGGAATATTATTTTTTTCTCTTCTAGTTTTTGCCATTCCACCTAAATATGAATCTTTTTCAATTAAAGTAACATTATAACCAGAATTAATTAATTCATGTGCAACTGTTAAACCAGAAATACCTCCACCAAATAATATAATATTTTTCATAATATTATATTAATAGATTTAAATAATATAATATATTATTAATTAATGGGTTCTGGAGTAATACAATTAGTATCATATGGAGTTCAAGATATGTATTTTATACATAAACCAACAATAACATTTTTTAAAGTATTATATAAAAGACATACAAATTTTGCTATTGAACCAATGCCTCAACTATTTAATACCAAAGCTGATTTTGGTAATAGAGTAACATGTACAATTGCAAAAAATGCAGATTTAATTAATAGAATATATTTAATTGTTAATTTACCACCAATAGGTAAATTTTTAAATATTCCAAATGAGAGTGGAGCTGGTAACAGTAATATTGCTTGTTGTGCATGGACAAAAAATATAGGTTATCAATTAATAAAAAGAATAGATTTAGAAATAGGTGGTTTTATTATTGATAGACATTATTCTGATTGGTTTAATATATGGTATGAAATAACAGTACCTATAACAAAAAGGGCAGAATTAGATGCAATGATAGGTAATGTGCCAGAATTATATGAATTAACTAATTCAAAACAGGGATATTTATTATACATACCATTATTATTTTGGTTTTGCAGATTTCCAAATTTAGCACTTCCATTAGTTTCATTATATAATACAGATGTTAACATTAATGTAGAATTTAATTCATTAGATCAGTGTTTAATATTAGGTCCAACACATTACATTAAAATTTTAGATTCAATATGTTTATTTGTAAAAGGAGAAATATTGCAGCAGACTATAAATAATATAATATATTATTATAAATTTATATATTTTGATTACCATAATAATAATTTATATTATATTAAAATTACACCAGAGATACTATTACAAAGTGCAATTATATATTCAGTAAATAATCCCAATTATTTTGTTACACCAAATACAACACATACAGAGACATTATATTATAATTTACCAAAATATTTTTCACATATAATAAATTTAGCATTAGGAAATTCATTTTTATTAGTAGATTATGTATTTTTAGATTCTCCAGAAAGATTAAAATTTGCAAAAAATGAAAACGAATATTTAATAGATGTATTGACGTATGATACTGAAAAAATATTATATCATGCAAATAATAAAATTAAAGTTAATTATGGACAAACATGCAAAGAATTTATATTTAGGTGTAATTATAATTATATCACGAGTGGTTATATTTTAGATGCATTTAATTACACAACTTGTATAATTAATGGTTCAAATATTATAAATACAGCTTTACTTTTATTAAATGGTCAAGAAAGATTTAAACAACAAAGTATTGAATATTTTGAATATATTCAATCTTTTATGTATCATACAACTGCATCGGCAGTAGGTATAAACATTTATTCATTTGCAATAGAACCGGAAAAACATCAACCTTCTGGTTATTGTAATTTATCAAAAATGGATGATATTGAGATAGATATTATTATAGATAAAAATGTATCAAATACGCGTTATGTTACTTTTAGAATTTATGCGGTAACATACAATATATTAAAAATAAATAATGGAATTGCAAGTTTAGTATTTTAAAAAATATAATAATATATTTTTTAAATTTTTTAAATTAAATGTAAAATGTATATTCTTTAGGTTCTTTTTCAGTATTGTTATCGTTATCGTTTGGATCTTCTGTGTAAATATATATTTTTCCTAATCCTTGTTCAATTGTTGTGCGTTTTTTCTTCATTTTTTTATTTGTGCTTTCATAATTTTTAATTATTTCATCTAATTGTTCTTGTGTCATTTCATATTTAGAAGGTGGAAGTTGTTTATTTCTTAATGCTTTATTGTATGTATTAATTACATCAACTTGTTTATTTAAATCATCCTCCATTTTTTTAAATTCTTCTAATTTTTTTTGAAATTGATTTTCTGAATTAGAAGATAGTTTTTGGTTTGCTCTTTGTAATGATTCTAATGCCTTTTTATATGCATTTTGAAGCGAAAAATATTGTTTATTGACATCAGCTGCACCACCGTGCATTAAATAACCGCCTGGCGCATGAATGGTTAATCTTTCACTAATTGGACTAATAGTTCTTATTAATCCAGAACTAGATAATATTTGTCGTTTATTTTCTTGTATTTTACTATCAGTTGGTTTAGTTACGAGTTTTGTTCCAAGTACTTCTGGATATTTATTAATATTTTCAACAATTCCATTTAATAAATCTTGTAATTCAAGTTTGGCATCAAGATATTCTTTAATGGGTTTATCTGCTTTTTCAAGATATTCCTTTACTGTTAATAATTTATTTGTTTTAGCATTAGCTTGCCATTTTAGAGCTCTCATAATTTCTAATTGAATAGCTGGATTAGCAGATGTTACTGTATCTTTAATTTGTCCCATGTCAGCAAATGTTCCTTTTCCAAGATGATTATCTTCAGAAAAATTTCTAAGAATATTAAGACCATTTCTTGTGATAACATTTTCATAATGACGTCTACATTGTGAATTATTAACAGATGGTTCGACACCACGGTTACCAAAAATTGCTGCACATGTTTTATCCCAATGTTCTTTAATTTTATTTTGATCTTTTTCAACAACAGCAACATTAATTGAATCTAATAATTTTTCTTTTCCATCTATTTTTTCTACTGTATCATAAATTTTAATAACAAAACCTTCATTTACATATCTATATCTATCACCCGATGGAGTTTCAGGTACAGCGGTGTCCATTATTTTATTATATGTTGTATCTTTTATAGCTTCGGCTAAAACTAAACCATATGAAACCTCGTGATTTCCAATCTTGTGTTTTTCATTTAAAGAATTACCTTTTTCATCTTCATATTCAACATCAGAATATATAAGTTTTCCTGAATTTTTATAACATCCTTTATTTAAAGGAATAAGCTCATTGAACAGGTTAGGAAAAGCGGTAGCAGCATTAACAGCACCATTATTTAGGTATGTAAATGGAAAATCCAGTTTACTTCTATCTATAACAGGCCCATAGTTGTATTTAGCTTCAAATTCTATTTGTGTTAATGGTCTATCGTTAACAATTACAACCTCTTCTGCAGCACTAGTTACGAATATTAATATTCTTACATTAGCATTAACTTCTTTAACACCAAAATGTGGCGTATCTACCTTTGCAATATTTATTTCATTTTGTAATCGTAATAGATAATTTATATTTGCTTCTACACTTGTTAGAAAGTAATTTTCTACATTTATTTGTACTTTTCCATTATTAAATTTAATTGCATCTGGATTTAATTTAAAAAAATTATCAGTATCCATACTTCTAAATAATCCTGTAAATCTATCATTTGGAACACCATTAGTACGGTGGAGGTCGGCGCCATGATCCTCAGAATGTCTAGTTTCAACACCACCAGTAGCAGCATCGTCTTCACATGTAATGTTACTAAAAATTTTTTTAAGTTGTAAGCTTGTATTTGCTTGTATTTTTTTTGTAAATGCAACATTGCTTTTAAAATCACTATTATTAAATCGAAAAGTTCCAGAATCAGCTTCTGCGTTAGCATCAGTTAAATTATCTAAATCTATTGCATCCCCAGTCCTTGTAGTACCTTTAGCACTAGTTTGTGAAATTAAATGTCGTCCAGCAGCTTGTGCAGGATCACTATCATCACCGTTTAATATAATAAAACTAATTTTTAACTCTTTTTCTTTAATTGTTGGAATTACACTATTTTTAGTATTTTTTTCAATTGCTTGATAAGATACTTGTTCTATAAATGACATATATATAATCATTTAAGAAAAAAATTTTAAAAATAAAAAATATTATTCAATTTAATTTTAAAAACTAGAGATTTATAACATAAATTTTAAAATTATAGAGAATTAATTAATTTATATATATCATCTGCAAATTTAATAATTTCTTCTTTATGATCAATCATATTTTCAATCATTTTACTATATACTTTAGACATACCATAATATGAACCATATAAATATGCTGCTATAATTCCAGTTGTATCTGAATCACCCACATGTAACATTGAATATATAACTAATTTTTCCCAATTATCATTTGCTTCTAATAAACAATCATATGCAATTATAACACTATCATCACCACCTGCACCAGGATACATATCTTTTTTTCTTTCTGAAAATTTATTATAATATAATGAACGTGATGATGGATATTTCATAACTAAACTTTTTTTATATTTATAATCATAATCATCAAATTTATCCTCCATATAATCTTTCCACTTATTTATAAATCTTTTTTTATCCCTTTCATAAAATGCATAATCTTTTTCTCTTGTATCTTTTATATAATTATCTATAATATCACTTTCTAATAATTCCATAAATTCAAAACACCATCTATTCGGTTCTATATCTCTTAATGCATATGATGTAAAAAATGCACTTGCCAATGCTCCTAAATAAGCAGTTGCATTATTATGAGTTAAACAAGTAGACTCGATACAGTTTTCAATTAACTTTAATTTATCAGCTTCTTTATAAAATACTGTTCCAAAAATCATTGATCTCATAGATCCACCAGATCCACCAGCTTTTTCATCATATAAAAATGTTTTATAATCATCCCCATTTTTTAATTTTTTTAAAGATGCAATCGTAGTTAATCCTCCTTTATATACTCTTTCAAATCTATCTAAATCAGTTTTTTCTTTAATTAAACCGATATATTCTTGACGAATATTATTAATAATATCATCTTGATCATTTGCAATACTATTAATAATACCATATCCATTTGCTAATAACATTATAGTATCATCTGAAACTGTCCAAGTAGGTTTAGGATGTTCATAAAATCCACCATTATATATAAATGAGAAAACTAAATCATTAGTATAATCGGCACCAGCTTCGACATATTTATCACCATAGTTATCTTTAGAAAAGGATGTACCGTTATTAAATTCATTATTACCGTTACCAAAACCGATCATATCACCAATGGCAGCTAATATAATAGATGCTTTAATTTTATCAAAATTTAATGAATTTTGATCCATAATAATATATATATATATATTTAAAAAATAAAGAAATATTTATTTTTATAAATGGACAATAGTATTTTAGGTGAATTACATGCCTTACAAAATATAGATTTATATGAAATCCTTAATATTCAAGATAAAAAAATGGTAACCCAACAAATAATTAGAAAAAATTATAAAAAATTAGCATTAAAATATCATCCTGATAAAAATCCAGATAATTCTGATAAATTTGAATTAATTCAATTAGCATATATGGTTTTATCTAATGAAGAAACAAAAAATAAATATGATGAAATTTATGAAGAAAATTCTAAATTAAAAGATTTTTCATTGTTAAAAAAAGATTTTATTGTTACTGATACAGATATAAAATTAACTGAACCAGAATTCTATAAAATAATTCAAGAATTAAATATTAAAAATAATGCAGTTGAAACAGAGTTAGACATTAATACAGCTTTAGATAAACAAACAGAATTACTAAAATCTAGAGCAGATTATGAAAAAATATTAAAAGATAGTTATAAAGAAGGACAAAAAGTTTTAAGTAAAATAAATAGAAGTGAATTTGTATCTAAATTTAATGAATTATTTGATTCAGTTACTGAACAAGAAACAGAACAAGTAGATTTAGTGCCTTACAACGATGTAATTACAGAATTTTGTTCAACAAATAATACTAGTTATAATACAATGTATTCATCAGCAAATTCATATGATGAGGCATTTAAAATACAAAAACCGATAGAAAATGTAAATACAAATATGTCATTAGAGAGTAAAATAAAGCAACATTTAGATCAAACAAAAGAATTAGAAAATTTGGTTAAATTTGGTTAAATTTAGTTAAATTTAGTTAAATTTATTAATAACTAGTATAAAAAAAATAATTGAAAAATATATAATCCAAAAAAAAAAAACATTTAAATATATAAAATTTAAAAAAAAAATTATTAGATGGCGTAAAATCATGGATGAACAGTTCACATAAATTTAAATATTTTTTTTATGATAATGAAATGTGTGATAACTTTATATTTACAAATTTTTCTGCAGATATATATAAAGCCTATAAAAAATTACCTTTAGATGTAATGAAAGCAGATTTATGGCGATATTGTGTTATATATTTTTTTGGAGGAATATATGCAGATGCCGATACAATTGTTAAAATAAATCCACATATATTTTTAAATGATAGTTTATTAACGGTTGTTGCTGAAAATAAAACACATATATGCCAATGGTTTTTTGCTGCACCAAAAAAATCACCAATATTAAGAATTATAATTGATTTAGCAGTTGAAAGAATATTAACAATTACAGAAATTAAAGGTGAACATATAATACATTATTTAACAGGTCCAGGGGTATTTACAGATGGAATTAGAAAATATTTAATTAATAATAATAAACACAATTATAATAATCAAAAAAAATATTTTTATAATCAAATACCTGAAATTAAATTTTTAAATCATAATATTTTTCATAATAAACTAATAATTCATTTATATGCTGGTCAAGATGATGATGGATGGTATCATGAAAGATTTTTAAAATTAATTTAAATAGAATTTGATCTAGTTTTATTTATTTTAACATTAATATTGCTATTGCTGCTATTTGTTTTGCAATAAAAATTAATTTTATTATTATCAAAATACGTTTTAGTAACGGAATAACCATGATCGATTAATATTTTTTTATTTTCTTTAGAAATATCAATATCTAAAAAATTAGATATTATATTTTTATTAATTTCAATATTTATAACATTATAATTTTCATATTTTTGTTTTGGTAACATAATAATTTTTAATATATGCATTACATAATCATAAATATTATCTGATTTAAATATATTTTTAGAAATATCATTACCGGTACTTCGAATACATAAAGTATTATTAATTTGATCAATTGGAATACAACATACTGGAAAATTATCCATAATAGCACCATCAATAAATAAATCATCATCTAATTTAACAGGAGGAAAAATAAATGGAATAGAACAAGACATTAATACAGCTTTCCATACTTCAAGATTTGGATAATTTAAATAAGATATATATATTGCTTTTTTATATTTAAGAGATACTGACGTTACTGTTAACATTTTATTAGTAATATCATAAAATTGTTTAAGTGATATATTTTCATTTTCAGTACCTAATTTATATGTAATAAGTAATTTTATAAATCGTTCTAATTTAATATTATCACAAATATTATAATCATTAAAAAAGTTATCAGTATCAATAACAAATATTTTATTAAGATCAAAATTAATAGAAAATGTTTCCATTTCCAAGGCAGAATATTTTAAACATAATAATAAAGATAACATACTACCAGCAGATGTTGCATAAAAATTTTTAATATTATTAAATAAATTATTTTCTTCAATATATTTAATTGCACCTAAAAAAGTAATTATTTTACTACCTCCTCCAGAAATAACTAAATTTTTTATCATAATATGATTAATTCTTAAAAATATAATATGCCTATTCTTTATCTATGTTAAAATTAAAAAAATATATTGAAATACAAAAACAAAAAAATGAAAAGAAAAAAAAATGTTATAAAAATATTCTTAAAAATATAAATAAATTAATAGAGGAAAAAATATTAGATAATACTAATTATTTAATATTTGAACTTTTTCCAATTATAATTGGTGAAGCAGATTATAATATGTTTGAATGTACAGAATATTTAATAGAAAACTTAAATAAAGAAAAAATAATGGAAGATGTTTCTTTTTATGAACCTAATGTCTTGTATATTAAATGGGATATTAATAAAATAATTAATTAACTTATGATCTAAATAATTGTAATATTAATATAAATAAAAGACCAATAAGAAATATATTAATACTTTCTTTGTTAGCATTCATTAATTTAACTAAATCAATATTTGGCATTTGTGGCATTTGTAATGAATTATATTTTTGATTACAATGAGGACAATTAGCAATATGTTTTTCAACAGCATAACACACTTCATTTTTGTTATCATTTTCAAACATTTCTTTTAATTTAATGTATTGATTATACATTTTTTTGTTATCTTTAGTATCATTATCATTTTCAAAATGTTCTATAGATGATATATTTTTAGATATATTTTTACTAGATATGTCTACGTCATTTGAAAATTTATATTCATTTTGTCTAAATGACTCTGGTTTATCGTTTATATTAAATATGGGTTTATCATTAAATTTATTTTCTCCCCATGCATCTTCAATTGAACAGAACATGTATATAGATAATATAGATTATTTTTAAAATTAATAATGTTTTTAAAATAAAATATAATATTATATATATGGAAAAAATTACTTCAGAAATAAATTCAAAATTAAATACACTAATGCTAAATTTTGATAATCTAATGTTAAATCCAATATTTGCAACAGTAATAACAATAATATTAGCAGTATATGCAGCCTTAGCTAGTCCTAGATTACCAAATTTTATAAAAACATTATTTGATAACAGTATATTTAAAATAATAATAATAACTTTTATTGGTTATAGAGCAAATAAAAATCCACAATTATCATTAATGGTAGCTATTGCATTTGTAGTAACTCTTAATGTGATTTCAGAAAAAGATACAAAAGAAGCATTTCAACAGATAGAAACTTTTCAACAATTAGAACATTTTAATAATCAATTAGATATTGAAAATAATGATAATATTTCCGATGAAAATTAAAATTAAAATATTATAAATATTAAATTATTATAAATATTAAATAATAAATATTTAATATTTAAAAATATTGCGTCATATAATTATAATTTAGTTTCTTAGATTTATTTAAATGAATTCAGATAAAAAAAATGAATCGATTACGAGTATTGGTAAAAATAAACAATCATTATCAACAGATACTGAATTGCATCTAGAATTATTAGCAGATCCAAGTAAATTAAAACCAATATCACGTGTTATTAATGTTGATAATAGTATTAATTCAGATGATAGTCATATAGTTGATAAAGCATCTTTATATGATGACTCTGATGTAAAATCTAATAGTTCTTCTGATCGTGTAAAAACAAGTGTAAAAAAAATATCAACAAAAAGTGAAAAAAAAAAATCTGACAGTAGTTCTGATTCTTCAGATACAGAATCGAGTAAGAAAACAAGTTCAAAATCATCAAGATCATCAAGATCATCAACATCAAAGAAAGTTAAATCGGAGGCGCATAAAAAAATAGATGCATATGCAAATAATTATAATAAAAAATATTCACAAGCAACAGAAAATGATGAAAGAAATGAAGTGAATCAAATAAATCAAGAAAAAACAATACCATCAACTTATTTACCAAAATTACAAACAGAAAAAGAGATTAGATTTAGAAAAATGCAATTATTATTTGTATTACGAAATATAAAAGAACATGGTAAAAAATTAACAAGAGAATATGATATTAATTCAGATTTAGAAGATATGGAAATGGAGGTACGTTTTCATACTGATGCAGAAGCAAAAAAAACATCAGTAGCATTTGCAAAAGACGGTTTATTAAAAGCAACACAATTTATAGAAATATTAAATAATAATTTTGATCCATTTGGTATAAATTTAAAGGGTTGGCATAATCAGATGTCGCTGAATGCTGATAATTATGAAGATGTTTTTGAGGAATTATATGATAAATACAAAGATAAAATTGGTAGAGTCGAACCAGAGTATCGTTTAGTTTACATGATATTTGCATCAGCAGCATCATTTCATTATTCTAAGCAATTGGTTGAACAGATGGGAATAGAGAAAGTAATAGAAAAGAATCCAGAATTATTTCATAAAATTCAAGCAAATATTGCAAGTTATATGGAAAAAAATATAGATAAAAAAGAAGTTAAAGTAGAAAAAGATATACAAGTATCTCAACAAGAAATGTATACAAAAATGTTAAAAGAAAAAGAAGAATTAGAAAAAAAATTAATGGAAGCACAAACAAAAAATATAATAAATCAAAATCAAAATTCAGTAAATAAAATGCCAACAAATAATGTATCTGTAAATGATACAATATCAAAAATGATGTCAATACAAAATCAACAAAATGCATCTGGAAGTTTAAATTATAACTCTAATTTATCAAATAGTAATTTAGGGAATAGCAATTTAGGGAATAGTCAAATAAACAATCTTAATGTTAAAAAACCTTCTCAAATTTCTGAATTAATTAATAAATTAAAGACAAATCAAAGTAAAGAATTATTAACATTAGACAATACAGAAACATCTACATCTAGAATTAAAGTAACTAATACAGTAGATACAGAATCAGTAAATGATTCTGTTGATGCACCTAAAATGAGAAAATCAAGAAGACAACGAGCGCGTATTAATAACTAGTTATTAAAGTTATAATATAAAAATTTATAAAGTTAATATAAAGAAATAATAATATATAAATAAAATCATGGACGATATAAATTCTATTTTCATTAACACAAATAAAAAAAGAGGTAGAAAACCAAAAATAAAAAATGATGATTTTAAAACAGAAGAGGTTAAAATTCCAAAAAAAAGAGGTAGAAAGCCAACAGGAAAAATATATGAATTAAATAAAATAAATACTTCTATGGTTGTAAATACAACAAATTGTATTTTAGCACATTTACCATTAACGGATAAGGATATTAATAAATTAATGAATAAATATACAGATGATGAACAAATATTGTCAGAATCAATAACAGAAACAAAATCATTACAAGTACAAGTACAATCACAAGTACCAGTACAAAATTCATTTATAATTGATGTTGATGAAGATTTACGAAATAAATATAGTGATCGATGTTTAGAATTAGATAATTTAAGAAAAAATTATACTGATTTATTAGAAAAACACAAAAAATTTGCATATTTGGAGGATAAGATATCAGATTTGGGAACAATAGAGAAAAAATATTTTGTAAATAATACAAATTTATATGATACATGTGGAAACTGTTGGAAAGACGAGAGTGAAAATTGTTGTTGGTGGTGTTGTTCAGAATTTAATACGGTTCCGATAGGATTACCAAATAAATATATTAATAAACAATTTTATTTACATGGTTGTTTCTGTTCATTTAATTGTGCACATGCATATAATTTAGATTTAAATGATTATAAAGTATGGGAAAGATATTCATTGTTAAACTATATTAAAAAAATTATTTTTAATGATAGTAATGTACAAAGTATAATTGCGGCACCACCAAGACAAATATTAAAAAAATTTGGAGGTATAATGGATGTAAATGATTTTAGGAGTGCATCAATATTTATTCCAAAAGAATATGTATATATGTTACCACCAATGATACCAATATTTACAGTGATAGAAGAAATACCTAAATTTTTTTATAAGGGCAAAGGTGATAAGAAAAAAACAGAATTTACAGAGTTAAAACTTAAAAGAACAAAACCAATTTTAACTCAATGTAATAGTTTATTAGATTTATTTAAATAAATTATTAGTTAATTAATAATTTATTTTAGAGCAATGCAAAAATTTAATTTATTATATTATATATTCTTACATATTTCATTTTTATAAAATTCATCAATAGTTAAACCAGATTCTTCTAATTTATTTTTATAATAACTTGATGTATCATATTCCGACTTATACTTTATATAATAACCTAATTCATTTGAAAAATTACCTTGTGACCATCGTGTTGTTCCGTTTATGTTTCTAACTGAATACATTATATAAGGAAATTCTTTAACAAGATGCAATACATTATTTTGTTCCAAGTGAAATTTTATAAGCTGTTCTAAATTCCAATCATTTTTATTTTTCATTTTTATAAAATATTCATTTGACCTAAGAACTAAATTATTCAATATATTTAAATAAGATTCAATATTATTTTTAGATAAAATAACATGTCTATCTGTGTATCCACCATAATGTTCACAATCAGGAATCCATATACAATTTTCATTCATATGTTCTACTTTAGGATGAGGTAATTGATATATAAAATCACTTCTAGTAATAATAAACCGATCGTATTTATTAATTAAATCATTATCAATTAAATTTTTTAATAAAAACCATCTAAAAAATATTAATATGCCAGCAGAACCTGGATGTTGATTATTATTATCTTTAATTCCTCCTAAAAATTGATCTTTTACTTTTAAAAATTCACGCCAATATAAAGGTTTTTTGTATGTAATAACATTTTCTTGATTAACAAAAATATCATTATTACTATTTTTAATTCCATAAACTTGATTTTTCCATAAATCATCTGGAAAATCTTTAGTATGTATTATAATTTCATCATCACTAAAATCATCTAAATCATCTAAATTTTGTATAATTTTATGGTTTTCATAATAAATGATATTTTCTGTAGATTGTTTTGGATTTTTTATTTTACCGCAAAGCATATTTATATTTTCTAAACATTCATATTTATGTCTATTTTTAGACAATAAATTATAAGCATATTCGAATGCATCACCAAAATCATCTGGTTCATTATAAGTAAATTTATATTTTGCTAATTGATAAAATGGATTACTATATTCATAATCAGAATTAACACCAATACATAAACATAAATCAGCATTTAACTCATCTATAACATTTTTTTTAAAACTATCAAAAGTTAATTCACTTGCTCTAGTTTCACTTAAAACAATTACAAGTATTTTAGACATAATATATTTATATTATATATAAATATTTGATTAATCTAAATATCAGGATTAATAATATTAGTAATTTTTATAGTTTTTTTTGTAATTTTTTTTGTACATTTTGTTAATTTACTATTAATATAATGAACGGCATGTAAAAATGCATCACATAAATCATCTTTTTTTTGAAAACTATTTAAATATTCAATATAAATAGGTTCATATTTTAACAATTCAATACAATTTTCAATACCCAATTGTTTAGTTTTTTTATATTTATTTTTTGCATTATTAATTTCATCTTCAATCTCTTCTGTTTTATCTATAATTTTTAATTTATTAGATGGTGAAAAAAAAGTAATAGTACTTATACTAGAATGATTTAAATCTTTTTCAATAAATCCTCTAATTAAAAACCATGTATATAATACATCTGATATAGCTTTCATTGTTGGATTTTTAAAAGCTGGTTGATTTTCAATACATACAATATTTACTTTTAAAAAAATATTTTTGAATGTATCTAATTTTTCCAAAAGTATTAATTTAAGATCATGTATTGTAAAATCTTTAACAAATGTTTTATATTTTTGTAATTTTCTATTTTTTTGTTCATTTTTTTCATACATTTCTTTATGTCTATTACAATATAATTTATTACACGAATCTTTCCATTTTGATTTAATCTTACATGATTCTGAAAAACAACATTTTTCTGTTGTATCTATTTCATTAAAAATATAAGCATTATTTGCTAAAACAGTTTTATGATATAATCTGTGTTTGGTACAAAAATAATGTTTTATATTATCTACAATAATGAAATTAGTAATATTATTTTTACAATCTGGATAAGTGCAAGAAATATTATCATTTTTGGTTAAATTAATTATATTCCAATTTATTTTGTGATCTGGGATAAAAAATTTATCATTTATTTTTTCTAAAATACAAAATGCTAAATTTTTTATACCAACATCAAATGCTAAAATTTTAGACATATATTTAAGATTAATTAAATTAATCTTAAATATGTTATTTATGAAATTTATAAAATTAATCAGATTTATTAAATTCATTAAAATGTTTTCTACATGCTGCTTGATATAAATTATTTTCGCCAACTATTATTTCATCTTGTTCTTTTGATAATCTTAATGTATAATTAGCAGGTGTTATTTTTTCACAAAAAAAACAATATGCTTCTAATTTATCAATTTTATCCGCTAGTGGTACTAATTCAAGAATTTTACCAAATGGTTTTCTTTTATAATTACCACTTAATCCAGTTACAATAACATATTTATTATCAATATCTGTTGCTTGTTTACAAAATGTAATTAAATCATTACCAAAAAACTGTGCTTCTTCAATAACAATAATATCTGCAATATTATAATCATTAGTATTTAAATAAGATACTAAATTATCAGTAGATTTACATGGTTCTTTAATTTGATCATGGGAACAAATTTCTGATAAAGAATCATATCGAGTATCCAATGAATGTTTTAATACTAAAATTGGTATATTTTTTGATCTAAAATTTCTAATCAATCTAATTAATTTTGATGATTTACCGGCAAACATTGGGCCAATAATTAAATATAAATATCCTTCCATTAATAATAATTAAAATTGATATTTTAAATCATAATATTATCAATTTTTTATATATTTTATATTTAAAAAATTGATAAATTCTATATTTAGGCTTTATATATACAATAATATTTAATGGAGAGTTTTCTTAAAACTCAATTGGGCGACTTGCCTGAAAGTATGCAAATATTTGTAATAACAATGACATGTAAAGTAGATAAACAATTTTATATTGACAATATATTAGAATATTATCCTTTAAGTGAAAATAATATACAGACAATAAAATCCAAATTAAAAATAAGAGATATTAAGAATAAAAAACCAAAAAGCAAGAAAACAAATATTAATTTTTATAATCAAATAACAACAATTATGAGTATTCCAGTAGATTATGATTCTGATAAAACAAAATTAGTAAATATTAAAATTTTTAATAATGGTTCTATTCAAATATCTGGTTTGCAATCTATAAATCAGTGTAATATTACATTAAATAAATTATTAGATATGCTTAAAGGTGATTATGCATATTTGGATGATAATAAATTAATAGATATTCGATTTGTTGAATCAGATGATATTAATATTATTGATACAAAAATAAATATGATTAATACAATGTTTGAATATGAAACACAAATTAATCGTGCTCAATTATATAACAGATTATTAGCATTAGAATTGGGTACAAGAATTAAATATCAACCAGAAATACATGCACCTGTTCATGTAAAAATAGATGTAGGTAACAAAAAACCTGCAACAATATTTATATTTGAAAGTGGAAAAATATTAATAATGGGTGCAAGAAATAGAGATAATATAATTGAATGTTTTGAGTATATTACAAAATTATTAAATGAAAATCAAAAATATATTGTCAAGAGAGATTTACTTCAGATTATAAGTACTGATAAAGATTTATCATCATTAATAGATTTAGTAGCATTAAAAGAAATTATTCACGAATTTTAGATTTAAAATCTAGCATATCTAATTTTTTTAGAAACATGATAATCAGATAATATTTTACTAATTTTATCTTGATTTCTTTTATAAATTTCATCTTTATCACTATAAAGTTCAAAAACCCATTCTCCAAACATTTTAGATGTTATAATAAAATCGTCAACAGTTAATTCACTGTCACCAATTTCTGCAATAAGTTGTTCTAATATTTTATCAGGTCTAACTGTTCCTGGATTGCAATCTATCGCAATTTCATACATTGTACTAATTGTTCGTTGTTTAAGTGGAGATACTTTAGCATTAATTGTACTGATAGTTTGTTCTTCAACTGGAGATACTTTAGCATTAGAAATCATTTTAAATAGATTAAACACTTTTTTGATATAATAATAGTAATATATTATTATTATTATATTTTTCAATTTTTATATTTTTCAATTATTATAATTTTATTAATTATTTTAATTTTATTAATTATTATAATTTTATTAATTATTATTAATTATTGTAATTTCCCAAATCGCGAATAACATTGTTTACAAATGGATTATCATCTAAAATTTTTAAAATTTCTTTTTCTATTCGATCATCATATGATATTTTAGTACGAGATTCTTGATTTAATTCTATGCGTTTATCAGTAATACTATGTTGATTGCGTCCACTTACATAATCATAATTGATAGATTGTTTTAATTCTACATTACCAATTCTTTCTTGATCAGGACCTTTATTATAATTAACAAGAGTTGGTGCTCTACTTTGTACAATATTTTCCCTAGAAGCATTAGTATGAGCATTATTGTAACTCATTTCATTAATACCTTCATTATGTAATCCAATATTACCAACATAATCAATAATATGAGTAGTATCTTTTAATGTTACTGGTGCTTCCCAATTTGTTGCATTAAATGAATGTTGAGTACTTTGATTGCCAACGGGATTAACATAATTATTATAATTAGTACCTTGTTTTATTGTTGTTTTAGCAGAAGCATCGGTAACAGTATAACCAGTATTAATATTTAATCCTAAATTACCCATATTATCATTTTGTATGGTTGACTCTTTAATAGTTTGACGCATACTATCTTGTAATTGTGTTTTAAGAGATGAATCAGTACTAATAAATGTATTGAATGGTGTATTTGTTGTTTGTCTTAAAGTGGGATTAGCAGTATCTGATAATTGAGAAACAACCATATCATATAAAGAAACTGGTCCAGTACTAAATTCTGGTAATATTTGAGTTGGTTTAGCAATATCATCATATTGTGTTGCAACGCCTTGATTTCTATTAATAAATGTATTAAATGGTTGATCTGTTGTTTGTCTTAAAGTAGGATTTGCAGTATCTGATATTTGAGCAGCAACATGATTATAACTAGAAGGATTTAATACATCATAATTTTGTAATTGTTGAGTTGGATTTGCAATTTTGTTTGGATCATAACTAGATATACCTTGAGAGAAACCAGTATTAGAAGGAATATAATTTTGCAATTGTTGAGTTGGATTTGCAACTTTATTTGGATCATAACTAGATATACCTTGAGAGAAACCAGTATTAGAAGGAATATAATTTTGTAATTGTTGAGTTGGATTTGCAAC
>Ga0114958_10001467_pt1 | contig 18613 bp, 15 predicted proteins | sample C_130208_EF_Meta_FD_89577 | JGI IMG/M metagenome (GOLD analysis project Ga0114958, IMG submission 89577) | Freshwater microbial communities from Lake Croche, Canada to study carbon cycling - C_130208_EF_MetaG | ecosystem: Environmental > Aquatic > Freshwater > Lake | place: Lake Croche, Canada...
AACCAGGAAGGCCATCAATCAGTTCTTGAGTCTCCTAACATTCTCTATTTCTATGAAGGACGGTAAGTCTGGAGAGTTCGGCTCTAGCTCTGCAGCTGGCCATGATGCATTCAAGGAGTGGGCTGATACTTTCATGAATGACTGGCGTGGAAAGATGGATCGCAGCGAGTTTGACTCTTTTACCAAGCGCTTCGCAGACCTCTTCGGAACCACGGCTGCCTCTGGTGAGAGACTCCCTCCTTTTCCCGAGAAGCTCAGAAAGGGTAAGCTCGTAAAGCTTGCTGAGGAAATCGTCAGAGAGCTAAAGCCCGAGGAGTTCGGACTTGACCCTGAGACAGTTAAGCAGTGCGAGACTGACCCCAGCAAGGCCTTTGAGGTAATCATGAATTCTACGATGAGAAACCCTGAGAAGCTCCAGGGTGCTATGAAGCGTATCATGAAGAGACTTCAGGACAAATTTCAGAGAGGTGAATTCAAGCCCCAGGAGCTCGCGGCTGAGGCTGAGGAGATGATGAAGGAGTTCTCAGAGAACCCGGCATTCGTTGAGATGATGGAGTCTATGCGCAAGGCGTTTAGTTTTGATGGCGATATGGATGCCGCTCGCGCAGCTGGCCAGGAGAAGAGTGCGAGGCTAAATCTTGCACAGGAGCGCATGAGAAAGGAGCTTTCCCGACGCAAGGAAGCGGCTGCCGCACAAGGCAAGACTAGCACAGCTAGCACAACTAGCACCGCTAGCAATGTTACTACCCATGGAAACCCCGTAGCCGAGGAATTCGCATCAATTCTAACGGGAAAGAGTGGAAACAATAAGAAACATGCTAAGAAGTAGGATGGTCAAGGTGCCTTTATGCACACCTGTATGGTGGGAAAATCCAATAGTTCTTATAACCGATTCATGGCTAGCACAGTGGAAGCGTCGTTCAACCCCTCACCCACCGTGCCTAAGTGAGCGTATAAATGCGCTAACTAGAACAGCAATTGCAATAATATTCACCGCAATATTATTCTCATTTTATAATCACGATCTGGGAACAACAATGTCATATTCAATCATTCTTGGTCTAATTGTAACTCTGCCTGATATAATTGATATGATTAAGGCTCCCTATATTCAAGAGCAATTCGTTGCTCGCATCACTCCCGATGAGCCATCTACGCTATCATGGAAGACACCTCCTGTAGCTGGAACAGATGACACATATGATGATGGAGAATTAACAACCCTGCCCAGCCCCAGAAATCCATTCATGAATGTGCTGATTGATGAGATTAAGTATAATCCTAAGAGGCCCGAGGCTGCATCAGTAGAAAACCCGGTGGTAAAGTCTACATTGGATGATTACTTCAGAGTAAATTGGTTCTCAGATCCGACCGATGTTTTCGGTAAATCTCAGAATCAAAGACAGTTCGTTACAATGCCTTCCACTACTGTTCCAAATGACAGAGACAGCTTTCAGAACTGGTTATATAAGATACCAGGGAAGACTTGCAAGGAGGGTGGTCGCGATGCATGTGTTTCTGGAACAGATGGGGGCTCGGTACCGTGGCTTAATTCATAGCCTGTGTCTGTAACTTAGCGCCCTTCCGGCAACTGAATTTCTTAAGAGTTCTACCTCTATTCTGTAAAACTGACTTTACACAAATAGCGATAGCTGCCTTCTCCCTTATATTACCACGTTCGCCACGACCAGAGCCAGATCTCAGTTTCAGGGTTCTTTTGACCGCATTAATACATCTACAAAAACGGTCAGCCTGTTTCATTTACTACTTATGTGTTTTCTTTTTTCCTGAAAGAGAACAGATATGGATATCAACCGTCTAACAAAGACACGCGATGACCTCTGTGGAATCCAGCAGTATTACACGCAGAGTCTGGGCCCGGGCAAGTATACGACGATGAATCTAGTTCCTGATGCGAAGAAGGTCAATCCTCTTGCATCTGAGCAGCAGCTCATGTATCCTCGTGAAGGATATGGGCTAAACAATGCTCACGTAGATTCTGATTCCATGTTACGTAATGAGTCATCATTCAAGAGCAACAGATGCCAGATTCGTGCACAGGCTCGCCCCTTTCTAACTGTCCCTTATATGGCGGGTGGCCGTGGCAATCCGGATGTTGAGAGCAATCTGCTGCATGCTGAGCAGGTAAAGCAGATGAAGGAATGCGGGACAATCGCGGAGACACAATTCGTTGGTGCGTTCACACCTCTAGTGCCTTCCCTTGCTGACAATATCCAGAACCCCAAGAATCTCATTCCTGAGGTGGCGGCTGCTGGATGGATGCGTGCTGGAATCCCCAGCCGCTCTTATATGCGCGATATCAACTGTTGAACTTTTTAGAAAAAAGTTCGCAAAAAGGCTCTGAACTTTTTAATAAAATGCTCGCAAAAAGGCTCTGAGCCCTCATTAATATTTTATTTTCTCAGCATGCTTCTGCAGCTAAGAAGATAAAATACCAATACAAGGTCCAATCATATAAAGCTATAATACTTCTAATATTCATAATGGACCGAGTGAATTCCAAATATAATGAATTATGTAATGAAGCAAGTGATATTAATGAACATCTCCCGACACTCTACCGATATGCTAGAGAGTCTGAGAGTATTTTTGAAACTGGTGTAAGGGGATGTGTCTCAAGTTGGGCATTTACGAAGGGTCTACTGGAAAATGGGAAATCTGAAAAGAAACTCTTCCTAAATGATATCTTCACTTGCGATATTACGACCCTACTTGATTCTACAAAAAATCTACCTGTAAAGATTGATTATAAATGGATAAATAATCTTCAACTTGACTTACCATATTCAGTTGACCTTACATTTATTGACACCTGGCATGTATATGCACAGCTAAAACGTGAATTAGCAAAGTTTAGCAAGGTAACCAAAAAATACATTATAATGCATGATACCGTGGCAGATGGTATATATGGAGAAAGCGTGCGAATGGGTATGAATGCTCAGTGGCAGTCAATTGAATCTGGATTCCCCATTGAAGAAATCAATTGTGGATTGCAAAAGGCGATTGACGAATTTCTGAGAGATAATGCTGACTGGACACTTGATGTGCGCTATATAAATAATAACGGGTTGACAGTTCTACGAAGAGTTTGACATCTTGTAAAAAACGAAAATAACTCAATTCTCTAATGATAATTAAAAATAAGCCCCCCGGACTCCTCTAGCTACTAATATTTTTTCTACAAATATTGTTAATGGCCTTTCTCCTCTAATACTACCTCAGCCTGGCTTAGGCACGTATAATTACTATATGGCATCATTGCGTGTAGGGAATAGCATAAATATTAACTTAAATGGTAGTGCTCTCGACAGACCAAGTTCTGGGACATTTTACTATACTATCTGGATGCAGTCAGATAAAGCAGGATCATTTCCTGAAATGGCAGTCTCACTTATAATTTTAAAAGTTGTTTAATACTACTCTTCGGCTAATTAAGAATTACCATGGTGTTTATGGTCAGTTGCTATCTTTGTAATTGCTGCAATTGCTAATGCCGCAGTTGTTTGGGAATCTGAGCGATCCTTAGTATCTTCTGCCTTTTCAGAATCTTCTGCCTTTTCAGAATCTTCAGATGCAGGCTCTACTGTTACACTAATACGTTTTCCACAACATGTTCCTCTTAACTTCTTACGATGTATAAATCCAGCGATAAGTGTTAGGACAGATACAATACTACCGGAGCTTGCTCCTAGAATTGTAGTTAAATCTAGTGTTGATGTGGCAGTTGAGCTAGAAGATAAAGCTATATAGGATGGAGTAGAGGTAAATGATGGATAATATGTGGCACTAGGAGTTTGAGTAGATGTTGAACTTAGAGTGTCTGAGGATGTAGAAGTTTGAGATAAGGTTGGTGAAGATGTAGAAGTCGGCGTAGGTGATAGTGTAGGAGTTTGAGTTGAAGTTAACGAAAATATAAATGTCGCAGTAGCAGTATCTGAAAAAAGTGGTGGTGGAGGTCCAGGTGGGGGGGACTGCATGCTATAAAGACATATATTATTCCGGAATAACCACAGTTAATTTTTAAAACAATTAATGGTTAGATATAATGGATGACCCCTTTGCGATTTTAAAACACCCCTTCGAGAATTCAGAAAATCCTCAAACGTATGCAGAAAATGTATGGACAAAGGTTCACAAAGAGCCAGCCCGGCACATGCTAGGTCTTGTAGGAGGTAATGAAGTCAGCTTACCAGAGGGAAATATGGTAGATGTAGAATCTGATCTGAGGGGGCTGAATTTCCCACTAACATACTCACCTGGGCGTCAGTATCAGCCACCACCACTGAAGCAATCAATAATCAATCGCAAGTCTACAAAGGGATCTGTTAAGATTGATGTAACTCCTAGACATCTACCTGCCATTCAGATGTGGTCATATGCAGCTACGTTTGCCCCAGTGCCAATGAAAGTTACCCAGTGTGGTCGCCCTGAGAAGTATTAAGGCCCAGAATTAGATGAATGAATTGGATCTCGTTGTAGCGTGCCATTGTGAAAAGCATCCTCAGATGCATATTAAAAAACCTGGTAATATCATTGAACCATTAAGTAATAAGGTGACATATGTAGACCCACAGTGTGCAGATAGAACATGGGCAGAGATTCCATCTCTCTCTAAAAAATACGTATGGGGAGAGAATTGTTCTGTATATAGTGAACTCAGATTGGGAGCTCGTGTTCTCAAGAGGAGCGGAGATCCCCAGCTACTAAATATTCTAAGAGAAAGCTATCGTATTCTGAAACCTGGAGGATTTGTAATGTTCCCCCTTGAATCGGGTTTATATTCTAAAGAATCAATTGAAACCTTGAAGGAAGCTCCTGAAATAAAGCCTCAGTATACTATTTCAATTGTTGAAGCAAGAGATTCACCGTTTATACTTGGTCATCTTTCTAGACCCACTGGCGAGTGGACATTCACTAAAGAAAATGTAATTATTTTTACAAAAAAAGAGACCGTGGGTGGGTTTAAGAAAAAGAAGAGACGTGCAACAAGAAAAAAACGAGCAATTCGATAGACTTTTTCTAGTAGGCATTTAGAGGATGACATCCACTAGGTCAAAATACGATAATTTCCATCAGGAGGACGATATGAGAATTACATCATATTCAATTCGCTATCAACTAGATAAGCCAGAGCATAATTGTCCTTCTTCCTTTCCGGCTGAGCCAACAATTCGTCTCCAGTATTCAGGTGCTTCTTGGCCTCAAGGGCAATGGAAGACCGATATTGAATCGGATCTATTCAATATCAATCGCCTTGGAAACCGTGTTAAGAATAATGCAATCCAGTATGATCCTGAAACAAATAAACTTAACCAGAAGTCGATGGTAAATGCCGAAGATTTGACTCTAGGTGTAACACACCAGAGACTATATAATCCTCCCTGCACTCTACGTGCGACTGGATGGAACCGCTGGGACTCTCTGCACCACAATCCTCAGGATAATTTTGAGACACCCTTTGATTTCTTTGTTCCTTCTCGCACACAGTCAAAGGACGAGTGGGTAAAGCAAGCGTGCTACAAGAGAATGGATGAGTCGCTACACAAGCATTAATGCTACACAAGCATTAATGCTACACAAGCATTAATGCTAGACAAGCTTACTAAATTTAGCCACCTGGTGTCTAACTTTAGCATCACTTAATCTGCCTATTATATTTTATACTAAACGGTAGTATGGAGTTTGCAGCCTTATCAGGATTAGTAGCAATAGGATATGCCGTTTCACAACTTGCATCTCCTTCAAAGCCTACAAAGGAGGGGTTTCACACACTTGGATTAGGTGTTCAACCTCAAAACACGCCCCCATCCGAGCCTGTAATGCCAGTTCCTAGCGAATATTATACAGTTGGAATTCAACAGTTTTTAACGAAGGATGAATCCAATCAGATTTCTAGCCTCAATAGCCGCTTGAATGCAATAGCCGCTAGTGGGAATTCCCAAGCTATACAGGCAATGAGAGCTCAGATACACACGATAACAGAGAGAGCTGCTACTCGTAAATCACAGGCGCGCGGTAGTGATTTAACGAGAGCCGGCTCAAATACGGCTATGGCTGGAACAGAGTTAGATATGATGTATAAGACACCCGGCGGTCAGACATATCCTTCTGAGCCAAACGCCGGCCCTAAATACGGAGGCCCTCTAGCGTATGCGACATCTCTCCCCCCACTACGCAACCCCAATGTAGCCCAAGGTCCCAATGGTCTTGTAGGTCAGGGACCTATGCCCGAGCCTATTCAATCTGCAACTCCTCTCGTTAAGATGGTCAGCTCAGGCGTGGAAGCCTCTTCTGCCTGGATTAAGGGTGATTCGGTCGTGAGTGCCTTGAGTGGTCAGACAGTGAATGCTGGTGACTTCAAGCACAATAACATGCAGCCATTCTTCGGAGGAAGAGTGAAGCAGAACATGACGTCAACTGTGAATACGAGCAAGCTTGATATGTTCACGGGTGCTGGAACAACCCAGCTTCAGAAACAAGAAATTGCACCTATGTTCAACCACAATCAGCCTTTTGGTCAGCCCTTTGGAAATGAGGCAAATGCTGACTTTGTGCGCAGTCGTATTGTCGAGCCTGGGCGTCGCAATAATGAGAAGCCCTTTGAGCCCACGCGCGTTGGTCCTTCCCTAGGTGAGAAGGGTGGTATCACTGGTAAGGGCGGATTTCAGCAAATGGAGGTGAATGAAATCATGAAGCGTGCTATGCCCACCTCAGACAAGCTCCGTGTGGCCAACAATCCCAAGTTATCTTACAATAACCAAGTAATCCCTGGTGCCCACTTTATTGGTAATGCCGCCCTAGATTCAGGCGAAGTCCGCAAATACAGACCCGATACCTTCTTCCTCAATGAATCCGGTGAGCGCAATGGTGTAGCTACTGGTGAGGTTACAAAGGAGACGTCCAGACCCACGCAGGTTCTCAAGTATACGACACGCACAGACACGACCGACGAGCTACTCGGAACTCCTGCATCTCAGGAGGCCTTCAAGTCTTACGTGGCTGGAGACTACAGAGCGCCTATGGGCCAGCAGTTCGGCGGCGCTGGATACCGTAACAATGACGGGTCTACATATGGCGCTGGCTCTCGTGATGACTATGGTGCGTCATCCATTGAAATCAGACCCAATGAGCGTGAGGGAACTCAGGACCGTGTCATGGGCTTGAACTTAGCTCCTGCGGATACAGGCCTAGTGGCCGTGCACTATGACGACGATGCTCGCCCTACACGCCGCGGTGAGACCGTTGGCAATATTCGCCAGACTGGAACGCCCGTTGGATATGCTGGTGGTGCTCCTTCCATTACAACCTGGGATCCTACGGATGTGGCGCGCACGACCATAAAGGAGACGACGGTTGACTGGGACTACCGTGGTATTTCTGGCCCTGGTGCGGGCCCTGAGCGTCTGAAGGTGTATGACCCTAATGATATTGCCAAGCCCACGCAGAAGTCTCAGCTATCTGCGGATTCTCGTATTGCGGGCCCGGCCATTTCTGCGAACAAGGACTTTATGAGCCACGAGTCTGCATATAATATGCGCAAGAATGAATCTAAGACAACCGTTTCTAAGCTACGTAAGCCTCTAGCGGGCAATGGTAATATCGCGGTATTCAAGGGTGACATTAGACAGACGGCCAAACGCCTTAATGCGGATGATATGAATGACCGTGCCATGGCGGTTAACAGAGTTTCTGGAATTACACCTGGCACAGCTGACCTAGGACGTGTGCAATACAGACTACCACTCAAGTTAGATGTGAGTATGGAGCGTAATATGCAGGTAATGGTGGATGCGGTTGAGAATAATCCTCTCAACCAGTCACTAAGAAAGAATGCCATTCGTGATTCCATGGCGATTGAACAGATGCAGGGTAGGCGATAAATGTCTAAAGATAATTTACACTTATAATACATATGGATACTTCCGCCAGCGTAAAGAGTGAGCAATCGGCTTCGGTAACTGATACATTTGTTTCATATGATAATACGATAGAACTTGATGCCGGCGTAAGTGTAGGAAATGACAATGCCTCTATTGGAGTCGATGTATCTATTAAGACAGGAACATCTGCTTCTGCCTCAGCGGGTCTAGATGGTAATAATGTTAACGCGGAGGTAGCCTATTCAGATGTTACTTCCGCTACTGTAACGGTAGAAGCTGCCGTTGATTATAATGGCGTTGGCGCCAGTGTATCAGGGGACGCTTATGTTAAGAGTGGAACCGAAGTAAGTGCCAATGTATCGGTTGGCGAAAACGGTGTGGCTGCGGGCGCAGAGGTTTCCACAGGATCATGTGTTGGTGCAGATGCTTCTGGTCAGATAGACCTACGTGAGGCATCTGTATCTGCTGGCGCAGGTGTTAGTGCAGGTGTAGACCACTTTGAAGCTGGAGGCTCTGGAGAAGCTACATTCAAGGATGGCAAGGCTACGGTAGGAGTAAGTGGCGATGTTGCAGCAGTTCTTGGGCTTGAAGTTGATGTGAGTGTAACTGTAGACACAAATCAAATTGAGAAGGATGCTCAGGCTGCTATTGACTTTGCCAAGTCTGAGGAAGTCAGGCTGGCTGCGGAGGAGGCTAAGAGGGTTGCTGAAGAGGCTGCTAGAAAGGCAGCTGAGCAGGCTGCTAAGGAGGCTGAGGAGGCTAAGAGACTTGCCGAGGAGGCTGTTAGAAAGGCTGCTAAGGAGGCCGAGGAGGCTAAGAGGGTTGCTGAAGAGGCTGCTAGAAAGGCAGCTGAGGAGGCTAAGAGAGTTGCTGAGGAGGCCGAGGAGGCTGCTAGAAAGGCTGCTGAGCAGGCTGCTAAGGAGGCCGAGGAGGCTAAGAGACTTGCCGAGGAGGCTGCTAGAAAGGCTGCTGAGCAGGCTGCTAAGGAGGCCGAGCAGGCTGCTAAGGAGGCTGAGGAGGCTAAGAGACTTGCTGAAGAGAAAGCTGCTAAGGAGGCTAAGAGAGTTGCTGAGCAGGCTGCTAAGGTAGCTGAGGAAGCTGCTAGAAAGGCTGCCGAGGAGGCTGCTAGACTTGCTGAGCAGGCTGCTAAGGTAGCCGAAGAGGTTGCTAGAAAGGCATCCGAAGAGGCTGCTAGAAAGGCCGCAGAAGAAGCTTCTATGCAAACTCGCAAGGCGATTGAAGATGCACAAAAAAGAATAACAGAGCAAGCATCGAAGGGCACAAATACAGTAAAAAGATGGTTCAAGTGGTAATGCGCTAAATACTTAAGACCTCTATATCATCTTATGTCAGAATGCAGACACGTGGAAAAAGTTATTTAATTGTTGGTCCACCAGGATGTGGTAAATCCCGATGGATCAGACAAGCAGCAGCTGCCGCTGGTCATACATTATTTAGATGGAATTGCCGAGATGACCGTGCTCTAAGACAGGGGCGCGAGCTGCTGCATGGTCTAGTGAGAACCAGAGAGCCCACGTGGGTATGGCTTGAAGGTGCAGACGATATCACGCTAGATGCCCAGGCATTCCTACGCCGCATTTTAGAAACTGCTTCAGTTCAAGTGACATGTGTTCTTGAAGTTCGTCGCTTAGAGTGCATGGCAGAGCCCATTCAATCAAGATGTATCCTAAAACGCCTGACACATTCATCTGACATTACACCCAGGCAAAGGCAAATACATTTACAGTGGTCGCACCCAGATGACCATAAGGCTCCATCTGTCAAGACTCCTTCTACACTAGATGAGCTAAAGTATGCTAGGCTCCAGGGTGCAGACCCTTATAAGGTAATGACACAGATTATCAAGGGTCACGAGCTAGAAAGGGAAGTTCTGAAGAGATCCATAATGGGTATGAGTCCATGGATTCTCAGTGCATGGGTTTTAGGACAGATGCCTAAAGTTACAGATTGCTAAACAATGAGATGAAATTAACTACGGTAATAAGCTCCGTAAATGATAATGCTGAATACTATATGTTTATTCCAAAACAAATAAAATTCTGGAATAAATTTAACATTCGCTTCATTGCAGTTTTCGTGGGAATTCTTCCTCCTGCTCTTGAACCATATAGAGACAATATTATTGTATGGGATACCATGCTTTATTTAAATACAGTATATCTTGGGCAGAATTTACGTATGTATTATTCTGCATTACTTGACTTGCCGCCTGGTGAAGGAGTGATGTTAACAGATATGGATATGCTTCCAATGAATGCAACCTATTATACATCTGGTCTTGAATCTTTTACGGATGATGATTTCATTTATTATAGACACATTGAAGGAAACGAAATATTCATGTGCTATAATACGGCCCATCCGAGCCTATGGTCAAAGCTATTCAATATAAAATCCCGTGCCGATATTGAAAATCGTCTTTTCAAGGAATATAACTTTGCATTTAACGGAACACCTGGAACAAACGGATGGTTTACAGACCAATATATAATGTATAATACTTTGAAAGATGATTCAAGACTTCGAATCTTAAATCGGCCAATAAAGCGCCTTGAGATGGATGAGTTTGTAGAGAGGCTGCAGAATGGAGAAACTAATTTTGTTGGCGAATACGACGATGCTCATTTTCATAGGAGTTACTACCAAAATGAACAATTAATTTTGAATGCAGAGGCGCAAATGGCGTTTTTTACGAGATTTTAATCTGACCGAGGCTGGTAGCATAATGGATATTCAAGATTCATCCGCCGCTATTTACAGTGAGGCTAAATCTGAATACACGAAGCAACTCGTTTACAATTTCCAACCGGCTCTGCTACGTTTCTTTCTGAACCGATTTTCTGAAGGTAAACAGTCTCCGCTAGTAACGTCGAGGTCAAAGTCTGCATTATCAGAATTCCAGGATTCATTGTCTCAGATTCCCGAATGGAATCTGGATAAGGTGCGAAGTGAAACAATGACACTTCTGCAGACTATCCAGTGTGATTACACGGAAGAATTAATTACAGCGGTATTTGTTGCTCACACGAAGATTCTATCTGCTATCAGACTTCATTCAAAGCCCCGGCGCAAGATAAATATCACAGTCCCTAAGCCTGACCATTTCATGCATCGTGCAATGTCTGAATGCAGTAGACTTCTTTGGTCAAACATATATTTGTTTAGCGATTCAGTGTCATCACTTGAGAGACAGAAGAATATGAATGAGGTCAATCGCTTTTTAGAAGAGGGAATTCTCCAGGCAGTTCGCAATCTACTACCGGTTAAGTCAATTCTAAGAGACAGTCTCCAGGAGGATGATGGGGATGAAGTTACAGGGGCCCCTGATACAGGTGTCCCTGAAACAGGTGTCCCTGAAACAGGTGTCCCTGAGGAAGGTGTCCCTGAGGAAGGTGTCCCTGAGGAAAGTGTCCCTGAGGGAGGTGTGCGTGAGGAAGGTGCACATGAGGAAGGTGCCCCTGAGGGAGCAGATGCGCGTGACGGAGCAGCTACACCTGTAATCACACGCCTGGATGAGAATGGTGTCCCTACAAATATAGGTAGACCTGAGCATATGGGTCCTCCTTTACCTTCGGTTGTACCTTCGGTTGGACCTTCGGTTGTACCTATGGGTTCCCCTGTTCCTGTAACTCCAAAGCAAGAAACTCTTGTCATTGATACTGAGCGCTCTGTGGGATTCACCGGTATTGACTCTATTTTCGGAACAAGTGGAGAAGCTGAGCTACGTGCTTCCATCGAAGAAAGCGATGATCTCAAGATTATTGGCGACCTAGAAGAGCTTGATATGGGTGAGATTGAGGAAATTAATGCACCCGTTGCCTTAACTCCTTTGTCTGCTGATGACTATGAGTCACTGTAAGCTGCGCTACGCTTTATACGCTGTGCTTTTAGCTGCGCTTTTAGCTGCGCTTTCAGCTGTGCGTTATACTATGCGTTTTATTCTAAAACCTATGCTCAGAAGTTAACAAATGTCCCTAGAAGTCTTCATCTGGATTGTAATCGGTGGCATTATTGTCGCAGCACTCGGAGCCGGCTCAGTATACTATGTGCAAGAAATCCCCACAAATAAACAACTAACACGCGATTTCATCATCGGCGCCGCATTCACTGGATTCCTATATCCTCTCATACCTGAGTCATTTGATGAAATGAAAAGTGCAATAACAGCTACGGCAGGAGAATTAAATACAAAGCTATCTTCCGGCTCTACACTAGATCCTGATGTAAAAATAGGGCCTGCGAATTTTTAGGGTGCTCTTCAAAGATAATTTATAGATAGATGACAGACATTAATAGAAAGTTAAATACTCAGTTAACGTTACTTGGGCAGAATATTCAACTTTTAGTAAATACCGTTTCAGCACAAACCCCTGTGGCCATTGGACAAACTGGCTTTACTGGTTTTACTGGATTCACTGGCTTTACTGGACCACCTGGGGATGCATATGCAACTGGCTGTACTGGGGTAACAGGATTCACTGGATTCACTGGATTCACAGGATTCACTGGATTTACTGGACCAACTGGATTCACTGGCTTTACTGGATTCACTGGCTTTACTGGATTTACTGGACCAACTGGACCAACTGGATTCACTGGCTTTACTGGATTCACTGGATTCACTGGATTCACTGGATTCACTGGACCAACAGGATTCACTGGATTTACTGGATTCACTGGATTCACTGGATTCACTGGATTCACTGGACCAACAGGATTCACTGGATTTACTGGCCTAGCCACACAAATATATTCAGATTTCACTGGACCAGGAAATAGCTTAGGATACCCAATGGACTTATATTTAAATGTTACATCAGGAGATTTAAGTAAATATAAGGGGGCTGGTATAATTACAACAATAGTTGGCGATGGAACTGCGGGATTTTCTGGAGATGGAGGGCAGGCTACTAATGCTCAATTAAATGATCCATATAACTCTGCTATAGATTCTGCAGGTAATATTTATATAGCAGATGCAAATAATCATAGAATTCGTAAAGTAAATACTTCAGGCATAATTACAACTGTTGCTGGTAATGGAAGTAGTGGATTTTCTGGAGATGGAGGGCAAGCTACCAGTGCTCAAATATCTTATCCATATAGTGTTGCTGTAGATTCAGTAGGTAATCTCTATATTTCAGATATTGGTAATAATAGAATTCGTAAGGTAAATACATCAGGCATAATTACAACTTTTGCTGGAACAGGAACTAGTGGATATTCTGGAGATGAAGGTCTAGCTACAAATGCTAAATTTCAATCAGTATATTGCATTGCTGTAGATTCTGCAACAAATATATATATAGCAGATACTTATAATCATAGAATTCGTAAAGTAAATACTTCAGGCATAATTACGACTGTTGCTGGTAGTGGAGGATATGGGCAGTATTCTGGAGATGGAGCTGCCGCTTTTTTTGCTCTATTAAATACTCCATATAGTGTTGCTATAGATTCTGCAGGTAATTTATATATTGCAGATACAAATAATCATAGAATTCGTAAAGTAGATACATCAGGTATAATTACAACCGTTGCTGGAACTGGAAGTAGTGGGTTTTCTGGAGATGGAGGGCAAGCTACAAGTGCTAAATTAAATGGCCCGCTAAGTGTTGCTATAGATTCTGCTGGGAATATATATATAGCAGATACAACTAATTATAGAATTCGTAAAGTAAATACTTCAGGTATAATTACAACCGTTGCTGGTACTGGAGGCTATGGGTATACTGGAGATGGAGGACTAGCTACTAATGCTCTATTGGTGTATATAAGGTCGGTTACTATAGATTCTGCAGATAATTTCTATATAACAGGTACAACTAATAGAATTCGTAAAATTCAAACTAGTCCATGGACAAAAGTATCAAATATAACTGGAGCAAGAGGGTCTACAGGTGCAACCGGTTTTACTGGGGCAACAGGATTTACTGGATTCACAGGATTCACTGGATTTACTGGAGCAACCGGTTTTACTGGGGCAACAGGATTTACTGGATTCACTGGATTTACTGGATTTACTGGAGCAACTGGGCCTGCAGGCTTAGCTGGTGTGGTAGGAACGCAGATATATTCGGATTCTACTGGACCAGGAAATAGCGCAGGATACTCAAAGGACTTATATTTAAATGTTACATCAGGGGCATTAACTAAATATGAAGGGGGTGGCATAATTAAAACAATAGTTGGCAATGGAACTAATGGATATTCTGGAGATGGAGGTCAAGCTACTAATGCTCAATTATACAATGCAAATACTCTTTTTATAGATTCTGCAAATAATATCTATATAGCAGATACTACAAATCATAGAATTCGTAAAGTAAATACAGCAGGCATAATTACAACTTTTGCTGGTATAGGAACTGGTGGATTTTCTGGAGATGGAGGATTAGCTACTAATGCACAATTATATTATCCAAATAGCGTTACTATAGATTCTTCTGGTAATCTCTATATAGTAGATTATTATAATCAAAGAATTCGTAAAGTAAATACTTCAGGTATAATTACAACTTATGCTGGTACAAGTGGAGGATTTTCTGGAGATGGAGGTCAAGCTACCAGTGCACAATTATTGTATCCATATAGTGCTATTATAGATTCTGGAAATAACCTCTATATAGCAGATATGTATAATCATAGAATTCGCAAAGTAAATAGTTTAGGTATAATTACAACTTTTGCTGGTAATGGAAATCTAGGATTTTCTGGAGATGGAGGGCAAGCTACTAGTGCTCAATTAGGCTATCCACATAGCATTGCTATAGATTCTGCAGGTAATTTCTATATAGGAGATACTGAAAATCATAGAATTCGTAAAGTAAATAGTTCAGGTGGAATTACAACTTTTGCTGGAGGAACTCAAGGGTTTTCTGGTGATGGAGGGCAGGCTACCAGTGCTCAATTATATTATCCACATGGCCTTACTATAGATTCTGCAACAAATATATATATAGCAGATACTAGTAATAGTAGAGTTCGTAAAGTAAATACATCAGGTATAATTACAACTGTAGTTGGTACTGGAGGTATTGGATTTTCTGGAGATGGAGGTCTAGCAACTATTGCTCAATTTAATACTGTATATGGCATTGCTGTAGATTCAGCAGATAATCTATATATATCCGATTTTAATAATTATAGAATTCGCAAAATTCAAACTAGTCAATGGGCAAATGTATCAAATTTAAAAGGTACACAGATATATTCTAATTATAATCCACCAGAAAATATCACAGGGACACCAAATGACTTGCATTTTAATTTTACATCAGGGGCATTAAGTAAAAATCAGGGTGTCACTGGCATAATTACAACGGTAGCTGGTAATGGAAACTCTGTATATTCTGGAGATAGAGGATTAGCTACTAATGCTGGTGGAATGTTTAATACACAAGGTGTTGCTGTAGATTCTGTAGGTAATATCTATATAGCAGATACAAATAATTTTAGAATTCGTAAAGTAAATACATCAGGTATAATTACAACATTTGCTGGTAATGGGAATGCGGGATTTTCTGGTGATGGAGGGCAAGCTACTAGTGCTCAATTATTGTATCCACGAGGTATTACTATCGATTCGGCAAATAATGTCTATATAGCAGATTGTGATAATCATAGAATTCGTAAAATAAATACAGCAGGTGTAATTACAACGTTTGCTGGTACAAGTGGAGGATTATCTGGAGATGGAGGTCAAGCTACCGGTGCACAACTATACTATCCATATAATGTTGCTATAGATTCTGCTGGCAATGTCTATATAGCAGATATGTATAATCACCGGATTCGTAAAGTAAATACAGCAGGTGTAATTACAACTTTTGCTGGAGGAACTGGTGGGTTTTCTGGAGACGGAGGACAGGCTACAAGTGCTCAATTATTCTATCCACATAACCTTACTATAGATTCTGCTGGTAATTTCTATATATCAGATACAAATAATTTTAGAATTCGTAAAATAAATACATCAGGTATAATTACAACTTTTGCTGGTAATGGAAATCTAGGATTTTCTGGAGATGGAGGGCAGGCTACCAGTGCTCAATTATATTATCCACATGGCCTTGTTGTAGATTCTGCAAATAATATATATATAGCAGATACTTTTAATTCTAGCATTCGTAAAGTAAATACATTAGGTATAATTACAACTGTAGCAGGTGCTGCAGGAGATGGATATTCTGGAGATGGAATTCTAGCTACTTATGCAAGACTCTATTATCCAACTAGTCTTAGTATAGATTCAGCAGATAATCTATATATAGCAGATATGTATAATCATAGAATTCGTAAAATTCAATATAGTCCATGGGCAAACGTGCCAAGTTTAAGAAGTAGACAGATGTATTCTGATTATAGTCAACCAGAAAATAGCACAGGGACTCCAAATGACTTGCACTTGAATTTTACAACAGGAGCCTTAAGTAAAAATCAGGGGGTCACTGGCATAATTACAACTATAGCTGGTAATGGAATTGCGGGAATTTCTGGAGATGGAGGTCAAGCTACTAATGCTCAATTTTCTAATCCAAATGGTATTGCTATAGATTCTGCTGGCAATCTATATATAGCAGATACTGATAATGATAGAATTCGTAAAGTAAATACTTCAGGTGTAATTACAACTTTTGCTGGCACAGGAATTGGTGGATTTTCTGGAGATGGAGGGCTAGCTATTTATGCACAACTCGATTTTCCAAATAGCATTGCTATAGATTCTGCTGATAATATATATATAGCAGATTATTATAATCAAAGAATTCGTAAAGTGACAACGTCAGGTATAATTACAACGGTAGCTGGCAATGGAGTTCTCGGATTTTCTGGAGATGGAGGTCAAGCTACCGGTACACAACTCTACTATCCATACACTGTTGCTGTAGATTCTGCTGGCAATCTCTATATAGCAGACTTGTATAATCACAGAATTCGTAAAGTAAATACATCAGGTATAATTACAACTATCGCTGGTAATGGAAATCTAGGATTTTCTGGAGATGGAGGGCTAGCTAATAGTGCTCAATTATTCTATCCACATAGCGTTGCTGTAGATTCTGCAAATAATATATATATAGGAGATACTTTTAATTTTAGAATTCGTAAAATAAATACAGGAGGTGTAATTACAACTTTTGCTGGTAATGGGAATCCTGGATTTTCTGGAGATGGGGGGCAGGCTATTAATGCTCAATTACTTTATGCACATGGGATTACTATAGATTCTGCAGGTAATGTCTATATATCAGATTCTGATAATCAAAGAATTCGTAAAGTAAATACATCTGGTATAATTACAACGGTAGCTGGTACTGGAACTGGAGGATATTATACAGATGGAGTTCTAGCTACCAGTGCTCCAATAAATTATGCATATAGTATTCTTGTAGATTCTCAAGATAATCTCTATATATCAGATATTCATAATAATAGAATTCGCAAAATTCAATATAGTCCATGGGCAAATGTATCAAATTTAAGAGCGACACAGATATATTCGGATTCTAGTGCACCACAAAATAGTATAGGATATCTAAATGACTTGCATTTGAATTTTACAACAGGAGCCTTAAGTAAATATCAAGGGGGGGCTACTGGCATAATTACAACGGTGGCTGGTAATGGAAATAATGGATATTCTGGAGATGGAGTATTGGCTACTAATTCGTGGATTTATAATGCACGAGCGATTACCATTGATTATCTTGGTAATCTCTATATAGCAGATACTGAAAATCATAGAATTTGTAAAGTAAATAAATCAGGTATAATTACAACTGTAGCTGGTACTGGAAATCCTGGAGGATATGGAGATGGAGGTCAAGCTACTAGTGCAACGTTAAATAATCCATCTTCTGTTGCGGTAGATTCTGCTGGTAATCTCTATATAGCAGACTTGTATAATAACAGTATTCGTAAAGTAAATACTTCAGGTGTAATTACAAGATTTGCTGGTTATATAGGTGCAGGATATTCTGGAGATGGAGGGCAAGCTAACACTAGTAAATTAAATTATCCAGAAAGCATTATTGTAGATTCTGCTGGTAATCTCTATATAGCAGACGTATATAATTATAGAATTCGTAAAGTAAATACTTCAGGTATTATTACAACTGTAGCTGGTAATGGAAATCAAGGGTTTTCTGGTGATGGAGGTCAATCTATAAGTGCTCAAATTAATAATGCATATTGTATTGCTATAGATTCTGCTAATAATCTATATATAGCAGACAGTGATAATAATAGAATTCGTAAGGTAAATACAGGAGGTATAATTACAACTTTTGCTGGCACAGGAATTGGTGGATTTTCTGGTAATGGAGGGCAGGCTACCAGTGCTCAATTAAATACCCCAACTGGTGTTACTATAGATTCTGCTGGCAATATGTATATAGCAGATGTTAATAATAATTTAATTCGTAAAGTAAACACAGGAGGTATAATTACAAATTTTGCTGGTAGTGGAACTGGAACTCTAGGATTCTCTGGAGATGAAGGTCTAGCTACTAATGCTCAAACATTTTATCCATATAGTGTTGCTGTAGATTCTACTGATAATCTCTATATATCAGATAGATATAATGGTAGAATTCGTAAAATTCGAAATAGTCCATGGATACAAGTTTCCAGCTTTGTTGTCAGATAATATGCTAAAAGTTTAGTTGTTCGGCAAATGCAAAAAC
>Ga0114958_10001468_pt1 | contig 18582 bp, 20 predicted proteins | sample C_130208_EF_Meta_FD_89577 | JGI IMG/M metagenome (GOLD analysis project Ga0114958, IMG submission 89577) | Freshwater microbial communities from Lake Croche, Canada to study carbon cycling - C_130208_EF_MetaG | ecosystem: Environmental > Aquatic > Freshwater > Lake | place: Lake Croche, Canada...
ATTTATATATGAATATAAACCAAAACCAAAACTAATGAAAATAAATATTGCTGCAATGCCTATAAAAATTGATAGGATAGTTAGTATACTTCTTGTTTTTCTCTTTTTTAGACTTTTTAATGAATAATTAACTATTTCACAATTTTCAATTTTTTTATTTAAAAAAGTAACAATGTCCTCACCAAGGTCTATCTTAATAATTTGTTTTTTATCATGGTATATCCACCCAGGTTGTACTTTTGATTTACCCGGATAATCTGGAAAAATTTTATCAAATTTTATTTTATCAGTTATTTTTATAACAAAATAAACTGAGTTTACTTTAACTTCTTTAATTTTATCAATTTTATTATCACCAGAAAATATACTTCCTGTAAAAAACCCTCCTGTAAATTTATGCATAAACTTTAATTATAAATTTATTTAATTTTTAAGTAAATTTAAAGAATAAACATTTAAAATAAAAAAAAATGGATAAAACGGATGAAATGGATGAAATGAATAATATTGAACTTATTAACATTATTAAAAAAAAAAGAGGTAGAAAACCTAAAAATTCTTCAATTGAGGAAATTGTAATTATTGAGAAAAAAAAACGTGGTCGTAAAAAAAAATATGAAATTGAAAATTTTGATAAAATTGTTAATAGAGAACATATAAACAATTTTAATCATAATGTAGTATATTCGGATGACGAAGAACTTGTAGATAATCAAGAAAATATTAAAAATATATCATTTGGTAATTTAAATATAACAGTAAGTCAAAAAAATATATCAGAAAATATAAATATATGTAATTATAAAGGATTACTTACAAATTCAGTTAATTCAACACAATTAATTAATGAAAATGAATTAGAATCAGATGAAGAAAAAGAAATATCAATTGAAAATATTCTTGGTAAAGAACGTTTTTATAAAGAAAATAAAAAATACATAACAGATTTTTCAGAAAATATTAAAGACCAGTCATTAAAACGTATGCGCGTTGTTACTTGTTTAAATAATATTATAACTGATAATGAATGGCCAATTGATTGTAATATCTGTTGTTGGTGGTGTTGTCATAAATTTGAAAATATCCCATGTACATTACCAACTAAATATGACCCATTAAGAAAAAGATTTACTTTTACTGGTATGTTTTGTTCATGGAATTGTTCAAAAGCATATAATTTAAATATGTCTGATTATAAAAAAATTGAAAGAAATGGTCTTATAACATTTTTACTTCAACAATTATATGGTATAGATACTGCTATAAGAATAAAACCAGCACCACCTAGAGAAACATTAAAAATGTTTGGGGGTTATCTTGATATATTTGAATTTAGAAATAGGTACACAATTGTAGATTGTTATCATTTAAATTTAGATAAACATAATTTTATATATCCAGAAATATCAGAAGTTACAAATATTAAAGTAAAATCTGAAAAGAAAAATTTAAGACTTCAACGAAGTTGAAGACTTTAAAGAAATTAATTTTATTTTTTTAAAATTTTTTGTAAAAAAAGATAAACTACCATTCCAAATATAAAAAATAAAATATAATTTTTTACATTTTCATTTACATTTCCAAAATTTTCTTTTAAAAGATTATTCATTTTATTTGGTATATAAACATTATTATTTAAATTACCATTAACCCATTCTGGATGTTTAATTATTATATAATTTTTAACAATATCTTCAAATTTAGGATGCTGTATCATTTTTATTAAATTAAAATCATCATCACCGCTTTTATCAAAATTTACAGAAATATTATCGGAATATCCAACTCTTTCATTTTTAACAATTTCTTTAACACTTTCTTTAACATTACTTGATTCGTCTTTAATGTTATTAATATTATTATTTGATTTTTTAAGAACATCTCCACTTATAAGTGTTTTTAATTTTTCAATTTCTGCTTGAGTATCTTTAATTTGATCAGATCCTAGATAAAATGCATCTGATAATAGTGCAAAATTTAATCTACTCATTATTATTAATAATAATTTTTATTTTTTTTTTAAGATTAATTAAATTTAAGATTAATTAATTTTTCTACAAGAATTGTTGTTCTTTTTTTAACATTTCTTCATCAAAATTTAACTTATATTTAATTCAAGTCCACCTCCTTTTTTTCCTTTTTTTATTACTTTTTTAACAGTAACATTTTTTACAATTTTTCTTGAATCCATGCTTATAGATGATAAACTTGAATCACTTGATGCAATTGAAAAACGATCATCTTCTTCAATTGGTGAATTATCATAATAAACATTTTGTGGTGGTATTTGTTTTTGAAATGTTGCTACGGATGGATGATTACTTGCTAAAGGTGTTCCATTAAAAAGACTTTGGTCAATTGATGGACCTTTCATTTCCTGACGTTGTCCACGTGTTTCCATAGGTTTTGGAAATGTATTTTGTTGGGGTTGTTGTTGCATATTAGGAGGTGGTGCTTGTTGTTGCTGATACATTCCAGTCATATTTGGTGGTTTACTCATTTCTTTCATACCTTGTCCCATTGCTCCCATCATTGATGCCATAAAATTTGGATTATTTTGTGCAAGAAGACCATTTACCCCAGGTCCTTTTAATAAAGTATTTGTAAGATGAAACATAAATGCACTTCCTCCAAGTGTAAGTAAAAGTTCTATTTCTGGAGCAACTTCTGCTTTTCCTCCATATTTTTCATGAAGTTTTTCAAAAATATTATCATAGTCATCTACGCTTTCCATAACATTTTCAGACCATCCTTCAAGTTTAACATGAAATGGATCAAATTTTTTATTTAAAAATTCTAATCCAGTAACACATGCCATTAAACATCTTCTTGAAAATTTAATGGCAGATTGTGTTTCAATAAATTTTTTAATTTTTTGATATTCAAACATCATTTCTTCATAATTTGATGTCATTGTAAATTTTTTAGAAAATTCAAATCCTTTTTTTTCAAGTGCTTGAATTTTAATTAAAAGATCTTGTTTCATTTTTTGTTTATCTTCCCATGTATCTTTGGGGGTAGTTGTAGTTGTATCACCATTTTTTTCTTGAGAAAACGTGCTTTGTTCTGATTCACTTTCATATGAACTTTGTTCAGAAACTTCAGACATTTCATTATTAGTTTTTTTAGGATTTGAAAATGCAGAATAATTATGTTCTTGTGGTTTTTGATAAATATTACCATTTTCCTTTTTTCTTAGCACTTTTTTAGTTTTTTTAACACGTTGTTGGTTAAATTTATCAAATTTATCAGATTTATCAAATTTATCATTAATGATAGAATTAGATTTACTAGACATAGATAAATCAGAATCTGAATCACTTTCACGGTCTCTTATAATTTGAATACCTTTTACTGGTTCAATATTTTTTAATGATATATTTTTTCTTCTTGAATCATTTTTTTCAACTCTAATAATATTTTCTTCATCAGATGAGTCATTCATCTTAATTTATTTCTTTATCTTTAAAAATTAAAATTAATTTAGTTCTTTAACGCAAATAAAATTAATTATACACCCCTTCTCTAATCCATACATTACATACATATTTTATACCTGATTCAACAGGCGTTCCTTGGTGTAATGCTAAAGGATGACATTGGTTACTATTATCTGCTAATGGTCTAAACATAATACCTCCGTATTTAGGTGGTTTAATATCTTTATTAAGATTAGGAAAACTTGTTGCACCTCCTGTAAATTCATCATTAAGATAAATTAACATAGTTAAAACACGTTGCCCACTTTCTTGTACAAATTTTGTACAAGAAATATCTGAATCGCAGCACGAATCATGGTGTTCTTTATAAAACCCACCAGATTCATATTGCACAACTTGTAAAGGTTCTGCGTTTTCAATATTATTGCCATTTATATCACATACTTTTTTAATAATATTATAAACAATCGGGTCATCTTTATATAACCATGCTGTTTTGCTTTTTCTAACATTATTATCAAAACCTCCGGTTATTTCAGATTCTTTAAATAATTCTTTTGCTTTAGCAATTATATGGTCTGCATCAGATGCAGATATAAAATTATTATAACTAACTGGTAATGTATAACTTGCATCAGTTGATGAAAAACCATTAACACTGTATTTTGATTTAAATCCAGGTTTAACCAAAATTACCAAAATTACCAAAATTACCAAAATTACCAAAATTACTTTATCCATTCTATTTTATTTAAACTTTAACATTATTAAAATTCAATTTAAAAATATAAATTTAAATAAAATAAAATGAATAAAAATAATCCTAACGATAATTGGAAACATTCAGATCTAGATCCTAATTATGTTAATTATTCACCATGGATATATAAAAAAACAAATAAAAATACTATAAGATATTCTGCTGGTATTTTACCATATACATTTGATCAACAAGGCAAACTTTTTTTTTTATTAGGAAAAGATACAGACGGAGATTGGTCAGATTTTGGAGGAAGATGTGAATTTAAAGATCACAATGATCCAATAAATACAGCATCAAGAGAATTTTATGAAGAAACTCTTGGCGCTGTTTTAAATATACAAGAATGTATTGCATTAATGAATGATACACATCAAATTATTTCTAAAACACTAAATGGGTCACCATATTATATGTACCCAATTTATATAAATCTTTTAAATTATACAGATACATTTAATAAAACTTCAAATTTTTTAAAATATCAATTTGATGTACAACAAATTTCAAAATTAATTGAAAAAGTTGCAATTAGGTGGGTATCAATGGATACTCTTTTAAATTGTATAGAAAATAATGAAACAAGAACACCTATACCACTTCGCGGTGTATTTTATAAAACTGTTCTTGAATTTAAAGAGAAATTGATTTATTTACAACGTTAACTTTATAACTTTTCATTGAAAGATTATCTAAAAATGAAAGATCATCAAATGAATCAATGTTCCATTTATTAAAAATATTTTTTTTTAAATTAAAATTAATATCATTTAATAATACACCATTATCAAGACATTCTTTTAATTGTTTTTTAATTTGAATTTTAGTTAATGGTTTTTCAATAATAATTATTGTTTCGGTATTAATTATCACATTTGATTTAAATTTTTTAAATATACAAAATGTTATTGCCTGTAAGTAACAATCGGCAAGATCATCTTTTTTTTTACTATTTTCAAATTGTAATTTAAATTCATTTTTTTCATTAAATTCGTTTAATTTTATTTTAGCAATAATTACACCAGTTTTTTTTGTTTGAGAATATTTACTTTTAACTTTTGATTCAAGTTTTATTTCAGGACCAGTATAACATTTTAATTTATGTTTAGGACTAAAAAATTCAATTGAAGTTATTTTATCAATAGAGTCAACGACTCCCCTAATATAAAAATAACTTTGTAAACATCCACCTATTATCCTCATTTTTGGATTAAAAGAAGGTTGTTTTTCAATAACAACGTAGTCTACATTTAATAAAAATGGCAAGGAGTCCAATTCTTTTATAAGTGTAATATGAATATCATTTGCTGCTTTTGCAATTAAGTTATTTTGACCACTTGGAACTTTTCCTGAAAAATTAGTTAATTTTAAATCAATAATATCCCAATATAAAATTTTACTTGTTGTACTTTCAAATATACAATATGCTAAATTAATAATACCAACATCAAATGAAAGTATTTTCATTTTTAAAATTTAAAGATACTTTTCTTTAAATATTTTTTAAATTTTATTAAAATTTCCAATACGTTTTGAAAATTTTTTTTGTTGTTTATCTTTTTCTTTTAAAAGTTTTTCAACTTGGTGATCAAGTTTTTCTTCCAATGTAACATTAACTTTATCGGGATTTGCTAAAAAATTAAAACGATCGGTAATAATTTTGGTATTTTTATTATGTTTATCAATACGTTTTTCTTCCTGTGAAAGAATAAAAAGATCATTATCATTTTTTTTTTGTACTAATTTTTCATTCCAACATATATCAATTTGACCATTACTAAATGCACTAACTATATACCCTTCATCATTAAGAATTTTATAAATATCGCTAGTTATACCTTTTCTATCATAAATAGGTGTATCGTCAATTAAAACAGGAATTATATAGGTACAACTTTCTTTTTTATGAGTGGCATAATATTTAATTTTTTTATGGATGTTTTCAATAATTTTAGAAGTAACTGCTTTAAATTTATTTTTTCTTTCATTTGAAATATTTATTACTTCTTGGACATTCATTTTATTATACAAATATTTAAACTTTAACTTTTAAACTTTTAAACTTTTAAACTTTTAAATTTTAATTAAATTAAGATTTGAACCATCCAAAGATGTTTCGTATAAATTTTTATTACTTTTATTAGGTAATTTTAAACCATATCCAGAATATGGTCCAATTATATCAATTGTATTATCACCAACTGACATTAAAATATGTATACCATGGTTTTTTATTAATTGTTCTTTTATATTTGATTTAAATAATTCATGATTATCCTGTGGAGTTTGGCGAAGATATAAAAATGAATAATTTATACCAAAATGATTTAAGTCATTAATAGTTTCTTTTTGATATTTATTATCACGTGCTGTAATTATAATTATAAGTAAACCTTTTTCAATACAATAATTTAATAAATTTATCATAGGTTTTATAGGTATTAAATTATTACCATTTACATAAAGTAATGTATCGTCAATATCAAACATAACAGCAGTTCCTTTAATTGGTAAATTAAAATTATTTATATATCCAATTCCTAATTTATTTGCCATTTTATATGCTTTTATATTAGGCATATCCTCTAATTTTTCTTTTTTTTTTTCTTTAATTTGAAGTATTATTAAAATTAAAAATAAAATTAAAATTAATTTCATTTATATATTAATAAAATGTTTTTATTTTAACATCCCAAATCTCTTTAATATTTTTTATAAATTTATTATCAATTTTTAAAATATGATTACACCAATTTGTTTTTATAAAAAAATTTTCAAAATCATAACCAACTATTAAAATATAATCAGATACCGTATTTTCTTGTTCAATTTTTAAAATATCTTTTAAAAATATAGGTTCTAAAATAATACCAGCTAATAAAATATTACCATTATTTAAAAAATGATATATATTATTTAAATTAGGTTTATAACAATCTGATATTATTTTAAAATCAAAAGTTTGATTAAAATTATTAAAAATTGTTTCAATGGTATTATATTCTATTTTTAAATTTGTTAATGAGTATCCTTCATTTTTTAACTTTAATTTTAAAAATGAAGTAATGATATTATCGGTTTCATTAAAAATAAATTGACTTAAATCAATAGACTTTATTTCAGATTTAATTTCAATATTTTTATAAATAATATATGATAATTTAAATATTTTTTGATCTGGAATGTTATATTCTAAATTTTTACTAGAATTTACTCCCATTTTTTAATTTTTTTAATTTTTAAACTTTAAATTCTTTTAAATTTCAATATCAGATTCATCTGAAAGTTCCAATGAAAAGTGTTCATTACTAATTTTACGAAATTTTGTTGTTAAATTTGGACGTGTTAATGGACTATCTGGTTTTGATATCATTATTTCTTTTATTTTTAATAACCAATGATTGTCATTATTAATATTATTTACTATATTATTTATAAGTTTATTATGTTGGAGAATACGATTCCATGATCGTTCACTACACCATAATGTTAATGGGAGATTGTCGTTATAACATCCAAGTATTCTAAGAGATTGAAGATAATTTTCTCCATGAGTTTGTGGTCCTGCATTAAAATACTGGTCAGTTAAATGAAGAGAATAATCAGAACTTACAAAACTAACACCTCTAGATGCAAGATGTCCTGCAATTATACTAATAAAATTGTGATCATGATATGGATCATTAACAAGTAATTGTAAAACTTCTGAAATTGAATAATTTTGAAAATAGTGAATATAATTTTCATTATTTTTAATAACATGGTATTTATTTATATTTTGTCCATATTTATTTATAGTTTTCTGTTTAGCAAAATGTATTGGTTCACGATGTTTACAAAGAACCTGGATACCATCACCGTTATATACTATATAAGTAAATATAGGAAATAACTCTGAAATATAATTCATTAACGCAGAATGGTTTTTTCTTTTTTTAGTAACGGAATGTAATAAAAATGCATTTTTTTTTTCCAATAAATTAGAATAAATTTGATTTATTGTAAAAGTATCAGATCTAGGATCATTAGATATGTGATTATTAATAAATTCTATATTTAATGAATCAACTCCATGATAACGTTTATTTGGTTTTAATTTTACTATTTTAGTCATATCTTTCTGTGTTGTAAAAACTGCTATAGGAGTTGCTGTAGCACCGAGAATATGGTTAGCACCTTTTTTAATCTGCGAAAGGATCATATCACTTTCGGAATCACTATTTTTAGTTTTTATAGAAAAATCAACTTCATCAATACATATATTATATTCACCTTTATAAATTAATAAAACTTCTTTCATTTTTTTTAATTGAATACGGTTACATAAAAAAATAATAATATAATTTTGATCCATAAATTTAGCAACATCAATAACATTACAATGTGAAAGAATTTTTACTTGTAAAGGGTTATCAATTGTTTGATTAAACTCAGAAATTCTTGCAGAAAGTTGTAACTGATCTGCTTTAATATTTCTTGTTAAAAAAATAACTGGAAACCCAGAATTTACACTGGAATAACAATAATTAATTTCCTCATGTGTTTTTCCAGATTGAACATGCCCGACTAATGTAAGGTATTTACTTTCAAAATAATTCATTTTTTTAAATTTATATTTTAATTCTTTTTAAAGTAAATTAATTTTTTGTTAAAAAAAATAAATGTTAAATAAAACAATGATTGATATTAATTTTATACTTACAGTTCTTATTCAAGTAGTCTGTATATTTATATTTTTATGTGCTTTTTATTTTACATATGCTTCAAAAATGGAAGGTAAAATAGTTGAAAATCAAGTAAAATTTTTAATAAATGATATAGCACAACATAATTTACATACATTACCAGATGATAAAAAAGATATATTAATAAATAAACTTAATAGCATTGATTCAAATACACCTGAAAATAAAATTAAAACAGATAAAATTGATGCAAGTAATAAACAATTAATAGATAAAACAAAAAAAATTGGTATTATTTTAAGTATTTTAATTGTAATTATGATACTAATTTCTTTTTATTTATATAAAAAAGGAACAATTCCATTCTTTAAAAATTTAAATTTAATTCCAATTCTTAAAGAAACTGGGATAATTTTATTATTTATTGCATTAACTGAATATATTTTTGTAACATATTTTGCAGCAGAATTCATATCAATAAGACCTAATATATTAAAAGCACAAATAGCAGAAAATATTAGTAATTCTTTTTAATTCTTTTTAATTCTTTTTAATTCTTTTTAAATAAAAATAATATATTAAAATAAATGGTACCCTGTGAACCAATTGATACAAAATTTATATTAGGTAATAATATTATTTTACATGTATTAATTTTATTTGTAATATTATGTGGTTTATTTAAAATTATTATAGCACCTTTAATAACTAAAAAAATTAATAATGAATTTATTGATATAATAAATTCATTAATAAATCCAGAATTTATCAAAAGTATTATACAAAATAAAAATAATAAACAATTACTTACACAACAACTTAGTATTTTATTAAATATTAATAAATCAAATCCAGCACAAATATTGATATTAAATCAATTAGTTGAATATATCATAAAAACACCACCAGATCAAATAAAATCATATTTTCAATTATTAGCAAATAATTTTGCAAATTATGAAACAGAATTAAGACAAAAAAACAATTCAGATTTATATAATAAAATGATAATGATTATAATATTTGGATTAATTATTGCATATATAATTAATATATTTCCTATAATTTTTGGAAATAAATGTACAGGTATTAAACATCTTAGTTTAGAATTATTAGCGATATTTACATGTGTAGGTGGAATTGAGTATTGGTTTTTTCAAAATATTGGTAAAAAATATATTCCAGTAGGTCCATCTGTTATTACAGAAACACTTAAACAACACCTTCTTTCACTCATTAATGAACCAATGGGTCCAAAATTTGTATCAACATCTGAATCTAAAAAATAATTTTAAGTTCTTAAAATAAAATTAAAATAAAATTAAAATAAAATGAAAGTTATTAAAAATATTATTTTTAGTGGTGGTGCATTTAAAGGTTGGGCATATATTGGTGCAATTAAAGCATTAAATGAAAATATACCATTTGATAAAATTGAACAAATAATAGGTGTAAGTATTGGAGCAATATTTGGATTATTTTATATTTTACAAATTGATCCTACCTTTTTAATAAATTTTTTATTAAGATTAGATTTTAAAAAAATAATAGATATTGATTTAAATTCACTTATCAGTAATCAATCGTTATTTGAAGGAAAATATTTAAAAAAATTATTAATAGATATTACTAAATTAAATGAAAATATAACATTTAAAGAATTATATTTACAAAATAAAATTTTATTTACTACATGTGCATTTAATACCAGTAATGCAAAAATAGAATATTTTAATAACAATTTAACACCCGATATTAAAATTATTGATGCTTTAATGGCAAGTTGTGCTTTACCATTTTTATTTCCCGCATATAATATAAATAATAATTGGTATTATGATGGAGGTATTTGTAATAATTGTCCATGTAATTTATTAATAGATACAGAAACAAGTTTAATATTTGATATTGCAAATCATAATCGTCAATCTAATTATAACATATGTAATTTAGTAATAAGTTTATCAAAATTATTAAATATAAATTTTAATAAAACTAATAATTTTAAAATTTATAATATAATTGATGATTTAAAATTTGAAAACGAATCTTTTAATTTAAATCAATCAAAAGATACTATATTTAATATTTATATGGTTGGTTATAAAAATACTCAAAAAATATTTAAAGATTAATTCTTTTTAAAAAAATTTGAAAATGAACTTTTTGATGGTGGTGGTGGTGATAGTAAAGGTTCATTTATTTTTTCAATTTTATTATTTTTAAAATTTTTTTTATTTTCATTTGTTTTTTTAATTTCAATTTCATTATCAAATGTTAATTTTGTACTATATACTTTTTTATCCTTAACATCTTGGTTTGAATTTCTAAGCGTATTTAAACATTCTTCTAAAACACAATTTTTTATTTTATTGTCTGGTTCTAATATTTCAAATTCTGGAAATAATTCATTTAATTTATTAAGGGTGTTTCTTTCTTTAATTTCTTCCATTTTTATAATTACGTTTTCAGGTTCTTTTATTTTTAAAACTATTTCATCATCATAAAAATGATAAATATTGTCTAAATTTGAATAACATATTAAATTTGTTTTTGTTTTTTTACAATAATTTATAAGATTATCTGCGATCGTGTCTTGTACATCTGAAAATATAAATATAAATTTAACAGTTTTTAAATTTTCAAGGTAGTCTTGTTTTTTAATTAAATCAATACCTAATAATAAAAAATTATATTGCCCTCCATATAATTTTATAATATTTTGATTTTTAGCATATTTATGTGAAATTATAGTTTCTTTGGGAAGTATTCTAATTATATCAACTATTGGAAAAAGTACATTAAATGTGTGATTATTATACATTAAAATTTTACCCCAATGGTTTGGTTTTTTATACACAGGGTCATCGTATTTCATAACTCGTGGCATTTTATTTTAATATTTTTAATCTTTTTAATTTTTAATTTTTAAAGTTAATTTTAAAGGTAATTTATTATTTTGTAAAAAAAAATAATTGTAATAAATAAAATGAATACTTTTTTAATTATTATTATACTTATTCTTTTAGCATGGTTATATATTAAATTTAAAGCAAAATGTGACCCAGATTCACCAAATTCAACACCAAGTTCATTTTTTTCAAAAATTAAAAGTAATTTTAACGAAACGGTAACAGATACTGATGATGATTTATCAAATATTAATGACGATGATGTTTTAATTATCTATGCTCCATGGTGTGGACATTGCAAAACAAGTATGCCTGAATTTTTAAAAGCAAAAAGAAATAACAAAAATATAAAATTAATAAATAGTGAAGAATATCCCGACCTTGTTAAAAAATACAATGTTACTGGATACCCAACTATTAAAAAAGCATCTGGGGAAAAATACACAGGTCAAAGAGACTCGGTTTCAATCAGTAATTTTGCAAAAAGTTAAAAGTTTAACTTTTAAAGTTTAAACTTTAATAATTTTTAACAAATTTTAAATTCATTTAAGGAATTACCCGTATACCTATTCAGGAACTTAAATAAAATTTAAAATTTTAAAACTTTTAAAACTTTTTATTTAAAAATGTCAAAAATAAAAACCATCGAAGATACTTATCAGAAAAAAACTCAACTTGAACATGTATTACACCGCCCTGGAATGTATATTGGGGATATTGACATGGTAACTGCTGAACGTTGGATTATTGATTCTGGTACTTTTATTCGTAAAAATGTATCTTACTCACCTGGTTTATATAAAATATTTGATGAAATTTTTACTAATGCAACGGACCATTCACAGCGTGATGAAACTATGAAAAAAATAGAAGTAACATTTTCTGATGATGGAGAAATAACTATCATAAATGACGGAGAAGGTATTCCAATTGAGATGCACAAAACTCTTGGAAAATATGTTCCTGAAATTATTTTTGGTGAATTTCACACATCTTCGAATTACGATGATACCGAAGCACGTACAGTTGGTGGTTTAAATGGTTATGGGTCTAAACTTACAAATGCTTTTTCTAAAAAATTTACTGTTGAAATTTGTGATGGTAAATCTCATTTTATACAAATTTGGGAAAACAATATGTCAGTTACATCACCTCCAAAAATAACATTTAAAAAAGGAAAAATGGTTAAATCTTTTAAATCGTTTACCAAAATTTCATTTATACCAGATTATACTCGTTTTGGAATGAAAACACTTGATCCTGATACCCGTGCACTTTTTTTATCAAGGGTTTATGAAGGATCTGCAATTACAAATAAAAACGTAAGTATTTATTTTGATTCTCAGAAAATTGGTGTTAAAAATTTTGAAGAATTTGTTAATCTTTTTATTGGAAAATCTCCCCGTGTTTATACTCAAATTAATAATCGGTGGGAAGTTGCAGTTGTATTAAATCCTTATGATAAATTTTCTCAAGTTTCTTTTGTAAATGGAATAAGTACTTCTGAAGGTGGTACACATGTTGATTACATCATTAATCAAATTGTATATTCACTTAAAGAACAAATTGAAAAAAAATCAAAAGATATCGTTATTCGTCCAGCATATATCAAAGACAATATTCTTATTTTTATTAATTGTTTAATTGAAAATCCTACTTTTTCTTCACAAACCAAAGAACATCATGTTACCAAAGTAACTAAATTTGGAAGTGTTGCAAAATTATCAGAAGAAATTATTAAAAAAATTGATAAACTTGGTATTACTGCAAATGTGATTGATATTGCAAAAGCAAAAGAAAATAAAAGTTTATCTAAAACTGATGGTAAAAAACAATTTCGTTTAACAGGTATTCCTAAATTGGATGATGCAAATAAAGCAGGTGGATCTGAAGGTCATCGTTGTAAATTAATACTTACAGAGGGTGATAGTGCCAAAGCATCTGCAGTTGCTGGTTTATCAGTTATTGGGAGGGATTATTATGGTGTATTTCCTCTTCGTGGTAAATTACTCAATGTTCGTGATGCAACCGCTGCCCAGATTCTTAAAAATGAAGAAATAAATAATCTTAAAAAGATTTTAGGTCTTCAGCAGGGTAAGGAATATACATCAACTAAAAATTTACGTTATGGCGGTATTCTTATTTTTACAGATGCTGATAATGATGGATCGCATATTAAAGGTCTTATTATAAATTTTATTCATTCATTTTGGCCATCTTTAATTAAAATTGAGTCTTTTATATCTTCCATTATTACACCAATTGTTAAAGTATCAAAAGGTAAAACTATTATTCCTTTTTATAATCAAAATGATTTTATTAATTGGAAAAATGGGATTGATAATGTTAAATTATGGAATATTAAGTATTACAAAGGTTTAGGTACATCTACTGCAGTTGAAGCAAAAGGTTATTTTACAAATCTTGTAAAACAAACAATTGTTTATTCATTTACTGATGAAACTGAAACTGATTTAGTAAAGGCATTTAAAAAAGGTTTTGAAGACTCTCGTAAAGACTGGATTAAAGAAAATACTGGTAAAAATACTAATCTTGATTTTACAGTTTTAAAACAATCTTTTAGTGAATTTGTAAATCATGAACTTATTAATTTTTCTATCGCAGATCTAGAACGTTCTATTCCTAATTTAATGGATGGATTTAAACCTTCTCAACGTAAAGTACTTTATGGTTGTATCAAAAAAGGACTTTACACCGATATAAAAGTTGCACAATTGTCTGGTTATATTTCTGAACACACTAGTTATCACCACGGTGAAGTAAGTTTACAAGGAACTATTATAAATATGGCACAGGATTATACTGGTTCTAATAATATTAATTTACTTTACCCATCTGGTCAGTTTGGAACACGTCTTCAAGGTGGTAAAGATTCAGGATCACCAAGGTACATCTTTACTCATCTTATGCCAATTACTAAAATAATTTTCAATGAACATGACAATAAATTACTTGATTACCTCGATGACGATGGTGTTACAATTGAACCAAAATATTACATTCCAATTATTCCTATGATTTTAGTAAATGGTTCAGAAGGTATTGGTACTGGGTATAGCACTAATATTCCATGTTACAATCCAGATCAAATTGTTGCAAATTTAAAAATTCTTATTGATACAGATGGTAAAGGTGATCAAAATATGCTTTTTCCATGGTATCGTGGTTTTAAAGGTACTATTGAACAAGAATCAAGTGATAGGTTTATTACAACAGGTGTTTATTCAATTATTAATCCAACAACAATTGAAGTAACTGAACTTCCTATTGGTAAATGGACGCAAGTTTATAAAGAATTTTTAGAATCATTAGTTGAATTAAATGAAATAATTGATTATAAAAATAATTGCGATGATACTCAAATTTCTTTTAAAATTATTATGCAAAAATCAGTTATAGATAATCTTGATAAAAATGAAATTATTAAAAAATTAAAATTAACATCAAGTATTTGTACATCAAATATGCACCTATTTGATGCAGAATGTAAAATTAAAAAATTTAATTCACCTGAAGAAATTATATATAAATTTTATCTTGTTCGTAAGCAACATTTTATAAAACGAAAAGAATATCTTATAAAATCATTAAGTAGTAATTTAGAACTTTTGGATTCTAAAATAAAATTTATAAGACTTGTTATTACTGAAAAAATAATAGTATTTAATAAGAAAAAAGATTTTATTATTAAACAAATTAATGACCATTCTCTTTTAAAAATAAATGGTAATTATGATTATCTATTGGATCTTAAACTGTGGACATTTACTGCAGAAAAAATTGAAGATCTTGAAAATAGTGTTAAAACAATGAAATTGGAATTAGAATCTCTTAAAGTTATAACTATTTCACAAATGTGGAAATCTGAACTTTTTTCATTAACATTTTAAAAATTTAATAATGAGATGCCACTGTAAGAGGTGTCATTGTATGAAATGGTGGTGTTGTTGCTACGTGTGGTTTTATTTTTTTGGTACCTTTAGGTACATCATCTAAAATATGATGACTTCCGTCTTCTTTAAACATAAAATAATGACCAACTGGGTCTTGGTAAAATATTTCATTCATTACCGTTTTTCCTTCAAATGTATGTATATAATAAGGTATATTAACACCATTTTTATTTTTATACATTTTTACATTAGAATATTGTGCTGGTGATGATCCAAATTTACTCATTTTTGGAATTTTAAAACATCCACAACTAAAACAACAAAGTACAACTAAAATTAAAAATACAATATTTTTATTCATTTCCATTTTTTTATTTATTATAATTAATTAAAATATTTTAATTTTAATTAAAATATTAATTTTATTGATAAAGTGGAATTTTAAAACATCCACAACTAAAACAACAAAGTACAACTGGGTCTTGGTAAAATATTTCATTCATTACCGTTTTTCCTTCAAATGTATGCATATAATAAGGTATATTAACACCATTTTTATTTTTATACATTTTTACATTAGAATATTGTGCTAGTGATGATCCAAATTTACTCATTTTGTGGAATTTTAAAACATCCACAACTAATGCAACAAAGTACAACTAAAATTAAAAATACCATATTTTTATCCATTTCCATTTTTTTATTTATTATAATTAATTAAAATATTTTAATTTTATTGATAAAGTGGAATAAAATAATTTACATTTCCTATACTAACTTCTAAATATTTACCAGTTGAACTTTTAGACAAGGATTGTGCAACAGTTGGGTCATTAATTGTAATAACATTAAGTGAACTTGCCGTACCCTGTACTACATTTCCATTTAATGTTAAACCACCTAATTGGCAACTTAAATTTTTAAAATTAGAATCTAAAGGTATTCCTGAACTCATTTAAATTTAAATTTAAAGTTTATTTTAAAATAAAAAAATAAACTTAAAGTTTAACTTAACTTAAACTTTAAAATGAATTTAATTTCATTTATTGTTTTAAATAGTTATTATTGTTTTTTTAATCAAACTCTTTATACAAAAGCAATTGTATCTTTTTTATTAAGTATAACTGCATTATTTATTTGTTTAATTAATAATATTAATTTTTTTAATTTTAATTTTTTTAATTTTAATCCAGAAAATAATGGATACTACATTTCTGAATTTAATGATTTTTTTATAAATTATATTAAATATGATATAATGAATCATATACTCATTTCTTATCAAAATAATTTACAAATTAGAACAGATCTTATTATACATCATTTTATTATTTTAATTCCATTTACTTTAAAACCCAATGCAATAGGTTTAACTTATTCAATTATTTCAGAATTATATAGTGCTGGAAGTTTATTTAATTTATCTCCAAGATTTAATCTTATTTATAGAGCATTTATTATTATATTTGTTAGAATATTTTTATGGACAACTTTATTTTTATCAGCATTTAATAAAGAACAATCATTAATTGCTATTTATTGTGAAATGATTATATCACCTATACTTTTATTATTAGATTTATATTGGTTAAATATTATTTTATATAAATTAAAATTAAAAATAAATTTAAATTTACATTTATTTTTATTAGAATGTTTTTATGGATAAATTTAAAATAAATGTTAAAATAAAACAATGAATAACTTTACAAATTATTGTTCAATTTATGACCAGGCAGTTCCAGGTACTGGTCCACCTGGTATGGTTGCTGCACCAGCACCATCTGTTGAATTTGCAAAATACAATGATTCTTTTAATTTATCTTTAAGATCTAAATCAGATTTAAAATTAAACCCTATTCCAGAAGGATTTGTTAAAACAGCATTTCCTAAATTTCAACAAACACGTGAAGGAATTTATGCTGTTGAAACTGATCGTGGTGAACTTTCTGCTACTTCGGAAACACAAGTTAATGTTAAAGGACAGCGTCAATTTCAAAATCGTCTTCAAGATACAATTCGCCCTACTACCAAAGAAACTACACTTTATACATACAATGGTTCAATTGCACCAGTATCAAAAGCACAATCAGATTATTCAAATTTTATTCCATATTATGCTAAAATTGGTGATAAACATGTAAGAACAAATGGTGCAAGTAATTATGGTCTTCGATCTGCTACTAATTTTTCATATATACCTGGTGCTGGACCAACGGGTATCAATGCTCAAGCAATTCAGAATCCAGATGTTCGTGTTGACAATGTTTGGCAAAGACCTGATTTTAATGTCGATGGACCTGGAACATTTAAAGGTGCATTGCCTGATGGTTCTAAATACCAAGATTATCGTGTAATTAGTACACCAACAACCAATGGTCTTAGACTTAATTACAATCTTGAAACGGATGGAGGATCACTTCATGAATATTCTGAACTGTTGGGTAAAACAGTTAATGGAATTGAAAACAGATATACAGCAAGTTATCAAATTGCTCCACTCTTTACAAATCCATTGAGTGTTGTCTGGGATCCAAATAATGCAGGAGAAATACCTGCATTTATGACAAACCAAAGTCCACAAGATTATGCTTATATGAATCTTCAAAAATTACCACACAATGATTTTACATCGGGTGGTTATAATTCAGTTTGGGCACCAGACTCCTCTAAAGATTCATCTAACGCTTATATGCTTAGTATGGAACCAGGTGTTTATAATCCACAAATTAACTGGAAACAAGGTCATAATGATGCACCAGGTACACTTTACCCTGATGCAGATAAAGCATTACCGGGTGCATCATGGAGTGGGAATAGAACACTCAAAGATTTATTTCAAGGTGATCAAGAAGCAATTAATAAAGCATA
>Ga0114958_10001469_pt1 | contig 18581 bp, 16 predicted proteins | sample C_130208_EF_Meta_FD_89577 | JGI IMG/M metagenome (GOLD analysis project Ga0114958, IMG submission 89577) | Freshwater microbial communities from Lake Croche, Canada to study carbon cycling - C_130208_EF_MetaG | ecosystem: Environmental > Aquatic > Freshwater > Lake | place: Lake Croche, Canada...
GTGATCCTCCGGTGGTTGTTGGTGCTACAGCACCACCTCTTATTTTTCTAGAATGGTGCTTATACGATCTGCGCTTATTACAAGACTTACCGCGTCGCTTATTACAAGACTTATTGCAAGACTTATTGCAAGACTTACCGCGTCGCTTATTACAAGACTTATGCTTACATGTTCGTCGCTTACCGCCTCCCATTTTAGCGAGCGCTGCCTGTTGAGCATTTATACCTGTTCTCTCCAATCCCGTCGTCATATATACATAATGTATAGATAAATCTTCTTCCAATAAGAATAAGTTAAATACTTATAATTCTATTGTTGCATTAAGACAAAGATGGACGAAAAACAGAAATTGCAGTTGCAACAAATGATTAGCGAAAACGAGGTTGAAGACCGCACTGAACAAATCCGAATGTTAAAGCATAGTTCTATTATCCGCCAAGATGTCAACGAGCTGGTTCTGTTAAAGCAGCGATGCACAGATGCAGAAGAACTTAACCTAGAGGGCATGATTAATTGCAACTTTTTGTTTACCTATTACACCGATATCTACAACAAAATCCGCAAAGATGAAATTGATTACTTGATCTTATTCCAGTTCTTAGATGTCTTGAAAAAGATTGAAGATGGGGTTTTAGGGCAACATGATGGGTCTTACGAGGTGGGTCTGCTCTTGAAGAAGTTGTATATCGACAGCGCACTAAAAAAGGCCGACAAGTTGAACGCCCTTTATGGGGACACCGATAACGCCCCCGCTCGCGAATCTCTAGATATTAGTTGGAAGAACTACAAGGCAATTCATATGAAGTAAAAGAACATGTGGGACTAAGAACCAAGAACCAAGACAAACGATAATATATTAAAGTTAGTTAGACAACAGTAATATATTATTAAAAGTAGATGACTACATTATGTTTAGTAGAATCCCCTGCCAAGTGTGCCACTATTGAAAAATATTTAGGTAACTCGTATAAATATAAGTGTATTGCGACATATGGGCATTTTCGACGCATCGCGTCTCTTAAAGATATCGATTTGGGAGCACCTGTCCCGATCAAGTATACCTTGGTCGAAGATTCATATAAAACAGAACAATTAAAACGATTAAAGGAAGAAATCGAGAAATCAGTTGAGGTCATATTGGCCACCGATGATGACAGAGAAGGTGAAGCAATTGCGTGGCATATTTGCGACGAGTTTAATCTTCCTGTTGCCACTACTAAACGCATCGTCTTTCATGAAATCACCGAGTCTGCGATTTTAAATGCGATGAGCTCTCCGACTACTATAAACATGAATATTGTGCGAGCCCAGCAAGCGCGACAAGTACTTGACCTGATCGTGGGGTACAATATCTCCCCTATTCTTTGGAAAATGGTGCAATCCAACAAAAATAATGCGCTTAGTGCAGGAAGGTGTCAAACGCCCGCTTTACGAATTGTTTATGATAATTTCAAAGAGTTTGAACAATGTAAAGGAAGAAAAGTATACAATACCGTAGGCGTATTTACTTCTTTGCTTCTTCCTTTCTCTTTAAATAAAGAGTTTGAATCGACCGAAGATGCCGAGTATTTCTTGGAAAACGATGCTTCTCATGAACATGTCTTTCGCAGAGGCGAGGTCAAAATGGGGACAAGACCGCCTCCGGCTCCCTTTACCACAAGTCGATTACAACAAGCATCCCCTTATTCCCCGGCAGAAACGATGAAACTCTGTCAGACATTGTATGAGCGTGGATTGATCACCTATATGCGGACTGATTCGGACAAGTATAGCGCAGAATTTGTGACACAGTGTCGTAAATATATTGTTTCGCGATATGGGTCGGAAAAGTATTTGAAAACAGATGTTTCTTCTGGAAAAACAGATGTTTCTTCTGGGAAAACAGATGTTTCTTCTGGGAAAACAGATGGTTCTTCTGTAAAAACAGATGGTTCTTCCGAGAAAACAGATGGTGGCGCGGCACATGAAGCAATAAGGTGCACTGATGTTTATAAGGTCCCCGAAAGTAAGGTCCCCGATAAGGGCCCCGAAAGTGCCGTTATCGAATTTGTGTCACCCAAAGAGCAAAAAATGTATGCAATCATTTGGAAGAATACTGTTTCCTCTCTGATGTCCCCCGCCACGTTTTCTTCCTTTGTTTCTCATATATCTGCTTTTGATTCTTTGTTTTATACCTATACTTGTGAGCAACAGGTATTCCCTGGTTGGACTATTGTCGACCCCATTGATAAATTGGGAAAGGATGAAAAGACATATGCACAACTTTCTATGTTAAAACAAGGAACCATATTAGACTATAGGAAGATAGACTCGAAGCAAACGGTGTTGGGACTGAAACCGCGGCTCACCGAGTCCAAATTAGTCTCGCTGCTTGAAGAACGTGGGATCGGTCGCCCTTCTACTTATGCATCACTGGTTGACAAAATACAAGAGCGCCATTATGTTAAAAAAGAGGATTACGAAGGTCTAATGGTCAAGTGCATCGATTTTGAACTAGAAGGCGACAACCTCGTTCAGTTTGAGCGCGAGCGTATGGTGGGTGCAGAAAAAAACAAACTGATAATCCAACCTGTAGGAATTATGGTGCTCGAGCTTCTTCTTAAACATTTTGATACATTGTTTGATTATGATTATACCAAAGAGATGGAGGTGGGGTTAGATCGCATCGCAAACAATCCTTCTTTCCCGGAAGAGTGGATCGCGCTATGCACACGATGTGAGATGGAAGTATCGACACTGGTTCGTGCGTTAACCAATGCAGGCAATTTGAATAAAATCTCGTATGCGATTGATGATCTTCATACATATATTGTAGGGAAAAATGGACCGGTTATCAAACGGGTGGAAGGAGACCAGGTAACTTTTCTTCCTGTGATTAAAAACATTGATGTTGGGAAACTAGAAAACCATGAGTATACCTTGGACGAGGTTCTCGAGTCTCCTGCCAAGACAAAGGGTATCATGTTGGGGATGTATAAAGGCGATGAACTCTTTGTAAAAAAGGGGAAATATGGGTTGTACGCGAGCTATGGGGAAAATAGGTTCTCGCTGCAGGAGTTTGGGAACAGACCTATAGAGAATATTGGTTTCGCGGAAGTATTTGAATTGTTGGAAGGAGATGGTGGGATACTGAGCCCCAAGTATAATCAGACGCAGAAGGCGTTGAAGGTGGTGCGCGAGGTCTCGGCAAGCGTAAGTATTCGAAAGGGGAAATGGGGGAACTATATTTTCTATAAAACGGCTCAAATGAAGACACCTCAATTCTTTGATCTGAAAACATTTGAAAAGGATGTTAAGGAAAAACCTGAAAAATGCGACCTGGTGGTTCTTAAAAAATGGATCAAAATGAAATATAATGTTTCTTAGACTGATTTATTCATTATGTTAATTCATTATGTTTATTCAGTTAATTGATTTAACCAATAAACTACTTAAAGACGTTTTACATATATAATATGTGACCAATAGTTCCCTACAGCGATCACCATATCTTTTAAATGTATTTTAAAACCAATATTGAGGAACTAGCAACAAGGGACGAGCAACAAGGGACGAGCAACAAGGGACGAGCAACAAGGGAACGGCAAGGGTATAAGGAACGAGCAACAAGGAACGAGGACAAGGAGCAAGGAACGGCGACCAAGAGACAGGTACCACACACACATATTTTTTTAAACATTTTTACTAACCATTCTTTATATTTAGGGATCCAGATTTTTTATGCTCGCATAGCTCAGTAGGTAGAGCGAACGGCTGTTAACCGTTAGGTCGCAGGTTCAAGTCCTGCTGTGAGCGATTTTTTCATGTCATTTTGTAAATGGAATGAAAACAAATATTATGTTGCGTTATTATATAAAGATGAGCAACGCAACGACCAACGGCAGTAGTTTAACTGTTAACGATACACAAACTCCTATTTATGATTCATTCGTTAACACAGAAGGAACTGAAGTATTGATAGTGAAATACCCAGGCGAGAATCATTTTGTTGTCGATAAAGAACAAAAACAATTAATGAAGGAGGAGAAAGGCACGAGTAGGTGGGGGGGGGACGAAAGCACCGCACCCACCGAAGAAAGTCCTGTCGCAAGTCTTATCGCAAGTCTCGTTCCCACAGAAAAAGAAGGTAAGTCGTATCCACGTAATATATTAAGCGTTGTTTTAATATATTTCATCAATTCTATTGCAAGAAAACGGGTTATTTCAACTGGATCTCGGGCATCGGCGCGTGATACTTCCTATTAATCTGTGGTGTCAACATCAACATCTCCAGCGAGATCGACCATTCAAAATGACCAAATGTCACTAATTCGTTATTATGGTACCGTACTTTAATTCTCAGCTTGCGTATCCTTTCTGCAGGCGGGTTAAACCATTTAAAGCAATCGGTGCTCTGGTCAAACCACTGCGATATCGGCGCTGTACACACTGCAATCTTAGCAAATGCCGAGTTTACCACTCCATTTGTTTCATTTGTATGCATCGTGAATTTGGACAACGAATAGGGCGAAGTCTCGTCTAGGTTATTTAGACCATCGATTTCGATATAGAAATAGGCATCCCCCATCAAATTGATTTTTAATGGCGCTGTCAAGTACCACACGGACGACCCTGGCAATGTTTTGTCTGGAATCAACCAGAACCCATTGTCCCCTGATTGCACTACATCTCCATAATAAAACCGAGGAGGAATCGTCGAGGTAGTCGAGACCGCGTCGATGCGTGTGAACCCCAGATAAGCAGGTAGTCCCCAATTTGCATACTGTGGAATTGCGCCATGTGCATAGTTTGGCACTAATAGCACCTCTTCTTGTGTAATAGACGAGCGGCTCGCGCAATTCAAATTATATTTCTTCTGTACCCCATACAAGTTTATATCCGAATTGACCATCGTGAACGCATCTGTGGTATTGCCAAACCATAGTTTCTGATTTACTGAATTATAGACCACCACAAACTTGGCGTACGATTTATAGGAAGAAGACAGCGATGGGTCATTGGTTGCAATATACTGCATCACATACATGTTTACTGCTTCATTCATTTTGTTCTTTAGTTCAGTCGCCATCTGACCTGGGTTATAAAACCCCTCTTCAATGGTAATGACATAATGATTGTCTTTGTTGCTGTATAGCGCGGCAAATATGGCGCTTTGTAGCGGGGAATAGAGACCATGTTCGCCTGGGTTATACGGGTCTGTTATCTTGAATGCTAGTTGAATGTTCTGGCGTGCATTAGTGAAGACGCTATAATTAGATGGAAAGGACCATGTTAGCAGTTTGACTCCCTCTACATTTAGATAATCCTGAGGTAGTTCGATTTCAAAGTCGGCGGCAGAGGGGTACTTTGTTGCATCGCGGTCATTTGAATGGATAGAGACCACCTTTTTGTTCTGCAAATACTCTTGCTGATTGGGGATGATTGGGTGGTTGCGATTCATCGGGGTCGAACGTATATTATAATGTAACAAGATATGTTTAAGTAGTTTCTTTGTGTAATATCTTAATATTATTTAGGGGGCGCTATATTATATGAGCAGTGGCGGGTCTAATTATAATGGTACACAACCAACAAATACCGCATATGTAAAGAATTTTGTCACAGGATCGTTCCCCGATGCTTGGAAATATACCACGATCGATGATGTCAGTTACTTGACCATGTCTTCGTCGACCGCTAGTTTGTACTTGTACAATGATTTGCATGTAGAAAAAGATTTGTATGTCGATGGCGTCATTTATAACCCATCCGATGTCATTTTGAAAACAGATATTAAGGACATTTCTAAAGCGGAGGTCGGTGCACTAATGACATTGACGCCTAAAACATTTCATTTTGTTAAAGAAAAGGAAGAAGGAGAAGATCGCAAACATTATGGCGTTGTCGCGCAACAAGTAGAGCAAGTGCTACCTGACCTGGTAAAGCAAATTGAGACGCCAGATGGTCCTCATAAGTCAGTTAATTATATCGAGTTGATCCCATTGATGCTCGCCAAAATACAGGATTTACAAGCGCAGATAGACAGGTTAAAAAATAGACCTCGCTAGAAAGCGATTATGCCTTCTTCGTAATAATATAGTAATATAGTAATATAGTATTATGAGTTTTTTTGATTGTATTGCTTCTACCGGAACCGGGAGCGGAACTGGAACTGGTGCCGGAGCTGGCGCTTCTAGTGCGAGCTCTAGTGCGAGCGCCAATGCAAATATGCAGAAGATTGTAAGTACACTTGGCACTGTAAGCAGCGCGCTGTTTTTTTGTGGATTTGTACCACTCGTGATTCTGCCCTTTTTAGAACCAAACCAGATGTATATTCCTGCGATTATTGGGTATTCATGTCTTCTAATTGGGACTGCGGCTCTGGGTGCATCCGCCGCGATGAAAGTTGCTAGCTCCGCACCGCCAACATCTGGTATGCAGAAGTTTCGTGTAGGGTCCATATTCTTTTCGCTTATTTTGATTCTCTCTGTTATGATCAGTCGGTATACCAAATATAAATCAGAAATTGCCAGCGGCAATGTCCCACAACTTGGGATGTTTTCTCTATTTATCGTCATGTTTATCGGGTTGCAATTTTATGAGATTTTAAAAATGTTAAACAAGTCGTCTACGATAATACAAATCACCTCTACATTTAGTTCTACTCTACTGTTTTACAAATTGATTAGTTATATATTGGTGATATCTTTGACGATTACGTTGAAATATTATGTGACCGATGGATAAGCGACAGCGACGGTAAGCGAAGCGACGGTAAGCGACAGCGTGCGGTGCGCGAAGCGACGGTAAGCGAAGCGACGGTAAGCGACAGCGTGCGGTGCGCGGTGCGACGGTAAGCGAAGCGACGGTAAGCGACAGCGTGCGGTGCGCGGTGCGACAGTGAGAAGTTTGCTTCGACGGTAGGCGGTGCGACGGTAAGAAGTTTGCCTTATACCCTAGTAAACTTATACCCTAGTAAACTTATAGGTCACTCCATAATTAAAATCTGTTTCCCAGACACCTGATATTTTCAGCAAGATTTTCATTGGCCCGTTAATAACTAACGGCGCGTCGCCATCTACATGTATTTTGACATACCCATACCCAATTTGTTCAAATATCTTGTGATGAGGTATCTTGTTAGCAATATCCGATTTCATAATGACTTCTTCCTCTACTCGTTTTAATTTGTTAATTATATGTTTGTGAACAAGTTTATCGAACTTGATTTTGCACTTGTTATGATGGTACTCGAAAGATGTCGGAGTTACATTAAAATATAGATGAAGACCATTCATCGCAAAGGTGGGGGTCGAATATATCAAGCGCAAATAGGTCCCTTCGTTTACTACATTGTTTTTGATTGAATCGCAAAAAGAGAGGTATTCCCCATCGTATTGGTCTAAGGATGCCACTAATTTCATTATTTTATACAAATTAATAGATATATCAATATATGATTATATCAATATACCAATATATTAATATATTCTTTTCAATGATAGATATATATCTATCCTTTTTTTATGAAAAGGGGTAAGTGTGATCACGCATTATTGTTGCGGTATAACAAGATAAAGAAAACGTTACAATATATTATTAATCAAATAGAGGAATGCGGTTTTTGGAAACACATTTCGATGACTATATTCAATCACTAAACCAAACAAATATACACCCCAAAATGAAAAAGGTCTATGACGCGCTCCCAGTCCATTTCAAGCATTTCAAAAACATCATTTTATATGGTCCACCAGGTGTGGGCAAATATACACAAATGCTCAAAATTGTCTCCAAATATTCCTCGTCCGAGCTCAAATATGAGAAGAAAATCGCCATCTCTTACTTGAAACAACAGTATGTCTTGAAAATCAGCGACATCCATTATGAAGTCGATATGTCTCAACTAGGGTGCAATTCGAAGCTACTTTGGCACGAAATATATGTCCAAATCATCGACATCATTTCTGCCAAGATAAGTAAGCATGGCGTCATCGTCTGCAAGAACTTCCAGGATATCCATGGCGAACTCCTAGAGAATTATTATAGTTATATGCAAACTACCTATGCAAATAGTGTCAATATCAAGTTCATCTTGATTACCGAGTCGATTAGTTTTATCCCGGACAACATCGTTTCTTATTGCAAGATTGTACATGTCCCGCGGCCATCCAAAACAATGTATGAAAAATGTATAGACACCAAGTTACCAGTCGATATCAACTTGGTACATGTAAAAAACATCAAAACAATCAAGTGTGCAGGGTTTACCACAACTTCTATCGCACCTCCTCATAAAATTATTTGCGACAAGATTATTTGCTCGATGATTGATCTAGAAAATGTGAAATACTTAAAGTTCCGTGACTCCCTCTATGACGCATTTATTATTAATCTAGATATTCCTGAATGTATTTGGTATATTGTTACAGAATTGATTAATAAAGAATTAATACCGGATGAGAAACTGGTCGATGTCTTTAAACAAGTCTACACCTTTTTCCAATACTATAACAATAATTATCGACCCATATACCATTTGGAGCATTTTCTGCTTTATCTAAGCGCAGTGATAAACGGGGTTTGTGTTAGCAAAGACGATGACAAAGACGATGACAAAGACGAAGACAAAGAAGACAAAGAAAACGATAACCAACACAAAGAATAATATATTAAATACTATTTTGCACAATTATGAAAAATAGTCTTTTTATTGGATTCGATTTGATGAACGTAGATGAAGCTTTAAACATATTAGAGATTCCTGTTTCCCATTTTTCTTCCTTGACTTCAGAATCATTAAAGAAAATATATCACAAAATGGCGCTAAAAAACCATCCTGACAAATGTCACCAAGATGTGGTCATTGACGCCACGCACCGATTCCAACAAATTCAGAGTGCTTATGATTGCTTGTCCGAATTCTTAGAAGAATCTTGCATTGAAACAAAAGGGAAGGAAGAAACAGAAACAATGGGTGAAACAAAGAGTTCATTTGATTACATCGGTATCCTGAACAGTTTTATCAAAACTGTTTTAAAAGACCCTCTTGATAATCACCCATTGTTCTCCTCTATTATCAAAGAGATTGCGACAGGGTGCAAACGTGTCCACCATGATTTGTTCGCTTCTGTAGACAAAGAGACCGCGCTAGATATCTACGCCTTTTTGACCAAACATCAAACCACTCTAGGGATCGATCAACTTATTATAGATATGGTGCAAGAGTCCCTGCTAAAAACATATGAACACACTCATATGGTATTGCTAACCCCTACATTTAAAGAAATGTATAACAGTGATATATATAAATTGGTGCACAATGGCGAAACATACTATGTCCCTCTATGGCACAGCGAGCTGCAGTACGAAAGCGATCTGAACCCTGGGTATGAGGTGATTGTCAAGTGTGTACCTAGTTTTACGCAAGAGAACATAGAAATCGACGAGCATAATAATCTACATGTTATAATCGATGTCCCGTTGTCTACCATCGATATAAAAAAAGGGGAAATCCCATTCTTGATCGATGGTATGCCATTTTCTATGGATTGCGACAAGTTAAGAATCGTTCCGACACAAGTCTATATTATTAAGGAAAAAGGGGTACCTGTTATTGACGAGCGCGATATGTACAATGATTCAAATAGGTCGGATATAATTGTAACAGTGCGACTTTCATGAAAAAATAATATATACAAACAACCACGCAATATATATATATTATAAAAAGGATATAAAGACATCACAACAAACAAATGGGAGAGCACCCCTCTCTAAGCATTCAAATCGTTCAGTATCGCGTAGTAAAGCGTCCCCCAGCTCTTTAGATCAGTCTGATACGTACCCATCTTCGACATCGGTCCCCCATTTGCTTCCCATTCTTCCATCGTATATTTTTTTATTGGCGCGGACAGTTCCAAGACATTTCTGTCACCTTGTCCTACATTCGAGGCCCAACTAGGTAACCTGTGTGCGGGGGATTTTACTCCTGTAATGCGATGCAGTATAATTTCTCCTGCGCATCGTTTGGATCTAGGAAAGAAGAAGGCGAACAGTTCTCCTTCTGTCGCTTTGTTGTATCTGCTGTCGTCCCAGCACCAAATACCTCCTTCTATTGTCTGGGATCTTGTAACCTGTTCCTGGAAATCTATTAGACTTTTACTATTTTTGACAGAGGTGCCGATAGGAGTTATGGTGATTTTAGTAGACATCATCATTTTTGTAAGCGATAAGCGATAAGCGATAAGCGATAAGCGTTAGTATAAGCGATAAGCGATAGTTTTAGAAGCGATAGTAAGCGTTTGTATAAGCAAGAGATGACAAGAATATGTTATTAAAAAAACATTTCAATTTTTTTATTTAAAATGTTTTAATTAAAATGTTTTTATTTTTTTAATCACGTCGTTTGTAAAACAATCATTTAAGCGACCTACACAAATAAATGATTGTTTTATATATAATATAATATATATAACACAATGTCTAAAAATTCGCATTTTTGTGTTCCTGGTCCTGCGTCATTATCTGTCGCGTTTAGTCCAGATGGGTCAGAAATTGCAACAGGCTCCCCTGATGGGGAAGTGTGCGTTATGGACACCGCTAATGGAAATATCGTTCATACATTAAAAGGACATAGTGGTCCTGTAAAATCTGTTGCGTTTAGTCCCGATGGAAGCAAGATCGTGTCAGGTTCTTCCGATACCACCGTCTGTGTTTGGGACGCCAACAATGGAGAACTTCTTGACACATTGCAAGGTTGTACCAAATCTGTTACATCGGTCGCCTTTAGCAGTGATGGTGAAACTGTTATAGCGGGGTGCGCGGATTTAAGAGTACGTATTTGGAATAAAGGAGAACTTGTTAAGACATTGAAAGAACACTCTAGGTCTGTGACATCTGTCGCCATTAGTTCAGATGGGTCAATGATAGTATCTGGTGGCGACGATAAAAAACTGTTGTTATGGTCTGTGAGCGACGGGTCACTCATCGACACGTTGATGGGTCACACTGACTCAGTAACATCTGTTTGTTTTAGTCCAGATGGGTCAAAGATTGTGTCAGGTTCTGCAGATAAAACAGTGCGCATTTGGGACACTGAAACCGCGGACGAGATTCACTTGTTACGTGTTTCCTACCCAGTAAATTCAGTTTGTTTTAGTCCAAGTAATAAAAAAGTGGTGTTTTCTTCTACTGATAACAGTGACGGTTTGATAAGCGCCTGGCATTTTAATACAAGTGGTGAACATGAGGAAATAATGACGCCTGATAGTTCTCCATTATCTATCGCACTTAATTCACGTGGAAACAAAATAGTGTACGGAACTTCTGATGGGGTTTGTGTTTGTAGTGCCATGACACAAAAAGATATCAATGCAACAGAAACTTTATCCGCTGTTGCAAATGTAAGTATCGCGAAACAATTTAAAAAGAGCAACGAGTATGGCAGAAGCGCTAGTCAGGCATTAGGACAAGGCGAAATATTTAAAAAGATAACTGCGTTCGCTCATGGAGAAGGGGACCGCGGGTCCAAAAATGGTGAGTTTGCTCCTTCGACATATTACAAAAAGTTTACTCACAAAAGAAGAAGTAGCAGTAGTTATGGAAGTGTTACAGATGGTAGAAAAAGCAGAAGCTCAAAGGGGTCAAAGAGTTCAAAGAACTCACAGAAGAAGAACTCGACAAGCTCGAAGAGTTCGAAGAACTCACAGAAGAAGGGTTCTAAGAGATCGACAAGCTCGAAGAGCTCAAAAAAGAGTGCCAGTCCTGAAAAGGAAAACTAATCACTTTACAATCACCACTTCTTTCGCGATATTATTAATAATTTTATTAATATTTTCTTCCCCCTTTTGCAAATCACCTCCAGAAACTTGTTCGACCATTTGCAAATACTGAGTGCTATCTTTATGTGTCCCCTTCACGCAGTAAGGGTGCTCTTTTACCCAGTCTGGTATTTTTTTGATTGTTTTGTGCTCGACATTACGTATCATATCTTTCATTCGTTTGTTGTCTTCATTTTCTTTCGACCACTCCCCCCCTTCTTTAATATACATTGTCTTGCGCTTCAAGTCACTACAATGAATCGGTCGCTTGTTTATTTCCAGAGCCCGTAGTGCTTTCACAATAATGCTAGATATCCCATCTGAGTACCCTGCGATTTGTGCATTTTCTAGATCTTTTAGTTGCACCACCACTGTTTTCAAAAAGTCTTCCATGCTTAGCGCGTCTTTGCAGTCGATATTCAAAAATAGGTGCAAATTAAAGGTATTATTATTGACAGTGGTGGTCTGCATGTTTGCTTTCGTGGCAAATTCCAAGATGGTTTGATTCTGGTGCATCAACTGTTTGTGCTGCTCAATAATTAACTCCTTGAATTCATTATTTTGGTTAATAATATCAGTGACATAGGAAGAAGCATCCATAAAAGTGGAAGGCTCCCCCGCCACGTTTTCTTCCTTTGATTTCAAAAATACTTCGCATTTATTTTTATGAGTATGTAAACTGGAGTGGTGCTTGTAAGATTTACCGCAAGCGCACAAATGTTGTTTAAAGGATTTCTCACCACCACCAATACCATGACCACTCTGACAAGAACTTGTTTTTATTTGGTGTTTAATCGTTTCGATATGTTTTCTAAAATCGTGCTTCCTAACAGTAACATAATCACAAGGTTTGCAATTGTAACACTTTAATGGGGGCTTTCGGTTCTCTACACAATCGTTCATAGAATAAGTATCCATAATTCAATAATGCAATAAACCATTTATATTCTTATATACACAAAATCTGTTTATAACAATATTGTATATTTTTCAGAGCGTAATCATCTACTTTTTTCGCCCTAATTCGAAAATATTTAAATTTATGCTCACTGCGACTTTTTTGCGACTTTTTGTAGTATTTTTGTAGTATTTTAAATTATGCTCTCCCGAATTTTTTAACCCACTAGAAACTGTGAGCATATATGGTCTCGCGTTTCTGTCCAGAAAATCCTGCGACTTTTTTGCGACTTTTTGTAGTATAAATGTAGTATCCTTTTTTCCCAACTTTAAAAAATGTGTGAAAAATTATGGTCACAAAGTTTTCAACAGGGGAAAACTTTTGAGAGCATTATGCTGTAAATCACTCTTTTTAGAAGAACGATGCGCTAGGTTTCTGAAAATGGACATTTTTAAAAATGTCCAAAAATGAAAAGTCTTTCAATCGTTGTGTAAAAACCTTAAAGTGAGACCATGAGACCATAAACTTTTCTTTTTGTAAAAAACGTGTGAGAGCGGTATCGAGTGGATTTGGCAAAAAGGGAGTTTTAAGGCCTGGCGAGCGCAGCGAGCTTTCTATCCCACTGCAAGCTTTTTTCGGTCCCAATCTTTGCGACTTTTTTGCGACTTTTTGTAGTATTTTTGTAGTATTTTCAATTATGCTCTCCCGATTTTTTACAAAACGCATAATCTTGTGACCATATATGCTCTCGCAATTCTGCCTAGAAAAATCCTGCGACTTTTTTGCGACTTTTTGTAGTATAAATGTAGTATCTTTTTTTCGACCTGTTTTTAAAAAGGGGAAAATTTATCGTCACAAAGTTTTCAACAGGGAAAAACTTTTGAGAGCATTATGCAGCAAATCACTCTTTTTGGAGGAACGATGCGCTAGGTTTCTGGAAATGGACATTTTTAAAAATGTCCAAAAATGAAAAGTCTTTCAATCGTTGTGTAAAAACCCTTAAAGTGAGACCATGAGACCATAAACTTTTCTTTTTGTAAAAAACTTCTAAGAGCGTTACCGAGTGGATTTGGTATAAGGCCTGGCGAGCGCAGCGAGCTTGTCACAAGCTTTCTAACACAAACTTTCTGCGACTTTTTGCGACTTTTTTGCGACTTTTTGTAGTATTTTTGTAGTATTTTAAATTATGCTCTCCCGATTTTTCAGAAACAGATAAACTTGTCACCATATATGCTCTCGCGTTACTGCGCGAAAAATCCTGCGACTTTTTTGCGACTTTTTTGTAGTATAAATGTAGTATCCCTTTTTCCCAGCTTTAAAAAACAATAGAATTTTTATGGTCTCAAGTAAAAAACTTGCAAAAAACTTTTGAGAGCATTATGCAGCAAATCACTCTTTTTGGGGGAACGATGCGCAAGGTTCTTGGAAATGGACATTTTTAAAAATGTCCAAAAATGAAAAGTCTTTCAATCGTTGTGTAAAAACCCTTAAAGTGAGACCATGAGACCATAAACCTTTGTTTTGTTTAGAATCATGTGAGACCATTATCGAGTGGAATCATGATTTTCTTCCTTTTTATATTTATAATCCTCAAAATAATTTATGTCAAAGGAAGAAAAAGAAACAATATAAACCTATGTTGACAAGGTTACGTAATTTAATAATTTAATAATTTAATAATTTAATAATTTTTAAAAATGGTCTTCATATATGTGCTCGAACTAGACCAAAACAAATACTACATAGGAAAAACAAACAATATCTCTTTTCGAATAGAACAACATATTGTTTCCCGTGGCTCCGCGTGGACAACATTGCATGCCCCAGTAAGAATGATAGAACTTGTTCCAGATTGTGACGATTTTGACGAGGATAAGTATACCATTAAATATATGAATAAATATGGAATAAACAATGTTCGAGGAGGAAGTTTCTGCCAGATAGTGCTAAGCAATGAAAACACAAATACCATAAACCAAATGATCAACGGTAGCTCGAATAAATGTTATACTTGTGGAGAATCGGGGCACTATGCGAAGGAGTGCAAGAAACGTGTTGTTGGCGCAACATTGTCTAGTGAAAAATGCAAGTGTCCCACATCATGGTTTTCACCCCATCGAAAAATAAAATGTGCGATGAATGTTGTGAAAACGTTCTTTGAAGAAGTGAGCGATTGTTCGCGATGTGGAAGAGATAGTCATCAAGCAAGTAAATGCTATGCATCGAAACATGTCGATGGTCACTTTATTAACAAATAAGTATTTTAATTATTTACATATAAAAAGTAAATAATGAAAAAAAGAACACACAACATAGATAGATATAGATACTTACATTTACAACAGTTTCTTTTACGCTGTCGCTTACACACTGTCTCTGTCGCTTTACGCTTTACGCTTTCACCACCTTCTTCACCACCTTCTTGACCACTGCAGGCGCTGCTTCAGTTTTCTGGACAACTGCTTCGGTTTTCTGCGCTACAACCTCTTGTTCCACGACTTGTACAACAGGTGCAGTCACTTGTACAACAGGAGCAGCAAACACAGTCACTGGCGCGACAACAAGTTCCTCTTCATCATCCGAGTCATCGACCACGACACTTAGAGAGACCTCATCCACTGTTTCGACCACAGGAGCAACTTGTGCCTTCAGTTTCGCCTTATCTGAAGCATTCAACTTGAGGAGGCATCTGCCACCGATGGTTTCCTTGGGTTTCTGGACAACTGCCTGTAACAAGCGCCAAGTAACCCCAAACTTGCCATTGGCAAACCAGAGTCCACCACACTGGATGATGCAAGCAAGATGAGTGCCCTTTTGCAAGCAAACAAGAGGATCAACAGAAGGGATCTCATTGTTAGGGAACAACTTGTTCTCCTCTTCGTCATAGATCTCGAACTTCCATGCGCCATCGTATTGAGGGGTCTTGACACTTAATGTAGGGGCCTTGGAGTAATCTGGTTCCTTGGTCTGCTTGTCCTTGGGATACTTGAGCATAGGAGTGAACAGCGCGTCAATCACTTCAGAGGACTTGTGGTTCTTGCCAAACCATAGAGAGGTGTTGGTTAATGCGTCCGCCCTAATTTTATCTTCAAATTTTTTCATATTCTGTAAAAACGCAGAGGTATCTGCGTTCGAGTACTCGCTAGAAGGCAACTGCAAAGAGAGAGCATATTGCTTGTTGCCCTCAAAGTCAGAGAGTCCCCAGGTTAAAAGGAGAGGAGTACTGATCTTGAGCCCGCTATTGATTTCAGTGCTAAATACACTAACTGCTTTGCCGCCAGAAGCGTTCACTTTGGGTGCGCCATAACGAGTTTTGACACAATCGAACGCGGTACCGTCGACAAATAAGTTAGAGTCATTGGAGGTTGCAGAAGTTTGAGAGTAAGACATTTTATTAAGTATGTGTTTGTTTTGGGATGGTTATACTTAATAATGGTGGGATGTCTTTAAATCAATTTTTTTATTTATTGTTTGAAATTTGATTTAAAGAAAGTGTTTACGAGATGATCATAATCATCCAACAAATATTTGTCGTAGTGGTTCCAGCATTTTCATAGAACCGCGCAGTTTTACAAATTTCTATGCATCTCCAATTAGTGTTAAGTGTTGTTACAATAGCATCACGCGTTGGCGCTGTCAAATTGTTTTGCGACAGGGTCCATCCTGAACCAGATGAAAATAAATTCTGATAATAATGCCCTGTGGGAATTAAAATATTTATCCCACCAGAAACGTCAACGGTTTTATAAAACCTAGTCACGCTATTAATTTTAGAATCAGTTGGCAAACGAAATGGTACTTGCGTAGTACCAAGACCTCCAAGTACCGGGAAAGCGACGAAGTCCAACATAACGGTTCTTGTTGACGCAAGCATTTGATAATATGTGATGCCTCCCGCAGTATTAGATGAATTTGAAGTCAAACTAATTGACGTAGCAGAGCTAATTGTAAGATATTCATCCCGTGAGTATTGTTCAAATTTACCAGTCACGTTTAAGTTTCCGTTTATTGTGATTTCCCCGGTGGTATTATTAATAATACCACCACCAGCGCCACCCAAGTTAATCACGCCTGTTGATCCTGTACCCACATTAATTGTTCCCAACGTAGTCCCCACTGTGATGGTCCCAGATGTGGCACCAACTGTCATTGACGCAGAGGGCGCACCCAGAGTTAGAGCGCAACTGGCAGGGTTATAAGATAACGGACCAGTGATGGTATCGGCACACATAGTTTGACCAGCGCCAGTGGACCCGACAAACACAGGGTAATAAGTTCCTGATGTGTTTATGTCCACAATATTCATGTTGTTTATCCCAGTCAAAGCAGACCCATCCCCCACAAATGTTGCACCTGAGATGGTGCCTGTCGCGGTCAAATTCGACAAACTCAACGTAGCAGTAGATGGGACATAAGATAATGGTCCAGTTGTCGCATCGGTGCACATTGTTTGTCCAGCACCTGTAGAACCAACAAACACAGGATAAAAAGTTCCAGATGTATTGGTGTCCACGATATTCATGTTATCTATCCCAGTCAAGGCGGACCCATCCCCAACAAACGAGGAACCAGTGATGGCACCTGTTGCGGTAAGCGCGCCTGTCACATTTAACGTAGTTTTTGGCACAACAGTGATGTCAACATTTGAGCAAGATATATACGCTTGGTCATAATAAGGACTAATGGAAACTTTAAGGTTGTTGGGGACTGAGATCACAATAGTTCCATCTCCTCCGATCCCGCCGACACCACCTACATGCGGGTTTCCTGCTCCTCCATTGTCTATGGCACATCCTCCTCCTCCTCCTCCTCCTCCGTATATCCCTGCTCCTCCATCTCCTCCATATGAAACTCCTGAATAATAATATGCATTTTGTCCTGCGTTTCCACCACTTCCTCCATTCGTCACGACGATACCGTTTCGCATACCTCCACCTCCACCTCCACCTCCTTCTCCAGTTCCTCCAGTAATGTTAGAAGCAGCGACGGTACCTAAACCTCCTCCGCCTCCTCCACCTCCGGATAATTTCAATGGGGTAGACGTGGAAAGTGTTACAGTTGAAGACGTACCCGCTGACCCCAACGCCTGTGGGTTATAGATATTGCTGCCACCACCAAGACCTCCTGCATAAAAGGTTGACCCACCAACGCCAGAAACTGATGGTACACCATTTCCACCTGCGGACCCACCTGATGCAGTGATGCCTTGGAAAAAAGATGAAGAACCCGCTCCTGATGACCCACCTGCACCAACTGCACCAGTGTAAGCAACTCCACTGGTCATCATTAATGTCCCGCTGATGACACGACCACCTCCACCTCCACCTCCGCCGCCGCCAGAAGAGCTTGCACTTGATGAGCCATATCCTGAACCACCTTTTCCTCCACCTCCAACCACCCAGTATTGAGCAGCAACCCCAGCATTTGCTGTGAAAGATACGGTTCCTGGTTTATTGAAAACATAATACGCAGTGCTATTGTCAGAACTCATCATTTTTAAGTAGTTAGTGTTCAACACGGCGGTAGTCCCATTAAATAATATAGTCGGTGTTAAAGATGCGTTATTCAAAACATTTAAATTATAATTAGAAGACAAATTAATGTCTCCGCTAGTATTTGTAATATATCCTCCCGCGGTAGCCCCCAAATTAATAACGCCAGTTGCACCAGTGCCCACATTAATGGTGCCCATTGTAGTTCCAACTGTTATGACACCTGTTGTAGCACCCACGGTAATAGAAGCAGAAGTGGCACCCAGCGTGAGAGCGCAAGTGCTTGGGTTATAAGATAATGGTCCCGTAATAGTGTCGGCACGCATCACTTGGTTCGCGCCAGTAGACCCAACAAACACTGGGAAATATGTACCCGATGTGTTAGTGTCA
>Ga0114958_10001470_pt1 | contig 18580 bp, 22 predicted proteins | sample C_130208_EF_Meta_FD_89577 | JGI IMG/M metagenome (GOLD analysis project Ga0114958, IMG submission 89577) | Freshwater microbial communities from Lake Croche, Canada to study carbon cycling - C_130208_EF_MetaG | ecosystem: Environmental > Aquatic > Freshwater > Lake | place: Lake Croche, Canada...
AATCATATGCCAAATTCCAAGTGAAAACTGGGAAAAGGCGGTCAAGGCAGTTCGGCATAATGTCTATTTATATACTGGTTCGACCGAGTGGATTCTGTTAGAGGATAGGGAAAGCTATCACATTGAAGTTGAGGGTAAACAGCTAAATGTCTGGATTGGAGAACCCTGTCCATTTGATAAAGTCTATGATGACACTTGCTTGCAAAACATCATAACCCAGGAAGGATTGACCTATTTTCAGGAGCGAACAAAGAAGATCGAGACCGTTCGCGTAATCTATGCCCGCTGTAAACGATCCATGATTCTTCTTGATGATATTCATAGACTATACATAAAAAGACACAAATTCAAATCAAATGAAATCGTAGCCATTAAATCCGTTGCAGGGAGTGGAAAGACGACCACGCTTCTCGATCTTGCAAAGATACACTGTACAAAGAAAATTGTCTATCTTGCCTTCAATCGGGCGCTCATTACAGATATCGCTCTGAAACTGAAGAAACAAGGGTTGCAAAACGTCTACCCTCTAACCTTTGATGCCTTAGTCTATGGGGCATATCGACGAAAATATAACAGGGATCCCCCTATGATGGACACCTTTACTCCCCAATCAATTCATACGGCTATACACTGGTTACAAGGAAAACCATTCAAGATTCGAAAATATTATGTTGATTTATATGTTAACTTTTGCAAAGATGCGGATAGACATTCCCCCCAAGAGTTTGCTCGTTCTGAGCTTGGAGAAGATAAACCCCTACTTACCATGCTATGGGATAAAACACTAAAGCATGAGCTATTAACATTTGACAGTCTGAAAAAGCTGGCACTAATGGGTCGATGGTTAAAGGGGTATATTGATCAGACGTACGATATGATTATGATTGACGAGACCCAGGATTTCGACGGTATCATGTTAAAGATGATACTGAATGATACCACCATACCGAAGCTCTTTGTTGGAGATCCAAAACAGTCAATCTATCAATGGCGTGGATGTATTGATGGATTTAAATCTCTGCCCCCCACCTCTCTTATTCTCGAGTTTTATTCCACCTTTCGTATAGGAGACCCTGCTTGTGAAGTCATTCGAGCCAAATTTAAACACTGTTGGATGATTTCAAAAGGGAAAGAGATTACCACATTAACTGAAGATGCTTCTGCTCTTGGGGATACCCCTTATACCTATTTATTTCGAACATGGAGGAAATTGCTTCAAACTGCGCAAGGAACGGAAAGTATTTGGATACATAATTGTGAAAATGAAATAGAAAAAATGCGAAAACGTCATACGTTCTTAACAGAGAATCCCTTTGTTACAGGGAAGGATGAATACGACGAGGATTTATCAAAGTTTCTCAGAACGATAACAAAGGATGACCTTGAAGACCTTATCTCGAAGATAGAACAACATTCGATGCCAAAGGAAAGTGCGAGGGTGAAGTTTTACACCATACACGCCTATAAGGGGTTAGAGGATGATGTTATTCGTATAGGTGATGATATAGACGATAAGACAGGGGAGAATGAGAATCTCTATTATGTAGCATTGACACGTGGAAAGAAGTTGATAGTCGAGGATACCTCGCTAAAACCAAATCAGATACAAAAAAAGTTGGAAGACTATATCTTTCGATCAAGGCTCTTCACCTCCCTGTAATCCAAACAAGGGTGAGAATGCTAAAGGGAGATGAGTACGACGTAACGCTATCTACTATACATACATATACGTTACAAAGCAATCGAATGAAAAGAAAAGGATATAGATGCTGTATAGGAAATTCGGAATATTTATACGCTAAAAAATAACTCCATTAAAATAGAAATGAATACAAATCGCGATTCTTCCCAATACACCAAATACAGCAGGGCGAGAACTCTTGCTGCATATCACAGAGACAATGTAAGACTGGTACCCGGTAGTTTTTCTGATACAACATCGAGTACATATACTGATATTTTTTTTGGTAAAACGCAGAAATGCTGTTTGACGAATGCAACAGTGACTGATACAACTACCACACCTCCAACGTATACGACATATTACATGAGTTTCACAACCACGGGATCAACGACATGGACTGCACCTGCTACAATTCAAAGCCCTATTACATATTGGATCATTGGTGGCGGTGGCGGCGGTGCAGGGGCGTATGACCAAAGAGGTGGTGGTGGTGGGGGCGGTGGTGCTGCTACAACGGGTACTTATGCAGTAGTAGGAGGTACAACGTATTCTATTGTTGTAGGAGGAGGTGGAGCTGGAGGAACTGGTAGAGGAACACTTACCTTATCAGGACCTTATGGTAGTGATACGGATGGAACGGATGGAACGGATTCAAGTTTTGATGTTACTAACGGAGGTCCAGTAGCGGCAGGAGGTGGAAAGGGGTTAGATGGCACTACTGGTACTCTTAAGGCGGGTGGTACTGGAGGTGCCGTTACAACTGGCGGCGGTGGCGGCGGAGGAGGGGGGAGTGGTGGAGGCGGTGGTGGTGCAGGAGGAAACGGAACGAATGGCACGAATACTGTTGCTGGAACAGGAGGAGCAGGGATTTCTTTTACAATTCCTGGCTATAATTCAGGAAATGCTCAAATCTATGGTGCGGGTGGAAATGGCGGAGCAAATAGCGGCGGTGGTTTCGCTGTTGGAGCAGATGGTTCAGCAAATACAGGTAAAGGTGGTCAAGGAGGACGCGCAGCTTCCTTTCAGCCACCATACGCTGGTGGCATAATCAAAATGGGTGGAGATGGAGGTTCTGGATTGGTCGTCATTCAATATTCCGCATAAACACTCAAGCTAAGACCAGTCAATGATAATATACGTTTTTAATGGATCTGTCGTTATATCACAGTCAATGAACGTCTCGCGAAGTTTGCTCATGAGCACAGCACACATCTCATCCCGTTCAGCTTTCTCCTTCGTACGAACGGTTTTTAATCCCCTCCAGATAAACCGTTTTGCCCCCATATTCAGCAGCATCGTATGTTTAAATTCGGAACAGATCTGCCGAAGCATTTCTGTAACCTGAATCTGCATATGTTCTTCTTTACGTTCCTTATATTCTTGATCAAGCGTGAACTCCTGAAGGGTTTCACGCGTGATTGGAAATTTCATCTACCCTTATCCAGAAATTATCTGCTATCTCCTCCACACCTCAAAAAAGGAATCATTGCAAGGAAACTTCATCCAAGCATACTCTGCACCTAATGCCTCTTGGTAAATACGAGAAAACCCCTTCTCCGTTAAGATGCGATCAATATATTCCTTATGCGTCGGATCGCGATAGTCATTCTCCATAATGATCGTATGCACTCCATAGACAACATCGGGCATATCCTGCAGAATATAATAAAATGCACCCTCACAGTCCAGAACCAGGGTGTCATAGGTGTACTTGGCACGTATCTCGTCGAGCGTGATGGTATTAACTCTTGTATATCCTGGAAGCACTTCCTCACTCACGATCGTATTCCATCCCTTTTGAATCAACGGGCGAAGAGAAAGGGCAGCCGGTTCAATCGCAAACCTCATCCCATTCGCATCACGATTCTCTTCCAATTGCTTGGCAATAGCTGGATCACATTCCAGAACGACCAGACTCTTGACAATAGAGGCAATAATGAGACTATTTCTTCCTACATTTCCCCCCAACTCGAGAACTGTATCCCCTGGCTGTAAAAAGCGTACCGCCATTTTTTGCTCTGGAAGCTCGTCGCGAAAACTTCCATGACGTAACACAAGGGTTTTCTGAATGGCCTGCACTCGCGCCAAGATGACTTCATCAGGATAGATCTGTTCCACATGGTCAGGAAAGGAGTCCGTATAGATCTGATTGGATACCGTATCTATGAAGATAGGTATCGTACCGTATGCGACCCCATCAATCCAGATCGTTTTCACTATACCCCATACAGGATCTCCAAACAGCTTTGCCCGTGCATCATCGCAGGCGGGAATATAGATAACAAACATCTTTCGACATGCCAGATTGACACGCTCTGTGATATCGATCTTGATCGATTCAGTTCCGTACTGAAAGATCATTCTATATAGGCGCTATACTTAATCTCTAAGCCTGTTCAAAGTAAGGTGCAATATCAAAGCCCCTGTCTTCTTTCCGTAACTTAATATAGGGAATATCCTTCGTCTTTGGGTCATTCAGAATCGCATCGTGAATACATTCCACCTGAGCTTTTGTATTTTCCCTCGATGCACATTCGGCGTGTAATTTCATCATTGAATCTCTGGCATGGTGTAACAGGATGTTAGGTTTCGACGGCATCGTCTGCAAGAGTTTCTGGAGACTGGCTTGTGGGGTTAAATAGACATCATTTGGATCCTTGACATTATAATCCGTAAAGACCATATTCGTACTGGTGAGCTTCTTCTTGTACGGTACGAATCCTACATCAATAGCCTCTTCATACTCTTTCTTCCATTTGCTGATGAAGGGGCTTCCTTTCGGTGCCATGATGAACCAATTGTCAATGTAAGAGGGAGTTCCTGCAGGGTTGAGTCCATCATTCGGATAAAATCCCGTATACTCTGCGCGTTTCTGGAGGGTTTCTGCATGCAACTTATTCAACGCCGCCTCATCATTTACAATAATTCCAGCGTCAAGCCACACTCCTCCATGCAATTCCAATAGACGTAATCGGATCCAATCAGCACGATGAGGTGGACTCAGACTTTTATAGTTGTGAGGGAAATCACTCGAGTCGATATACTCGAGCACCGTTTCATCCGTGACGAAGCGAACATCCCAAGTTGGAATGGCAGATGGACGATTATCCAGGATGTCTTTAATCACCTTGGGAGGACGATCATTGTTCCAATGCGTCCAGGCTATTTTGGGAAGTATATAGGAGTCTGTAAAAGGTTCGACAGGTTTACGTTGAGTGTAGAGGAGTGCTAAAAGAGCAATTGCAGGAAGCACATACTCCATCTAGATTCGCGGGAGAAAACTTAGACTTAGACGCTCCGTGAAAGGAATATCTATGGCCTTTGTCTCAGAACAGTATACAAAGGGGGAATGGATGAGTACATTTCGTCATCCTGAATCGATCAAAGATATCGTGAAGGATCTCGCACCAGGTGATTTTTCAACGCTGCTTCGTCTCGCCGCATCTTCCTTGAGCTCCATGCAAAAAGAAGCCAGCGATGCTCAGTATAAGGAGTCATTGACGCGTGACGTCGAGGAACAGACTCGTAAACTGCAGAAGAAGGCTGAGGAAGACTTAGACCGGGCTCTCGCGGAGAAACAGCAGGAAGTCACTCGTCTTCGAACCTTAGTGACCGAGCTAGAAGTCCAGAAAGAAAGTCTGCGAGAGGGATTGGTGCGAGGGGAGGCTGAATACAGGACATCCTTGCGCAGTGTTAAAGAGGAGAGTGCAGCTACCCATACCAAGGAGATGGCGCGCATGCATGCGTATACAGAAGGCCTGCAGACTCAGCTTTTACAACTTCAAGAGAAATCCCAGGCCGCCTTCCAGAGTTCTTTGGCTTTGCTGGAAGAACGATATGGGCGAGATGTGGAGAGGATGCGTGGCGATATGAATGTGCGTGTGGCGGAACTCCAGGCACTTCTCGCCAAGGCAGAAGAGTCGAGGAAAGTGGGGTCGTGTGATATTGGGCAAAAGGGAGAGAGGGAGTTCGAAGAACTGGTGGCGGAATTTACTCATTGGGGGACGCTGGAGAATACGTCGAAGCAACCCCATTGTGCTGATTGGAGTTGCGTCGTGCGGAAGTGCAAGATCTTGTTCGAAGTGAAGAACTATGCATCCGATATTCCAAAGGCAGAAGTAACCAAATTTGAGCGCGATATGTCCCTGCATTCCGATGTACCGCTAGGGATATTTCTGTCTCTGAAATCACGGTTACAGGGAAAAAAGTATAACGAGTTTATGACGATTGAGTGGAGCCCCGCGTCGCAGATGATGATCTATATTAATAATTTCCAGAACCAGGATTTACGCGCCGTCTTTGCCTTTCTGGATGTCTGTGTTGATGTGGCCTATCGCACCTATCGCTTAGCTCAGAGTATCCCCAATGAATCCGACGATATGCGGATGCAGGAAAAACTGGTGAAGATTCGAGGGTTGATCAGTCATGAGCTTTTGCGCACTGGGGAGTGGATCAAGGAGACACGATCTGAGACACGGGCGGTGATTGATCTCTTGACAAAGCAGGGGGTGGTGAATCAAGAAAAGATCCAGACGACACGATCGACCCTCACGTCGATTCTTGGCATCATGGATGATCAGGATATGGATACGGAGGAAGTGAAGCTGCCAGAAGGGAAGCCGAAGAAGAAGGAGGGAAAAAATGAACGCCTACCCTTTAGCTGAAGCACGTCCTATGCTTCCCTATACCCGTCAGATGATCAAGAGTCTTAAGATTGACTTTGAAAGTTTGAAGAGAGAGACCTTGATCCACAGAGAGGCTCAGCGCATGTATACATCGGTGCTCGACTTTGCGAAGGCAGGGAATGAGACCTATTGCGCGATCGAACTCTTGCGGGATGCGTATCCATTAGTCGATGATATCATCTTTGAGCTCAATAAAGGATTCCCTGATTCCATTATTGAGAAACGTATTATGACGCGGGGTGTTGATGGGGACATGTATGAAACCGAGTGCAAGGTGGATTCAAGTGGAATCCGTCTCCAGCGAAAGCAATTCCAGAAAGTTTATATTACCATTGATTGGTCTTAAAATGTATAGGATCGAATGGCATTATTCAATGGTTCTGTGATATAGAGAGCTGAGTTGAAATATGTAATGGCAACAGGCGCATTCCATCGACCGTCTGCACCTGGTGCATTACTAAATCCTGGAGGAGAGATATCATATACAGGATCAACTCCTGGGACACCACCCAGGGTGGACAAGCTTCCATTGGATGTCAGAGCACGAATATCATTATTTGTTGTATCAGCAATATAGAATACACCTTCGGGAGTCACTGTGATGTCATAGGGGCTATAGAGGAGAGACATTCCATTAATTCCATTTCCATCACGATTTCCTACACTATCCGTTGGAAAGGGATTATAAAAGAACGTTGTATTTCCAGCAAGAGTAGAGACAGTATAGGGAGCAACGGTAGACATTTTTCGTATCAGTGAGTTTCCAGTATCTGCAATATAGAGATACTGGCCGGCAGGATCAAGAGTGAATCCTCTAGGTTCATTAAATTGTGCTACTGAACCGATTCCTTCAGCAAATCCTGCCGTTGATCCAGCAAGAGAGGTCGCAGCAGAGTTTGAGGTGGCAAAATAAATCTGAGATGAACCGCTCTGGAGAAAATAGAATCCATTTGATGCAACAGTCACCTTATTTATATTCGATAAATTAGTAATATTTAGATTTGTAGGGGTACCTGAACTATAGGTATAGAGGTTAGATCTACTCGCGATATAGAGAGTACTCCCATACGTGGCAAGGGCAGTTACTGCAAACGGGAGAGCTGTACTCGTCGACGGGGAAAAGGTATAGAGATTTGAGGATCCGTCAAAGGTATAGGGGGTGGGAGTAAAGACAATACCGAGACCTGTAAAGAGCTGGTATGTATCTACCCTGGGTGGGGGACGTGGGGCGACTTGCTCGACGACGGTATTACTTGTCAGTGTACATCCTATTTTTAAATATATTAATTCACTTGACTCATTTGCTGCACCACTTCCTCCAAGAATATTAACAATGGCATCAACAGTATTGTTTTCTTTTACCGTATACCCAATGTAGCGGGTTGAATAATCATTGCGACGTATCACATCGGATGCGTCGCGTGTATTTCCATACATCTACTTTAGCGGATATGATTTCCTTTAGAGGGCATACATTACTTTAATGGGCACGATTCTTTGCAGAGAGAATCGCTCTCTTCTTTGAAATGCTACTGCTCACTCCATGTTCCTTGGCAAACTCTGCAACCTTTGCTTCAGGCATACCCACATATTCTCTCGCGACATAGGCAAATGTACGATGTTCATCACGGATCCACTTGACGATATTCTCCTTCGTTAACAAAGTCTCGGGGAGAATCCCTTGCGTGGTGAGTTCCTTTAGCTTCTTGGCTTCTTGTTCCTTCTGCCATTGCTTCAAGTCCTTGGAATCCATGCGAGTTGTCTCTGGAGCTTGAGCTTGAGCTTGAGCTTGAGCTGGAGCTTGAGCTGGAGCTTGAGCTTCAAGATCGGATGCTTTAATAATACGAATCTTTGTATTGGCGAGAACCTTGATAGGAGTGTCATGTACCTGGGGCTCAGGCTGGGGCTCCTGCGGAGCAGGCTGGGGCTGGGGCTCTGGCTGAGGCTCCTGAGGCTGTGGCTGTGGCTGTGGCTGCGCCTTCTTCCGTTTCGGCTCAAAGAACTCCTTTAACATCGCATACTCTTCCTGCAGGAGTGACATCAGTTCCTTATGCATCTCGACCAAGGAATGCCTCGAGGATAACTCACGAAACACTTCACGAAGTGACATCTATGTGACAAGGTAGCTTAAGTTTAGACCCTTATAGTAGATGACTCTACGTTTCCATCCGAATCAGTGTGTACCCCTTCGCGATAGTTACGACGTTTTTACTGTGTTAAAGAGGAATGCTATCCTTTTGGATGGATCTGAATGGTATATCGTTGAACCAGGGGATGCATTCACCGTCACTCCTGCCTTTTGGATAGGAGGCGCTGCAACGATGACTGACGACTGGATGCTCTTTGTATCGAATGCGACAGTGAGTAAGTGGGTTTATCTTCGCGACTGCAGTCCAGTGACTGCAGACGCCGAGATAGGTGAGGACGAGATAGGTGAGGACAAGATAGGTGAACTATGGCGGAACGATTTACGTGAAACACTCGATACCTTTTACGGGTACAAGTTCAGGAACGGAACGTCCAATCACGTCAGAGAGGAATAATCATTGCGAGTTTCCAGAATATAGGGAATAGCATACACCCCTAACAGTCCAATAAAGACCATGAGGTGAGCGTCCATCCCTTTGAACAGCATAGCACATCCAACAGAAGAGACCATCATTGCCGAGTCAGCAAGGATGACTTTACTTCCTCCAACAGAAGCATATTCTTTCATGACATCAATCATTGCATTATGTCCCTTGGGAAGCTGTTGAAGCACGCCGATGTAAAAGAGGAAGTCATGTAAGACCTGGACAAAGACGGTCACTCCCGTGAAATAAAGAGGATTCCAGTCCTGCTTTGGGTAGACGAATTCAGTATACAAATATCTAGAAATACCAATGCCAAGGGCTATAATAAGAATATCAGCAATCACTGCTTCTAACTTGAATCGATTATACCATACGTTTGCAAACTTACCGAAGAATTCTGGGAATAAACGGATAAGGAACAGCACAGCAACTTCAGTGACCAGAATACCCATGAAAATATAGACCCAATCACCGACTTCTTCATATTCAGAAATATCTGCCCATTTGGATTTAGGAGGCGGGAGCTTCGCCTGGGTCTGGGGTTGGGGCTGCTGTTGGGGTTGGGGTTGCTGCTTCGCGAGCTGGATATACGCTGGATTCTCAGGTTTATACTGCATCACTGGTTTCAATTGTTCTTGACCCATGGATGGCGCATTCAATGGTTCATAGCTCGCCCAAGACATCTCTATTAGATATCACCGAATACCTTTCGCGTGTCGTCGGTTAAAGGGTCTGTGAAGAGGCCGAGGGGGAGGGATCCATGCCGCTTGACCGTATTGGTATGCACGGCACATAAATGAGTATCGTCAATTTCCCTTCTTTCACACCGTACAGCATCGTATAAGACATGCTTGCCAGCCTTGATGCCTGTCCGATCTCCCTTCTTCCTCGCTAAACATTGAACATCCGCCGGAACAGATACTTTCGTACGAGGCTTAAGAGGTGCCTGTTTTGCCATCGTGTACATTTTTTCCACCGTCTTTAAAAACTCGCGTTTCCCTACCGTTTTCACCGCAGATGTAATCAGTATCTCAGCAGTAGACATTTACTACGATAGATCTTCATTTTCACTTGGAAGAAAACGCAGGGAATTCATTCTCATTGAGCAGAAAAATTGACTGAATTTTTTTAAGGGAGGAGAGTCCCCATGCCTGTTTACGGTGCAATCTGTATTGATTCGTTTGAAAACGTCCTTCTTGTTAAAGGGAGACGTTCGCGAAAGTGGTCATTTCCTAAGGGACATACCGAGGATAATGAACTCCCTCTTGACTGTGTAAAAAGAGAAGTCGAGGAGGAGACTGGTGTTCGCTTAGGATCGGAACACATGGGATATTATGAGATGAAAGGAGGAGGGTATTTCGTCTTTCACATTGACGTCTGTTGTTTTCTGAACATTCGAGACAAGAATGAGATTTCAGATACGGCGTGGTGGCCATTGAGCAATCTACCTCGATCCACCAACATCGACGTGAGCATCTTTCGGTCGCATTTGAAGTCGAAGCCAAATGTAGGCTACAGAGACTATATCTATTCGCAGGATTCAGATACGACGATACAGGATATTATGAATCGGCTACGTTAGGGAGTAAAAAACCCATTTTTTGTTTTAGATTGGCTCAGTCAGTGGGTGTAGTCAACTCAATACTCTGGATAGTATCGAGCCTGAGATCCTGGATGGGAACAAATGTAGAGCTCCTCTTCGTCGCCTCAAACCCGCATCGACGAGAGAATTCAATACAGGTCTCATACACCAACTCTGGATACTTACACCGATCCTGCCAGATCTCCCCTGCATAGTAACGAATCATGAGAGGATAGTTTGGATCGCCACTTGGAAGAAATTCAGCGAACTGTCCTCGATTCTGGGGAATATAGAAGGTTCGAGGGCTTGCAGTGGTAAACTTCCAATAGGGACACTTTTGCACGAGATTGACCTGATAGATTCCGTTCAATCCATAGACGGGTGAGATAACCGCGAAGGGCTTCTCTGAGAAGATATCCATATTGCGCAGAGGAGAGCGATCCAAGATAGCAAAGACTCCTTCAGGTATAGTTTGCATGAGAAAGACAGGGGGAGAGGAGTGAGGGGGCTTCATTTTTTACTCAAGGCTCACGATCCCCTTTTTCTCCATGCCGAAAATATGCCAATGTACAGACGCCTCGAGACACCGAGCAAACATACCATTCTGATCAGCTTGCTGCATCTGACGAAGTATATTGATCAACCGCGGCATCGTTAAAGGGGCGAAGGAAACGAGGGCGAAGGCGTCGCGAATGGCCTCTGCCTCTGCAAAGATATAGGGCTGAAGGTTCTTTGCCAATCCACTGCGATAGGCATACCATACCTTACTAGAACAGTTCTGCATCCGAATCATCATCTCATCATCAGAATCAGACTCAGGAAGAGGGGGAAACATGGGGACATGAGGGAACATGACACACTTTCTTCATTTTTTATACAGATCGTATCCGGTGTGTATAGTATATGGTGTGTATGTGTAAAATCTAGTGTGTCTAGTAAAAGATCCCCTATCAGTAGACATGTCGAAACGGCCAAGGAATGGAAACTTTACAACTCCAGGGATACCTGAGACAGAGAATGCGACTGCTGCAAATGTAATGCGAACGACCGCACGAATCATACAGAACAAGAAAAACAGAAACACGCGGCGAAGAGCGGCAGCTCAACTCGCCAGAGAATCTGCTGCTGCCGCATTCGCTGAATATAATGCATCACTTGTTGAACATAATACAGCAGTTGCTGAACATGCTGCAGAAGTTGCTGAACATACCGCATCACAACCAGTAGCTGGAGAGGAACAGGTTGCAGCAGTTGCTCCACCTGCACCTGCAACCCCTAGAATCGATGCCCTATTATCCATTCCTCACTTTGACTTCATCGATTGTCACGGCGGGTATCTAGCAACGGGTGGATCCATTCCCCACTTTGTTACTCCTCCCAATATATGGTTTGTTGAAACTTCCCTTATCGATGAATTAACCTTCTCCCGTATGCACGGATATATTCGTTGCCTATTACTGTTCCCTGAAGAATTACTCTATTTATATACATGTAATATTGGCGAAGATTCACGTGCAAATTTTGCTGAAAAAAATGCATCTAATAAATTGACACTGGTAGAAGAAAGGCACATCGATACAAAACTAGGGACAGTAGCACGAGCCGAAAAGGGAAAGATATTCCAGGAATATATTTTAAGAGGAAATTTCGAGAAACTTATCGAGGAGATCTGTGGAACCGACCCTGTCAAACCCTTACTCCATCGAGAACTTTACTACCTAGACCAATTGGTAAAAAATATAACGGTATACAAACCTGGTTCAAAAGTATATTCAAGAGATCTTACTCCATACGAATCTCCTTCTAAAACGACCATTGATAAACTTGCATGTGTTTTCCGCAATGAGACAGGAGATACAGATCTGTTACGAGAACCTGCTGGAGCGCCAGCCTATGTTGCAGAGCTTTTAGTAAATAATCCAGTAGGAGTTCCCTATACCAGCATCGTGGGTGAAATTAGTGCACGATCTCCTGAACCTAGACTTGTCATTGTTTTATCATGTGCTACGCTAACTGATACTAAACAACGCGATGCACTCAAGGATCAAATTCCTGCTATCGAAAAGGAACAGCATGAGGAACGGTTAGAGTTGATGGAAGAACGAAATAATTCAGGTATTCCTCCAATGGAAGGGGGAAGTATGAAGGTATATGATATGAATTGGATATTTTTCGACCAGACGGGTGTTGTTAAAGGGGTTGATGAGGGTATGCATCAACCATTGAATTATACAACCAGTTTGGAAATTGCTGGCTATATGACAGAATTAAATAATATAGCGAGTGTGAACTCTGAAACAAATAACGTAGATCCAAAGTATAAGGGGACAACGAAACAGCTATTTGATAATCCAGAATCAGTGTATAAACTGCCAAGAGTCTTAGAAGAGGGCACAGTACCAATGATCTATATCGAAGGAGCAGAGCCTCGTTTAGTCTTTGGTACTGAGTATAGAATTCCCTTTGGTACCGAATACCCTAGACAATTTAGCTGTGTTCCAGGTACGTATCCACTCAAAGAGAGTATGAAAGCAATCGAAAACAGTTTTCATTGGGATACTATATATTATATAGACCCTCTAAATACAAGAGATTTAGTTAAACTATCTGCTACTTTCGCAAAATCTGGAATTGATACATACGATAAATACCTTGAGTGTTATTCTAAAGGATTTGGAGACAATCCTCAAGCATCATCGATTCTCTTTGACTGTTATTTACTTTCGTATACAAAACGAATAATATTAGATAAACCATTCGAACTCTATGCAAATTTTAAAGAAAGAGTTGAAGGTTTATTTACCGAATACTTTAGCTTCCACTCTGTTGTGCGCTTATTAAACAACCTTTTACAAGATTTGGTATATAAACAGGTGAAGTTGGATGAAGAGAATGCATTTGATGATGTTCGTAAAGAAATTTATAGGGATCTACTTGCGTATATAAACGGAACCATACTCCTGGGCATTCAAGGATCTGCCGTCACTGTGGGGGGAGGAAGCGCTCCACAACTAACGGTTATCCAAAAAATAATACAAGAGGAAGGATTCAATGTACAGTTTCCTCGTCAAGACGACTATTCTGAAATGGGTTTCAAAGAGGTATTAGCTCAAGTGAAGAGTATTGAATATTTTCTTCAACTATATATGTTAGTAATGATACCCAACCATGACTATATGGATGCGGATGAAGAAAAAGTATTAAAGATTGAAATAGAAAGAGTACTTCGTCGATTAGAACGACACCAGGCTGATACGCGCGCTGAGGGGGCGGGTGAAGCGGAGTCAAAGGAGAAGGCTGAGGCGGAGTCAAAGGAGAAGGCTGAGGCGGAGTCAAAGGAGAAGGCTGAAGCGGAGTCAAAGGAGAAGGCGATGAATGGGGGGAAACGGAAAACGGGAGGCAAACGGAAAACCAGGCGGAAACGCCGAACACAGAAAAAAAGGGTTTGGTTTAAGGAATAGTGGGTCTTTTGCTTTTGCTCGTTTACCTGGATCGCCACAGGGTCTGGATCTTCTTAGTGACCAGATTGGCCAGTTTTCCTGCAGATGCTTCTTCTCCTTTGGCCAGAGTGACGGTGACACCACTATAGGTTGAACTCATCAAGGAGTTCCATGTCCCATCAGCCATGAGATGTACCTTGACGAGACTCTCATAGGACATTGGGAGAGTTTGAAGATTGTTAGAGGGAAGACTATCCCAGTCACTTTCCGTGACGGACTGACCTCCATTCCCTATAACAAAGAGATCCAAGTCTGCAGAGCGAGTAAAGACAACCTGGCAATCTGTGGGGTGCATTGATAGCCAGGTGGCCATCTTGATTCCGCGGCCTCCTTTTGAGCGGAGAAACGCATTCAGCTCAGCGTAGGTGAAATAGGTGGAATCATCCTCACTCTCATAGCTTAACGTATCATCATCTGACTCATACTCTGCCTCAGTGGGCAGATCTTCCAGCTTTCCCATCGTCTTGCGGCAACAGGGACATGAACTTTCGTCGCATTGGATGAACCAGGATGCAATACAGAAGAGATGGAACTCGTGGCTACAAGACAGGACGGTGCGGCCAGTGTCAGGACTGATATCATCGTAACAGATGGGGCAGATAGGGGTTGCCATGGGGGGACATGCTATGTCGTCGGACAGAGAGTTCATTTTTTATATGAATCTACTTTATCGAGTCATATGAAAAATGGGTTGGGTTTAGGTTTAGAATTTAGGGGTTATAGGGGTTGGCTTTAGGGAAGAAGGGTGAAGGCAAGCTCCTCGTACTCAGGCGCCTCTTCGACAGAAATCACATCACGTGCCCAAGAACCGATGAGAGGGTTCGTATCATCGGTGCGATAGTCTCCTCCTCCACGGCCATTTCCCTCCACGGTAAGAAGAGGAAGGGGGTGGAGCGCCCATCCATCTTGACTGGGAACCTTCTCCTTATCGACAAAGAGCTTCTTGGTATGGTTCACCAAGTAACGGAACTTTGGATCAACAGGTTCATTTGGACGAATCATCTGGTACTCTGTGCACTGACTGTACAGATTCTCGCCTGATGGCTCATCATCTGCATAATCACCAGCCCACACCACGCGAGACTTGTGATGAGGACTCAGTGGAGTGAGGCAACTCTCGACTGTGAGGACAAAGTTGTTCTTCGAATACGAATGCTCAGTCAGCTTCGCACCGTTACCATAGACGTGGGGATTCATCCACACCACGATCTTCCCCTCTGCATTCAAGATAATTGCGTTATAGTACTGACCCATGGAGACTTTTTCTTCCTGGGTGAGAAACTTCACTTTTTATGAATATGGTGAAGACGTTATGAGTACAGCTGAGCCCAGGAGCGACGACTCTCTTCCTGTAACACCTTAGTCGACTCATAGGACTCCTCCATCTTTGTTTGTAGCGAGATAATATCCTCCAGAAGACGATTATCCTTGGTTAAGGTATCGAGCCGAGCATTCAGCTTCATGAGCTCAGCCGTTTCCTTCGCTAGCTTACTATTCTTCTCATCAAGCAGGACATCCTTGGCTGCCTGGACGCGATAGACGCCTGCGCGATTCGGAATGGCTGCCTTTCGCTCTTTTACCTTGTCAGTCTGGGCAGAGATCTCTTCCATCAACGCATCCTTTCGGCTAGAATACTTTGCATAGGAGGTGAGAATCCAGGGAGCCAGAGGAGGGACTTCGGTTAAAGGATAGCAGGCATACTCCTTCCTGAACTTGGGGCGGGCAACAGGAGGTGTCCAAGGGCGCATAAGGGACACAAAAAAGAGGTCTAGTGAACCTTCATTTTTTGCTTTAGGGGTTTGGGTTTGTTGTGTTTATTTAGCTCTTAATAATGATGCTGATCATATCGTACAAGGAACGTGTGTTAAAGGAGATGGTCTGCAAGGGGTTTCTTGTCAAGGGTTCAGGGTAGCAGTTAGAGGAGATCTCAGCGATGATCTCTGACATCTTCTCTGGGTGAATGTACTTCTGCTTGCGATACACAGGAGTCAGAGGCGCGGAATAAGGGGTGAACAGTTTGGGGGTATTCATGATGGGGGGACAGCCTATGGTCAGGAGAAAGACTTCATTTTTTGTTGGCTGGTCTCATGGTCACCTAATACCTATGCATATACCGCCTCAGGGCGTATGGAGGAATGCCAGATCCAAAGAATAGGCTGAGTGCCTGTCTAGGAGTGATGGCGAGCAAATCATCAAGGGAACACTCGCGTCGTTGTGCAAGAGAGAGACGGGTTGTTAGGAAGTGAAGAGCCTCGTCGTGGGTAAGACGGCCTATCAGATGAGGTGGCCATGAGCGAAGGAGGATGGCTTTGGCAAAGACCTTGGCGCGGGGGGAAGGCCAGTTAGGGTGGTTTATATACTTGCTGCGAGGGCGCTTGGTCTTAGACTTAGGCTCAGGCTGGGGCTGATGCTCTTCCTCGTCTGGCCGATCATCAATCTTCATCTCAGCAAACTCATTAGACAGAGCGTCAGACTCAGAAGCAGACTCAGACTCAGACTCAGAAGCAGACTCAGAAGCAGACTCAGACTCAGACTCAGAAGCAGACTCAGAAGCAGACTCAGACTCAGCCTCAGAGGGGTGCTCCTCCTGATAGGCCTTGAGTGCCTCCACCTCTGCAGCGTACTTGGATTGAAAGGCAGCGAAGGTAGACCTGTACTCAGCCCAGGTCTCAGGGTACTCTCTCTGGAACTGCTTTCTGGCCTCACCAACATGAGATCCGTATATGGTGAAGATGGCATTATTCCACTCAGAGATGAAGGTCTGGAAGTCCTGGGGAAGAAGGTGGGAGCCGACAGGAAGAAAAGACATAGGGGAGACTCAGTAGAGTGGAGGGAGGAACTTCATTTTTTTTCACAAAAAAAGTGTTTATATGTTTTTGTGTTTTTGTGTTTTTAGGTTTGGGGATATTTATGGGTTTTTTTATGTGTGTTGGGGGTGTTTAGCCTGGTGTTAAAGGATTAGGGGGAAGCTGCCGCTGCCGCTGCTGCTGCCTTCTTCTCAGCAGCCTTCTTCTCACGCCCTGCCTTCATCTTAGCCTTCTGCTCCTCAGAGATCACCCTCTTGGGCTTCTCAGGCTTGGCCTCTGCCTGGGACTCACTCTGAGACTCACTCTGAGACTCAGTTGACTCGTCAGCAGACTCAGGCTCTGGGTTGTCAGCCTTGAACTGGGCGCAGAACTTCTCATAGGCCGCAGGGTCGCTCAGGCGGATCTCTCCTGCAATCTGCAGGCGATCCTTGGGCAGAGCAGGCGGGGCGAACTTCTCTGGCATTGTCTTCTGAACATGAGCCACGAAGGCAGTCCATGCGCGGTTACCCGTGGATGTCTTCCTAGGCTTCTTGGTCTTCTTATCCTTCTCCACCAGAGAGGATGCAAGCTCAAGGTTCAACTTGATCTTGTCAGCCAGGCTCAGGGTCGCGACAAGGCTCATGATGTGCTCAACAGTGCTCATTTGAAACGGGGGGGGACTCCTCTTTGGGGGCGGCGGCAGCTTCAATTTTTGCGATGACCTCTCTTTCCTGCGCACCGCTGCATCCATATATCCAACATCCCCTCTTACAGCTAGGGTCGTTGAAGCACTGGGTCATGGAGGCTTTGATTTGATCATACTGGGATTTGATTTCATCTTTGATTAGCCAGCCGTCTATCTCTGTTGCTCCATCCACCAACTGAACCCCATGGGAAAAAGGGGTACACCCGCAGAACTCCGCGGTCTTACAGGGGCACATCGGATTGAACTCGCAGTTGAAGGTCTTGCGCCACCAATCTGCTCTGTAGGCCTTTACATACTTTTCCCACACCTCAGGATCAGGGTAGCTCTTCATCCAATAGGGGGGGCGAGATTGATTTAGGTAGATATAGGTATCATTTCCCATGTTGTGCTTCCCTACTGCAGCAACATGCTCCCACCACTTTTCGTGCTGATCAGAGATTCTGATGAGCTCTTCCCGTATCTTACGGTCTTCCTGGGAGAACTTCCGCTGCTTACGATCATTATCCATGACGATATCCCAATAGGTGATCTTATGGATCTCGTGGAGAGACAGGGGTTTGGTTAGAGGCATAGGGACTTGGTTTGGGTTTTGATACCATGTCAATTTTAGACCTCCATATCTCCCTCTAACTGAGGAGCCAGGGCGCCAGGATCTGTGATCTCCACGAACTGGGGGCTCAGCTTGAGAGGTGGAGGTGGCGCAGGCACCAGCTGCCATCCACGGAACATCAGACCATGGAAGAGCTGGCCACATCGGCAGAACATCAGACCGTGGAAGTCCTTTCCAGAGGTAGTCATTCCAAAGGAACAGTCTTTTGCACACAAGGGGTTGTACTCAGAGTCCCATGACTTACGCCAATAGCTCTTCCTGTAGCTCTTTAGCCACGACTCCCACTCCTTGGTCTGGTAGACTGGCAGGCATCCCTCAGCGTCCTTCGGCCTGTAGAGGTAGGCGTAGGTTCCATCAGGCATACGCCCCTGGCCAGCGTCCTCGATATGCCTATTCCACTGCATATGCTGGGCAGTGATATAGTGAAGGGTCTCACGAGTCTCCCACTCCTCAG
>Ga0114958_10001472_pt1 | contig 18556 bp, 15 predicted proteins | sample C_130208_EF_Meta_FD_89577 | JGI IMG/M metagenome (GOLD analysis project Ga0114958, IMG submission 89577) | Freshwater microbial communities from Lake Croche, Canada to study carbon cycling - C_130208_EF_MetaG | ecosystem: Environmental > Aquatic > Freshwater > Lake | place: Lake Croche, Canada...
CCAGCAGTGAGAGAAGGGTCAGGTTGAGCCGGAAAGCCTGGGTCATCGTCCCGGCGGCAACCCGGCGGTCCGCAGAGGACCCAATCACCCAGTGCGGTGCGGTGGCGGAGTTGGCCGTCTCGATTCTCCGTCGGATCACCCTCCATTGATCCGAGCGCTTTGGTCCGGGCTCCAAGACGAATTCGACACGATCCAAGCGGCCCGGTTTATCGGTGAGGCGTTGCAGGGCCGGCAGGTCCATGATGAGCAAATCCTGCGGCGGCGCAGGCCGGTCTGGAAGGGTGGGGATGATTCCTTTGATGTGCAGTCGAACAGCGTGTTCATTGACCACCACTGCCAGTTCCGATCCGGGTTTGAGTCCGTCGCTTCGGGCAAGGGCGTCGCTGATGAATACGCCCAGAGAGTCATTCAGGGCGGACTGGAAAACGTTTTGCCGCCCCGGTTTGCCGCTCTCTTTTTTTGAACCGCCCCATCCGCTTGCGCCGGCTTGTCCGGCAAGATTGGAGAGCGCAAGCAGATCCAATCCGAGGAGATGGAAGCCGGGACGCGAGCCGAATTTTTCATTGTCGTCCCGGCGCGGCCTCATGGCGTTGCCTTCGAGCACGGGCACCAGATTGACGGGGGCACCGTCCAGCACCGTCCGCAGCTCGGCAAGGACAGAATCCGGCAAAGTCCCGGCCGGGGCGGTGATTAATCCATCGCTTTCCGAGGTGATCAAATCGGTGAGGGTTTGGAAGCCTGCGACGGCCGCCCTGTTGGCCAGACGGATGGAGAAGAAGGCGGCCACGCCCATTGAGAGGATCAGGAGCAGCAGGATGGATGAGACCGGGGCCAAGCGCCAATGGCGCCAGGTAAACCGGGACCAAAGCAGTCTGCGCACGGATTGATTCGATGCCGCCATTCTCAGTCGTTGTCGAGCCGTTCGCAGATCTGACCGTCACGCAGATGGATTTCCCGGTGGCAGATTTGGGCGGCCGCGCCGCTGTGGGTCACCAGAACCAAGGCGGTACCCGTTTCATCGGAGAGTTCGCGCAGCAGGCTCAAAATAATGGAGCCATGCACGCTGTCCAGGTTGCCCGTGGGTTCGTCGGCCAGCAGGACGGCGGGTTTGTGGGCCAAGGCGCGGGCGATGGCGATGCGCTGCATTTCGCCACCCGACAACTGGCCGGGAAAGGCATGGGCCCGGGCACTCACCCCCACCCGTTCCAAAAGAGAGCGGACCCGGGCCGTGCGGATGGCGGGGGCGATGCCGTTGAGTTGGAGCGGCAGCTCCACGTTTTCCGCGGCGGTGAGCGTTGGAAGCAGGTGGAAGAACTGGAAGATGGTCCCGATATCGCGCCGGCGCACTTCGGTGAGGCCGTCGGCATCAAGCGATTCCAGAGCGACGTTTTTGAAGCGGATGCTGCCTGAGTCGGCGCGGTCCACGCCGCCCAGGCAGTTGAGCAGAGTGGACTTGCCGCTGCCCGAGGGCCCGGTGAGGGCGAGGCGCTCCCCGGCGCGCAGTTGAAGCGAGACTCCTCGTAGCACTGCCCGGCTGGCATAGCTCTTGGTCAGATTATGGGCGCTTAACACCGGCGCTGCCTCTGCTGTTCCAACCGGCCTGCTTTTTTGTGTCGGACTTGGTGTCATTGCAAACTTGCTGCTTCCGCTCATAAAGGGTCGGATAGCAACCCGTGGGCTGAATTCTATCGGGTTGGGGGCTTCAGAGCCAGAGTGGTGTTCGAATTATCCCGGCGAACAGTGGCATTGGCCAGATGGGCGTTTGCGAAGACCTGGTTGGTCTTAACGATTATCTGCAAACTGCTGTGCTGCTCCGGCTGCGCTGCTAAGTTTGTGGCGGTAAATCCGGGGACAGTACGACTTTTGAAACTGTCCCCTTTTGAACCCGCACTGGCAACGCCACCAGATTGACTTGAATTCCGGCGGTGGATAGGTTCCACTTCTGCGTAATGCTTGAGATGATTGAAAAACTGCTGGTTCTGCAGGAGCGCGACCGTCAACTCAACCGGGCGCGGGCCGAGTTGGATCATATTGAGCCGGAGCGTCAACTGTTGAAGGCCAAGTCCATCGGCGCCCAAAGCGGACTGGACGCGGCCCGTCAGAAAGTCAACGCACTTGAATCGCGCCGGAAGGATCTAGAGTTGGAGGCCGCGGCGAAGAAGCAGTTGAGTGACAAGTATGCCAATCAGCAGTTGCAGACCCGCAAGAACGAGGAATACAAGGCCTTGGCGCATGAAATCGAGATGTGCAAGGAGGCGATTTTCGGTTTGGAAAACCAGCAAATCGAACTGATGGAGCAGGTGGAGCTCGCTCAAAAAGGGGTGGCGGCGGCCATTCTGCTGGCCAATGAAGCGAAAAAGCTTCAGGAGGAGCAGGTAGCCCTGCTGGGCGCACGCGAAAACAATCTTAAGAAGGAACTGGCCGGCTTGGAGGTCAACCGCGAGGAACTGGCTGCGGCCGTAGATGAGGGGGCCCGGACTCGTTACGAGCGGCTGCTCAGGAGTAAGGGGGGCCACGTGGTGGTGGGAATCCAGCATGGCGTGTGCGGCGGCTGCCATATGAAATTGCCTGCCCAAGTGCTGCTCAGCTGCCGGGCTCAGCAGGAGTTGGTGGGATGCATCAATTGCGGCCGGATTCTCTATTACACCCGCGACATGGATCTGGCGGTGGTGGACTAGGCTGCCGCTGTTCGACCGGGCAGGGATTTGGTCGGATCGCCGCTCGGTTGGAATGCGCGCAGATTTTCTGCTGCGAACAACGGTTATTTGATTCCCCATAAAATGCCAGCCAGCCTTTTCGCTCTGGATCGAGCCTGATTTTTTGTCGTGGCCATCCGTCGGGTCGGATTCGATGGCAATACGCATGTCAGGCAACCATCCGACACTATGTTTGTTGGACGGTGGTGGTGGGCCTGTCTTCCTGCCAAATGCGGAGCAGCTGCGGTTGCCAGAAAACCTCTGGCCCATTAATCAGGCTTGTCTTATCACTTTTTCCGTTTCTATTATCCAAAATCCATGAAAGACGCAGCCCTCCGGATTCTTTGCCTTTTTTGCGCAGGAGTAACGGCGGTCTTTGGCCCTGGCGAGAGTGGTGCGCGGGCGGAGCCTCTGAAACTCCAACTCGTTTTGGATGCAGGCAAGACTTTTCAAACCATCGACGGCTTTGGCGTTAATTTTAATCCAGCCCAGTGGCGCAACGGAACACTCAAGTCTGCGATTGATCTGCTGGTGGATGATCTGGGTTGCACCATGATCCGGTTTGATCCCACAGGATTGGCCGAATGGCTCGATCCGGCTCGGCGAAATCCCGATGGTTCCTGGCCGGATGCCTATCTCAAGGAGATTTACACATCCCCGATATTCCGGGACGCTTGGGCTGCTTTTCGTGCCCTGAACGCCAAAGGAATCGAACCTTTTTTCAATGTCAGCGGGCGCATTGCCGCCGGGCTGGGGTGGCCGGAAAACCCGCGTCGGTTGGCTGATTTCCAAGGGTATGCGGAAATGCTGGTCTCCATGCTCGAGTGGGCGCGGCGGCAGGAGGGGCTCCGGTTTCATTGCCTGAGCCCGTTCAATGAAACGGATTACGGTTACCCCGAGGGCCCCCGGCTTGAGGTGGAGGACTTGATTTTGGCGACGCAGGCCTTGATCAAAAAGCTCGACAGCCACGGATTGGTGGATGTTCAACTCGTGCTGGCCGACGATGCCGAGCCGGTCATGGCGCGCTTTGAGGCCATTCTCAATCATCCGGAGTGGCACAACCGTGTTCGCGCCTTTGGCCTTCACACCTATGGTGACGGGGATGAATTCGACGCGGTGGGGTGGCAGGGCGGTGTTTCGCCGCACGGACAAGTCCTTAACCGTGTCCGTGCCAGCCCCTTTGCGCAGAGTCCGCTTTGGATGACTGAGTATGGGGATCTGGATCTAAGCGGGATTATTGAGCAAGAGATAGGATGGCGTTCCACCCGGCGTCTGCTGAAGTTCATCAACGAAGGTTACTCCGCCGGCTTGATCTGGGATGCCTTTGACAACCTTCATAAGCACGATGGGGCCTGGTCGGATTACGGCATTCTGGCCACTGACACGAACCGCTGGACCTACACGCCCAAGCCCCGCTATTACGCTGCCAAACAGATGTTCCGCTTTGTGCGTCCAGGCTTTGTGCGCATCGCAGTCCGCCCCGTCCGTCCGGCCCGAAATGCCGACCCCTATGCCGGGGCACGCGATCCGTTCCGTCATCTTTTATTGAGCGCTTTTGCATCGCCTGACCGGGAGGGTTTTACTTTGGTGGGGATGAATCGAAGCGAGCGCGACCTGAGCCTGACTGTGACGCTAAAAGGCTTTGCTGCCAAGTGCGGGATCAAGCGGGTGCAAGTCTATGAAACTGCCGGACAAAGGAACTGCCGGCCCGGAGATAAAACCGGCCTCGCCCGTCAACCCTTTACCGCGAACGTGCGGGCGAAAAGTGTTTTCACCCTGACCACCTTGCACACCAACCCTTGATCAGTGATTGAGGATGGATTAATTCGGGAAATGCAACGGGTCGGACTTTTCTTCGGTAAAACCATCTGCGCGGATTTGGTTTCCGCTCGGAGTTTTTCACTGTTCCGCCCTGCGTCCTGGTAAAGAAGTTCAGCCGCGAAGCAGACCGGGCCCTGCCCGGTCTGCTTTTCCGGCCTTGGGCGGCGTGTTAATCCTTCGTAAGCACTTTTTCAAGCAGTTGGTTAAGCCGGGCAAGCATGGCTCGGGGATCCTCCAGCAGCCCCGCCGCCACCCGTGCATTGTCCAAAAGCTGTTCGGCCACGCTGCCGGCCAATGTGGCATCCGTCTGCCGCATGGCGTCCAAGCGGGCCATGATGGGGTGGGCGGGGTTGACCTCGAAATCATGCTTCGCCGCTCCCGCTTCGGGAGCGTCCTGTTTCATGGATTTCATCAGACGCCGCATGCTCGCAGTCATGAATTTGTCGGAGTCCACCACCACGGCCGGACTCTCGACGAGCCGCTGGGAAACACGGACCTCGCCCACCTTGTCGCCGAGGGTTGCTTTGAGCCACTGGGCCAGGGATTTTGAGGCGTCCTCGCTCAAGGCCCCGTCCTTCTTGGTGCTGATATCCAACTCCGCCTTTTCGGCGAGTTTGAGGGGTTTGCCTTCGAATTCCCGGAGGTGTTCGATCACAAATTCGTCCCAGGCGTCGTAGAGGAAGAGGACTTCGAATTTACGTTCGCGGAACACTTCGAAATAAGGGCTGGCTTCTGCCGCGGCCCGGTTTGTGGCCAGCAGGCAGTAGATTTCCTTCTGCTCGGAGGGCATCCGCTGCACATACTCGGACAGCGAGGTCAGTCCGCCCCGCTCAAGAGTGGAGGACTCGAACCGAAGCAGTTTTCCCAGTGCCTCTTTGTGGGTGTAATCAGTGACCACACCTTCCTTGAGAAAGCGCTGATATTCGCCGTAGAATTTCGAGTAGCCTTCGGCGTCCTTGACCGATTGTTCCTCCAGGAATTTCAGGAGCCGGCCGGTCAGCACCCGGTTCAACTTCTGCATCAGCGAGGTGTCCTGCATCGACTCGCGCGAAATGTTCAGCGGCAGGTCTTCGCTGTCCACGACGCCTTTGAGAAAACGCAGCCATTCCGGAAAGAGCCCTTTGGCCTTGGCCTGAATGAGCACCTTGCGGCAATACAAGTTCACCTCGGAATCCATACGCCCCATGCCCATCGTTTCAAAGTTGCGGCCTGGCACAAAGAGAAGAGCCTGGATTGCCAGGGGCGCGTCGGCGGAGAAATGAAGGCGGAAGAGAGGTTTGTCATGGTCGTGTCCCACGAAGGTGTAGAACTCGTTGTATTCCTCCTCCTTGATCTCGTTTTTGCTCCGGCTCCAGATGGCCTGGACGGTGTTGAGCCGTTTGTTGTTCAGTTCGATCGGGAAGGGCACGAAGCTGGAATAGCGCTGGATGATCCGTTCCACGGTTGCTTCCTGGGCGAAGTCTTTTGCGTCATCCTTGAGTTCGAGGGTGATTTTCGTCCCGCGCGGCAGGTCTGCGGCGGGGGTCAGCTCGTAGCCGCCCATGCCGCCGCTGGTCCATTGCCAGCCCTGTCCTTCCGGTCCGAACGAACGGCTCAGAACCGTGACTCGGTTGGCAACCATGAACGCCGAGTAGAACCCGACTCCAAACTGGCCGATCAGGCCCACATCGGGCTTCTTGTCCTCGGCCAATTGCTTGAGAAACGCCTTGGTGCCGGAGTGTGCAATGGTTCCCAGATTCTCCACCAGCTCCCCGTGGGTCATGCCCAAGCCAGTGTCTGTGATGATGATGGTCCCGGCTTTGTCGTCAGTGGTGATTGCGATACCCGGGGCCACGTCGGCCTGGTGCAGGGGCTGGCCGGAGGACTGGTGGAAGCGCAGTTTCTCGCACGCATCCGCCGCGTTGGAAACCAGCTCCCGGACGAAGATCTCTTTGTCCGTATAAAGTGAATGGATGACGATATTCAGCAGTTGCTGAATCTCCGCCTGAAAATGATGCGTTTCGGTTTGGCTCATGGCAGCAATGACTTAACCAACTACGATCAATACGTCAAGCTGGCAGGGTGTTTTTGAGCCGGTTTGGTTCCTTCCCCGCCCCCGGGGAACAAGTCCTCGCGGCTCCCCTGTGGCCGCTGGGGCACTGGGGCAATCGAGTGCCTCCCTGCGCGGGGGCCGCCGCGGTCTTCATTCCCCGGTTGCGCAACAACCCGCCTCGATCCAACATGAAGCATGTTGTGGAACCGGGTTTCCGGTGACCGCATTCCAATCACCATGGCTGACACGGATGTAGTAATTGTTGGGGCTGGTTTGTCCGGGCTGACCTGCGCACGGCGGCTTCAGGAGTCCAAACTGTCCTGCGTTGTGCTGGAGGCGTCCGATGGGATCGGGGGGCGCGTTCGCACCGATGTGGTGGAGGGCTTCCGGCTGGATCGGGGGTTTCAGGTTTTACTTACCGCGTATCCCGAAGTGCGGCGCTGGCTCGATCTGGACGGTTTGCAACTGTGCCCCTTTTATTCTGGCGCACAAGTCTGGTTCGACGGCCGTTTCCATCGCATGGCCGATCCTTTCCGTCGTCCGGTGGATGCCATCAGGTCGATCCTCAACCCTATCGGTTCGATTGCCGACAAGTTGCGGGTGGCTGCGGTCCGGTCTAAGGCCTGCCGCGGCGCGGTGGCGGAGGTTTTCAGCCGCCCCGAAACAAGCACGCTGGACTATCTGCGGCAAGCGGGTTTTACCCCGCGGATGATCGATCGTTTTTTCAAGCCTTTCCTGGGCGGTGTTTTTCTCGATCCCGGCCTGCGGACCTCGAGCCGTGCTTTTGAGTTCGTCTTCCGGATGTTTGCGGGTGGTGACTCTGCCGTGCCGGCGCTTGGCATGGGTCAAATTCCGCGCGCTTTGGCGGCACCCCTCCCCGCCGCCTCGATCCGGTTGAATTCCCGCGTCATGGCGATCAAGAATCGCAGCGTGTTTCTTGCCTCGGGAGAAGAGTGGAAGGGGCGGGCTGTGGTGTTGGCAACGGATGGTCCCGGGGCGATGAAAATTCTCGGGTTGGATCAAACCACCGGTTCCCGGGCTGTGCAGTCGTATTATTATGCCGGAGCATCTGTGAGAAAGCCTGATCCCGTGCTTCACCTTGATGGCACTGGAACCGGTCCGTTTAACAGCGCCGTGTTTATGAACGAAGTCAGTTCCCAATGCGCGCCTTCCGGACAGGGTTTGATTTCCGCGACGGCTCTGGGACCAGTCCCAGTATGCGAGGTTGATGCCCGGCGGCAACTGGGCCTCTGGTTTGGCGAAGAGGTTGCCCGGTGGCGTCTTCTTAAGCACTATTCCATTCACCATGCCCAGCCGGATATCAGCCAGATCCACCTGCCTCAAGAGCCGCTTCCAGCCCGTATCCTGCCGGGCATTTATGCCTGCGGCGACTACCGCTGGACGGCATCCATACAAGGGTCGATGGAATCCGGCCGCCTTGCGGCCGAGACGGTTGTGGCCGATCTGGCTTGACTTCGCTTTTTTGCGACACGTCACGAGTTGCCTGTGTGCCCCCCCGTATTTTTGGTGGCTATGCCCTGCCGGGCAAATCTGTTCTATGGAGATGCGGAACATAGTCCGGTTTGTTTCCCGCCGGGCGGGATCAAACGCTGCCGTTGGAATGGGGAATGATTGCCCGAGGGGCTGGCAAGATTCTTTTCCGGTTGGCCCGAGGCGCGGGACCGAACGCCACGGACTACGTGAAGGCAGGGAAGATCGCAGGGCTTTTGAGCTTGGATTTTCTTTCGCCTGTTCTTCTGGTGTGTGCTATAAATAACAGATCTATGGAATCAGCGCGACCGATCACTGAATTGCCGCCGCATGATCCGCGCCGTTGTCTGACCCGGTCGGTTCTGCAGGTGCTGTCGGAGGAACCTACTCTCGAGGCCGTCACGATCGACCGCGGGCAGCACACCATTTCCGTGGCCACGCTTGGCAGCGCCGACACGGGCGCGTTGACGGAGCGGATTTCCCGCCAGGTTGAGATGGTGCAGGATGATTCCGGGGGGGGCTGTGGGTTGCTCTCAGGCACGGGCGACTGTTGGAAATGCGAGATTCCCCTCACTGCCGGGGAGCGGCAAAAAATCTCCATCCAGCACGAGGGCGAGAGCACGACCATCGCCCGCATCACTTGTCCCACGGCACCCAAGTTTTGGCGTTGGCGGCATTTGCCGCTGCCGCGCGTGGTTCCCCGTGAAGTGGAGGTCCCGGAGGATGATGCCCAGATCAATGAGTGGAAGTTCCAGTTGGCCGGGGCTTTGGTTTGCGGGACTCTTGGGGTTGCGGCCGCCTTTTTTCTGCGCGGGTCCTGGGCGTTGGCTGCGTTTCTAGGCAGCTATCTGGCTGGCGGCTTTTATCCCGCCAAAGAGGTTTGGGAACGGTTCCAGAAACGCACCATTGATGTCCACTTCCTCATGCTTGCGGTGGCTGGGGGGAGCGCCAGTATTGGTGCCTGGGGTGAGGGGGCGACGCTCCTGTTCCTTTTCTCCCTTTCCGGCGCGCTGGAACATTTCGCCCTGGGCCGCACCCAGAAGGAAATCCGTTCACTCTTTCGTGTGGCTCCCAAGGTGGCCACCGTGCTGGATGACCGGGGGCGGGAAAGCGAGATGAAGGTCGAGCAGCTGCTTGCGGGCATGCGCCTGCTGATCAAGCCCGGAGCCCAGTTTCCTGTGGATGCCGAAATTGTGCGAGGTAGCACGGAGGCTGATGAATCGAATCTGACAGGAGAAGCGACGCCGGTGGAGAAAAAGGTGGGAGACATTGCGCTGGCTGGGACGATCAACCTCTGGGGCGCCGTGGAAACGGTGGTGATCCGTCCCGCTGCAGAGAGTTCGTTGCAGAAAATCATCACTCTTATCCGCGAGGCGCAGCATCAAAAGGCCCCCGCCCAGCAGTTCACCGACAAGTTCAGCACCTGGTATACTTACGGTGTACTGGGGCTGTCGTTCGTCATGTTCTTCGTCTGGTGGCTGGGCTTTGGCCTGCTCCCGTTCACTTCCCGGATTGAATCGCAGAGTGCCTTTTATCGCACAATGACCTTGCTGGTGGTGGCGTCGCCTTGTGCGCTGGTTCTCTCGATTCCTTCGGCGGTGCTGGCGGCTATCGCCTGGAGCGCCCGGCACGGGATCCTGTTTCGGGGCGGTGCGGCGGTGGAAAAACTCGCCGAGGTGGATGTGGTCGCGCTGGATAAGACCGGCACATTGACGACGGGCGAATTGCGTGTGGAGTCGGTGGAAAGTTTTCCGCCGGGCCGGGAGCCGGAACTGGCCACTCTGGCCTTTTCCATGGAAAAACTTTCCACCCATCCGCTGGCCCGGGCTATCACGCGCCATGGCAAACAGCAGCATTTGGCCGCTCTGGAATTTGACCGCTTTGAATCCGTGACGGGGCAGGGATTGAAAGCTTTCCGCGCCGGCCGGGAAACGTGGTTGGGCCGCCGCGATTGGGTGGCGCTTGGCTCTTCCCGATCTGTCATCTCCAGCATGCCCGCCACCGCCCCTGGATTGTCCGAAATCTGGCTTTCATCCGGCGACCTGACCGGGAGGATCCTCCTGCGCGATGACATCCGGCCCCAAGCGGGTCCAGTGCTTGATGCCTTGCGCCGGGAGGGCCTTCGCAGCGTGGTGCTTACCGGGGACCGCCAGGCCACGGCAGAGCATCTGCGACGGGAACTGAATCTGGACGATGTGCGCGCCGAGCTTAAACCGGAGAGCAAGGTGGCCGCCATTCGCGAGCTAACCGCTCAAGGGCGCAAGGTGGCGATGATCGGCGACGGGGTGAACGACGCGCCCAGTCTGGCGGTGGCGCATATCGGGGTGGCCATGGGGGCCCGGGGATCGGACGCCGCGCTCGAGCAGGCCGATGTCGTGCTGATGCATGACCGGCTGGAAAACTTTCTGGCCGCCTTTCGCCTCAGCCAGCGCGCCCGCAGGGTGATCCGTCAGAATCTGGTTGTCTCCCTTGGCACTGTGTCGGTGCTGGTCACCTTTGCTTTGCTGGGGAAAATCCCACTCACTTTGGGTGTGGTGGGACACGAAGGCAGCACCGTGGTGGTGGTGATGAACAGTCTGCGCCTGCTCTTAAACCGGGGGCCAATCCCTTTTGCCGCGGCAAAGCGTTCTCAATGACAAAAAGATTCCGCAGGGTTTTGATTGCATTCAGGGCGCGACGCCGACCCGCAAAGCTCTCATTATGATTCTGGGCACCGGTATTGATATTGTGGAGGTGGGGCGCATTGAGTCGTCCTACCAGCGGTTTGGCGAACGATTCTTGAACCGCCTGCTGCTTCCGGAGGAGATCCGTTATTGTAAGGCACATCGTGTGCCGGGCCCCTACGTGGCCGCACGCTTCGCCGCCAAGGAGGCTGTCGCCAAAGCGTTCGGCACGGGCATCGGAAGCGAGTTGGGCTGGTTGGACATGGAGGTCTGCCGAAAGGCGAGCGGCGAGCCTTGTCTTGCGCTGCATGGCAAAGCGCTCGGGTTGATGGCGGCCCGCCGCGCCCTAAGAGTGCATCTGACCCTGAGCCATGCGCAACACTATGCCACCGCAATGGCCATTCTCGAGGGCTAAGTCTGATTCCGGTGCGCCGGCTGGACGGGTGGTGCCCGCTCGAGGCAGGGGCGTTTTTCACCCTGATTCAAAGCGAAAAAGTCAGCCTAGTCGACGGAGAGTTTTTCAAAAATTTCCTCAATGAACGTGGTGCCCTGAATGCGCGCCAGCTTGGCGTAGAGTCCGTTTTGCGCGATCAATTCGTCATGCGTGCCTCGTTCAACGATCTCGCCGTGCCGCAAGACTAGAATCTGGCTGGCATTGCGGATTGTGCTTAAGCGGTGGGCGATCACAAAGCTGGTCCGGTTGGCCATCAGCCGTTCCAGTGCCTCCTGAATTAGCTTTTCCGTTGCAGTGTCCACGCTGGCTGTGGCTTCGTCGAGGATCAGGATGGGGGAGTTTTTCAGCAGCGCCCGGGCGATGCTGACCCGCTGTTTCTCGCCGACACTGAGTTTGACCCCCCGTTCCCCCACCCGCGAGTCGTAACCCTCGGGCAACCGGGAGATGAAATCATGGCAATTGGCGGCGCGGGCCGCGTCGATAAGTTCCGCTCCGGTGGCGTCGAGTTTCCCGTAGAGGATGTTTTCCCGAACCGTGCCGTTGAACAGGAACGCCTCCTGGCTCACCACGCTGATCTGTTCGCGAAGGGATTCCAAAGAAAGACCGGCGACATCCTGTCCGTCGATGCAAATGCGTCCGTTGTTGGGTTCGTAGAATGCCGGCAGGAGGTTGACGAGAGAGGATTTTCCCGCGCCGGTTGGACCGACCAGCGCGATGATATCCCCAGGGCGCGCGGTGAGGCTGATCTGGCGGAGCACGGCGCGGCTGGGACCGTAGCCGAAGTCGACATTTTCGTAGACGACTTCGCCGCGCACCGGGGTTCGCAGCCGGCCCGGCCGACCGGGCCTTTCTTGCGCAGTGTCGAGGATGTCGAACACGCGGGCGGCGGCGGCGCGGGCCGATTGGAGCATCTGGTTTAATCCATGCAGCCGGCCGATGGGCTCGTAGAAAAACATCCCGGCATACAGCATGAAGGCCATAAGTTCGCCGACCTCCATACGGCCCTTCATGACCTCTCCCCCGCCGACCCAGAGGACCAGGCCGATGCCCAACGCGCCCACGAACTGCATTGCCGGGCCGTATCCGGCCCAGGCACGCATCACCACCAGAGTGCCCTGTCGCAGTTCATCAGCCCGCCGGGCGAACCGGGCGTCCTCATGGGCCTGACGGCCAAAGGCCTTGATCTGGCGGATGCCCTGAAGGTTGTCCATGAGCAGGGCGTTGATGGCGCTGGAGGCCTCGCGTTGTTGCCGGTAGCGTTTGTGAGCGGTGAGCGTGTACCAAAGCGCGCCCCCCACCAGAAAGGGCAGTGGGATTAGAGCAACACACCCCAATGTCGGGCTGTGCCAGAACATGAAAATCAAGGCGCCGATGATGCTGAACAGAGCCACGGTGCCCTGCTCAACCCCGTCGATCAGCAATCGTTCGACATTGTTAACGTCCTCGATGACCCGGGTCATCAGGTCGCCGGTGGCCCGCTGATCAAACCAGGGCACCGGCAGGCGTTGGAGCCGGGCGTAGAGGTCGCGGCGCATGTCGCGAATGACGTCCTGCTCAAGCCGGTTGTTGATGAGGATCCGCACGCTGTTGAAGATTTCGCGCAGCAGGAACGCCCCGATGAGCGTCAGGGCTACCGGTGCCAGCCGTTCCCGTCGCCCACCGCGGATCACATCGTCGATGATCGTCCGGGTCAGGGCGGGGTAAAGGAATCCGAAGCCCAGGGAGAGCAGGGCGCAGAGCACCGTGGCGGCGCTTAGGCCCAGATAGGGGCGCAGGTAAACGGAGACGCGCCGCACCACCTCGCCGGTGGAGCGCGGATGCGACTTGAAACTAGGATCTGTATGCGAGCCGTAGCCGGGGTGGGAAGACATGGGTGCTCAGGACTTAGGTTGTGCGGGTTAGGAAGTCCACCATGGCCCGGGCGAAGGGGGCCAAGTCTCGGGGGGTGCGACTGGAAATCAGGTTGCCATCCACCACCACGGGCGCGTCCACCCAGAGGCCGCCGGCATTTTCCAGGTCATCCTTGATCCCGAGTGAGCCGGTGACGCGGCGGCCCGGCAGGATTTTGGCGGAGATGGGGATCCAGCCACCGTGGCAGATAAAGGCGACGAGTTTGCCCTGTTCGAAGAATTCGCGCGTCAGCGAGAGGACCTTGGGGTCGCGGCGCAGCTTGTCTGGCATGAAACCGCCAGGCACGAGCAGTCCGCAGAAGTCGCGGCTGTCAACCCCGCTCAACAGCGTGTCAGCCCTGGATGGATAACCGTGTTTGCCGCTGTAGGTCTTCAATTCCTGTCCCGCCACGCGCATCCCAAACCCGGACTCCTCCAGGCGCAGCTTCGGATACCAGAGTTCCAAGTCTTCGTATACATCGTCGACAAATGTGAGCAGCGTTTTGTGCATGGGGCGAGTTTCGCCGAAAAACGCGCCGAGACAAGTTTTTGCGTGCCGTGGTGCCGTGGACGGGCCCCGCGTGTTGCTTTCGGGGAAAATTGCGTGCAATGCGGCCGGGTTCCTTGTAAGGTTTCAAATCATGTGGTCGCTCGCCTCAACGAAAAATCCGGCGGCTGTTCTCAAGGAACTGCAAGGCGTGCACGACCTCTTGTATCCCGGTGGCGACGCGCCCTTTATTTCGCAGGCTTTTTTTTGGGCCCGGGAGTGTTTTACCGGACAGCATCCCGGCTATCAGGCGGTGGATGCTGGCTACCACGATTTTGAGCACACGCTGCAGGGGGCGCAGTGCCTTTTGCAACTTCTGCGCGGCCGCCAGTTGGCCGGGGCTTTGCCGGTGCTTCCAGAACGGGGCTTCCAGCTCGGGTTGATGGCTATTCTCTTCCATGACACTGGTTATCTGAAGAGAAGCGGCGACCTTTCCGGAACCGGGGCGAAATATACAATCACCCATGTGGCGCGCAGCGCGGCTTTCGCCGCCGACTTTCTGTTGACCCGGGGGTTTTCCCCCGCGGAAATTCAATCGGTTCAGAACATGATATTGTCCACCGGGGCGGTTCCGGCTTTAGGCGAAATCCCCTTCCAAAGCGAGTCTGAGCGGGTGCTTGGTCACGCCCTGAGCACGGCTGACCTGCTTGGACAGATGGCGGCGGAGGACTACGTGGATAAGTTGCCGGTGCTCTATGCCGAATTTTCCGAAGCGGTGCGGTTCACGGGTGACACGAGTCATTTTATTAGCGGGTATGCCAGTGCGGAGCAGCTTATTCATGCAACACCCCTGTTTTGGAAGACTCATGTTTTGCCGAGACTGGATCGGGATTTTGGCGGCCTTTACCGCTTCCTCAACCATCCGTTTCCCGACGGCCCCAACCCTTACCTCGACCGGATTGAGGCCAATCTCACCCGTCTGCGCGCTGCCGGGGCTGCGCTTTGAACAAGAGTTCGCGGTGATATTTTAGACCCGAAGTGAATGCGGTTGGAGCTTCCCGTTCGATTCAAAGACCGGTGCAAAGTATATAGCGCACCGGCGCGGTGGTTGGAATTATTTCGAGGATATCGGTTTTGAGCCGTTTTTGCCTTCGGCTTCTGACCGCGAATCATGCTTGTTTTCTTGAGCGGCTTTTACGCAATAGGAGGCCGGCGAGGGATGCTCACGTCTCGGTCCGTCTGCGGGGCAGGGGAGTTGCTCATTGCAGAGAGGGCCGCCGTTTTTCTGCGCAGGATGCCTACAGTCACCACGCAGGCTGTCCAGCTTGGAAAAAGGTCGATTCCGGGAATAAACTCCGCCGCGAAAGTCGGGAGAAGCAACGGATGAAAACCCAATGCGCCCACCGTCAGCACCATCGTTCCCAGATCAATGAGTTGGTCTGTCAACGCCCAGCCTAAGACGCCAAACAGTAGTTGTGCGGCATCCGCCGCAACGGCCAGGGCAAGTGCAAAGGCAAAACGCCCGGCGGTAAACGGCCGGACCCTGAAAAAATGCCTGATTGCAGAGGTCTGTTTCATGGCGCGGCGAGAGCCAGCTTGATCGAACCCGGACGCGTGCGCCAGCTGATTTGCGTCACCCGCTTTTACTGGATTACTTAAAGAAACAGCTCTCCGGGAAGGGGAAGTTGGACTGCAATGAGATTGTATTGGATCGCCCAGGGAGGGGTTGATGGTGCCGAAATGGGGAGGGAGATGGGGGTGCGGATTTTTCTTTCCTTGATTTTCGGGCGCGACGGCGGTTTCCTCTGGGGCAGTTATAAGCTAACAGTTAAATTTTAACCCGAAATTCACATGGCCTACCACAACGTCGCGCCCCCCGCTGGCGAAAAAATTTCTATTCTTAACGGCCGTCTTACCGTGCCATCCAACCCGATTCTGCCCTTTATTCGCGGTGACGGCACGGGGCCGGACATCTGGGCGGCCAGCGTGCGGGTGTTTGATGCGGCGGTACTCAAAGCCTACGGCGGGCAGCGCCGGATTTCCTGGTTCGAGGTGTTCGCCGGAGAAGAGTCATTCAAAAAATTCAATAATTGGCTGCCCGATGACACAGTCGAGGCTTTCAAAGAATATCTTGTTGGGGTCAAAGGGCCTCTGACCACGCCGGTGGGGGGAGGCATACGGTCCCTGAACGTGGCGTTGCGCCAGATGCTTGATCTCTACGTCTGCCTGCGGCCGGTGCAGTGGTTCACGGGTGTTCCCTCCCCCGTTAAGCATCCTGAAAAGGTCAACATGACCATTTTTCGCGAGAACACGGAGGACATCTATGCGGGCATTGATTTCGAGGCAGGCAAGGAGGCCGCGCTCAAGACCATTGAATTTCTGAGAAACACCTTTCCGAAAGATTTCAAAAAGATCCGATTTGGTGAAACTCCCGAAGTCGTGGGTATCGGCATCAAGCCGGTTTCCAAGACCGGCACCCAGCGATTGTTTCGCTCGGCGATGGAATACGCCATTGCCAATGGCCGCAAGTCCGTGACGATTGTCCACAAGGGCAACATCATGAAGTTCACCGAGGGCGGGTTCCGCGACTGGAGCTATGAGTTGGCCAAAAGCGAGTTTGGCGCGGTGGAGATCGATGGCGGGCCTTGGTGCAAGATTCCCGAAGGGAAGCCCGGCGCGGGAATCGTCATCAAGGACGCCATAGCCGATATCGCCCTGCAGCAGGTGCTCACTCGCCCGACCGACTTCGACGTGATTGCCACCCTCAACCTGAATGGGGATTATCTCAGCGACGCTCTGGCCGCGCAGGTCGGCGGCATAGGCATCGCTCCTGGGGGCAATATTAACTATCTCTCGGGCCATGCCATCTTCGAGGCTACCCACGGCACCGCTCCGAAATATGCCAACAAGGATCAGGTGAACCCCGGCTCGGTGGTTCTCTCGGGCGAGATGATGCTGCGCTATATGGGCTGGAGCGAGGCGGCTGACCTGATTCTCAAAGGCCTCAACGGTGCCATTGGCAGCAAGCGGGTCACCTATGACTTTGCGCGGCTGATGGAAGGCGCCACCGAGATCAAGTGCTCGCAGTTCGGGGATAATATTATCGCCCACATGTGAGCGGAGCAGCGGCGCTTTGCAGGGCGGTGCTTCCATCCTCCCTGCAAGCCCGCTTTGTCCGGGGCCATTGCCCTGCGTGCCGGTCCTCCCTGCTTTAATAGATCCTGATTCATGGGTCAGAGCTGCATTTTTTCGCGCCCCAATCAGGCGCCGGTTTGGTACGGATTAGTCTTGAGCCATGGCCTCTTGATCGGTTTTTGGCACGGCATCGTGATATTCGTGAAGTTTATTGCGCAAGGTGCGGATGCTGATGCCCAAAATTTTAGCAGCGTGGGTCCGGTTGCCAGCGGATCGATCCAGGGCCGCATAAATATGACGCTTCTCCAATGCCGACATGGAGAGGAACCCGGACGGGTCGGATTCCGGATCAAGCGCCCCTGGTGAACACAGGCCTGCCGGCATTTCGGCGGTGGCAGGGGCCAGTGGCGGCGTGGGGCTCAACCCCAGATGAGAGGTCTCCAAGATGCCGCCTGCGTTGCAGAGGATGACGGCCCGTTCGATGACGTTTTGCAACTCCCGGACGTTGCCCGGCCAGGAATGGTTTTTGAGAGCGCACAGCGCGGCGTTGGAAAAGCCGCGCGCATCGACGCCGTGTTTGCGGTTGAAGCGGTGAATGAAGTTTTCCGCGAGCAAAGGCACGTCTTCAGGGTGGACACGCAAAGGAGGAATCAGGATGGGGACGACGTTGAGCCGGAAGAACAAATCCTGACGAAACTCCTTCTTCTCGACGCTGTGTTCCAAATTCCGGTTGGTGGTGGCGATGACGCGCACATCCACTTTGATGGTGCGGTTTCCTCCGACCCGCTCCAGTTCCCGTTCCTGAAGGACTCGCAGCAGTTTGGCTTGGACGCCGGGGGAGATTTCGCTGATTTCGTCGAGGAGGATGGTGCCCCGATGGGCGAGTTCGAAGCGGCCTTCGCGCTTGTTAAGGGCACCGGTGAAAGCGCCCTTCTCGTGGCCGAAAAACTCACTTTCAATGAGATTCTCCGGGATTGCCGCGCAGTTGACGCGGATAAAGGGGGCATCGGCCCGGCTGCTTTGCAGGTAGAGCGCCCGGGCGACCAGTTCCTTGCCGGTTCCGCTCTCCCCTTGGATGAGCACCGTGGCCTGGGTCGGGGCCACCTTTCGGATGAGCTGACGCAGGGAATCCATCTCGGCGCTGCTTCCCAACAGTTCAAAGCCCTCATCCTCGTTTTCCTGGCTCAAGAAGTGATTGACTCTCAAGAGCTGGATGAAGTCGTCCGCCTTTTTGAGTGTGACGGCGATCTGCCCGGCCGAAAAGGGTTTGATCAGGTAGTCGAAGGCGCCGTTTTTCATGCATTCCACGGCGCTTTCCACCGTGCCAAATCCGGTGGTGATGACCACCAGCGGTTTCTGCGCCCGCTGTTGGATGGTCTTCAACAGTTCTGTGCCATCTCCGTCAGGCAGGCGGACATCCAGAAAGACGAGGTCGAAATTGTCTTTGCTCAGGTAATCCTGAGCCTGGGCGAGGGTGGACAATGCGGCCACGTCGTAGCGGCGCTGGCGCAGCTGCGCCTCAAGGTTTTTGCGGACAATCAGGTCGTCTTCGACCACCATGATTTTCTCGATGGACATAAATCAAGAGGCGGCACTGTGCCGATAGGCTTGAAACGCCAGAGGCGGGTGCAGGCTGTTAAAGGAGGGGAGACTCAGGCAGGGCAGAAGACCTCGATGAAGCAGAGCCTGCTGGTGTTCCAGCGCGAGGATCCGGAATGCCAGATCTTGAACGACTTGAAACAGAGCTTTCATTTGAGTGTGATGATTGGGCAGTTTATCCGTCATTTTCTTGACAGTGCCTGCCCCTGCCTCCTGCAGGCAACAGTTGCCGCATCCAGCCGTAAAATCAAGTCCATTCTCCGCCAGTAATTCACATTTTTAAGGAACG
>Ga0114958_10001474_pt1 | contig 18541 bp, 22 predicted proteins | sample C_130208_EF_Meta_FD_89577 | JGI IMG/M metagenome (GOLD analysis project Ga0114958, IMG submission 89577) | Freshwater microbial communities from Lake Croche, Canada to study carbon cycling - C_130208_EF_MetaG | ecosystem: Environmental > Aquatic > Freshwater > Lake | place: Lake Croche, Canada...
ATTTCATCTCTAATATTTAATAAATCAGAATCTTTAATATAATTATTCATATCTTCTAAAAAAGTAATTGATTTATTTAATAAATCTTCATTTCCATCATCAGTAGTAAATGCACTTTCTATTTTAATGCGTTCAATATTTGGTTTAACTTTGTAACGACCAATAAATACTTCCACAAATTTATCAACTAATTCTAATATTTTTTCACCTAATTCATCAGAGGCTTTATGTCTAGGATAATAAGTTGTATTCCAATGATATATTTTTAAATTTAATTCTAATGTAAAAAAGAAATTAACTAGTTTATTAATATTTGATTGAGGATCCATTAATATATATAATAAAATTTATATATTAATTTATTAAATTAATTTTATATTTTTTTAATCTTTCATTCTTCTTTCTTTTTCATCTTGGTCATTTTTACCATAACACCAAGATTCTCTTTGATTACTACTGCATCTTTGGCTTCTGCGACAAGGAGGAAATGCTTCATTATCTTTAGCTTTAATTGCTTTTTTAAGATAATTTAATTCAATTTTCAAGTTTTCGTCGACATCATTAGTTATTTCAAAGTTTTCAATGCTTCTTTTAGAATTTAATAAATGTATTAAAAACAATATTATTAAACTTAGAGTTATAAAAATAAGGGCATCAGGATCTATCATATTATATATATTTATTATTAGAAAAAAATAAAAATTGATTTAAATAAATTTAAACAATATTTTACATATTATTAGATAATGTCGAAAATATTAGTTATTGTTGAATCACCAGGTAAAATTAAAAAAATTAATGAATATCTTGGTAATGGTTACATAGTTAAGGCTTCATTTGGACACGTACAAGATTTAGATAAAAAAACAATGTCTATTGATATACAAAATAATTTTAAACCTTTATATATTGTTTCTCCAGATAAATCAAAAGTAGTAAAAGAATTACGCGATTTAACTAGAGAATGCAGTGAAGTAATCCTAGCGGCAGATGAAGATAGAGAAGGGGAAGCTATTGCTGGTAGTTTGAAAGATGTCCTAAAATTAAAAGATCCAAAAAGAATTGTTTTTCACGAAATTACTAAGAAAGCAATTAATGATGCAATTCTTGCACCTAGATTATTAAATCAAGATTTAATTGATGCACAACAAGCAAGGCGTTTATTAGATAGATTGATGGGATATAAAATTAGTCCAATATTATGGGCATATAAAGTTGGAGAGAGTGCAGGAAGAGTTCAATCTGTTGTTGTAAGAATATTGACAGATAAAGAAAAAGAAATTGCTGATGCGATATCTGAACCATTTTTAAAAACTGTGGGAGAATTTATGTTAGGTGAGGCTAAATTTAACGGAACATTGAATCATCAATTTAAAAACTCTGATAGAGGATTAACATTTTTAAAGAGTATAACAAAAGAATCTATTTTTAAAGTTGCTACTGTTGAAAATAAAAAAGTAGTAAGAAAACCATCTGCGCCATTTATTACATCTACTCTTCAACAAGATGCTTCTACAAAAATGGGATTTAATGTGAAGAGAACTATGGATGCGGCACAAAAATTATATGAAGCTGGTTTAATTACATATATGAGAACAGATTCAACTAATTTATCAGAGGATGCATTAATTGCTTGTGAGAAATATATTAAAACAACTTATGGGAAAGAATATTCTGAATTGAAAAAATACAGCACAAAAAACAAGGGAGCTCAAGAAGCACACGAAGCAATTCGTCCTACAAATGTAGAAATAACAGAAGCTGAAAAATTAGAACCAGATTGCCAAAAAGTTTATTCATTAATTTGGAAGAGAACATTAGCAAGTCAAATGGCTAATGCTAAAATAAATGTTCAAAAGATTCAAATAGATATTCTACAAGATAAAAAGAGTTTATTAATTTTTAAAGAAAAACAATATTATTTTGAATCTTCATTGGAAAATGTCGAATTTGATGGATTTTTAAAATTATACGATAATACAAGTGAAGATGACGAAACTGTTAAAGGGAAAATAGAAATAAAAGAAAAAGATACAATTGATATGCAGAAAATAAAAATTTCTGAAGAATATACTAAATTACCATTAAGATTTAATGAAGCTGGATTAATTAAGTTTTTAGAAAAGAATGGTATTGGTAGACCTTCTACATATGCTTCTATTATCAATAAAATTATTGATAAGAAATATGTAGAAATTAAAAACATTGATGGTATTGAAAAAGATTCAAAATGTTTAGAATTGGTAAAATTAAAGATAAAAGAATCTGTTAAACAAATAAGAGTTGGTAAGGAAAGTAAAAAATTAGTACCAACAGAATTAGGAAATCAAATAGTTAAATTTTTACTAGAACACTTTAATCCAATAATGGAAATTAAATTTACTGCCGATTTTGAAGAATATTTAGATAAAATAGCAGAAGGCAAAGCTAAATGGGTTAATATTTTGGATCAATTTTATCAAAAATTTAATCCAATGTGTGAATCTTTGTCTAAAGAAGTTAAACAGAATAAAACATTAGCAAATAATGATAAATCACTTGGAATAGATCCAGAAAGTGGCTTAGAAATATTTATTGGTAGTGGACAATATGGACCATTTGTTAAAAGATTAGAATCAGAAGATGCAACTAAATGGAAATATGCATCGATAAAAGGTGATCCAGAAGAAATGGATTTAGATGGTGCACTACAATTATTAAAATTTCCAATCTATTTAGGTAAAATTGGTAAAGCAAATGTTACATTAAATAAAGGTCAATTTGGACTATATTTAAAATATGGTGAAAAGAATATATCTATTGGTAGTAGAACTGAAGACGAAATTGATTTGAATACAGCGAAAACAATAATAGAAGGAGGTGGTGTTGATAAATTTGCAATGAAATCTTTTACAGTTAAAAATAAAATTATAAATGTTAAAAAAGGTGAATTTGGTCCATATTTACAAATAGTATCTGGTACAACTAAGAAAAACATACCTTTACCAAAGTCTTTGGACCCTGAAGAATTAACATTAGAAGAAGCATTAGGTGTTATTGCTGAGAAAAATGGAACTGAAAAAAATCCAGGACTAAAAACCGAAAAAAATCCTGAAAAGAATACAGTAGTAAAGAAAAAAAAAAATAAAGATATGGATGTTTGAAATTATTAATTTATAAAAAATAATCTAAGATTAAATATATAAAATGGAAAATATGGAAATGGAAAATATGGAAAGTGATGTTATTGTTTTATCAGCAAGTGATATCCAACCTCAATCAAGACGTATGAGACGCCGTCGTTTACGCAAATCACACAGAGACCACTATGGGCCTATGTATTCAGTATTTCACACTATTATAATGGTATTTGCATTATATTTATCATTCAAGTGTAATAATGGTTTTAATCCTGTAGATTTCTTACTTGCTTGTTGCTGCCCCGTCCTCTATATTATTTATAGAGCAGCAACATCTCAATTTTGCACAAACCCAATGCCTAGTTCTGCACTTAAATTGACATAATAAAAAAAATATATCCTATTTTAATAATGTTATCTAATATTATTAAAATACTTCATTTTATTTTAGTATCAATTATAATCACAGCACCATTTATTAATAATGATTATATGAAAAAAAATGTATTAATATTTTTAATATATCTTCTTTTTCAATATTTAACAGGATACCAACGATGTGGTTTCACTGAATTAGAATATTTAGTAATGGGTAAAGAATATGAAAGTGGATTTTTATATAGATTAATAAATCCATTAATTAAAATACCAGAAGAATATTTTGATAAATGGTTATTTGGATTTCATTTATTATGGATTTGTATTTTATTAAATCAATTAAATTATATAATAAAATTTTAATTCATCTTAGGTAATTCTAAATCAACAGCATATTTTTCAGATTCTGGTTTTAAAAATTTTTTGGCACGTGTAATTAACCAACCAGTTACTTGACCATCAATCTTTTCTAATAATTCTTTAATTTTATCATTTTGAGAATTTAAACCCTTTGATAATTCACCGTATAATTCTAATAATAAAACATCATACTTAGTTTCATTAATAGAATAATAATAAATATTATCTTTAATTACAGGATAAAATACTTTATTACCTTCATAATCTTTTCTATATTTTTTCCAAAGGTGAGGAGGTAATTGAGCTAAAGTTACACTCCAATGATGAATAGGATTACCGCTATCTAAACGAGGTAATACTTGATACCATCCATCTGCAAATTCGTCTTGAGTATTTGGCTTACATTCTACATCTCCAAAAACTTTAAAATGTCCAAAAGGAAGCTTTCTTTTTTTAACTACTTGTTCTTTAGGGAGAGGTATATCTTCAGAATCTACTTTTAACTGTGGCATATATTTTATTAATGATTTATATCTTTAAATAAAAAATTGATTTAAATAGTATTTTAAACATATATCAATGGATTCAATGACTAAGTTCAATAAAAACCCAATTACTGTAAATGAATTATTAAAATGGAAAAATAATTCAAAAATAAATCCTCGTACAAATAGAAAAATAAGTAAAGATGGTGATTTATATAAATTTTTTTCTAGTGAATACGATAAACATTTTCCTCTAATTAAAGAAGAATCAGAAAAAAAAGAAAATTTACAAATTAGAAAAGATTATAAATTGGAAGACAGTATTGATGATAAAGACCCTATTACATTAAATATATTTTGGAAAATAGAAAATGGTATGAAAGTGGTTGTTTATGAGAATATGAATGATTTAATTTTTTATAAAGATTCTCATAATTTATTAAGATGTTTTGAAAAAGAAACATTAGAATATTTGAAAGCTCATAAAATATCTAAACATCCTGTTACACAAGATGAAATACCAAAAGAAATATTTGAATTAGTTATTGAAAAAAATTTAGAAGAAGAAAGAAAACAAATGAGTGTATCAGAAAAAGCATTTGAAGTTTTTCAAAAATTTTCTACTTTATCTATTTTTATTGATTCAGAATGGTTTATGGATTTAGACAAAAATAAATTAAAAAAATTTCATTATGAAGCTTCAAGTTTCTATAGAGAAAATTTATCAGACTCGCAACGTTTTAATATAATTGATGCAGATAAATTATTCAATTTATCTGATAAAGAAATAGATAAATTAAATCTGGAACAATGTCAATTATATATGTTAAATAATATTGATATTTTATTAGAAGTTAAAAAAGAAGAATTAAAATATTTTATTAATTATATTTTAATAGGAGCATTAGGTATAGTTATACCGACTATACGCGATTTATATCCAGATTTTAGTTTTTCATTTAGTGTTTAAATATGTTTAAAAAAATTGAGAATATAAACATATAATATATATTTATATTATTAATGCAAAGTTCTGATACTAGTAAAAAACAAACATTAATAACTGATTTTTTCTTAAAAATAGAAAAAAAAGTTTATGGTTATAATGAAATAACAAATTCTTGGCATTGTTTAACTTGTGGTGTTGATATGGGTCCTCAAAATCCAAGACAATTATGTGGAAAATGGAGATGTTTGGATGTATATTATTAATCATCAGCTTTATCTTCAATGTTAAAAAAATTATATTCATTTAAAGTTAATTTAGGTTGACTATTTGGAAATTGTAAAGGTGGAGGTGATTTAGGTTTTTCTATTATAACAATTGGTTTAGGTGGTTCTGGATGTTCGATTGCAATTTCAGTTGGTTTAATTCTACCTAAAATTTCTGGAAGTTCAATTTCTTTCCAAGCTCTCTTTAATTCTTCTAATGTTTCTAACTTTTTAGGATTTGTATGAAACGGCATACTAACTTTGATTGCTTTACAACCACAAGGAAAACAAAAACATTCATAGCAACAAGTATTAAATTCACTTAAGTTTTCTTCAAATTCTCCAGTTTCAACCATAGTATTAAACCAACGAATAATATCATTTGGCATAATAGGAGATATTTCAACTAATCTATCATAAGATTCTTGACAAAAATTTACAAAATCTTTTGCAGCAGTTCTATCAGATCTAGATTTAGCAAGTTCAACTTGAATTTTACGAGAGAATTTATCCCAATTGATAGAAGATATTCTATGAGATTCTAATTTTTGAGCAACACCAGTATATTGTGCAATAGTAGAAATTATAGCTGATAATAAATTTAAACCACCTATTGCTAAAACAGAGAATCCAGCATAAGGACCAAATAGTCCTTGAGCAAAATTACCAGTACCTGTAATAGTAGCCATAATAATTACAGGAATAGTAAACCAAGCATTTAAACACCAAAATCTTTTATATGCTCTTTCGTGCATTGCTTTAAAACATTGTCCTTTATCTGCCCATTTTTTCAATATTCTTTCTTGTTCTTCCTTCCAAGGATAGTCAATTTCTTCACTCATTAATTTATATAAGAAAATATTAATAATAAAAATATTTTTATTATTAATATATTTTTTAATCTGTACTTAATATAGCTATAGGTCCACAATAAAAATCGTTTTCTACTTTTACCATATTATACATTCCAGACATCAAATTTAAATGATATTCCATTATTTCAGTCATATCATTTTCAATTTCAGAAAAACTTTCCAATTTTTCATCTTTGATCCACGCATACACAGGACTATTTTTTTTAGCTTGATAATATTCTTCAACTAGTTTTTTATAATCTTTGGTTAAACTTTGAAAATTTGCTTTATTTACTTCTGTTATTGTTTTCTCTTTATCAATCATTTTTATTATATAAGTTAAATCTTTTTGAAATTTAATTTTTCTAATTTTTAAAGAATTTGTTAAGTAAAAAGATGAATTTTCAAGCATTGATTTATAAAATAATATATCGTCTTTTTTTTGATTTCCTATTAATTTTTTAAGATTATTTTTAAGTTCATCAATACTATTTATAAGTAAATTTGATTTAACTTCTAATTCAATATATCTGTTGAAGCTATTATCCCAAGTTTCAATTTTTTTATCTACTTTATCCATTAAAATATTAATTAAAATATTATTTTAATGGTTAAAAAAATTATTAAATCTTTACAAAATTATTATTACTTTCAATTTTAGGGTTCTTTTTTATAAGTTCAATTTGACCAGCTTGTTTATAATCAAATTTACAGGAGTGATTTTCAGGAGGTCTACAACTAGCACATAAATTTTTATATTCGCATTTACAAGGGATTGCTAATAATGATGATACTTTATTTTTTTTACAAGCTTCACATTTTTGAACCATTATATACTAAAATTTATTAGAAAATAATTTTTAATCAATTTTTTAACCAATTAATTTTTATCAATTAATACTTCATATTTTGTATCGTTAGAGAACACTTTAGTATGTTCCATATTACCACAAATATCTGGAATATCAAAATTCATAATAGTTTTAAATTTTTCATAACAAGCACCTCTAATTGATTTTGGTATCATTGAATTACCATCAATTGAAGCTGTATTAATATCTGCTTTAATATATCTCAAAAATGTTTTACAATCTCTTCTAGCAGATAATGGTAATGAAACCATTTCTTCTATTTTATTTCTTATAATACCCCATTGATTTGCAAATTTACTATGATTTAATGCTGCTTGTTGATAACCTAATTTATCTTGAAGCATATTTAATGAAGAAACAAAAATAGAAATACCACCAAACAACCAAGCTATTTGAAATCCGTTTATAACTACGCCTCCTGCAATTACATTACTTAATCCAGAAAATGCAGTTAATAAATTTATTGTAATCATAAACATTTTTGATTTTTTTGAACTCATAGAATGCGCTTCAGTATGCATCCATTCATAACATTTTGCATTATCACACCAACTTGCTAAAAGGATATCAATTTGTGGTGTCCAAGTTAAACCATCTGGTTCTTCTTCTTTTTTTTCATTATTATCATTATTATCTGGCATTAAATAATACTAGATAATAATTATTAACTATTAATTTTGAGGTATATTGTAGTTACATTCTAAAAATCCGCTGTTATTTTTATTAAATTCAATATAAATTTCATTTGTCATATATGTTGTATAGGTAGTTGATCTATCTAAAATTATTTTAGCTTGTATTTGATTATTTAAATTATTGCTATCTAATACGGATATTTTAATTTTATCAATTTTATTATATTTAATTGAATCTTCTGATGAGATTAGGTTTCCTTGGTTACCTTTTTTAATTCGACGTATTGTCGATGTTTCACCTTTATCAGTAGTTAAAACTAATTCGAAAATGAATATTTGAGAGCCTTGTTCGTTGTTTTTATAAGTATATTTAGAATTTTCAGATTTTTTTTTGGTGATAGAATAATTTACTTCACACATTAATAATACTCACATTTTTTTTATAAAATATAAATTACTAAATATTTTTTTTTAATTTGGCGGGGATACACAAATTTTTGAAAAATCCATTCCAACAAAAGTACAGTTACAAATTGTATATCCATTAGAATTTTGTGAAAATTCGATATAAATATTCTCATTTTTTTGACTATACGCAGATTGTTCGTGATTAATTAAGCCATCTAATTCATAATTAAATGTCATATCAAATGGGAGGCGTGATACAGATACACTAAAACTAGCAATATCTGAAAATTTAATCTGATGCTTTAAAAATATTAAATTAGAATATTTATCGCTTTCTAAATTTCTAAAAATTTTTTTTTCATCATTAATTAAAGTAATATTTAATTCAAATAAATATTTTTGAATCTGACTGTTTGGATCAGAAAAAGAATGCCATGATTTTGAATATTTAATAGGAATAGGTATTGGCATTGTAATAGTTTTAATTTCGGACATAATTGTACTTACTATTAAGTAAGATTTTTTTATATATAATTTTAAAGAATCTAAATTAAAATTTTCCAAGTTATGTTAAATGGATAATAAAAAAACAAGTAAAAAAATGAGTATAAAAAAAACTTCAAAATCTGTTGCTAAAGTAGATGATAATTTAGATTATAATTGTTTAACTTGTCATATAGTTGGTTTTAATCCAATATTAAAACAAGAATTTATCAATTTATTAAATCCAAAATTATTCAATCCAATTGATTTGGATGAAATTAATCAAAAAATTTTATTGGATAAAAATATGGATAGTATGTTTAAAAATTATCAAAAAATGAAAAATAGTAAAAATGATAAATTTAAAGATGTTGATAAAAAAATGTCTCTTTACTGGGAAAATAGTTTTTTAGAATCATTGGGTGAAAAAATAAAATTAAATAAGAAAAATATATTAATTGGTCAAAATAATCATTATAAAAGTTTAAATAAAAAAGTTAATTTAAATACACCAAATAAATTTTTTTTAAAACATAATGATGACGAAATTAGTAATTTAATTAAATATAATTTAGATACTCATAGAAACGATATTATTTCTGGTAATTTTCCTATTGAAAATTTAGATTATGAACATTTATCTAAAAAAAGAGCAAATGTTATGAATGCATATAAAAAAAATGGTTATTTGGAGAAAGATTATGAACAAATAAAAACAATAATGAATTTAATTGAATCTAATACTATTGAATTACCTGGATTATGGATTTCAATGAAAGAAGCATATAATTTAGGTTCTAAAATTCATCCAAAGAAGAATGATAAAATTTTAGCGTATACAGACCCAAGTATGGCTCTATTTGGTTCTTTTAATTTTGAAAAAGATGAATTAAAAAAATACTTTAATGGTAAAGAAATAAAGATTAAAGAATTAAAACCCCAAATTTTAGATAAATTAAAAGAAAAAAGATTCTTATACTTAGTAGATAAAAATTCTTTCATACCTCATGAAAAAGGGGCAAATCAAAAATTTTTCAGTCAAAATCCAGTAGTAATATTACAAAAAGAGAAAATAAATGATGTTCATTCATATTTATTAGATTCAAAAGCTATATAAAAACATTTTCAATTAAATATTTAATGACAGATATTAAAATATTTAATGAAAAACCTTTTCACATTATGTTAATTGAACCAGGAAAAATTAGCCATTTAGATTGGAATGATCCTTCTTATATTCAAAATTTAATTAGTTTACCTTTTGTTAAGACATTAGAAGTAGAACCAAGTAAATTTTTTAACAAGATTGAAGAATTATTGATGGTTAAAGAAAATAGTCATTTAATGACTGAAATGATATCAGACGAACCTAACTATAATTATGAAATAATATATGTTGATACATTAAATAAAAAAACTGATTTAAGTTATAATGAATTAGCAACTATGCTTCATTTAGAAAATGAAAGAATACATGGTAATGCTATTATTATTAGAAATTCTATTCCAACTTTAAATACTAATATGTTATTTGACAATATGACATCTAGTGAACTATATAAAATTTTAAAAAAAAGAGGTTTTACTACTGTAATTGCTTGGGAAGAATCTTGGAGAGAAGAAGAATTTTATGGTGATATTGAAAATTATGCAAATAAATTTTTTGAGGATGAAAAATATATTAAATGTGAAATCGCATTTTTGAAGCATAATATAAATATTTGGTATTTAAAATCAAAATATGGAATGAAAAATGTATGCGGTTCATTAATAAACGACCCTATAGAGAAGTGTTTTGTATTTACAATGTTAACTAACACAATTAAAGGATGGATTACCAAGGATGAAGTTATGAAAATTATAAAATTATCTGAAGTTTTAACACCACCTTATGCTCCAGATGATAAATGGTTTAAAGAAGAAAAGGATGAATTTGGTAGAAAAATCATTAAAAATAAATATAGAATATTGGATAATATTTATGAGGATAATTTTAATAAATAAATTCTAAAATATATATAATGGATAACAAAAATAATTTAGACGATTTAGAAAAAGAAATACAAAATTATAAAGTAATGTCAACCTCTATAAATCAAATAAATCAAATTAAAGCACAACCTACTTACACAAGAGAACCTTTTAATGATGCAAATACAAAATCATGTAAATCAAAAGATTGTAAAGATTTTAGTGTAGATAATTTTGTAAAAGATTTAGAAAGTAATTTAGATAATTTCGACAATATAAATGATTCTGAAGGACCTATGCCAGCTAATACTAATTTTAAAAAAGAAACACCAAAACCTAAGAAAGTAGAAAAATTTGTTGAAATAAATGATAAACCTCTTGCACCAGTAGAAATTACATGGAAAGAAAGAATATATACAATTTTAATAGAAATTAAAGAACCAGTAATAATTATTCTTTTATTTATTTTATTAAATAATTCAGATTTGATTAGAACAATTGGTAAAATTCCTTATTATAATAGAATACCAACAATTTATCCTTCATTGATATTAAGAGGATTAGTAATGGCAATATTAATTTATTTATTAAGAAAAAATCAATAATAATTATCAGTTGCGTCTTATTTTAAATTTAATAAAAATTAAATTTTACATAAAACGGTATAAAATTTATATTAATAATTTATTAAAAATTTAATCTAATTTAATTTAATGGAAATAGATTATATCTTAATAGTAATAATAGTCTTTCTTGTTTATACAGCATTGTTCGAAAAAAATATAAGAGAAGATTTTGCTGATTTTTATTCAGATTGTGAATTAACATCATTATTAGAAAAAGTAGCAGCTAAATTTAATATGAAAAATACCGAAAAAGACTGGGAATATTATTTCCCTTGTGAATATAATACTTGTGAAGCTAAAATTAAAGAATTTGAAGGACATCCTGATTCTAAAAAATTATTTATTATAGATGGTGCAGATTGGCCTGCTTCAAAAATTCATTTATGGAAATTATTAAAAATTTATTTTGGCGATGAAGCTCAAAAATTAATGCCTAAAACGTATTTATTAGATGATGATGAAGACTTGAAAGAGATTAAAAAGCATTTTGATGAAAATTCTGCTAAAAGAAAAGGTCATATGTATATTCTTAAAAATTATGCTCAAAGACAAGAAGGATTAAAATTAGTAAATACATATGAAGATATTATGTCTGGTTATAAAAATGGTTTCTATTTAGTACAAGATTATTTATATAATCCTTATTTAATTTCTAAACACAAAATTAATTTTAGATACTATACATTAATAGTATGTAGAGGGGGTAACGTTGAAGGATATATTCATTTAGATGGTTTTGTTTATTATACACCATTACATTATGACGAAAATGATATGGTTTTCGATAAACACGTTACAACTGGATACATTGACAGAAAGATTTATGACACCAATCCTTTAACATTAGATAATTTTAGAGACCATTTAGAAAAAGAAAAGAAAGGTTCATCAAAACAATGGGATAATAATGTTAATAAATTAATGCACGATATTATTGAAGCAGTATCAATTAAAGTATGTAAAAATGATAAACTTAAAAAGCATACTTTATTTCAATTATTTGGTTCCGATGTAGCACCATCTGCTGATTTAACTGCATCGTTAATGGAAATTAATAAAGGTCCTGATTTAGATGCAAAAGATGAAAGAGATAAACTTGTAAAATTACGTGTACAAGAAGATATTTTTAAAATTGTTGAGCAAAAAGATATAGAAGGTCATGACTGGAAAGACAACAGATTTGTTAAAGTGTATTAAATAGATATAATAATTTTTAATTTAAAAATTATTATAATCAAAAACAAGTTTTAAATACTTTTATTTTTCTACTTTACTATAATAATGTCTGATATAGATTATAATGATATAAATAGTAATACTTTATTAACTCCAATAATAAAGTCTAGATTCACAAAATTCAATATGGAAATAAATAAACCAAACAAACAAAATCCTTATGATGATGAAAGTATGAAAAATTATAAAAATATTGTAGAAGATAAAAAAAATCAATTTATAGAAGATAATAAAAATCAATTTATAGAAAATAGTAAAAAATTTACAGAAGTATTAAATAGCAAAACAAATTTACCTTTTAATACAAATATTAAAATAGAAAATGAACCATTGCCAACAAAAAGAGATGTAACATATACTAGTAATGAACAAAAATATGGCGATGATGAAAAGTTTGAATCTTTAGCCGATAATTATTTATTTTTTCCTATTGCAAAATTATTAATAGACCCTTTAAGAAATATTGGTTTAACACCAAATATTGTTACATATTTAAGTACAGCATTAACTTTTTTAGCATTATATTATTTATATGTTGATAATAAATTATATGCTTGTGTTGCTTATTCCTTTGGATATATATTTGATTGTGTAGATGGAAAAATGGCAAGAAAATATAATATGACTAGTAAATATGGTATGGCTTTAGATGTAGTTTCTGATAATCTCAGTAATTTTATTTTAATAAGTTATTTAACATTAACAAAAGGATATTTTCATTGGTATACACCATTAATTATATTTATGTCATATATGATTAGTTTAAGTTATGGATTAAATGAAGCAATTGATAGTATGGCAGCAATAGGTAATGATAATTTTTATGAAAGGAGAAAGAAAGAATTAATGACTGAATCTGGAATAATATATGATTCTTATTTATTTATTATTCATAAATCGTATATGATATATAAATTCTTTTTCCCTGTATATGATATTCAAAAAATAGATAAATGGTTAAATATACTTAAAAATTTTGGTCCTGGCAATTTTTGTTTATTTATGATATTTATAATATCAAATTATTAAATTAATCATTTTTTTTAGGAGAAATTGGAATAGGTTCAAGAAATCCTTCTACAGAACGAACCTTAGGAAGGATAGCATTTGTTGAACCAAAACCTCCTGTTCCTCTTTTTGTTTCACTTAAATATGTAACAACTTCAATTTGTATTTGTTTCAAGTCTGGTGCACAGATTTGAAATAATTTATCACCTTCTTTTATAATAAATTCTTTTGTAAGATTCATATTTTTAACTTTAGCCATAATATTACCTCTATACCCTGCATCAATAACACCGACACTGTTAGCCATTACTAGAGGTGTTTTACTAATTGAAGACCTAGGATATAAATAATATGAAACATTTTCGTTTAAATTATTTACCATTTCGCATTGAATTAAATGATCAATTGTCCCACAAGAAACATCATCTCCTTGTGATGAAACAACTATTTGATATGGAACTATTAAATCTATTCCAGAATCACCATCAAAATGATTTGAAAAATTATTATAATGTTCTTTTACAAAATCAGGAGCACTATCGTGTATTTTTATCTTAAGTGTGTACAGCATTATATTTATAAAAATATTAAGTTTAAAATCGTTTGTTCAATTTTTTTTTTATATTAAGTAATAATGGTAAAGATTATTAGTGAAATTGGAATAAATCATAATGGATCTATTGAATTGGCTAAACAATTAATTCTATTGTCTAAAGTAGCAGGATGTGATTATGTTAAGATTCAAAAAAGAAACCCCGATGTTTGTGTACCTGAAGCTCAAAAAAAATTATTAAGAAAAACACCTTGGGGTGAAATGACTTATTTAGAATATAAATGGAAATTAGAATTTACTGAAGAACAAATTAAAGAATTAGTAGATTATTCCAAATCTATAGGTATTGAATTTTTTGCAAGTGTATGGGATTTAGAAAGTGTTAAATTAATGGCAAAATATACTAAAATTAGTAAAATACCTAGTGCATTAATTACTAATTTAGAATTATGTGCTGCTGCTAGAAATAATTTTGAAACATTAATTATTTCTACTGGTATGAGTAATGAAAAAGAAATAGAAGAATGCGTGTCTGTTTGTAATCCTGATGTTATAATGCATACAAATAGTACTTATCCTTGTCCTGTTGAAGAATTAAATTTAAATTATATTCATTGGTTAAAAAATAAATGGGTTGGTAAAGAAATTGGTTATAGTGGACACGAATACGGGTTGGTAACAACTTTTGCTAGTGTTGCAATGGGTGTTAAATGGGTAGAAAGACACGTTACATTAGATAGAAATATGTGGGGTAGTGATCAGTTAAGTAGTATTGAACCAGATGGTTTAATTAAATTAGTTAAAGGAATTAGAGATATTCAAAAAGCTATGAAATATGATATAGGCGAAAGAAGAGAGTTTGATGGTGAATTAAGTAAGAAAAAAAGTTTGCGCGGATAAATATTTTTATTTGAAATATTATAAAAAATTAGCTGATATTAATTTTAACTTTAGTGTTGCTTGCATTTAAGAAAATATATTAATTCAGCCTAAAAATAATATATAATTATTAATATATGAATATTTATTTAATATCAAATTATTATAATATAGATACAAATATATTTAAAATAATTAAAACAGAAGATTTAGTTATATTTATGAATCATCATTATCACGATGGACCAATTTTTGATAATAATCAAAAAATGTTATTTATTAGAAAAACTAAAAAACCTATAGGTTATTGGGGGTATGAAAATAACTATAATAATAGATATATTAAAATAGGTTTTGTAAATGGTAATTTAAATCATAAAGAAGTAAAAAATAATGTTGATTGTTGTCCTAAAATAGAAATTCCAATTAAAATAAAAAACTATCCTAGAAAGAGTACACCTACAACAGGTTTCGCTTCCTATTTCTATATTAAAGAAAATTTCCCTGATGCAAACATATTTTTAATTGGATTTACAGGTGGATCAAGTTTTGAAAATAATCGTATGGCAAAAATGCATGATTATAATTATGAACAAGAATATTACCGTGAAAACAATGTTAATTTATTAAATATAGAAAAACCAATAAAACTTAAACCAGTTAAGAAACCTAAAAAACCTAAAAAATCAAAGAAACCAAAAAAATCTAAAAAAGTTAAGAAACCAAAAAAAAGTAAATTAATTAATAAACCAATACAAAATAATATTGTTAATAAGATACAACATAATATAATGCAACGTAATTTAGTTAATAAACCAATTCAACGTAAACTATTTATTAAACCAATGCAACGTAAAATAGTTAATAAACCAATAGTAAGTAAACTATTTATTAAACCAATGCAACGTAATATAGTTAATAAACCAATAGTAAGTAAATTAGTTAATAAACCAACACAAAATAAAGTAGTTAATAAACCAATACAACGTAAACTCTTTATGAAACCAGTAGAACGTAAATTAGTTAATAAACCAATAGAACGTAACCTAATAGAACGTAAATTAATAGAACGTAAACTAATTAATAAACAAATAGAACGTAAACTAGTTAAGAAATAATAAATATAATAATATTATGTTATTATATTTATGATTCTTTTATAAAATTATCATTATTAATATCAATTTGAGATTCATTAATTTTATTTTCCAAATCGGCAAATATTGATTCATTATATTTTTTATTTGAATTATTAATAAAATTAATTTTATTATATATAAGTTTTGAATGTTTTCTTTTAATGTAAATATCTAATGAAACTAATATCAAATCATTAAACCATCCAATATTAATTCCATTATATCTAGATTTAGTATTACTGTTTAATAAATAATTATTTATTCCTCTATCTTGTTTACATCTTTTTGTATGAAAAAATGTTAAATCTCTTCTTAATACAGAAAAAGGATGTTTAAACCACTCGTGACCTGGTGTTTTAAAAAATCTACATTTGTCATTGTATTTAAAAAATAATGTATCTACACCGGCTGTACAAGGACTTTTTAAATCTATATACATTTTTTCTTTATAATCAACTAAATTTAATCCCTTCATTTCTATAACTTTATTTATATTTTTTGGGTCTTCTAAATCATTTTTTAATTTTGTTAATATTCCTGGTATAAATATTTCATCATCATCAAATTTAAAACAATAAGAAAAAGTAGTTTTAGATAATGCAAAATTATAATAATATGCTAAAGATTGATTTGATGTATCTGGTAATTCTAAATATTCTTTAGAATTTGGTGGATAAACAATAGGTATATATTTATAAACTTTTATTATAGTTGGATATTTATTTTCAAGAGCTATTAATATCTTTTCAGTATCATCTATTGAATCATTAAATACACAAATGATTTCATTAACTTGATCTACTACAGATAATATTGATTCTTCCAAATAATCCTGGCCATTTTTAATTCTCATAAATGCAGAAATTCCATTTTTTCTTTTTGAATTAAAAGATATTATTGGATCTTCAACAATAAACATATTATAAATATAAATATAATAATTTTATATTTACGATATAATTATTATATTTTTTTTTTTAAATTATTTTATATTTTTAAATTATATTTTTTTATTTTTCGTTGGATTTGTCATTTGATTGATTAATTATATTTGTTATAGTTTGTTTCACACTTTCTAAAATTTGTTGTGTTATATTTTGATTTATATGTTCAATAATTAATTGTGTTATGGTTTGGTCTAATGATTTTTTAATTGGTTCAATATTTATTGATTGATTTATAGTTTGATTTAATTGTTTATTTATTGGTTGATTTAATGGTTTATTTATTGGTTGATTTAATGGTTTATTAATTTGTTGATTTAATGGTTGATTTAATGATTTATTAATTTGTTGATTTAATGGTTGATTTATTGGTTGTTTTGTTTGTTTAAAATTTGATTGTTTTATATGTCTATTATTTGGTTTTATTGTTTTATTAAAAAAATTATTATTTGATTCATTTGTGTGTTTATTATTTGGTTTAAACATTGATTTTATAAATAAATTATTTGATTGATTTTGTTGTTTATTTGTTTCAATTATTTGAGTAGGTTTTTTATTTATTGGCTGTGTTATTATATTTTTAAAATTTTTTTCATTTATATCTTTAATATTATATCTATTTGTATCTTCAATAATATTTTTATTTATATCTTCAATAATATTTTTATTTATATCTTCAATAATAATTTTATTTGTATTTTTAATATTTAATTGTTGTTTATTAGAATTATTAATAGGTTGTGTTATTAATGAATTATTATTTGGTTGTGGCATAAATAAATTTTTATTTATTTGTTTTATTGGTTTATAATAAACTTTTTTATTAGTTGATTTATTAACGGGCCTATTATCAATTGATATATCAATTCGTCTTTTAATATCATTTTGATTAATTGGTTTATTTACAACTGGTTGATTAATTGGTTTATTAACAACTGTTTGATTAATTGGTTTATTAACAACTGTTTGATTAATTGGTTTATTAACAACTGTTTGATTAATTGGGTTATTAACAACTGTTTGATTAATTGGGTTATTAACAACTGTTTGATTAATTGGTTTATTAACAACTGGTTGATTAATTGGTTTATTAACAACTGTTTGATTTATTGGTTGATTAATTGGTCTATTTGGAACTAGTTGATTAATTGGTTTATTTACAACTTGTTGATTGATTGATTTATTAACAAATAGTTGATTAATTGGTTTATTTACAACTTGTTGATTGATTGATTTATTAACAAATAGTTGATTAATTGGTTTATTTACAACTGATTGATTAATTGGTTTATTAACAACTGTTTGATTAATTTGTTGATTAATTGGTCTATTTGGAACTAGTTGATTAATTGGTTTATTTACAACTTGTTGATTGATTG
>Ga0114958_10001477_pt1 | contig 18534 bp, 16 predicted proteins | sample C_130208_EF_Meta_FD_89577 | JGI IMG/M metagenome (GOLD analysis project Ga0114958, IMG submission 89577) | Freshwater microbial communities from Lake Croche, Canada to study carbon cycling - C_130208_EF_MetaG | ecosystem: Environmental > Aquatic > Freshwater > Lake | place: Lake Croche, Canada...
CTTTTTCTTCTATAATGGGTTTAAGTTTTTCTCTTGTTTTTTCAGATAGTTGTTTTGAGTCATTGAGTAAACTTAGTTCAAAATGCTCAGGTAATATTACTGCTGCCGCTGTTACAGGACCTGCAAGGCAACCACGGCCCGCTTCATCCGTACCACATTCTATTTTAAAATCAGAGAATTTTAATCTTAGCATATTCTAAATTTATATAAAATCAACCCGAGGGAGAAATTAGCGTTTAATAAACCTTTGTGTGATTTTTTTTTATGGCTAATTTATACTAAATTGTTTTATTGAGTTTATTTAAACGTATCCTTTTAAATTTATTCAACAAGTTCAGACTTTTATTTTTTTCTAATTGCGTTTAACGTAAACTTAATGTATTATATTTTCAAACAATTAATTAATTATAAACCATGGGTTTAGATTAAAAAATTCAACAGCTTTTTTTAATTTAAATAGCTCATTAACAAATAATTAATAAATATTAAAAGCGCTTAACGATTGTCTATTAAAATAATTTGTTGTTAATATTTGGTTAATTAATAAATAATTAAGAGTTTTGTACACTAACTAATTCAAAAAAATTAAATATGATATCAAAGTACAAATGGATTTTTACGCTTTTACTAGCGTTTACAATGCAGTTTTCGTTTGCACAAGAGAAAACCGTAACAGGAGTAGTTTCAGATAAAAATGGTCCACTTCCAGGTGTGAATGTTGTTGTTAAAGGAACTACTAGAAGTGCACAAACAGATTTTGATGGTAAGTACACTATCAAAGCAAAAACTGGAGAGGTTTTAGTTTTTTCGTTTACAGGGTATAACACTTCCTCGGTAACCATTGGTGCTGCTACTAACTATAAAGTTGTGCTATCTGATGGTATACAACTAGGCGAAGTTGTTATAGAAGGTTATAAAACTACTGTAAAAGCAAAGTCAAACAATGCTACTACTACTGTTACAAGCAAAACAATTACAGACAGGCCTAATGCGTCTTTTTTGCAAACGTTGCAAGGGCAAATTGCAGGTTTGAATATTGCAACAGGTAGTGGTCAGCCAGGTGCTAATACCTCTGTTTTATTAAGAGGTTTAGGGTCTATTAATGGTAATTCAGAGCCGCTTTATGTGGTTGATGGGGTAATGATGAATGTGGATAACTTTAGAAGTTTGAACCCCAATGATATTGAAACTGTTTCTGTATTAAAAGATGCAGGAGCGACCGCTATTTATGGAAATAGAGGTTCTAATGGTGTTATAGTTATTAAAACAAGAAGAGCTGATTTTAAATCAAAATTGAAAATATCTTATTCTAGTACTACAGGGTTTACAGAAATTCAACAAAACAAGTACAAATTAATGAGTACTAAACAGTTGTTACAAACTGAAAAAGCCTACGATGTTATTGCTCAAACTGGTACTTTCGGTTCTACTTTAACAGATGAACAAATTAATTCTCAAACGTATATTGATAACGCAACAGGTGAAACTAGATCATTATCAAATACTAAATGGCAAAAAGAATTTTTTAGAATAGGTACCTCACAAAGCCAATCTTTAGGTATCCAGACAGGAAGTGAAGGACTTTCTTCATTTACATCCGTTGGTTATTTTAAACAAGATGGTATTTTACAAAATACAGGATTAAATAGATTTAACTTCAGAAGCAATTTGGATGGTCAATCGGCTAATAAAAAATTTAAGTTTTCTACATCAACAACCATTAACTTTTCAAAAAATAATACTGCAAGTTCAATTGGTACAGGAGGGGTAAATCAAAACTATGTACTGGGTGCCAATAATAGTTTGCCTTACCTTTCTGCTGGTGACTATATCAATTCGCAACAAGTATATAATGAGTATTCTTCAACAGGGGCAACACTTTTAAATGGAAATTTGGGAGGATCTCTTGGTTTAACACCATTATTTTTGATTGATAAAACCAAAACTTTTGTTAATAGAAGTGAAGAGTTCAAAATGATTTTAGCTGCAGATTTGAGTTATCAAATTGCTGACAACTTAACGTTAGATTTGTATGCGGGAACTGATTATACTCAAGGAACTACTTTAACTGTTCAGAGTCCTGGTTCCTTCAACTCTTTGGTTTTCCAAAATGACACAGAAGAAACAGGTTATCAATCACAAGGTTATTCAAGAGATTTTCAGTTTAACTCTAATACGAGTTTGAATTACTCTAAAACTTTTGCTGAAAAACACAGTTTATCAGCTTCTGTCTTTGTAGAATATAGTAAAGGACATTACAATTCATTTAATTATAGACAAAATGGATTGGATCCAGTATTCTTTTCTCCAGGAGATGGATCAGGATTTATTCCTTTCCAAAATGATGGTAATAATTATTATTTGCCAGAAGTTGGGTCTTTACAATTAGAGTCTGGTTTGTTCTCTTATTTTGGTTCAGCTGATTATGATTATAACTCAAAATATGGAGTGGGTGCTACAGTTCGAAGAGATGCTTCTTATCGTTTTATTGGTAGTAATAAATGGGGGACTTTTTGGTCATTATCTGGAAGATGGAATATTGACAAGGAAAAATTTATGGAAGGGGGTATCTTTGATGCTCTAAAATTAAGAGGTTCTATAGGTACTACTGGTAACCAATTGATTAGTGGTCAAAATAACTTTAACGGAGGTTCTCTAGCTTACACATTAGCAGCAGAAGGAGAAGCTTATGGTACTCTATATGGCTATGCTTTTGGAAGTCTTGGAAATCCAGATTTAAAATGGGAAACTACCAGACAACTTGATTTAGGAGCTGAGTTTGAAATGTTTAAAAGAAGATTAAGTGGTACTCTTGATGTGTATGAAAAGAAAACAGTAGATTTGATTCAAACGTTACCGTTATCTGGTCCAACAGGTACTTCTGGAATTACGGTTAACAAAGGTTCCTTGAGAAATCGTGGTATTGAGTTGAGCTTGAAATATGCCTTAATCAAGAATTTGGACGCAGGTGCTTTTAATTTGACTCTAACAGGAAATGGTTCCTATAACAAAAATGAAATCGTTGAATTGTCAAATGATTCTGGTAAAATTGATAATGGTTTAACCATACTGCAAAATGGGCATGTAATGAACGAGTTCTACTTGGTACGTTATGCAGGAGTAAATCCAGCTAATGGTAACTTGTTGTTCTTAGATAAAGATGGTGTACCTACTGAAAATCCAAATCCAATTGATGACAGAGTATATACTGGTAAATCAAGTATTCCTAAATACCAAGGAGGTTTTGGATTTGATGCTACTTACAATGGTTTTTACTTAACAAGTCAATTTACATTTGCTGCCGAAGTGTATCGTTTTGATTATGATTTAACAGGACTACAAAATCCAACAAAACTAGGAACATTTAATGTATCAACAGATTTATTGAGAGCATGGACACCAGATAATAGAATTACTGATATTCCTAGTTTAAATGCAACTAACTTATCATTAGATAGTAGTTCAGATAGAAACTTAAAAGATGCTTCTTATATTAGACTTAGAAATTTAAGTTTTGGGTATAATGTACCTAAAGAATTTTTGAGTAAATCGTTTATTACTTCTCTAAAAATATTTACCCAAGCGGAGAATTATGTTACCTGGTCAAAATGGAGAGGTTGGGATGCAGAAAGTAGTTTTAGAGGTGCGGATCAATACCAATATCCTACCCCTAAGATTCTTTCTTTTGGATTAGAATTACAATTTTAAAAAATTAGCAATATGAAAAAACTTAAAATTATTTTATTATTTAGTACATTGTGTACTATATTGTCTTGTAACGACGCTACTGATATTGTTCAGCCAGGAAATTTAGATCCGTCTTTGACTTTCAAAAACATGGATGGTTTGCGTAAAAACTTGATAGGTTTATATGGTTCAATACCTTATGAAAATGGAATTGCCTTTACTTCAATATTTACTGATGAAGTTGCTATTGGTGTCGCCAATGGTGGACAAGGATTAAACGATGGTAGTTATGGTTATATTTTGAATTCCAATTCAGATGATGCTGCTTCAATATGGTATTCTAACTACAGATGTATCAATTCTTGTAATAGAATATTGGAAGGGGCACTTACTGTAGCTGATGCCGAAGATAATATTGATGAATATAACGGGATTTTGGCACAAGCTAGAGCAATAAGAGCTTTTTGTTATTTTCAATTAGAAGCTTATTTTTCTACAGACATGACTAATCCGGATGCTTTAGGTGTAATTTTATTTACCAATGTACCTGATTATACTGCTAAAGGATTACCAAGAAGCAAGAATAGTGATGTATTTGCATTGATGAATGAAGACTTAGATTTTGCTGAGGCTAATTTAGGGTCTACACCACCATTTGATTCAGCCATTCCTACTTATGTTACAAATAAATTTATTACTGCTTTACGTGCAAGGTTTGCCCTTTACAGAGGGGATTATGCAAATGCGGAAATTTACGCAGGAGAATTGATAGCAAGTGGTACTTTAACAGCATCTACTAATTATGCAAAAATTTGGGATGCTAATGAAGTATCTTATACTGGTGAGGTAATATTTAAAATTGAGAAATCAATTAATGACTCTAAAATAGGTCAAGTTTGGGCTAGTGTTAACACTAAAAGAACAGGTTCTCCTTTTTTTGAAATGAGTAGGTCTTTATTTAATAAGTTTCCACTTCCAAACAGTGCTTCAGGGTCCTATGACGTTAGAAAAAAAGTTTGTGTTAATTTAAGTGGTACTAGTTTTTCTTTGATTAGTCCTGATTATGTTAATAGTGAAGATTATGTTAACGAAGATATAATATGTATTAACAAATATCCAGGCTCTGAGGGATATAATTTATTGAATGATATTAAAGTATTCAGATTGTCTGAAATGTATTTTATTAAAGCAGAATGTCAAATTAACGCTGGTAACTTAACGGGTGCTGCTGCTACAATTAAGGCTTTAAGACAAGCTCGTAGATCAACTGGAATTGCTCCTACGCCTAATTATGCTAATAATGCCACTCTTGCTTGGGCTGATGTTTTATTAGAAAGAAGAGTTGAACTTTGTTATGAAGGTCACCGCTATTTAGACATGAAGCGTTTAGGTGTTAAAGCTGATAAAAGTTTTGAAAGAGATAAAAGAGATTGTGAGATTAACAATTCTTGTTTCTTCTCTAATACTGATTATAGATTGACTATGCCAATTCCTTCTGGTGAGATTCAGGCTAATCCAGTAATTGCAACGCAACAAAATCCTGGTTATTAAACATTAAATTATAATTATGAAAAAAATATTTAATTTACTATTATGTGCTTTTTTAGTAAGCCTATACACAAGTTGTGAAGAAGACAAAGTTACTTTTGATGGTAATGCTAATCCAACGGTTGCCAACTTTGAGTCTCAAGGTTCTTCACTTAAATTAGACCCTTCTGATTTGACTACTTATTCAACTTTACTTCAGGTAAATGTTACTAGTTTATCTGATATTGATAGAACATTTGTAGTTACTACTACTTTTCCATCAACTCCTCTTGATTTGTCAGGATATTTTACTATTGACACTGCTACTTTGAAAATCCCAGCAGGTAGCTATAATGGTTATATCAAGGTAAGTGGAAATTATGATAACATAGCTAATGGATCACCAAAGTTGGTTAGATTCACTCTTAGTTCTATTGAAGGAGGAGTTATATCTCCTTATCATACATATCATGATTTAGCAATATCCAAATTTTAGTATATTACTTAAAATTTAATTGGAATTATATTAACAAAAACCTTTTTATTTTAAAAAGGTTTTTTTTTAATTTTTTATAAAATATGAAAAAAGTATTATTTTTTATTTTGTGTTCAGTCACTGTATTTTCTCAAACTGCTAAAGAACGAGAAAAGATACAATCCTTTAGTGATCCTAAAATGGTAGCTCTTGTGCGTCAAGAGTTGTCTCAGTTCAAGTCAGAACAAGACTTATTAATTCTTTCGTATAAAAACAGGTACGGTTTTGTTAATAGCGAAACAAAGTCATTACAAAGATTTATTAACGGGGAACCAATTTTTTACACGATAGATAATGCGGGTTCTGCTACTACTATTGGAGGAAGTACAATGTATCCCTCAGGTTCATTAGGTTTAAATGTTACTGGTACTGGTATGACTGCGGGGGAATGGGATGGTGGAAAAGTTAGAGTTACTCATCAAGAGTTGGTAGGTAAGATTACCTTAGGAGATACTCAAACCGCTTTAAGTGATCATTCTACTCATGTTGCTGGAACTATGGTTGCAGCTGGTGTAAGTGCTTCAAGAAGAGGCTTGGCTTATAATGCTAGTGCTAAAACTTACGGTTGGGAAGATGATACTGTCGAAATGGAAACATTTGCTTCGGATGGTTATTTAGTTTCTAATCATTCTTATGGTTATGTTGCCTCTAATTTAACTAATGCCTTATTTGGAAAATATGATTCGACTTCGAGACAAATGGATTTAATTGCTGCTGCTCATCCTTATTATCAAATTGTAGCTGCTGCTGGAAATGATAGAACGGATAGTTCCGTAACTCAGTTAGATTTGAAAAACGGTTATGATTTATTAACTGGTATGTCTAATTCTAAAAATGGTATTTCTGTTGCAGCTGTTGAAGAGGTTCCAGAATATTTTGATGCTAGTAGTGTAATTATGAGTTCCTTTAGTAACTTTGGTCCACCAGATGATGGTAGAGTAAAACCAGATATTTCTGCAAAAGGGGTAAACGTATCCTCTTGTATTGCTACAAATAATACTGCTTATGCAAGTTTCCAAGGAACATCAATGGCAGCACCAGGATTAGCTGGTCTAATAGTATTGTTACAAAAACATTATAATAACTTGAATACGGGTTCTTTTATGAGAGCCTCAACGGTAAGAGGTTTGTTGTGTCATACAGCAAAAGAAGCAGGTTTTGAAGCTGGTCCTGATTATGAATTTGGTTGGGGGCTTGCCAATGGAGAGGAATCGGCACAAATTATATCTCAAAAAGGAACTACAGCTATCCTAGAAGAAAACACTTTAGTGAGTGGTCAAGTATTCGTTAAAAATATTACTTTAAATAATCCTCAAAAGTTAAAAGTTAGTATTTGTTGGACTGATCCGTCGGCTCCAGTAAACATTAATACTGCCGAGGATAACAGAACTCCGGTGCTTATCAATAATCTTGATTTAAAAGTGTTTAAAGATGGTGTTCCTTATTATCCTTGGAAATTAAATCCGAGTGATCCGTCAGCTATAGCCACTAATGTATCAGACAACAATGTTGACAATATTGAAAAAGTTGAAATTGAAAATGCACCTGCGGGTGTTTACACTATTCAGGTTAATCACAAAGGATCTTCTTTAAGTGGAGGATCACAAGTTTTTTCTTTGATTGCCAACGGAACAACAGGATTAAATTTGAATACTCGAGATTATGATTACGATAATAGCATTTTTATTTATCCCAACCCTGCAATAGGTATTCTTAACTTTGATATAAAGAATAATATAGAAATTTCATCAGTAATTATTAATGATATTTCTGGTAAGCAAGTTTATAGAAATGATAATCTATCATCATTAAATCATATCGATGTGTCTTCATTTTCTTCGGGGGTTTATTTTGTTACATTCAATTCTGACGGAAAAGCTATTACAAAGAAATTTATAAAAGAATAAATTTATTAAACTATTCATTCAAACCATCTCTAAGATTAGAGATGGTTTTTTTATGACTTTATTCCAAATTGTTTTGTGTATTTTTGTTTTGAAATTTAAACCTATGAAAAACATCCTTTTACTTGTTTTCTTATTGACGTTTTCTATTGGAATTTCTCAAGTTCAAAAGGGAGAGAAACAAAACAAAGCAGCATCGCTAAATGAAGTTCCCAAAAAAGCTCCAAAAGCAACATTTAATCAATATAGAATTATTACCTTACAAAGAGACACAACCTATGTTGACACTTCACTCACCATCAAAAAGGAATATGAATATAACTATTTGCGTAAAGATATTTTTGGGTTATTGCCTTTTGCTAACGAAGGACAAACTTGTGCTGTTTTAGATTATGGCTTAAAAAGCTTCACTTCATTTCCTGAAATTGGTTTCTCTGGAAAGCAATTCAATTATTTGGGAGTAAAAGATATTAACTATTATTCTGTGGCAACTCCAGTAACTGAGTTGTATTTTAAGACAGTTATGGAACAGGGGCAATCAGTAGATGCTTTTATAACGGTTAATACTTCTGAACGCTTTAATATGTCCATAGCTTTTAAAGGATTACGTTCTTTGGGGAAATATGTCAATCAATTATCGAGTACCGGTAATTTTCGTTTTACCACAAGTTATCACACTTTGAATAAAAGATATTTTTTAAATTTTCATTTCACTGGTCAAGATTTTCTGAATGGGGAAAATGGTGGAATTACTACTGTTGAAGATTTTGAAAGCGGTGACGCTACCTTTAGTAATAGAGCTCGATTGGAAGTTTACCTAAAAGATGCAAAATCGTTCCTGAAAGGTAAAAGAATCTTCTTTGACCATAACTATAGAATTAATCCCACTAAAGGAAATAATAATCTTTTTATAACCCATCAACTTAACTACGAAAATAAATTTTTCGAATACAATCAAGCTACTGTACCTTCCACAGTTGGTAATACAACAATATACCGATTTGGTGATTCTTATGTAAACAGTGCTATCAATGACCATACTCGATATAATAGATTGTATAACAAAGTTGGTGCTGTTTATGAAAATTCTTTGCTTGGTAAATTCCAATTTTTTATAGAAGATTTTAGATATAATTATTATTACAATAAAATTCTAATATTAAATACTGGCGCTGTTCCTAGTTCGTTAAATGATGAAATAAATTCATTAGGCGGACACTATGAATACCGAAAAAACAAATGGAATGGTACGTTTCAATTCTCCAATTCTATTTCCCGTCAACCGATGTCTAATTTTGATGCCAAATTGAATTACAAAGTGAATGATAAAAATGAGTTTGTTTTTCAATACCAAATAATTAGTAAAATTCCTGATCATATTTATAATCTCTATCAAAGTAGTTACACCAGTTATAATTGGTTCCATAATTTTAAAAACGAAAAAATTAATAACCTTGAAGCTACAGCAAAGACATCATGGTTTGATGCTTCGTTACAAATTAGCTCCATGAAAGATCATTTGTTTTTCAGTAATGATGCTACTGATATTCAACAACAACTTATTTCGCCTAAACAATATGATAAAACTATCAACTATTTAGCTGTTAAAGTGAATCGCGAATTCAGATGGTGGAAATTGGCTTTTGATAATACTTTACTATATCAAAAAGTTGATCAAAAAGAGGCTATTTTAAATGTGCCACAAATCGTGACCAGAAACTCCCTATATTTTACCAACTATTACTTTAAAAAAGCATTGTATTTGCAAACAGGATTTATATTTAATTATTTTACCAAATTCTACATCAACGATTATAATCCAGTAACAGCCGAAGCCTTTGTGCAGAATACAAAAAAAGTTGGTGATTTCCCTATGATAGATTTCTTTGTCAATGCCCGTATACGTCAAACAAGAATATTTCTAAAAGCAGAGCATTTTAATTCGAGAATGACAGGAAGCAATTTTTATACTGCACCCAATTATCCTTATCGTGATTTTATGATTCGATTTGGTATAGTTTGGAATTTCTTCCAATAAAAAAATTTAGCATCATTTTTATATTCAATACCTTTGCTAAACAAATAACAAGAAAGCTATATTATGAAATATGCGAAAAATATATTAGAAACTATTGGCAATACACCTTTAGTAAAACTAAACAAAGTTATTGAAGGAATAGATGCATTAGTTCTAGCCAAAGTAGAGACTTTCAATCCAGGAAATTCTACCAAAGATCGAATGGCACTTAAAATGGTAGAAGATGCCGAAGCCGACGGGCGATTAAAACCCGGAGGAACTATCATTGAAGGAACTTCAGGAAATACTGGAATGGGATTAGCACTTGCAGCCATAGTGAAAGGTTACAAATGTATTTTTGTAATTACCGATAAACAGTCTAAAGAAAAAATGGATATTCTTCGAGCCGTTGGTGCCAAAGTAATTGTTTGCCCTACGGATGTTGAACCAACCGATCCACGTTCTTATTATTCTGTTTCTAAAAGGTTAGGGACTGAAATTCCTAATTCTTGGTATGTCAATCAATATGACAACCCTAGTAATGCCATTGCACATTATGAACAAACTGGGCCAGAAATTTGGGAACAAACGGATGGGAAAGTAACTCATTTTGTGGTTGGAGTAGGAACAGGAGGCACCATCTCTGGAATTGCAAAGTATTTAAAAGAGAAAAATCCTGCTATTAAAATTTGGGGAATCGACACGTATGGTTCTGTGTTCAAAAAATACCACGAAACAGGAATTTTTGATGAAAACGAAATCTATTCTTACATCACAGAAGGAATCGGAGAAGATATACTTCCAAAAAATGTTGACTTTTCTTTAATAGATGGGTTTACAAAAGTAACCGATAAAGATGCGGCAGTTTACACTCGAAAAATTGCTCTAGAAGAAGGAATCTTTGTTGGAAATTCTGCTGGTGCCTGTGTGAAAGGATTGCATCAGTTAAAAGAACATTTCAAACCAGAAGATGTTGTTGTCGTTTTATTTCACGATAGTGGGAGTAGGTATGTAGGTAAAATATTTAATGATGATTGGATGCGTGAACGTGGTTTCTTGGATGAGGAAATAACTAAAGCAGAAGATGTAATCAGAGATCATATAGACAAGCCTTTAATTGTTGTTCGAACCGAAGAATTGGTTTCACATGCTATTGAGCGATTGAAAAAGTACAAAATATCTCAAATTCCAGTAATTGACACCAAAGGATTTGTAGGAAGTATAGATGAAACAGATTTGTTTAGAAGTTATGTAGAGGACAAAGACATAGCAGACAAACCTATTAAAGACATTATGGGAAAACCCTATCCAATTGTGAATGCTAATGCTCCAATAGAAGAAATTTCAAAACTCATTAATAAGGATAATCAGGCTGTTTTAGTAGATTTAGGAAATGCTAAGTACCACATCATCACCAAACACGATATTATTAGTTCTATAAAGTAAACAATAATTCATAAAATTTTAGTAGCGCAATAGTATTATTGGGTTTTGTTTTTTTGTGCTATTTTCTTATTTTAGTATTCTCAAATCCTGAATATGAAAGAAGATTTTCTCCATTATGTTTGGCACTATAAAAAGTATGATTTTTCCAACTTAGTTACAGTTTCTGGCGATGCTTTAACTATTATTAATAGCGGTCAATATCTACAAAAAGCTGGGCCCGATTTTTTTAATGCTCAAATTATTATTGGCCATCAAAAATGGGCGGGTAATGTAGAAATTCATGTCAAGTCCTCCGATTGGTATTTGCACCATCATGAGAAAGATGAAAATTATGATAGCGTGATTCTTCATGTAGTTTGGGAGCATGATACACCTATTTTTAGAAAAGACAATTCAGAGATTCCAGTATTGGAACTTAAAGAATATGTATCTAGCGCTGTTTTAAATCAATATTATTCTTTAACATCCCCAAAATCTTGGATTTATTGTGAAAATCAAATTAAACAGGTTGACGAATTTGCGCTCAAGAATTGGCAAGAACGTTTGTTTTTTGAGCGATTAGAAAGGAAGTCTGTACCTATTCAACAACTTTTACAAGAAACAGCCAATGATTGGGAAGCTGTTTTGTTTTGCCTGTTGGCCAAAAATTTTGGATTAAATACGAATGGTGAACCATTTTTAAAGATTGCCCAATCTATTCCGTTTTCTATTATAAGAAAAGAAAGTTTTGAAATTGAAAATCTTGAAGCCTTACTTTTTGGTATGGCTGATTTATTGCCAACCGAAGCTGAGGATTTCTATGCCAAAGATTTGAAAAATAGATTTCTGCATATTTCTCACAAGTATCAATTGACCAAAACAATCATTGAGCCTATTCAGTTTTTTAAACACCGACCTGATAATTTTCCAACGATACGATTGGCGCAATTATCTATGTTGTATCACCAACAGCAAAATTTATTTTCACAAATACTATTTGCGAATAATTTAAATGACATTTATTCCCTTTTCAATTGTTCTGTTTCAGACTATTGGCAAACACATTATCAATTTGATAAACAAAGTCCCAATAAGAAAAAACAATTTTCAAAATCATTCATTGATTTACTTGTTATCAATTCCATTATTCCGGTACGGTTTGCCTATGCCAAAAGTCTGGGAAAAGAAATTACGGAAGAAATTTTGGAACTGATGCAATCTATTAAGCCAGAAAAGAATATTATTATTGAAAAGTTTTCTAATTTTGGGATTAAAGCAGATAATGCATTTGAAACCCAATCGCTTCTGCAATTAAAAAACGAATATTGTAATCATAGAAAATGTTTACAGTGTAGTATTGGAACACAACTTTTAAAACAATAATTAGATGTCGCCTGTTATTAAGTTAAAATATTTTTTCGAAAAACACGGTTTCCATGTTTCCTCACGATTAGCTGATAGACTTGGTATGCGCGCCTCAAATGTTCGTTTGTTTTTTATCTACATTACATTTGTAACAGCTGGATTATGGTTTGGTATATATCTTACGCTAGCCTTTTGGTTGCGGTTAAAAGATTTGATTAGAGGCAAAAGAACTTCGGTATTCGATTTATAGCACTGTATTATGAATCATAATTTCTTTCTTAAAGCACTTTTAAGTTATTCCAAAAATCAACGAATTGGAATTATTTTTCTTTTTCTTACGATTATTTTTTTACAAGGTCTCTATTTTTTTCTTGATTTCAAATCTACAGAATACAATCAAATAGATAAAACGACATGGTTGTCTAATCAAAAAGAAATTGATTGTCTAAAATTGCTAACTAAAAATTATAAACCAACACTATATCCTTTTAACCCGAATTTTATAACCGATTTCAAGGGCTATAAACTTGGTATGTCTGTAAAAGAGATTGACCGATTGTTAGCTTTTAGAAAGCAAAATAAATTTGTTAATTCTGCTGAAGAATTTCAGGCAGTAACTAAAGTTTCCGATTCTTTACTCAGAGCAATTTCTCCTTATTTTAAATTTCCTGATTGGGTAAAAAATAAAAAGAACACTTTTCAGTCCTTTGAAAAAAATGATTTTTCTAAAACAGAAAAAATTGTAGTGCTTGATATCAATCAAGCTTCGAAAGAAGATTTGATGAAAATTTATGGAATTGGCGATAAAATATCCGATAGAATTTTAGCTGAAAAAGCAAAGTATGGTGCTTTTGTGACTATGGAACAACTTAACGATATTTGGGGTTTATCGCCGGATGTTATGGTTAATTTAAACAAGTATTTTGATGTTAAATCTACTCTTGGTTTCAAAAAAATTAATATAACTAATGCTTCAATAAAAGAACTAGCGGCGTTTCCGTTTTTTAGATATGCCTTAGCTAAAGAAATTGTTACTTACAGAAGTATGAATGGCGGTATAAAAATTGAGGATTTATCAAAAATTAAAGGATTTCCTGTTGATAATATAAAAATAATTGCTTTATATTTGGAATTCTAAAAAAGTAACAAATAAATCAGCTTTTATTATATGAATTCAACCTACTTTACAGAAGAACACGAATTGTTTAGAGAGAGTTTGCGAGACTTTTTGCAAAAAGAAGTTGTTCCTCATATTGAAAAATGGGAAAAGACCGGTACCATTGAGCGCTTTATTTGGAAAAAATTTGGTGAAATGGGGTTCTTCGGTATTGCTTATCCCGAAGTTTATGGTGGATTGAATTTGGATTTGTTTTATACCGTAGTGTTTTTAGAGGAACTTCAAAAAATCAAATCCTCTGGTTTTGCAGCTGCTATTTGGGCGCATGTCTATTTAGCTATGACCCATTTGAATGCCGAAGGTGATGAAAGAATAAAGCAAGATTATTTGGCGCCAAGTATCGCTGGTGAAAAAATAGGAGCTATGTGTATTACAGAACCTTTTGGAGGCAGTGATGTAGCAGGAATGCGAACCACAGCAGTGAAAAAAGGAGATCATTATATTATTAACGGCTCTAAAACTTTTATTACCAATGGTGTTTATGCCGATTACTATGTTGTGGCTGCTAAAACCAATCCAGAACAAGGCAATAAAGGAATAAGTATTTTTTTGATGGATACTAATTTAAAAGGAGTTTCGGCTACCAAATTAGACAAGTTAGGATGGAGAGCTTCGGATACTGCTGAAATTGCTTTTGATAATGTAACAATTCCCTCTACCAATTTAATGGGAGAAGAAGGAAAAGGTTTTCCTTATATTATGCAACATTTTGCCCTTGAACGTTTGATTATGGCAATTAATGCCCATGCAAGAGCAGAATATGCTATTGACTACACAATAGATTATATGTCGCAACGACAAGCCTTTGGCACTACGATAAATAAATTCCAAGCCTTACGACATACTATGGTTGATCATGCTACGGAAGTGGAGCATTGTAAACTATTTAATTACGCTGCCGTAGCTCGTTTAGACAAAGGAGAATATGTAGTTAAAGAAGCTACTATGGCAAAACTAAAATCTACCAAAGTAGCCGATGAAGCCATTTATAGTTGTTTGCAAATGTTAGGAGGATATGGGTATATGGAAGAATATCCATTAGCACGTTTATTACGCGATAGTCGCTTAGGGCCAATTGGTGGTGGCACTTCAGAAATTCTTAGAGAGATTTTGTCGAAAATGATTATTGATAAACAAAATTATCAGCCGGCAGTGAAATAATTGATAATTGATAATTGATAATTGATAATTATTAATTACTTTTGCGCCCACTAAATGAGAGGAGGTGTCTAAATTATGTTGATTATACCAATTAAAGACGGAGAAAACATTGATAGAGCATTAAAGCGCTACAAGAGAAAATTTGATAAAACTGGAACTGTAAGACAACTTAGAGCGCGTCAGGCGTTTATTAAACCTTCTGTTGTTAGAAGAGCACAAGTTCAAAAAGCAGCTTATATTCAAAATTTAAGAGACAATATTGAAGGATAGTTAAATTCCTTACAAGATATAACCGCTGGTACTTAAAGTTTGTTAACTTTGATGTCAGCGGTTTTTTATTTTTTTTTATTAATTTTTTTTTTGTTACTTTTATATGGTAATAATTTAATTTTTTTTTATGAGCACACAGCATACAGCACACAGCACACAGCACACAGCACACAGCACACAGCACACAGCACACAGCACACAGCACTTTGCTGGATTAGCAAACATCTTTTGTTAATTTTTTTTATAACTCCTTTTATAAGTTGTGAAAATGATTTTGAAGAGCAGAAATCTCAGAGTAAAATACAAACTATTAATGAAATAAAATTAATTAATGGTGTTATTCATATAAATAGCATAGAATCTATCAAATCTATAGTTACTTTATATAGAAATAATGAAATAAATCAAAATGAATTTAATAGCGTTATTAAAAATTTTCAGTCTGAAGGATTTAGACCATTAGAACCAATATTTGGTGATAATGATTCAGAATTAATTGAAAATTTTGTTAAACGAAAACAAATAAAATGAAAAAACATTTTATAATTTTTATTTTTTTAACTCTAAATCAAACACTGACTGCGCAGGAAGATTTTTTTGTAAAAAAGTTTTTTTTTAAAGTTAATTTGCTTACTCCTGGTCTGACTTTTGAGAAAGGATTATTCCCACATACTACATTTTGCATAGATGCGAATTTAAGTTTGGGCTTTAGTTTAAGAAGCAGTAACTCTAGTTCAGGAAATTCAAACTTTACTCTTCTAACTTCTCCTTTTTTAAGAGGTCAATATAGATATTATTATAATCTTGAAAAAAGAAAAACAAATGGGAAAAATATTTCGAATAATTCAGGAAATTTTCTTGCAATAAGTACTAGTTACTATTTTCGTCCAATAAACAACGAGAAATTTGTGAGTATCTATGATGGTTTTACAATTGGAGGAATATGGGGATTTCAAAAAACATACTTAAATAATTTTAATATTAGCGCAAATGGGGGTTTGGGTTATAATTTTAGTAATTTTAATAATAATTCTCGCGGAGTAATGCCTATTCTTAATTTCACAATCGGTTGGGTAATAGGGAAATGATGAAACATAATTTTTTTTTGCTTTTACTTTTTGCAATTGTTGCTGATCTTTATGCCCAAAAAGTGAAACCTTTTTTTGGGATGTCTATGAATATAGATGCTCAATTTAAAACACATGGTTTTTATAACATAGTTTCTGGTGCAGATTTTAAAGTAAATGAATTTTTACGTCCAGAATTTAAAATTGGTTATATTGTTGGGTCTATTGAAAGTCAGATTGATTCAGATATTAATGGAAATATAACTAGTATTTTTGAAAGAAGTGTTTCGGCAGTTTATATCGGTTTTTCTCCTAAAGTAATTTTATTTGAAGGACAAGATGAGAATTATTATTTTCAATTGTTGCCTGAATATGATTTTGCAAGGATTGAATCAATAGGTAAATATTTGGAACCGAATGTTAATTCATCAAATTCTCAAATTCAAAAAATATCAGACACACAAAATTTTTTTGGCATAGGCATTGGGATTTGCCTATATGTAAGTGAAAAGCACCATGATGTTTTTGCTTTTAATATTTATTACCAAGGTATTAATCTTGGGACTACATTAACAAGACTAAATTTTAATAATCAGGAGTTTAATACAAAAGATGCCATAGGTTTTGGCATAAACTATTATTTTTAATATTATTTTTATTAAAAACAAATAATTTATTGTTTATCATGTAAATGCTGGTACTTGAAGTTTGTTAACTTTGATGTCAGCGGTTTTTTTATGGAAAATTTAAAAAATAAATTTCAAGATTATTTATTGTTAGAGAAAAAGCATTCACAACATACGGTGACCGCTTATCTTAATGATATAGGTTTTTTTGAAATGTTTTTGTCTAGTGAATTTGATGACAATAATTTAATCAAAGTAAACTACCCTCAAATTCGTGCTTGGATTGTTTCGCTTTCAGACGATGGATTATCTAATAGTTCCATTAATCGCAAAATTTCTTCCTTAAAAGCATATTACAAGTTTTTACTCAAAACAAAACAAATTGACAGTAGTCCGCTATTGAAACACAAAGCATTGAAATCGCCTAAAAAGCTTCAAATCCCATTTTCTGAAAAAGAAGTTGATTTAGTTTTGAATCAATTAGTTTATTCGGACGACTTTGACGGCAAAAGAGACAAACTAATCATTGATTTATTTTACACTACAGGTATTCGTAGAACTGAATTAATCCATTTAAAAGTGCAGCATATAGATTTTGGAAGCAATACTATTAAAGTTTTAGGAAAAAGAAATAAGGAAAGAATTATCCCTATACTTCCCATAGTTAGAAATCAGATAAAATTATATTTAGCTGAAAGGGCACAAATAGAAACAATTATAGATAAGGAGTATTTTTTTCTACTCTCTAAAGGTGTTAAATTAAACGATTCCTTTGTGTATCGAATAATTAATTACTACTTTAGTAATGTCTCAGAGAAAGTTAAAAAAAGTCCGCATATTTTAAGGCATACTTTTGCAACACATTTACTCAACAATGGGGCAGATATAAATTCAGTTAAAGAATTATTAGGACATTCTAGTTTAGCCTCTACCCAAGTCTATACTCATAGTAGCTTAGCAGCACTTAAAAAGGTGTACAGTAGTGCACATCCAAGAAACAAAAAGTAATTCGGAATTGTTTAACCAATAAAATTTTTAATATGAAGATAAATGTTCATGCGGTAAATTTTGCTGTCGATAAAAAATTAGTAGATTTCATTCAAGAAAGAGTAGGTAAACTTGAAAAATTTTATGATAAAATAGTTTCATCAGATATTTTTTTGAAGGTTGATAACACGAGTGAGAAAGAAAATAAAATAGTAGAAGTAAAAATTCATGTGCCAGGAGATGATTTCATGGTTAAGAAACAGTGTAAAACTTTTGAGGAGGCGGTGGAGTTATCCTCAGAATCTTTAGAAAGATTATTGTTAAAAAGAAAGGAAAAAAACAGAATCCATTCATAAAATAAATTTTTTTTAAAAAATGTTTTGATTAAAAGATAAAATCCATACATTTGCAGTCCGTTAGAAATAGCGGACTTTTTTTATTGTGTATGCCAGCGTAGCTCAGTTGGCTAGAGCAGCTGATTTGTAATCAGCAGGTCGTGGGTTCGAGTCCCTCCGCCGGCTCTTATTTTTTGGGCAACATAACAATAGAAAAAGTGGGGGAGATACTCAAGCGGCCAACGAGGGCGGACTGTAAATCCGCTGACTACGTCTTCGCAGGTTCGAATCCTGCTCTCCCCACCAAAAGAATTTAGAAATATGAATTTGGTTTTTCTGAATTCTGAGATTCTAACTTCTGAACTAGGCATTAGCCGACTTAGCTCAGGGGTAGAGTGCTTCCTTGGTAAGGAAGAGGTCACGGGTTCAATTCCCGTAGTTGGCTCAAAAA
>Ga0114958_10001478_pt1 | contig 18527 bp, 15 predicted proteins | sample C_130208_EF_Meta_FD_89577 | JGI IMG/M metagenome (GOLD analysis project Ga0114958, IMG submission 89577) | Freshwater microbial communities from Lake Croche, Canada to study carbon cycling - C_130208_EF_MetaG | ecosystem: Environmental > Aquatic > Freshwater > Lake | place: Lake Croche, Canada...
CCATGGGCAGAAAACTATTATTATGAAAATGAAAACCCTTATAGTAATGAGAAGATGCAATACTTTACACCTTATGAAGAATTAGCTGCTAAATCGCGTCGTCGTGCTACTTGGTTCTTACCTGAAGAACATGTTTTCCAAAAACATGCAAAGAGTATGAAAAAAATTGTAGAAGAAGGTGGACTAGCAGGTATAGGAAGTCATGGACAATTACAAGGTCTAGGTTATCATTGGGAAGTGTGGTCTATGCAATCTGGTGGTATGCGTAATATAGATGCATTGAAAACAGCTACTATATTAGGTGCTACTGGATTAGGTTTAGACAAAGATTTAGGAAGTTTAGAAGTTGGAAAATTGGCGGACTTAATTATATTGGACAAAAATCCATTGGATAATATACGCAATACCAACACAATAGATTTTGTAATGAAAAATGGTCGCTTGTATAATGGGAATACATTAGATGAAGTAACGACTGGTAAGCATAAATTAGATCGCTCTGAGTGGTTAGATAAAAAACCTATTAAAAACACAAAGGTAGAAGATTAGTCAAAAATTAATTGTAAGTTTAAATACTAAAAACAATTCTTATGAAAAACTCAAGAAGAAAATTTATACAAAATGCATCACTGGCTATCATGGGTGCAAGTATAAAACCTAGTGCTTTATGGTCTAGTACTAATATGGTGGCTAGTAAAAATTTAATAGGTGTTCAATTGTATTCTGTACGTGAAGACATGTCCAAAAAACCATTGGAAACTTTAACCGCTTTATCTAAAATGGGATTTGAATTTGTTGAACATGCTAACTATGTAAATAGAAAATTCTACGGATGGGCAGCTCCTGAATTTAAAAAAGTATTAGATGGCTTGGGCTTGAAAATGCCTAGCGGTCATACTGTAATGGCCCCAAAACATTGGGATAAGACAAAGAAAGATTTTACCGACGATTGGAAGCGAACAGTGGAAGACGCCGCAGTGATGGGTCAGACTTATGTAATTAGTCCTTCTATTGACGATAATTTAAGAAGTACCTATGATGGGCTAATGTTGCAACTAGATGTATTTAATAAGTCTGGTGAATTGTGTAAAAAAAGTGGCATGAAATTTGGATACCATAATCATGATTTTGAATTTAAAGAAAAATTAAACGGTATATTAATGTATGATATTATTTTACAACATACCGATCCTAATTTAGTAGTGCATCAATTAGATTTTGGAAATATGTATGGCGCAGGTGGAAGAGCTGCTGAATGGGTAAGTAAATATCCAGGCCGTTTCCAATCATTGCATGTGAAAGATGAAATTAAAGCAGAAAAAGGTGAGATGAATGATGGTTATGAAAGTACAATTTTAGGAGAGGGTGTGGTAGATCCTAAATCAATAGCCTTACTAGCTAAAAAAATTGGAGGTGCACATCATTTTATCATTGAACAAGAGTCTTATCAAGGTATGACTCCTTTGGATTCTGTTAAAAAAGATTTAGCAATAATGAAAACTTGGGGTATCTAAATTATCCCATCTTACAAAAAGCACAAACCCAAAAGTTTGTGCTTTTTTTTGCTTAATTTGAATTCAATATATCAATTAAATTTTATGAAAAATACCAACAATAAAATAGGGCTCCTCCCTTACATCTGTTATATAGTCATATTATTGACTAGCTCTTTGTTAAGCAAGGCTCAAAAATATAATGCTGCCGAAATAGCTAGATGGGAAAAACATGCGAAACAAGTTAATATTATAAGAGACGAATGGGGTATTGCACATGTATATGGCAAAACCGATGCCGATGCGGTTTTTGGTTTGATGTATGCACAAAGCGAAGAGAATGTGGGTCAAATAGAATTGAACTATTTAGAAATGTTAGGCCGTACTGCTGAATTAAAAGGAACTAGCGCTATTTATGAAGACTTAATGATGCGACTTATTCAAGATAGTTTGGCTGCCATAAAAGATTATAATAAAAGCCCCATTTGGTTTAAAGAATTATTACAAGCCCATGCCGATGGATTGAATTATTATTTATACAAACATCCGGAAGTACAACAAAAAGCCATTCAATATTATAAACCCTGGTATCATTTAATGTGGACAGACGGAAGTGTATCGCCCACTAGAACAGGCGGTATTAAAGCAGATCAAGTAGCTTCTTTTTATGGGCAAGCGGCTTCAACAGAAAAATTAGTAGTCAATAATACAGAGGCCATTTATGCTTTAGAAGAAAAAATACAAAAAGGCTCTAACGGTTTTGCAATTGCGCCTAAGCATAGTAAAAATGGCAATGCATTATTATATATTAATCCGCATGTGCCTTTTTACTTTAGATCAGAAATTCATATGGTGAGTGAGCAAGGATTAAATGTATATGGTGCGGTGACTTGGGGACAAATGTTTATTTACCAAGGCTTCAACGAACATTTAGGTTTTATGCATACCAGTAGTTATGCCGATGTAGCCGATGTATATGAAGAAAAAGTAGCTAGAAATAAAACAGGCTGGGTTTCACACTATGATAAAAGTCTTCAACCTATTAAAGAAAGAAATATTTCTATTCAATATTTGGAAGAAGGTCAAATAAAAACAAAATCATTTACAACTTACCGCACTATACATGGTCCCGTGATGGGATCTAAGAATGGCAAGTGGTTAAGCTTACAAGAAAACAATCGTTCTTTAAACGCTTTAATGGAATGTTGGACAAGAACCAAGGCTACTAATTTAAAAGAATATCAAAATGCTTTATCTCTATTAGGTAATAATAGTAATAACACCGTCTATGCCGATGCCGATGGCTCTATTGCTTACTGGCATGGTAATTTCATGCCCAAAAGAAATAAAGACTATGATTTTAGTATGCCCGTTGATGGCTCTATTAAAGCCACGAATTGGTTAGGTGTGCATGCACTTAATGAAATAGTGCAAAGTATTAACCCCATTAATGGTTGGTTACAAAATTGCAATGCCACTCCTTTCACCGTGGCTGGAATAAATAGTCCAAAAGAAAAAGACTACCCACATTATATGGCACCCGATGGTGAGAATGGACGTGGTATTAACGCAGTTAACTTACTCAGTAAAATAGATAAAATTTCTTTGGATGAATTAATTCAATTGGGTTACAATAAACATTTAAGCGCCTTTGATATTTTATTGCCTTCTTTTATGGCGTATACAAAAACAATTTCTTTAAATGAAAGAGAAAAAAAAGCAATAAACTATTTAGCTAATTGGAATGAAGATGCAGGCATTTCCTCTGTGGCCACTACTATTGCTATTGAATGGGCTAATAACTGGTCTAAAGAAATTCCTCCTGCTACCACAGAAGAAGCGACTACACAAATCATAAAAAAATATGAGCAAATGGTGAAAGAAGTTTCTAATGAAAAGAAGTTAGCGCTATTAAATGCAGCATTGAATCAATTAGAAAAAACCTATGGTAGTTGGGAAATTCCTTGGGGTGATATGAATAGATACCAAAGAGTGAACCCAGGAGAGAAATTCGATGACAATGCACCAAGTATAGCAGTAGGACAAACTTCTTCTAAATGGGGCTCCCTGCCTGCATTTGAGAGTAAGAGATATGATAATACCTTGAAGCGATATGGTTATTCTGGAAGTAGTTTTATTGCAGCTGTAAGTTTTGGAAAAAAGTTAGAAGCGAAAACAATTATTACAGGAGGGCAAAGTCGTTTTGCGAATTCAAAACATTTTACAGACCAAGCGCAAAAATATATTGATGGTGATTTTAAAACTATTCATTTTTATAAAGAGGATGTTTTAGCACATGAAGTCACATCATATAAACCTGGATTTTCTAAATAGTGATCATAGAGCTTTGACATAAAAGCAGCCTTCACCAAGCCTGCTAAATTTTTTACTTCTAGCTGCTGCATCATTTTAGTGCGGTGCCCTTCAATAGTGCGTTTACTATGGCCCACTTCATAAGCTATTTGCTTACTAGAAGCCTCCTCGCATATTCTTACTAAAATATATTTATCATAAGTATGTAGCTGATGTACTTTTTCTGTAAGTTTTATTTTATCCATATGATTTACCATGGTAAAAACTTTTTCTGCAATTCGATTACAAAAATAAATTTTTTGAAGTCTTGCCATTTCAAGTGCTTTGGACCATTCTTGTTTTGAAACATTGCGTGCTACAATCACCGATATACCATTATCTATTAATTGATACAAATGAGCATGGTCTTGTTCATTAAAAACCACCATCACACCCATCTTAGTTGTAAGTTCTTTTATTTGATGCATTGTTGATGATTGTCCAAAATTAAACATGGCACTATCAACCACTAAGACCATGGGTAAGGGCTGTTTAGTTTTATCATAGGCTAAATAACCATTCAATTCATCTAAGCTTTTGATGATATGATAACCTATTAACGCTGTATTGTCTTTAATAAGCAAGCTACAACCCATTGCATACACAATTTGTTTATCACAAATGATTACTTGAGTTTGCATTTTTATTGATTTTTAATTAAATGGCAATTAACCTAATATTGTATAACACCTTGATATACAAGTAACTATATTATACAAAAGGCTTTTAATTGCATTGTAATTTATCCCATTGAAGTATTTTCGAAATGAGCATGAAGTTGTATGTTTTTATAGGCTATAGTAGTTAGCAAATTAATGGCTATAATAATTTGTTAGTATAATATATTTTATAACTTCATTGAATAATAAACTAACTTATACTAACCCTCTAACACTGCGTTGACAACCATTCGAAACTTATTTTACCCTTTTGTTCCAGTAGGACATTTGAAAGTATGGGTCTTAGCCCCCGCCTTGGATAATCCAGATCCGAACTTAGCCTACTATTATGATTTCAGTCAAAGTATTGAAGAATATACCCGCGTGTTTGCAGAACTAGATCTTCCTTGGAAATGGCAACCCGTTACCTTAGAAAATTATAAAATGATTGTGCAAGAAATTGCACATGAAAAAGAAAAAGGAATTCATTTTCCTGTAGTATTAAATTTATGTGATGGAGATGAAATTAATGGTGCACCAGGTGTTTCTTTGATTAAAGCTTTAGAAGCAAAACAATTAGTATATACTGGCGCCAATGATTATTTCTACGATATCACTACTTCTAAAATTCCCATGAAAAAAGCTTTCGATGAAGCAGGTGTAGCCACGCCTAAATGGGAAGCCATTAGAGATAACAATATTAACGCTAAAGAAATTATTAAAAAATTAGGAAGTCCTTTAATTGTTAAACCTGCTGTATCTGGTGGTAGCTTAGGTGTGGGTGTGAAAAATGTAGTGGAGACAGAGCTAGAATTAGAAATACAATTAGCTAAAATGTTTGAAGGATACAGAGGATGGAATTTATCTTCTGATGGTATTGTTGCAGAGTCTTTTGTAGAAGGACCTGAATATACAGTAATGATTGTGGGAAGCCATACCCATCCTGAGTATGCAAAAATTTATCCGCCAGTTGAAAGAGTTTTTCATGCCTCGCTTCCAGAAAAAGAAAAGTTTTTATCCTTTGATAGACTATGGGAAATTTATGAAGAAGAAACACCCATGCCTGAAGATGAAAATTTTTATCAATATCAATTAGGCGATGAATCTATTCAAATGGCTGTTCAGAAAGTTTCATGGGATGCCTATGTAGCTTGTAATGGAACAGGTTATACAAGAGTAGATGTGCGCATAGATAATAAAACAGGAGAAGCCTTTGTATTAGAAGTAAATGCACAATGCGGCATTAGTGAAGATGAAAATTATACTTCTATTGGTGCCATTTTACGTTATGCCAACCAAAGTTTTACAGAATTAGTGATTCATATAATTAATGACGCATTCGCTAGAAGAAAAAAATAAATTTATGCGCCCCCTTCCCATTATACATAATGCTGCCAGTTTCAAAGATTTAAAAATTTGTGTTTTACAGCCAGACTATTCAACCTCTGAAGTCGATTATCAATACTACGATCCAAAGAGAGACCTCTCTAGCATTATGCCAGAAGCCCATTTTGATCATGTTTATTTAAATAAGCTTACTACTTATCAGCAATTAAAAGAACTCAAACATAAAAATTACGATATCTATATTAATTTATGCGAAGGTTATTTAGAATGGACAGTACCTTCCATTGATGTTATTATGAGTTTGGACTTATTGGGACTTCCTTATACTGGACCTAGCACCAACTTATATGACCCGCCAAAAACCATTATGAAGTATTTGGCTTTCTGCGAAGACGTGAAAACGCCTGCTCATATTCATATAGAGTCGGAAGAAGATATTACTCAGCTTCCAGGCAATTTGCAATTTCCTTTATTTGTGAAACCTGCCAAAGCCGGCGATAGCCTAGGTGTAGACAATGCTTCTAAAGCAAATAATACTACTGAATTAATCACCAAGGTGAAAAGTATATTAGCAGAATTTGGTGCTGCCTTGGTAGAAGAATATATTGATGGCCGTGAATTCACAGTTTTAGTTTGCGCGAATGCAGATGGCAAAACTTGTACCAGCTTTTTACCGGTTGAATATATTTTCCCTGAAGGCTTTAGTTTTAAAACCTATGCCTTAAAAACTTCTGAATTACATCCTACTGCCAATATTCCTGTGTCGGGTACTGACTTGGCTACTAAATTAAAAAGTATTGCAGAACAAGTTTTCATGTCTTTCAATGGTGTGGGTTATGGAAGAATGGATTTTAGAATGAATGAGAAAGGAGAAATATTTTTTCTTGAAATTAATTTTACCTGTTCTGTTTTTTATGCACAAGGTTATGAAGGCTCTGCCGATTATATTTTACTACACGATGGTGCAGGACAGCGTGGCTTCTTAGAAAGAATTATTATTGAAGGCATGGCGCGCTATAGAAGAAAAGAAAAAGTATTTAAAATTAAAGGGAACGCTATTTCCGGATATGGAATGTATGCAAAATGGGATTTACCAAAAGGCACTATTATATTTCAAGGGGAAGAAAAATCGCAACGCATTGTTACCAAAAAATTTGTAGATGAAAATTGGGATGAGCGTGAGAAATTAAATTTTAGAAGATACGCCTATCCTATTAGTAAGGATGTATATATATTATGGGACTTACAACCCGAAGAGTGGTCTCCTCAAAACCACCATTGTGATGCTAATTGTAGCTATATGGGCTTAAATGTAGTGATAACTAAAGATGTGAAAAAAGGAGAAGAGCTCACCTTAGATTATGGAGCCTTCTTAGATGAAACCATGGAACCTTTTAACTGTAATTGTGATTCCTCTAACTGTCGCGGCCTTATTAAAGGTAATGCTGGTAATAAAATTTAACCTAGAATTTATATCCTTTTGTTCTCAATAAGAATGTTTTTTTTATTATATTCATAGTAACGATTGCTTACTTTAAAACTATTTTATGAAAAAACAATTTCTAGTATTGACTTGCTTATTGGCTAGCACACAATTTGTAACAGCTCAAAAAATGTCAAGTAGAGATAGCCTTGCAGCCACATTGGAAGTATGGGTAAATGTACCAGTAGTAACACCAGGCCTAACTAATGCCGAAGCTCCTTCCGACGCTACTATATTATATAATGGTAATGGCCTTGGCGCTTTTCAAAAAAGAGATGGTAGCCCTGCTGGCTGGAAAATAGATGCAGATGGCGCTGTAACCGATATTAAAGGCGCTGGAGATTTAATTACCAAAGAAGCTTTTGGAAACTGTCAATTACATCTTGAGTTTAGAGAGCCTTCTGAAGTAAAAAGCAGTGGACAAGGCCGAGGCAATAGTGGTGTATATATAATGGGAAAATATGAAATTCAAGTTTTAGATTCTTATAATAATCCAACTTATTCTAATGGACAGGCAGGCGCCGTGTATAAACAACATGTTCCTTTAGTAAATGCGAGTCGCAAACCTGGTGAATGGCAGTCTTATGATATAATTTTTACAGCGCCTTTTTTCAAAGAGAATGGCGATCTAGAAAGCCCTGCTCGAGTAACTGTTATTCATAATGGTGTGCTTATACAAAACAATGTAACTATTTTAGGGCCAACCGATTGGGTAATCAAACCTAAGTATGAAAAACATGCTTCTAAATTACCATTAATGTTACAAGATCATGGCGATGATGGTAATCCAATTAGTTATAGAAATATTTGGATTCGTAATCTATAAGGCAATAATGAGTACTTAGTAAGTAAATTGTTGTAATTTAAAGCCAACGATTGCTTTATGGGAAAATTTCATCCGCCCGCGTTTATTGAGCCTTTCTCTTTGTTTTGGTGGCAATGTATTGTCATGGTAATTCTAATTATTACCATTGTAGTGAGAGCACCTTTACATTTTAAAAAAATTCAAGCTAAGACCTACGCCAATTTTATTGCTTTATTTTTTGCTATTAGTTACATCATAGAAAATTATTACAATTATGCAACCGGCTATTGGAATTTACAGCAAAGCTTACCCGTTCACTTATGTAGTATTAGTTATTTTTTATGCATAGTCTTACTCATAAATTATAAGCAATGGTTAGCCGAATGCGTTTACTATTGGGGATTAGCAGGCGGTATACATTCTTTACTGACGCCTGAATTTACCGTAGGCATGGAAGGTTATAATTTTTACGCTTATTTTATTGATCATGGTGGAATGCTATTAGTTATTACTTATATGATTGTGCATTTGAATTTTGTACCCCGACCTAAATCTTGGTTATGGGTATTAGGCTACACGCAAATGGTAGCCATTGGCGTGGGTATCGTGAATTATGGTGTAGGTGCTAATTATATGTATCTATCGGCCAAGCCAGAAGTGAGTAACCCTTTTGTGATTGGTGAATGGCCTTATTATATTTTAGTTTTAGAACTAGTGGCCTTAATTCATTTCTGGATTTTCTATCTTCCTTTCGCTAAAAAAAATAAACAAGCAGTTAAAGCATAAGCTTAATTGAAATTGTAAGAGTATTAATTAGTATTTAGTTGTAATAACTTATCATTCTATAGCTCTTCTATTCTCTTGGCTTTATCATCTATCACTAAATCAAAATTGGGTTTAGTAGGTCCTCCGTTAGGGTCATAGCCTGAAATTAAGTCGTGAAACTTACAACCCCATTTATTTAATTGTTCTAAAGTAAGGCCTCTTAAATCGCGCTTTGAGCTTTCCCCTCTGCCTGTCCAATAAGTAATATGCCAGCCTTCATCGTATAGTTTATTAATCTTAGCCACATTATCAAAATTCGGCTCTGCTAGCTCATATACTCTTTTATCTGTGTAAAAGCAGATGGTTTCATCTATATCAATTAGCGCTTTCTTAGAACCAAACCTTTTAGACTCAATCATTATTATCTATTTTTAGTTATTAACTATTGCAAATTTAGATAGTTTCTATAAATTACACCATTCAAATTATAATTAAGCCTAAATAACTCTACATGCGTATTCTCCTTTTATCTATTTGTATTTTATTACAACAATTCGCTACTGCTCAGTCAAGCACTGAACCCCTTATTCATGTTGATAAAATTACCATCGCAAGAGATACTTACGGCGTGCCGCATATATTTGCTCCTACCGACCCTGAAGTGGCCTATGGCTTGGCCTGGGCACATGCAGAAGACGACTTCACTACTATTCAAACCCTTATTTTAACGGGTAAAGGAAAACTAGCTACTTATTTAGGTGCTAAGGGTGCACCCGTTGATTATGTATTTGGTTTATTAAATACAAAGTCTATTGTGCTAGAGCAATTAAATAGTTTAGATCCTAAATTTATTTTACTGGTGAGGGGTTATTTAGCAGGCTTGGAAGCCTTTGCAAAAGCACATCCCGATAAAGTTTTAAATAAACATGTATTTCCTATAAGCATTGAAGACTATTTAGCCTCTACTGTTTTTTCAGTAGCAGTTTTTTGTGGGGTGGATAAATCCTTACCTAAAATTTTAAACGGCTCTATTGCACATTTAGCAGGTATGACTGGAGAAGGCTCTAATACCATTGCAGTGCATTCAAGTAAATCTGCCTCTGGTGAAAATATGTTGGTGATTAACGCGCATCAACCCATTGAAGGAGCTACTGCTTTTTATGAAGCACAAGTGCAAAGTGAAGAAGGTTGGAATATGTTAGGCGGTTTGTTTCCAGGGGCTCCCTTAATTTTTCATGGTACTACTCCTAATTTAGCTTGGGCACATACAGTTAACTTTCAAGATAAAATAGATATCTATCAATTAGAAACCGATAAAGCACATAAAGGCAAATACAAAGTAGATGGTGAATGGCTTGCACTTGAAAAAAGAAAAATTAAATTAAGTATTAAAGGCATTCCTTTTCCTATTTATAAAGCGGCCTATACTTCTATATATGGCCCAACGGCTGTAACACCTGAGGGAAAATATTTTTCAATGCGTTTACCTGCCCTAATGGATGCAGGTGCTTTGCAACAATGGTATGCAATGAACAAGGCTAGAAATTTTACTGAATTTAAAGCAGCTGTGGCGCAAAACCATTTAGCTATGTTTAATATCATGTACGCCGACAAGTACGATACCATATTTTATATCTCTAGTGGTAAAATGCCTTATCGTAATGCCGATACTAGCTACCATTGGAATTCAACAGTACCGGGCAATACAAGGGCTACGCTTTGGACAAAATTTAAACCTTTAAACGAGTTTCCTCAGTATACCAATCCTAAAAGTGGGTATTTAATAAACATGAATCACTCTCCCTTTTTGGCCACTGCAGAAAGTGAAAATTTAGATCCTAAGAATTTTGATCCTAAAGATGGTTATGAATTATACCACGACAATAGAAGTCGTCGTGCCAAAGACTTAATAGACCCATTAGATAAAATTTCTTACGCCGATTTAAAGCGAATAAAATTTGATCGTCAATTACCCTCTACTATTTTATTCCCTTATGGCTTTACATCAGATACTATGTTTTTAGTAGATGAGAATAAATATCCTACCCTTGCACCCATTATAAAAGCTTTGAAGACTTGGGACCACAATACCAATCCTGAAAGTAAAGGGGCGCTTATTTATAATTTAGCTTATTATGAAATTCCTAAAATAATGGAGGGAAGAAAGAATGATAAATTAACGATGCAAGAAGCCGTTGCTACCTATCAATATATTTATGATTTTTTAATGAAAAATTATAATAGATTGGATGTAAGCTTAGGTGAAATGCAAAGACTCGTAAGAGGTGATGAGAACTGGCCACAAGGTGGTATGCCAGATGTACTGGCTGCAGTGCAAACAGAACCTTATGGTGCTGGACAAAGAAAAATGAATAGTGGTGATGCCTATATTGGATTTGTTCGCTTTCCTAAAGATGGAAGTTTGCCCTTAATTGAAACCGTAAATACTTTCGGGGCAAGTTCTAATAAAGGAGATAAGCATTATGCCGACCAACGTGCCATGTATCAGTCGCAGCAAGTTAAAAAAATGACCTTAGATAAAAACGAAGTGCTTAAAAATGCAGAGCGTACTTATCATCCTCAGTAGGCTGTTAATACATTCTCAATAGTGCAGTAATTATTTTTAAATAAATAGCAAGTAACTCTAATTGTTACAATCTTGCAGTAATAATACTTCTATCTAAGAAGGCCTTGGTATCGTATATAATTGTTTTATTAGAAGCCTTCAGGCTTGCATAATCTAATGACTTGAAAAACGCATGTGCAACCACAAGTACTATTGTGTCATATTTGTCCAAGTCATTCACTAATTGAATATTGTGTTTTTCTTTTACTTCTACTGCATTGGCATATGGGTCAAAGGCATCTACCTGCATGCCCGCAGCGCTAAGCTGGTTATATATTTCAAAGGCTTTTGAATTTCTAATGTCTGGACAGTTTTCTTTAAAACTCACTCCTAATACTAAAGCCTTCGCTCCTTTAACAGGAAGGCCACTAACATTTAATAATTGAATTAATTTTTCAGTTACAAAACTGCTCATTTGATCATTCACATTTCTTCCCGATAAAATTACTTGCGGATGATAACCCAAGCTTGTAGCCTTATGCGCTAAATAATAAGGATCTACTCCAATACAATGCCCCCCTACTAAGCCTGGCTTAAATGGAAGAAAATTCCATTTAGTAGCAGCGGCTTCTAATACCTCATGGGTATCAATATTCATTCGATCAAATATAAGAGCGAGTTCATTGACAAAAGAAATATTTATATCACGCTGTGCATTTTCAATGGACTTAGCCGCTTCTGCCACTTTAATACTAGACACTTTAAAAGTACCTGCTGTTATAATACTTGCATAAAGTGTGTCTACCATATTGGCTATCTCAGGTGTAGAACCCGATGTAAGTTTTTTAATAGTAGTAAGTGTATGTACTTTATCACCCGGATTTATTCTTTCGGGCGAATACCCGCAATAAAAATCTTGATTAAAAACAAGTCCACTTTGCTTTTCTAAAACAGGTACGCAGTCTTCTTCTGTGCAACCAGGATAGACTGTGCTTTCATAAATAACCAAGCCCCCTTTTTTCAAAATAGAACCTATCATAGCAGTTGCTTCTAACAAAGGTTTTAAGTTAGGGCGCTTTTCGGCATCTACAGGTGTAGGCACTGTTACAATAAATATATTTGACTGCGCAATATCTTTTAAAGAAGCAGTAAAAATTAAATTACCTGCATTTTGAATTTCTTCTTCACTACATTCTAGTGTAATATCTTTCCCGTTTTGTAAATCCTTAACCCTGGTTTCATTAATATCAAAACCAATCACTGCATATTTCTTTGCAAAGGCTACAGCAAGTGGCAGGCCTACATAACCCAAGCCTATTATGGCAATGCTAGGTGATATGTTTGAATTATGATTCATCTATTTTCAAAGGTAATGGACCAACTAATGATTACCATAATTTTTTTCGCCTGCAGGAATAGCTATTTTTAATCTATTCTGTGAGGGTGGTAAGGGGCAAGTAGCAAAGGCAGTAAAGGCACAAGGAGGATTATATGCAATATTGAAATCTATTTCTGTATTCCCTAAAGCATCTGGTCTCGCTATTTCAATAAATCGTCCTGCGCCATAAGTGGTTTTACCTGAAGTTTCATCGGCAAATACAATAAATAATTTTGGGCCTCCTTCGTCAATCACATCTAAACTGTATTCTTTATTATTAATTATAAATAATAATTTGCCTGCTGTTTTAGTAGGAGTAGTTTGACCAAGCACATTCGTAATCATTAATAAATTTTGTGAAGCTGCCACCATGGTTGTTTTTATGCGCCAAGAAGAATCAATAGTAAAACGTTCTATACCTTTAAAACCAGTTAAAGTCTTGGCTTCTAAATTTCTAAATCTTACACCCATTTTATCTTCTCTTTTAATAATGGTCCAAGTAAAATGAGACCATGACATGGTTATAGCCTGCTCTTCTTTATAAAATACTTTTACGGGTTTTGTTCCATTCACTAACACTCCGTTCACTTTAATGGAATTATTTGCAGCATTCATCCATAGAACAGAATCACCTTCATAAATAAAGGAACCAAGTTCAGCAGGAAATACTGCATTGTCATACTTACAATCACTGCCTTCTTTTTTCCCAAAACTATTGGCACCCTTATGTAGCCAGAAAAGCCCTTCTAAATTTAACCAGCCATTAGGTGTTTTTAAATCGGCTATGCGCGCTTTATGCCATTCATTTATAGACTTAGCATAGCTATTTGTTTTCTGTGCATTCGCTAGAAAAAAGAAGTTTAAAAGAAGTAAAGTGTAGAGTATTTTTTTCATTTCTTGTTTTGTATTTATTGGTTGCCTAGAACCACTTCGAGTGTTCACAAAATTAAGTTAATTAAAACCTAGAACCATATATATTTATTAATTTTAGAAAGCTAAACGAACAAGCATGCAAATAAGAAAATTATTTATTGTTTTAATAATCATGGGATTAGTGGCTTGTAACAAATCGGTTACTACCTTACCTGTTACAGCTGTAACAGATAATGCGACTGTACAAAAATATTCGAATACCGATGTGAATACCTGGATTCACGAAAACATGACGGCCTATTATTTATGGGCAAGCAATTTACCTGCTTTGGCCAAAACCAATACTGGTAGTAATCCTTTGGATTATTTTTATAGTATTTTATATGACTATCATACCATCGATCGTTTTTCATGGATTGATAGCAGTGCCACCAATTTACAAAACCAATTAAATGGTATCAATTCCGTTTTAGGCATTAGAGTGGCGGCATTCTATACCGATGACGCAAGAGTAAATATAGCCTTAGTAATAGCCTATGTATTAAAAGGCAGTCCTGCTGAAAAAAATGGATTAAAAAGAGGAGACATTATTATGACTGTTGATGACCAAACTATTACTTCCTCTAATTACAATTCAGTTTTACAAAATCAAACATTGAGATTAGGTTTAGGCACTTATACTAATAAAGTATTTAGCAGCACAGGTAAATTTTTAACCGTTACTAAAACTGAATTGCAAACTAATCCTATTTTACAAGACACTGTTCTAAATTGGTCAGGCAAGAAAGTGGGTTACTTAGCCTACTTACAATTCTTAACAAGCTTTGACGATAGTTTGAGAGCTGTATTTGGAAGATATAAAGCAAAAGGAGTAAACGAATTAGTGATTGACCTTAGGTACAATGGGGGTGGCTATGTTACTAATTCAGATTTATTAACCACTTTAATAGTGAAAGACTTAGCAAGTAAAGTAGATAAGCTGATGAATAAAAAAATCTACAACGACGCTTATACAAAGGAAATAACCAAACAATATGGAGCATCGGCCTTTATCACCAATTTTAAAACGGAACCTAATAATATTGGCTCACTAGATAGAGTATTTATTTTAACCTCTACTGGTACGGCTTCTGCTAGTGAACTTATTATAAATAATTTAAAACCATTTATGAATGTCATTTTAATTGGCGAACATACTTATGGAAAAAATGTGGGCTCCTTTACCATTACCGATAATGCTAAAAGATGGAACTATGGCTTACAACCCATTACTTTTAAAATATTAAATTCATTAGATCAATCTGATTACGGAACTGTGAACGGATTTCTACCAGACTATGCCCTTACGGATGACATACTTCCCTATAAATTATTGGGCGACCCTACTGAAACTTATTTAAACAAAGCACTCAATATTATTGGCCCCACTGCCTTTAAGCCCAATGCAATTGGTAGCAGTACGCCGGTTTCAAGAGCCAACAAAGTACAAGTGAGTGCCCTTTCCGATAATTCTATTCAAGATAAATTAGATATGTTTGATAAGCCCTTTAAGCATAAAAACTAGTTCATAAAACTTTCTTTAAACAGCGCCTTGTTTTTTGTATCTTAGAATTATAAATTAACAAGGACTCATGAAAAAAACTATCTTATTCTTATTGTTAGTAGTATCACTACAATTGCAAGCGCAAGAAAAAAGCATTAAAGTACATTTAAATCATACAGCCATTTTTGTAATGGATATGGAAAAATCAGGAAACTTTTATAGCAAAATAATTGGACTCGATACTATAGCTGAACCCTTTCATGATGGAAAACATATTTGGTATAAAACAGCCGACCATATTATGTTACATGTGATACAAGGATCTACTGAAAAAAAGGACTATTATAAAAACCAGCATACTTGTTTCACTGAACCAGACTTTAAAGGCTTTATAGAAAAATTAAAAGCAGCACATATTTCTTTTGAAGATGTGAGTGGTAATAAAAATGCAATTACTACGCGTGTAGACGGCGTGCATCAAATTTGGTTGCAAGACCCAGATGGTTATTGGTTAGAAATAAACGATGATAATTATTAATCATCCATAGAAAGGATTAATACTATTTTAAAATAAAATTTTAATAAATAAAAGAGAGATGAAAAAAATACAATTAATGCTGCTATTTGTTTTCAGTTTTATCATTGGCAGTTTTGCCCAAGGTATTGTAAAAGAAAAACAAGTTATTAAAAGTACTATACTTAATAAAGAAGTACATTATACTATTTACTTACCTAGTGACTATTATACCAGCGAGCGTAATTATCCTGTTACATACTTACTACATGGTCATGGTGATGCAGATGATGGCTGGATTCAGTTTGGCGAAGTAAACCGCTTAGCAGACGATGCGATTAAAACGGGCAAAATACCTCCTATGATTATTGTTACGCCCGACGGCTTTACAAGTTTTTATATTAATGCTGCCGATGGTAATTTAAATTACGAGGACTTTTTTATTAAAGAACTCATCCCGCATATTGAAAAAACCTATAAGGTTAAGGCAGAAAAAAGATTTAGAGGCATTGCTGGACTTTCCATGGGTGGCTATGGTTCATTATTATATGCCCTTAAATACCCTGAATTATTTGCAGCTGCTGCTCCCTTAAGTGCAGCCATTTGGACGCCAGATCAAATTAAAGAAATGTCAAAATCTCAATTTGATGGATATTTTATCAATTCAATTGGCAAAAATTTAATGGGGGCTGACCGCCTTACACCTACATGGCTTGCCAATAGCCCATTAGGTCTTATTGATAAAAAAACCAAAGAAGAGTTATCCTCAGTAAGGTATTGGATTGACTGCGGAGATGACGATTTTTTAACTATTGGTAATGCACAGTTACACATAACCCTCACTAATAAGAATGTACCTCATGAATTTAGAATGAGAGATGGTGCACATAACTGGACCTATTGGAGAACAGGTATTATTAATGCACTAGCCTTTATTGGCGATAGCTTTCATCAAAAATAATTATATGTCAAATACAATAAAGGTTTTTGTTACAGGGGGTACTTTTGACAAAGAGTATAATGAACTTAATGGTAGTTTATTTTTTAAAGAAACGCATTTGCATGAAATGTTGCAACTAGGTAGAAGTAATTTAGATTTATCGATTACTACACTTATGATGAAAGATAGCCTAGAATTCATTGAAGCCGATAGACAAATGATTGCCGCTGCTTGTAATGAAATTAAGGATGATAAAATTTTAATTACCCATGGTACCGATACCATGACCCTTACTGCTTCTTATTTAGCAAAACATTGTAAAGGCAAAACCATTGTGCTTACGGGCGCCATGGTGCCTTATAAATTTGGTAGCTCTGATGGTTTATTTAATTTAGGAAGCGCCCTTGCCTTTGTACAAGTTTTAAACCCTGGCGTATACATAGCCATGAATGGAAAAATATTTGAAGCTGATAAGGTTCAAAAAAATACCGATAAAGGCGAATTTGAAACAATCTAATGAGCAGTGAAATTTTTATTTTAATTGTGTCGTGTCCACTCTTGTAGGGGTATCCTTCCCTGCTATAATGGACTGCGCACTTTTAGCAATGGCTTTAATAATCTCATTCATATTATCTATATCCAATGTTTGAAATTCATCACTCGGTTTATGATAATTAGGCTCGCTATCCATTTTAGAAGTAGAGATAGTATGCGCTGGTACGCCCAAACGTGCTAAAGTGGCATTGTCTGATCTGTAAAATAAGTTTTGATCGGTATAAGGGTCTGGATAAAAAGTAAAGGCTGTGCCTGCTAAATTCTTTTGTAGAATTGCCCCCATGTCGGTTTTTTCATAGCCCGTAATGTAAGCACTGTTTCTGCCCCACTTACTTTCTGTTCCAATCATTTCTAAATTGAACATAGCCTTCACTGTAGCAGGATCAAATTGTTTTGAAAAATATTGTGCGCCAAAACCTCCTACTTCTTCAGCTGTAAAAGCTGCAAAAATTAAAGTGCGCTCATTGTTATTTAATTTTTTAAAATATTTAGATAGCATAATCATAGCAGTGGTGCCTGCTGCATCATCATTGGCTCCATTATAAATACTATCTCCATTCACTGCTCTTGCACTATTAATACCTAAATGATCATAATGCCCAGAAAAAATAACATATTCATTCGCAAGTGACTTGCCTGGAATAACAGCTACTACATTAGCTAATTGTAAACTTTCAATTTTATGTGTTGCCTCAATAGCAAACTTTGTAGGTGTTGCATTACTTAAAACAATAACAACCGACTTCTGATTTTCAGTAATATTAGATTTTAAATTAGTTAACCTGCCAAAGTTCTGCGCAAACGATTCATCTAAGAGTATTAAATAATTTTTACCCGCGCCCATAAATTTTCTAATGGCCATGCCTAAATTATCTTCCTTATTTATTTTCACTACCTCATAACCACTGGCTTCTGTAATAGAAAAATTGGCTTGAGGCGTAACTACAATTATATTTTTTTGATCAATTATGGCGCCATCAAAATTTCCTGAGGCACTTATAAACTTAGCAGATATTCTTGAAAAAGATTGTAAATAACTGCTGCTATTGTTGAACTTAGCCAGCCCTGCTTGTTCAAATTCATTGGCTATAAATGCAGCGGCTTTATCAATGCCTTTGCTAAAAGTTTTACGTCCCTCTAATTCATCTGAGGATAAATATTTTTCAATGCGTTCGGTCTCTGATTTTGTAATTGTATTCAATAATTCTTGACTCCAAGATTTTCCAGCAAATCCTACTGCTAATAATAACAGAG